>Ga0308417_1000510_pt1 | contig 28306 bp, 23 predicted proteins | sample HotsprSampleOS65_FD_203528 | JGI IMG/M metagenome (GOLD analysis project Ga0308417, IMG submission 203528) | Hot spring phototrophic mat microbial communities from Octopus Spring, Yellowstone National Park, Wyoming, United States - 20090730_OS65 ...
TCGTCGGACGGCGACAACTCAGCTTCGCGCGCAGCGGGCCGGCTGAGATCTGGAAAGCCCGATTGATGGATGTCATGGCCCGACTGGCAGAACTTGCTCGACCCCTGACCAACGCCGTCGAAGCCTGATCGAACATATGCGCGAAACGTCTGTTCAAACGCCCCCGTCGCACCTATAATTCGCGCACGATTCGAGAGCCATTGAGTCCCCTGGGGGGTAATAGCGAAGATGTCCATTGAGTTGATTTCGAGAGGTGTTCTGCTTGGCCCGCGCGGCATTTTGCTGTGTCGCAACGCCGGCATGGGCTACACCTACCTGCCCGGCGGCCACGTCGAGTTCGGCGAATCGGCCGCCGCCGCATTGGAGCGGGAGATCTTCGAGGAACTGGCGCTGCGCGCCAAAGCCGAAAACTTCCTGGGCGCCATTGAGCACTCATTCGCGCAGGATGGCGTCACACACCACGAGATCAGCCTGGTGTTCGAGTTGACCAGCAGCGCGATCGCGCGCCGGGCGCGCTTCACCCCAGCCGAAAGCCGGCTCGAATTTCTCTGGCAGCCGCTGCACACCCTTTCCGAGGCCAATCTGTTGCCCCGGCCGCTGCGGCAGTTGATCCCCCTCTGGACGCGCGGCAAACCGGCGCCGTTTACCAGTGATATGATCGGCGAGATCAAACACAAGGCGTGATCTGCGCTGCGCAACACACAACAATCGCGGGCGATCTCACCGATGATTCAGGAGTGATCTCAAGCATGGCCAATGTAAGCCCCGAACTACTGGAAATCCTGCGCTGCCCCTACTGCGTGTCGGGCGCCACGCGCCAGCCGGGTGACGACCCCGGCCGGCTCACCCTGCACAAAGACACCTGGCTGCTCTGCCAGACCTGCGCCCGCAAGTACCCGATCAAAGAAGGCATCCCGATCATGCTGATCGAAGAAGGGGACAAGTGGGCTGCCGTCAAGGCCGAAGACCTGCCAGTTCCCCCGCCAGCCGCGTAACGATTTTGGATTTTAGATTTTGGATTTTGGATTGCCGATTCAAAGTCTAAAATCAGGAATCCATCCAAAACCGGCATGCGTTTGCTGAAAGTGCTCACGGTGCTGCTGGCAATCGCAGGCACGGCTGCGCTCGTTCTGGCGTCGCAGGCCACGGCCCGGCCGCTCACGCGCATCGCCGCCATCTCCCCCTCCATGAACTTCGCCTATGTGCGCGTGGAGGGCGTGGTGGTTGATTACCCCAGCCTTTCACCCGAACAGGACTACCTGTCTTTTCGCGTGCGAGACGCCAGCGGCGAGATGCGCGTGGCCGCCTATCGCGCCACAGTCAAAGCCCTGCTGGACGCCGGCCGGCTGCCCATGCCCGGCGATCACGCGACACTGGAAGGCACGCTGCGCGTCCGCGACGATGAACCGTCGCTCACCCTCAACGTGGCCGACGCGCTGACCGTGCAGGCCGTTGACGCCCGGCGCGTCGATCTGGCGGCGCTCGACGCGCTGCCGCTTGGCGGGCGCGCCACAGTAGCCGGCCAGGCGCGCCGCGTGCGCGCTGTCGGCGAATCACTGCGCATCATCACGCTCCGCCAGGGCGACACCGAGGCCGATGTGCTGATTCCGTTGAGCCTGCGCGCCGTTTTCGGCCCGCCGCCCGAAATCAGCGCGGGGGATTGGCTGACCGTCACCGGCGGTGTTGGTGAGTATCGCGGACGCCGGCAGGTGCTGCCCGCCAGCGCCGATGCGCTTGCAATCACGCCCGGCGACTTCGAGGTGACCGCCCGGCGGCTGGACATCCGCCCGATCGGCGCCCTCAACCGCGATCTGATCGGCCATTGGGTTGCGACCGAAGGCCGCCTGACAAACATCTACGAGATTGCGCGCGGCGCCTTGCTTGACATCGAAGACGACGCCGGCGACGCGACCACCATTGCCATGTTCGACGCCTGGTTCACGTGGCCGTTTTCGCAGACAGTCACCCTGGGCGACCGGGTGGCCGTGCAGGGCGCGCTCGTGGACTACAAAGGCAAGCTCGAGATTCAGCCACAGTTGCCCATCGACCTGATCTGGTTGCAGGACGATTGAGCCGCACACCAGGCGCTAGTCTGTCAATAGCAACTCGACCGAGTAGACCTGGGTACGCACGCCATGCCCCTCCGCATAGACCCAAATCGAGCGAATCTGCTGCACGTCGGGCAGCGTTGCCAGCAAGTCCTCTGACTCGAACAACTCGCGCTGGCCCAGCCGCTTGGCAGCGTGCTTGTTGCGCGGCAATGGCGCCGTGATAATCTCGTCGGGCAGGGAATCGTTGGGGACGCCATCGGCATAGAAGCCTTGCGTCCATTCACGTTCTGCGCCGCTCCTGTCGGTGTAGACGATCTTGAGCAGCAACGGGCACTCGCTGCCATAGCCGCCGCAGACCGGCAGTTCCTGGTACAGAATGGCAAACTCGACGCGCAGTTGCAGGGATCGCCGGCCAGACAGTCCCTCCTCGATCTGTTGCCAAACGCCGGTGCGCCCCCACCCCAGTCCTGTGCCAAAACGGTCAAGTAACAGAGAGGCATTGCCGTTCGAGCCGATGATGGACACCCTGCCCGTTATCCCGCCGCGGGGCGACACATCGGTGATGATCTGCCAGTCAGCCTGCAAGGGGTCCTCGAACTGACCGTTGATGACCAGGTTGCGCGCCGGCGGCAAAATGCCCTGCAGCCCGCCATCCCTGGTGACAGCCGTCCGCTGGTCGCTTCTGAGCACGATCGTCTTGTTCTCGGCCAGTGATACGACCCAGGCGGCGCCTTCGCGGGCGACAATGGCAGTATGCTCCGCCGACGTCTCGAACGAATACGAGCCGCTGTCAAGCGTTGTCGATGCCAGATCCGTTCGCACCACCAGGCGCACCCGGCGCTCCGGGGGATGCCGATGCTGCACCTGGATGCGGCCCGATTCCAGGCGCAGGATGAAGACCGCCGGCGACGACGTCAAATCCGGGAAGCGGGGGATGCGCGCCTGTTCGATGATGAGGCGTGCGCCAGAGTACAACTGCACGCTGGCAATGACGTCGCCGGGCATTTCGGCCGGGGCTATCGTCAGCAACGCCTGAGACTGCGTGTCATTGTCAACGATGACCGAACATCCCTCTTCAAGCGCGCGTCCTTCCTGCCCCACCACACGGGCATCAGCCTCGCGGCTGGGCGGGCAAAAGGCAATCGTGCGTCCGGCCTGAAGCTTGACGTTCATCACCGGCGCCACAGTAGCCGTGTTGACAAACGACCAGGCTGCCGCCGGCACACCAACGCCAATGGCGCAACACACCAGGAACGATGCGATCAGCACCGTCCAGGCCAGGCGTTGAGGAGAGCTGCGCATCTCTCGATTTCGGATTGTGGATTGTGGATTGTGGATTTTCGATTTGGTCTGGCGCGCGCGGCGTGGATTGTCAATTCCGCAATCCCCACTTCCAGCGCGACATACCCCAGCGCTCGCGACGCTCGATGCGGCTGGTGGTTTGTTGTCCGCGCTGGTGCGCGACTAATGTGGCCGCGACAGCCGCGATGTCAGGGTGCGGCGGGGCCTGTTCCTCGATGGCAAAGCGGTCCTCGACAAAGCGCGTGTCGAACGTGCCGGCCTGAAAGCGCAGGCTGCCGATAAGCTGCAGATGGAACGGGATGTTCGTCTTGACGCCCATCACGCGGAACTCGCTCAGGGCGCGCCGCATGCGCATCACCGCCTCGGCCCGCGTATCGCCCCAGCAAATGACTTTGGCGATCATGGAGTCGTAGTAGGGCGTGATTTCAAAGCCCTCGTACACGCCGCTCTCGATGCGCACGCCCGGCCCGGTCGGGAAGTTGATGCGGGTGATCACGCCGGTGCTGGGCATGAAGCCCTGAAACGGGTCTTCGGCGTTGATGCGGCATTCGATAGCCCAACCGCGCTGCTTCACATCTTCCTGGCTGTAGCGCAAGCGGCGCCCGCGCGCAATGCGAATCTGCTCCTTGACGATGTCGATACCGGTGACGCGCTCGGTGATGGGATGCTCGACCTGCAAGCGCGTGTTCATCTCCAGAAAGTAGAAATTGCCCTGCTTGTCGAGCAGATACTCGATCGTGCCGGCGTTGGTGTAGTTGATGGACTGGGCGGCGCGCACCGCCATCTCGCCCATGCGGGCGCGCAACGCCTCATCCACCACCGGCGAGGGGCATTCCTCGACCAGCTTCTGGCGCCGGCGTTGCAGCGAGCATTCGCGCTCGCCCAAATGGATCACATTGCCATGGTGATCGCCCAGCAGTTGAAATTCGATGTGCCGGGCGCCTTCGACCAGCTTTTCCAGATAGACGGCCCCATCGCCAAAAGACGATTCCGCTTCGCGCCGGGCGCTGGCCAGCAGCGCCGGCATCTCCTCGATGCTGCGCACTTCGCGCTGGCCCTTGCCGCCGCCGCCTGCGCTGGCTTTGATCAACAGCGGGAAACCGATTTTCGGCGCCGCGGCGATCAGTTCTTCGTCCGTCAGGTCGGCCTCGCCCTCGGTGCCGGGCACGACAGCCACGCCGGCTTTTTGCGCCGTGGCGCGCGCCACCGCCTTGTCGCCCATCTTGCTGATGGCGTGCGGCGACGGGCCAATGAACGTGATGCCCTCGTCCGCGCAGGCCTGGGCAAACTCCTCGCGCTCGGCCAGAAAGCCGTAGCCGGGATGAACCGCATCCGCGCCGGAGCGCCTGGCGACGCTGAGCAGGCGGTCGATGCGCAGGTATGAGTCGCGCGCCGGCGCCGGCCCGATGTGGTACGCCTCGTCGGCATAGCGCACGTGCAGCGCCGTGCGATCAACATCTGAATAAACAGCCACCGTGCCCACGCCCAGTTCCTGGCAGGCGCGAATGATGCGCACGGCGATCTCGCCGCGGTTGGCAATCAGAATTTTCTTGAACATTCAATGTGTCTCCCGCAGGACTGACAGGAGGCAAGTATGCCATTGATCCTGCCAGCAGCCGACAACCGACAACCAGCAGTTCCCCTACGGTAAAATGCCCGCCTTAGTTATGCGCCAGCCTGCCAATACCCAGTTCGCGCGCAACGCCGAACACTACGCGCGCAGCGCTGTGTTCGCTCAGAGCGATAACCTGAGCGCCCTGCTGCGCGTCGTCAATCCACAACCACACTGGCAGACGCTGGATGTCGCCGCCGGCGGCGGGCACACCGCCATCGCCTGCGCCGCCCGAGCGCGCCATGTCACAGCAACGGACATCGTGCCGCAGATGCTTGCAGCAGCCCGCCGGCTGGCCCATGAGCGCGAATTGACCAATATCGACTTCGCGCTGGCAGACGCCGAATCGCTCCCCCACCCCGACGCGACCTTCGACCTCGTCACCTGCCGCATCGCGCCGCATCATTTCAACGACCCTGGCCGCGCCGTGCGCGAAATGGCGCGCGTGTGCAAGCCCGGCGCGCTCGTCGCCGTCATCGACGGCATCGCGCCGCCCGATCGCGCCGTTGCCGACGAGATCAACCGCTGGGAGGCCGAACGCGACCCCTCACATGTGGCACTGCTCACCGTGAACGGCTGGAGCGCGTTGTTCTGCGCCGCTCATCTGGATTCCGTGCACCTGAGCGCCTTCGACCTGTGGCTGGATTTCGATGAGCATATGCGCCGGGCGGATGTTGACAACCAGACCGCTGCCAACCTGCGACGCCAGTTGCTGCACGGCTCGCCGGCCATGCGCGACTGGCTGAAAGTGACCGTTAAAGGCGATACAATCACCTTCAACTGGCCGCTCATCCTCATCGTGGGACGCAAAGCGGCGGCCGGTTGAGGGTTGAGGGTTGAGGGTTGAGGGTTGAGGGTTGAGGGTTGAGGGTTGAGGGTTGAGGGCTGAGTGCTGAGTGTGATGTTCCGACTGCTGACTACTGACGACTGACTACTGACGACTGGCTACTGACGACTGGCTACTGACGACTGACGACTGACGACTGACGACTGGCAATGAAATACCACGTGACGACATTCGGCTGCCAGATGAACGAAGCCGATTCACAACGGCTGGCATCGGAGATGGAAAAGCTTGGACTGCGCGCCACAGACACGCGCGAAGAAGCCGATGTGCTGGTGGTGAACACGTGCGTGGTGCGGCAGAGCGCCGAAGATCGCGCCTACAGCTACCTCCAGTCCATCAGGCCTCTCAAGCGCGACAAGCCCAACCTCATCATCGGCGTCATGGGCTGCATGGTTGGCGTGCGCGGGAATGCGGCGCTGGGCAAAAGGCTGCCTTTCGTGGATGTGTTCATGGCGCCCAGCGACCCGCAGCCGATGGTGGACCTGCTGCTGCAACGCGATGGGCGCGCGCTGGCCGAGCGCGAGACAGCCGAACGCTTTGCCTTGCAGGATGAGGATGTCTCGGTACGACAGGCCGGCGCCGCGCCCTATATGCTGCTGCCTGAACACGAGCGCGGCCGCCGGGTGACGGCGAATGTGCCGATCGTGTACGGCTGCTCGCACGCCTGTTCATTCTGCATCATCCCGTTCCGGCGCGGCGTGGAGCGGAGCCGGCCGCTGAGCAACATCGCCGCCGAAACGCGCTCGCTGGTGGAACAAGGGATCAAAGAAGTGACCCTGCTCGGCCAGATCGTGGATCGTTACGGCTACGACTTGCTCGGCAACGATTACGCCATCCGCGCGTACAACCCCGGCGCGGCATCGGGCCGGCCTTCCCAAACGCTGCCCATTCACACGCCGCTGGTCGATCTGCTGCGCCGGCTGAACGACATCGACGGCCTGGAGCGCATCCGCTTCCTGACCTCGCACCCGAACTGGATGACCGATGAACTGCTCGACGCTGTGCGCGAGCTGCCCAAAGTGATGCCGCACATCGAGGCGCCCGTGCAGGCTGGCGACGACGACGTGTTGCAGCGCATGCGGCGCGGCTACACCGCCGACGACTACCGCGCCCTGATTCAGCGCATCCGCGAGCGCGTCCCCGGCTGCGGCATCGCCACTGACATCATTGTGGGCTTCTGCGGCGAGACCGAGGCGCAGTTCATGCGCACCTACGATTTGCTGGAGGAACTGCGGCTTGATGTGGTCCACATCGCCAAATACTCGCCGCGCCCTAACACCACCGCCGCGCGCAACCTGGCCGACGATGTGCCGGAAGAAGAGAAAGAGCGCCGCTGGCAGGCGTTGAACGATCAACACGAGCGCATCACCGCCGAGATCAATGCGCGCTATGAGGGGCAAACGGTTGAGGTGCTGGTTGAAGATCGGCACAAGGGGCGCTGGCGCGGGCGCACGCCATCGAACAAACTGGTCTTTTTTGAAGACTCCGACCCCTTGCGCGACTGGCGGGGCCGGCTGGCCAGCGTCCGCATCACCTGGACCGGCGCATGGAGTATGCAGGGCGCGCTGACCGATCTGACGCATGGGTCAGCCGGCGCGCCGCCCGCACAGATCACCGCGCCCATCTTGTGACATGAAGGCTCTGGCAACACCGGCGGCTATCGATATCCGCCCCTTCGCCACTGCCGCAGACCATGCCCGGTGCGACGCGCTTCAGCGCCGGATTTGGGGCGACACCAACACAGTCTCGCCGCCCATGACCATCGCCATCCAGCGTCATGGCGGGATAGCCCTCGGCGCGTTCGACCGGCGCTGCGGGGACATGATTGGCTTCGTGTTGAGTTTTCTGGCCCCCAGCGCGCTGCCCGGCGCGGCCAACGGACTCAGCCACCACTCGCACATGGCCGCTGTCGCGCCGGAGTGGCAAAACCGGGGCATCGGCATGTCGCTCAAGCTGGCCCAGCGGCAGGCCGCGCTGGCTCAGGGCATCAACCTGATCACCTGGACATACGATCCGCTCGAAGCGCGCAATGCGCGGCTGAACATCCACAAGCTTGGCGCGATTTGCCGCACCTACCATCGCAACTATTACGGCGAGATGCGCGACGAGTTGAACGCCGGCATCGCCACCGACCGTTTTGAAGTGGAATGGTGGCTCGACGGCAGCGCGCCGGCCAGCCACCGCGCCCTGGCCGTTCCCGGCGAGCGCAATGCAGCCGACGCGCCGACCTGCCGGCTGGAGATCAACATTCCGCCGGACTTTCAATCCCTCAAGCGCAACGATCTCAATCACGCCAAAGCCTGGCGCATGCGCACCCGGCTGCAATTCGAGGACGCCTTTTCGCGCGGTTACATCGTCGTGGATTTCAACGCCACGCCATCACGCGCCTGCTACATCCTCGAACGGCGCTGACCGGCCATGCAGCAGCATCCTCCCGCAGGTTTTCGCAGCCTGCCGGGATTCGAGCGAGTAACCTGCGGCAGGTTCTTGCCCCCAATCAGCATCTGCTCATCTCTGAATGCTACAATCTCTTCGCAGTCTTGAGTGCTGAGTCTTGAGTGCTGAGTCTTGAGTGCTGAATCTTGAGTGCTGAATCTTGAGTGCTGAATACGAGGCACTCGGTACTCGCCACTCAGCACTCAGCACTCAATCGTCATTCGTCATTCGCCAGATGGAATTCTTTAACGCGCTGCTGATCGGCATCCCAGTGTTCATCGTGCTGCTGGGGCCGCTGATGTTCGTGCACGAACTGGGCCACTTCCTGCTGGCGAAACGCGCCGGCGTCCGCGTCGAGGAGTTTGGCATGGGCTTCCCCCCGCGCGCGCTGACGCTTTTCAAGCGCGGAGAGACCATTTACACATTGAACTGGCTGCCAATTGGCGCATTCGTGCGCATGAGCGGCGAAGAAGACCCGTCCGACCCGCGCAGCCTCGCCGCGCAACCCAAGCGCTGGCGGTTCCTGGTGCTGTTCGCCGGACCGGCCTTCAACTTCATCTTTGCAGTGCTCGTGCTGTTCCTGGCCTACCTGCTCTTTGCCACACAGCCCAGCGAGGCGCGCTACCGTGTGACCAGCGTCGCCTCTGGCAGCCCGGCCGAGATGCTCGGCCTTATGCCCGGCGATGAAGTGCTGTCAGTCAACGGTGTCGACGCCACCGAACAGATCTCCCCCAATCAGCAACAGGACACCTTCACCCTCAAATCGCAATCTCAAGCTTCCATCGGCAAGCCCATTCAGATCATTGTCCTGCGTCCGGGCGTCGGGAGTGACGGGGGGCCGGCTGAAGTCGTCATCAACGGAACCATCCCCGCCGACGCCAATCCGAACGCCCCGCTGGGCGTCAGCCTGGGCCTGAATGTCATCAAAACAGAGCGCGTCTACTACACTGCGCCCCAGGCATTCGTCGCCGCAACGAACGACCTGTATCTGGTCACGACCAACCTGATTCGCGCGCCAGTGGAGCTGATCACAGGCCGGCTGTCACCGGAAATGGCCCGCCCGGTCGGCGTCGTCGGCATCACCAGCATCGGCGTGTCGCTGCTGGAACAGGGCGCGTTCCCGTTCGTTCGCTTCGCCGGCCTGCTGAGTATGCTCATCGGCCTGACCAACCTGCTGCCCATCCCGGCCCTCGACGGCGGGCGCATTGTGTTCGTGCTCATCGAGTGGATTCGCGGCCGGCGCATCGATCCGCAACGCGAGCAATGGGTGCACAGCATCGGCATGATTCTTCTGCTGGCGCTGTCCGCCCTCATCATCGTCTTTGATGTCATCAATCCCGTGCAACTGCCATGACCAGCAAAAAGGCAACGCTTGAGCAGGCGCTGGAAGCCCTGGCCGGCGCTGCGCCGATCGCCACGCGCGTGCTCAAGGCGCTGGACCGCTTGAGCGATCGCGCCGTGCAGCAAGTGCAGGCCGCATGGCCGGCGCTGGAAGATGATCGCCGCGCCTACGTGGCCGCCAAGCTGCGCGCCATGTCCAGAGTCGATGTCCGGCTCGACTTCACGCCAATCTTTCGTTTCATGCTGAGCGATATCGACCCGCGCGTGCGCCTGGCTGCGGTGAATGGGCTGAGCGAGGACGAAAGCCCCGACATGATCGACATTTTGGCCGTCATGCTGCGCAGCGACCCCTCCGACATGGTGCGCGCAGCCGCCGCCACTGCGCTCGGCCGGTTCATGTACCAGGGCGTGATGGACAAACTCAGCAAGCGCCGGCGCGACCAGGTCTATTCGGCCCTGATGGGCGCCCTGATCGGTTCACCGGAACAGTCGCGCGCCCGCCGCGCCGCGCTCCGCTCCCTGGCCTGGGTGTCCAACGACGAAGTGGATCTGCATATCCGCGACGCCTACGCCTCCGAGCATCTGCCGTTGCGCGTCAGCGCGGTCTTCAGCATGGGCCGCAGCAACGACCGCCGCTATCAGCACGTTGTGCTGGGCGAGTTGACCAGCGTCACCCCCATCATGCGCCGCGAGGCGGCGCGCGCGGCCGGCGAACTGGAGTTGCGGGAAGCCGTGCCGGCCCTCAAACAACTCATCGACGACCCGGTGGCCGACGTGCGTCGAGCCGCCGTCCGCGCATTGGGCCAGATCGGTGGCGATGAGTCCAGGCAGGCGCTGGAAGCAATTGCCCAGACGAACGATCCTGAGATCGCCGGCGCGGCAGAAGAAGCTCTGGCCGAGCATGATTTTCTGTACGGCGACCTGAAATTCTCGATGGGGCCGTTCGACGAGTTCTTCGAGAACAAGGGATAGCTGCGCTTCGCGGCATGTTGCAGGCGCGGCTTTGATCCATGACCCGCCATCGCATTCTTTCCGCCGCCGGCCTCGTGCTGCTCCTCCTCGCGGCCAGCGTGGTGTGCGCCGCGCGGGCCGGCCAGTCTGCCCAGTCGCGCGGCACACCAGACGGCTTCCCCCCGCCAATTCATGGGGCCGAGGCGCTGCGCCTGGGCGTCAATGTGGCCCTGGAGCAATATGACCCGGAGACGCTGGATGCGCGTCTGGGCGACCTGCGCGCGCGGGGCATCCAATACCTGCGCCAGACGTTTCGCTGGAACGAGATTGAACCGCGCCGGGGTCATTTCGACTGGGCAGAGACAGATCGCATCATGGCTGCCGCGCAACGCCACGGGCTGCGTGTGCTGGCCGTGCTGCACACCACGCCTGAATGGGCCAGGCTCCCCTCCGGCTCGGAAGACCGGCCAGCCAACGAGACGCAACCTCCTGCCGATCCTGCTGACTTCGCCGCATTCGCCGGCGCATTCGCAGCCCGCTACGAGAGGCAACCGGCGGCCAACGCCGCATCGCCCATTCTGGCATACCAGATTTGGGATGAACCCAATCTCCTGTCTGCATGGGGCAACAGCCTGGCCAATCCAGAGCTGTACCTGAAGATGCTGCGCGGCGCGCGCGACGCCATACACGCCGTCAATCCCAATGCGCTCATCGCGCTGGCCGCCCTCGCCCCGACTGTCGAACAGGGCGGCGTGAACCCGGCCCCACAGGTGTACCTGCGCCGGCTGTACGAGCTGGGCGGCCAGGACGCCTTCGACGTGGCCGCCGCCAAGCCCTATGGTTTCGATTACCCGCCAGACGACCGGCGCGTTGACCCCGGCCTGCTGAACTTCTCGCACGTCATCCTGCTGCGCGAAGAGATGGTCGCTCATGGCGACGGCAACAAGGCCATCTGGCTCACCCAGTTCGGCTGGAATGCGCTGCCGGATGGCTGGCAAGGCGAGCCGTCGATCTGGGGAAAAGCCAGCGAGACAGAGCAGGCCGACTACACCATCCGCGCCGTGGAACGCGCCGCGCGCGAGTGGCCGTGGGCCGGCGCCATGTTCATCGAGACTTTGCAGCCGGCGGCGCATCCGCAAGACGCCCGCTGGGGCTTCGCGCTGGTTGACGCGGATGGCCGGCCGCGCCCGGTCTACACCGCATTCGTTGCGGCGCTCCAGTTGGCGCGCCTGGCGCCGCGAGCGCAATGGTTCACCCAACCCGTTGTCGATGCCGGCAGCACACGCTACGCGCCCAATCCGCTGGCGACGTTTTCCGAAGGGTGGCGATTTGGCGAGTTGGGGGCCGATATTCCAGAGCGCCCCGATGCGCGCGTCACCTTCACATTCAACGGAGACAGTCTGGCCCTGATCGTCCGGCGCGACAACTACCGCGCCTACACCTTCGTGACCATCGACGGGCAGCCGGCCAATCTGCTGCCGGTCGAGGCGCGCGGCGCATACCTCATCATGACTTCACCGGACTTGCGGCCTTCAATCGACACCTTGGCCGTGGCCGACACGCTGGGCGCCGGCCCGCACACTGCCGAAATCACAATCGATCGCGGCTGGAACCAGTGGGCGCTGATCGGGTGGAGCAGCCGGGCGACCCACCCTTCCGCGCAGTCATCTGCGGTCGTTCAGTGGCTTGCTGCGCTAGCCGGCCTGGGCGCGCTGGCGATCGTCGCGTGGAGCATGCCCAGAGCGCAGTGGCCGGCGGCGGCGCGCGCGATTGCGCGGCGCTGGACACGGTGCGATCGTCCGCTGACCTGGCAGGCGCTGACCGCCGGCCTGCTGTTCTGGCTGACGGCATCGATGACCTGGGCGCAGGACGCCGCGCAGGCGTATCGCAATCTGGGCACGCCGGCCAATGTGGTCATCAGCGCGCTGGTCTCTGCGGTTGCCTTCTGGTCGCCGGTGTTTGTCATCAGCCTGCTGGCTCTGGCAACGTTATTCGCGCTGGTGTTGCTGCGGCTCGATCTTGGGCTGATGCTGCTGGCGTTTTTCATCCCGTTCTACCTCCTGCCGCAACGTCTGTTCGAACGCGCCTTTTCGATGGTCGAACTGCTCACGCTGATGTGTTTCGCATCGTGGGCCGTCCGGGCCGCGCGGCGCTGGATGGTCGAAGGGCGGGGGAGACTGCCGGCCATTCGCCTCAACGCGCTTGATATCGGCGTCCTCGCACTCGTGATCGTGGCGGGCCTGTCTGCGACACAGGCCGAGTTCAAAGTGGAAGCATTCCGCGAGTTGCGGGTGGTCGTCGTGGAGCCGGCGCTGGTGTATCTGATGTTGCGCGCCAGCCGGCTCGACCAGGACGCGGTCTGGCGCATTGCCGACGGTTTCGCGCTGGGCGCTGTGGCCATTGCCGGCATCGGCCTGATCAACTACGCGCAGGGCAACACGTTCTCCGCCGAGTTCGGCTTTCCGCGCATCAGAAGCATCTACGGGTCGCCCAACAACGACGCGCTCTACCTGGAGCGCGCGTTCGCAGTGTTGCTGGCGGTGTGTTTGATCGCGCCGGGCGGGGGGGCAAACGACGGCGCGCGCCGGCCCGTGCGCCGCGCGCTCTACGGCCTGGCCCTCGCGCCGGTGACACTGGCGCTGATCTTGAGCGCCTCGCGGGGCGCGCTGCTGCTGGGGATGCCGGCGGCCATCGTCGTCGTTCTGCTTGCGGCAGGCGGGCGCTGGCGTCGGGCGGCCTACATCCTGATCGCTGCAATGGGCGTCGGGCTGGCAGTGCTGTTCAGCGGCATCGCCCAGCCACTGGTGGCCGGCACACGTTTTGAAAACATGCTCGACCTGACGCGGGGCACCGGCTTCTTCCGGCTCAACCTGTGGCAAAGCGCGCTGCGCATGATCATGGATCATCCTCTGCTGGGCGTCGGTCCGGACAATTTTCTGTACGCCTATCGCGGCTTCTACATTTTGCCGGCGGCGTGGCAGGAACCGAACCTGTCTCACCCGCACAACATTGCGCTGGATTTGGCCAGCCGGCTGGGGCTACTCGGCCTGGCCGCCGGCGGGCTGATGCTTGGGAGCGCAGTCTGGCAGGCCCTGCAAAGCGCCCGGCGCGCCACAACGCCAGGCCTGAGGCCGCTCGGTGTCGGGGCGCTTGGACTCACGGCCGCCATGCTTGCCCACGGGCTGGTGGATCACTCGTTTTTCCTGGTCGATCTCGCGTTCGCCTTCATGCTAACGACAGGTTTGACGACGCAGATCACGCGCCAGTCAGCCATTCAGCCCGACCCTTGCATTGCGGACAGAAGGATGTACAATCCGCCCATCTTGTGACGGCCTTCTGGCCGGAGCAGGGGTCACATCGCTATCCTTTACACCGGAGGTGATGTGCGCATGAGTAGTCATAAACTCAGCGCCGCAGCTTCCCTCCGGACGATGAGTCTGTAGGGAGCTGCGGCGCGGCGAACGGCCAACTCGAAAGGGTTGGCCGTTTGCTTTTTCGCAGCGGCAGGCCGGCGCCTCCAACGGATTTCTAACAACCCGCCGAACGATCTCTAACGCAGGCCGCCTAGATTGGGTGCAATTCTGACAAACAGCAGAAAAGCAAAACCAGAAACGCGAAATATCGGAGGTGTGAGATGGCAACTCGAATGATTCGTCGCTATGATCCGTTTGCGGAGGCAATTTCGCTGCGCAATATGATGGATCGTCTGATGGAGAGCGCCTTTGTCAACCCGGCCCAGTGGCTGAGCACCAACGGGGGCTTTGACGCGCCGGCCATCGACGTCATCGAAAACGCCGACGGCTTCACCATCAAGGCTGCGCTGCCGGGCTGGAAGCCGGAGAACGTCGATATTACGATCGAGAACGGCGTCCTGACGCTGAGCGGCGAAGTGAAGGAAGAGACGGAGCGCAACGACGAGGCGTCAAAGTACCATGTGCGCGAAATCCGCCAGAATTCGTTCACCCGCCGCGTGTCGCTCCCGACTGAGGTCGAAACCGACAAGGCGAAGGCCGAGTTCGAGAACGGCGTGTTGACACTGAACCTGCCGAAGGCTGAGGTTGTCAAGCCGAAGCAGATCAAGATCAGCGCCAAGTAACCTGCCGGGCGCTCCCGTCATGGGAGCCTGCGCAGACGACGAGGCCGGCAATCTATTGCCGGCCTCGTTTTGTTTCGATCGCGGCGTGGCGCAAAGTTGCGCTGCGCGCGGCATGGCGCTTGCCCGGCCAGGACAATTTGTCGGCGCGCGGCAGGAATAGCTATGAGCTGATCGCGCAGCGCGCTGTGTCCGGGCGTCAGGCAGACGCTGCGCTGCGCCGGCAAAGCAGCGGGCTAAGTCAAACCTCACAACCCCACCCGCGAGTAGTACTCCGGCGCGCCCTTGATCCCCAATCGCAGCCGGAACAACGCGCCGGCCAGTTCTCCGTCCGTGGCCTTTTGGTCGCCCCCCGCCGTCGTGACATACATGTCCATGTAGTCATCGCCGCCAAACACGACGCTCGACACCTTCTTCACCGGGAAGGCGATGCGTTGTATCTCCTCACCCCGGGGCGAATAACAGATGAGGGCGCTGCCGTCCCAGTGCGCTGACCACACATTGCCGGCAGCGTCAACCGTCATGCCATCGGGCAGGCCGTCGCTCTCTGGATGCCTGACAAAAATGCGCTGGTTCGAGATGGCGCCGGTCGCCTGGTCGTAGTCGAACAGATAGATCGTGTAGGCTGTCGAATCGGTGTAGTAAAGCCCCTTGCGATCCGGCGTCAGCCCCATGCCGTTCGAGCAGCCAATGCCTTCCAGCAGCAATGTCAGCTTGCCGTTGGTGTCCAGACGATACAGCCGGCCCGGCCGGTCTTTGGTCGGCATCGTGCCGCAGAAAACGCGCCCGGCTGTGTCGGCGAACACATCGTTGAATCGCGTCTCGCGCTCATCAGGGATCTCCTCAACCACCGTGGTCAATGAGCCGTTGCGCCAGATGGCCACCGTGCCGCGATCCATGAACAGCAACAACGATCCGTCGGCCTGGATAGTGTAGCCGCCCACCGGCCGGCCGCTGTAGAACTGCTCGTGTTTGCCGGTGGCCGGGTCGTATCGAAACATGCGGCCAGTGCCGATGTCCGTCCAGTACACCTTCTTCTCGATCGGATGCCACAGCGGTCCTTCGCCCACGACACACTGATAATCCGCAATCAGTTCGGGTTGCACAGTTGTCCTCCTCTCAGTCAATTCAGTTGATTCGGATGGCGGCGCCGGCTGCGCGCCCGGCCGGCAACCTGGAATCAGCAGGCTGCTCGCGCCCGCCAATCCGCCGGCCGCGCACACGCGCAGAAATCGGCGCCGCTTGAAATCCAAAACCGTCATTCCAAAATCGTCAGATGGCCGGCATGACGTTGCCGCCGCACACAGGGATATACGCGCCGGTGATGAACGCCGCCAGGTCCGAGGCCAGAAAGGCGACTGCATTGGCAACATCCTGATCGTAGCCGCGTCGCTTCAGGGGCACGTTCTTTTCATACTCCGGCTGACGCTCCTCCGGCGTGCCACGATATTTGTCGCTGATCATCCAACCCGGCGCAACCTGGTTTACCGTGATCTGATGCTCGCCAATCTCGCGCGCCAGCACGCGCAACACGCCATCCATGCCGCGTTTGCCGGACACATAGGCCGACTGGTTCGGCGTGTTCTGCATGGCGCACTCGGTGTTGATGGCGATCACCCGGCCCCAACCCTTTCTGATCATGGCCGGCACAAACGCCTTGGCCATCAGCACATTGTGCAGCACGCATGAGCGAAACTGGCCCTCGTAGTCTTCCACCGCCTGATCGAGCACATGCGCCCACGTATACTGAATCACGGCGTTATTGACGATGATGTCCGGGTCGCCCAGCGTCGCCGCAACCTGCCGCTGCATGGCAAACACATCATCGGCCTGGGTGACATTGGCCCGCACCATTACAGCCCGCGCGCCCTTCTGTGTCACTTCGTCCAGGAGCGCAGCCGCTTTGGCTTCGCTGTTGAGGTAGTTGATGGCGACCGCCGCGCCGCAATCCGCCAGCGTGCGCGTAATCACACGGCCCAACTCGCCCGACGCCCCGGTAACGAGCGCCACCTTGCCAGACAGATCGATCTTCATTTCTTCTTCCCTCTTCCTTGTTTGCTCACTGAACCGCGTAATACGCGGCGACTTTGCGCACGCCGGCGATGATATCTTCGATGTCCTGCGGGGTGTAGAACTCGTTCACCTCCAGCCGGACGCAGTCGCGCAGTATCGCCTCGGCGACAGGGCACAGGCCCGGCTCGTAACGCGCATCGGACAGATCGAATGGGAAATGGCTGCCGCGATAGGCGTGACGCTCGCGGAACATCGAATTCAGATACACGACCTGCGGAATGTATCCCGCCGCGTTGGGGATGCCTTCGGCTGCCAGCGCCTGCGAGAATTCGGCGCGCGTGCAGGACAGCCGCCCCGACACGGCCGGTGAGAAGGCTGATTCAACTTGCCCTTGCTGTTCCGGCTCAGGCGCAAACCGGCCGCGCAGCATGTAGAACCAGTACGAGCACCAACCGCCCGCTTGAATCTGATGCGGCGCAATGCCGGGCAGATCGCAAATGCCTTCCGTGATGCGTTCGCCGTAGCGATGGCGCGTCTCGCAGATGCCGGCCAGCTTCTTCAACTGCGCGATGCCCACCGCGCCCTGCAATTCGGTCATGCGATAGTTCGGCGCGAGATAGGCAATGTCGCCTCGCAGGGTAGCGTCGAAGCGGCGATAGTTCTTATCGGCAAAAGCGTGTGTGGCGCGATAGTCGGCTTCGTCGCCCGAGTTCACCGTCACGATGCCCCCGTCGCCGGTCGAAATGTGCTTGAAATCGTTGGTGCTGAAACAGCCATAGTGACCGATCATGCCGACCAGCCGGCCCTTGTAGCGGCACAGCCAGCTCTGCGCGCAATCCTCGATCACCGTCAAACCGTGCCGCCGGGCAATGTCCATCAGCGCATCCATGTCGCACGGGTTGCCGGCCAGGTGCACCGCCACGATGGCCTTCGTGCGCGGCGTGATGCGCGCCTCGACCGAGCGCGGGTCCAGGGTGTAGGTGTGCGGCTCCAGATCGGCAAACACCGGAATGGCGTTCTGATACAGGATGCCAATGACTGTGCCCTGATCGGTGATGGGGCTGGTGATAACCTCATCGCCGACAGTGACGCCGGCCGCGCCCAGCGCCACATGAATGGCCGCTGTGCCGGATGACACGGCCACGCTGTGCGTCACACCATACAGAGCGTTGAAGTCGCGCAGAAACGTTTTGACCTTCTGGCCGTGATGATAAAAAAGCGTGTTCTGCTCGAGCGCCTCGATCAATTCCTGCGCTTCCTCTGCGCCGAAGCGCCGGCCTTTGCCAAACGGCGTCGTCTTGACTTTTGGCCCGCCATGCAGGGCAAGGGCGAGTGGGGAATCGAGTGAGGTGGACATGGCTGGCAAACATTATGCGCCAACTTGTCGATTCTGCTTCGTGAGACAATGGCGCTGCGCGATGCCAGGGGAGTCAAAAGACACCATGACAGTTGAACCGACCGTCATCCAGCGTATGCAGTCGCTGGCGCAGCAATGGGAAGCGTCTGCCGACTCGCGCGCCATTTTCCTCAACTGCTACTGCGTGATGACGCAGAACATGATCGCCGCCGCCGACCGGCGCGAGTTCGACGACCCGGCCTGGGTCAATCACCTGCTCCGCCGCTTCGCCGACTACTACTTCATCGCCCTGGACACATACGAACAGAACCCGGAGGCCGCGCCGGCTGTCTGGCGCGCGACTCACCGCGCCGCCGCGCTGCCTCGCGTGCTGCCTATCCAGAAGCTGCTGATGGGCGTCAATGCCCACATCAACTACGATCTGGTGCTGGCCCTGGTCGACCTGCTGGAACCGGAATGGAACAGGCTCGGCCAGGAGCGGCGCGCCAGCCGCTATGCCGACCACTGCCGGGTGAACGACATCATCAGCCAGACCATCGACGCGGTGCAGGACCAGGTGCTTCAGCCGGCCATGCCCGTCATGGGCGTCATCGACCGGCTGCTCGGCCCGCTCGACGAGCGCATGATCTCCCGGCTGATCGCCGGCTGGCGCGAGACGGTCTGGCAACACGCAATCCGCATGATCGCCCTGCCGGCGCCGGATCAGCGCGCCGCCCTCACGCAACAGATCGAAAACGCAACCCTGCGGATCGGCGACCTCATCCAGTTGCGGCAAGCGCTCTGACGCATGACGCCTGTCGAAGACAGGATTGACGCAAGCGCGCTCACGACACCAGCGCCGCGCCCGTTCGCCGGCACCACACGCCAAAGCGCTGCGCTGCGCCAGCTTCAGCGATGGGTTCCGCGCTGACCGGCGCCCACACCACCGCCTGGGCAGCCATGCGTCCTGCTGCGCTCGCGCCCGACACCACCGCGTCGCCGGCTTCGTCGATGGCCTCGATGCGCAGCTTGCGCCGCGCCCGCGTCCATTCGTTGATCTGCCGGCTGGTCCAGAACACAAACCCGCGCCGGCGCGCCTCATCCACAACCCGGCGAAACGCCGCGCGCACCGCCTCTTTCGCATGCAAGTGCACCGGATGAAAAAGAAAATGGGCCACGCCGCGCGCCCGTTGCGCCTGATCGAGAAACGGGCCGATCACGCTGCTATCGGCCCAGTTGCCCAGATCCATGTCCTGTGTGAGGAAGCCCAACTCGATCACATCGCACAGGCGGTTGGCTTCATCGCGCCAGGCGATCGGAAAGTATGGCTGGCATGTTCCGAACAACAGGCCGACATTGCCGCGCTTGCTCGGCCCGCGCGTCTGATCCAGTTCGATGCCATCCGCTTCCAGCCAGCGGAATAGTTCGGACCACCCTTCAAAGCGCGTGTAGTGGTTCTTGTTCGAGATCACCCGCTCCAGGCCGGCGGCCTGTTTGAACCAGTGGAACTGGCGATGGAACTCCGCCTCATCCCAGCGTTGCCCTTCATGAACCACGGCGTTGTAGTGGAAGGCCAGCTCGTGGCCGGCTGCCAAAATGCGCGCATAGATCGATGGGCTGTATCCCGGCTCGATGATGCACCAGGTGGATTGGATGCCGGCCTCGCGCAGCGCGTCCAGCGTGGTCTCGGCCGACTCGTCCGTGTTCAGGTCGCTGTCGTGCGAGATGGTCGCCACGCAAGACACGCCGGCCGGCCAGTAGTCGATGAGCGGCAAAGTCTGCTGGCGCGCCAGCGCCAGCCGGATCAGACGGTGGACAAACGCCTCGCGCCACAAGTCGGCGTAGGGATGCGCGAAATACGGCTGGCCGGTCTCTGTCGTCGCGCGATCGTGCGCCCAGTCCAGCGCAAAGCCGTCATCGGCCTTGAGAATGCCTTCGTCGAGCGCGGCGCTGCCGTCGGGGGCCGGCGCGCCGTCCTGCGTCACCGGCCCCAGTCCCTGTTGCAAATGCACGACCGTTGTGGCCACATCCACAGCCCAACGTTCGACGATGCCCGCGCCAACCGTGGCGCGCACCAGAGCGGGGCCAACCACCGGCCCGTTCGGCGCGCCGGCGCGCAACACGCCCTCAGTCGAAGCCGGCCCCTCGACCCCAACCCACGGCGCGGCAGCCAGAAAACGCAACGGCTCACTGCCGGCGATCGCGGCATAGCCGGTGCCAACCGGCGCGCTGGCGCGACACCCCAGCGCCGGCGCCAGGGAGTCGAGATTGGCCAGCAAAATCACTGCCCCGCCCTGTTCCGCGAAACGCAACACGGATCGGGCTGTGTCGGCATCATCACGCGCCAGCGCCACGATCAGGATGTCGAGCAGCGGCTCGCGGCGCGGACGGCGCAACGCCGCCTGCAGGGTGTCGAACCAGTCGAACGGCAGGCCGGCGTGCGCCAGAATCTCGCGCAGATACGCCTGAAAGGTGTTGAGGCCAGCCGCGTGGCATTCGCCTGCGAGCGCCGTGTCGAACACCACGCCCACGCGCGCCATCGCCGGCGCCGAAAATGAAGAAGGCTTGCGCATCAGATACATTTCTGCGGACAAGTGTCAACCGCCTTGATTTGGTCGTATGATAGCTGGAAAGCAGGGTATGAGAAATATGCAGCCGGCGAAGTGATCTGGTAATCTTTACAAAGGTGCGGAGGAATCGGCCAATGACCCTTGACGAGTTAATCACCCAAAAGCGGGCAGATATTCTGCGCCTGTGCGCGCAATACGGCGCGCGAAATGTGCGCGTTTTCGGATCCGTGGCCCGAGGTGAGGCAGACCAGTTCAGTGATATTGACTTTCTGGTGGATATGGAAGATGGCCGATCACTTTTTGATCTGGGGGGGCTTCAATATGAACTGGAATCGCTGCTCGGCTATCCGGTGGATGTCGTCACGGAGCGCGGCCTCAAAGTCCGAATACGGGGTCGTGTGTTGAGCGAGGCAGTTGCACTGTGAGAACCCCCTCGGAGCGGTTGCACGATATTCTGGAAGCCATCTCTGCCATCGAACGCTACGTGGGGCGTGGACAGGCTGCGTTTGAACAGGATGAGTTGCTGCAAAGCTGGTTCTTGCGCAATCTCCAGATCATTGGTGAAGCAGCTCGCGCTATGCCGGAGCATGTGCGCAGCATGACAACAGATATTCCGTGGGCAAAGATCATCGGTATGCGCAACATCGTGGTTCATAGCTACTTTGAGATCGACACAGAGATTGTCTGGCGTGCTGCGACCCAGGATCTCCCTGTGCTGAAGTCTGGCGTGCAAAAGCTTTTGGAAAAGCTGGAATGAGGGGAATCGGACCCGCAGATCAGCGCGCTCAGTCCAAACCGGCTGGCAAGCGATACAAATCCTGCTCGCAGGCAAAGTACAGATCGCCGGCCGGCGTGAAGGTCGCAGCATACACCTCCCCCGGCAGATCACATACCGGTTTCACCTCCCCACGCAGCGGGCGCACATGCAAAAACTGCGCCCCGCAAAACGCGGCCAACCCGTCATCTCCCCACGCCAGCAACAACTGACACCCCACAGGCAGGGCTGCTGAGTTCACCACATTCAGCGTCTCGGAGTCGAGCAGTTCCAAACGCTGATCCACTGCCAGCGCCACGCCGGCCCGTGTGGCGCAAATCGCCCGCAAGCGCGCGCCGGCTGCATACACCCGCTCAGCCAGGATGCGCCCGTCGACGCTCCATGCCACGCAATGCAAGGGTTCGATCTTCTCCGGCAGCCCGTTGGCCTGCCCGCCGGTGATGAAATACAGGCAGTCGGCGCCGGCTGTCAGACTGGTGATGGCCTGGCCGGGGATGGGATCGTGCCAGCATTGCACCTCGCCGGTGCGCGTATCGACGCGCGACAGCCCGCCGCCATACACGCCGTAGGCAGCCATCCAGCCGGTCCAGAACGCGCCGTCCGGCCCGATGACACTGCGGCCTGAGGGGCGAATCAGCACCGGCCGCACCGTTTGCAGTGTGCGCGGATTGACGTTGTCGATCTGGTTCCACGCTTGCGCCGGGTCGTATACGATGTGATCGCCGCCGGCATAGGCAGACATGAACAAGCGATCGCCGGCGAACGCCATGCCATACACCTCGCCGCCGGCATCGCACACCACCTGCGAGTTCCACACCTCACCGCTGGCCGGGTCGTAGCGAAAGATGGTTTGGCCGAAGGCAGACGATCCCCACAGCCGGCCTTGCGCATCAGAGATCAGCGTGTGAATGCGGGTGGCGGGTCGCTCGGCTGGAATGGGCATCAGCGCGGGCTGCGTGTGAGGCCGGCCCGGCGCAGCCTCGATTGCATACTCCTGCCCGCGCACCACAAACAGCCGGCCATCGCGCAGCTCAATCGACCCGTTGGCGGCCGGCAACATCGATCGGCGTTGCGGCGTCAATGCGTTGCGGAAATCATCCGCCAGCGGTTCGAGAGTGCGCGCGTCGTGGAACTCCAGCGCGCCGTCCGTTTCAACGCACACAAATTGCGCGTTCACCTCGCGCACAACGGCGCCCGGCTTGCCAAACCGGCGGCATTCGCCACTGGCAATATCCCACACGGACAGGTGCGGGTCAGCGTACCCGCAGGCAACGAGCAACCGGCCGGGCAGCGCATACACCATGCGGCTGTAGGCGTTGTCCGGGTTGTCGGAAACGCGGCCCAGGTTGTCGAGGCGATGCGTCGCCGGGTCATAGCGCAACAGCCGGCAACCCGGCCACGTGCCGCCGTACACCTTGCCATCAGAACCGCGCGCCAGATTCCAGATGTACAACTCGTCCGCGTCGCGCAGCGGCTCGGCCCATGTCCGCGAGCGCAGGTCCAGACTGTGCAGATAGCCAAAGCGCGGGCAGGTTCCTACCAGCACACGCCCGTTGTTCAGATTGAGCAAGGCCCACGCGCCCTCATCGCCGGGCAGCGGGATCGACTCACCCTCGCCGGAGTCAGGATCGATCAGAACCAGATTGCCGGTTGCGCCCGACGCGAAGTTCGACAGCGCAACTTTCTCGCGCCCATCGCGCGGATCAAGGATGGTGATGAGTCCCAGAATATTGAAGTTGCGGCAAGGTTGACCCACATGCACATAGCTCATCGCGCGTCCTCCCGGCGTCGCGTCGCTGCCACGGCCCGAACAAAATCATCCACATCGAAAACGAAGCCAAACGCCAGCGCCACGCGCCACAACGCTTCTTCCTTGTGCAGTTCCAGGCGCGCCGATTCACGATTCTCGACCGCTGTAACAGCCTGGCGAAAGGCCGAGCACATCAGCCCGCGCCGGCTCATATCCAGCATGCCGCCCGGCGACATGAGCAGGCACCAGTTGATGGCGAAGCCGGCGTAGATGAGGTGATTCACGCCCCGCTCGCAGCACAGGGCGAACAATTGCGCGGCATTCTCGGCCACGCCTTCGTCGTCCAGCGGCCTGGCCTGCGGATGAAAGTCGAGGCGTTGAAAGCCGGCGGCCACATCCGCCTCGTTGTGCGCGCCGACAAACACGCGCGCCGCGCGGAAACGCTGCAAGGCGCGCAGACTGTCGTCGGCCTCGATCTGCGGCAAAGGCGGCTCCGGGCCGGCCAGCGTCAGCGCGCGCCGATAACCGGGACACTGCTTGTAATAGTCCCCGCCGCCCACGACATGAAACAGCGCCACACGCTGCGCGCGCGCCGTCGATAACAGCGGCGGCAGTATCGTGTTGGCAATCGCGTCGGCGCGGGGGATGTACTCGACGGCGCGATGCCAGCCGGGGAACTGCGCGCGCGCGCCCATGTCCCAGGCGTGCATCACGACAACCGCAGTGCGGTCGAGGTCCAGATCAACCGGCCCCGCTTGCCAGCCGCCATATCCTTCAGCCGGCACATCGAGACCGAAATCTGCGTCGAACTGTTGGTAGTATCGGGCGGTCAATCGGATCAGGCGCATGGGAGAAGTCAGGAGTCAGAATACAGAATACAGAATACAGAATACAGAATACAGATCACAGAATACAGAGCGCGGGAGTCAATCGTCAATCGTCAATCGTCAATCGCAAATCCAAAATCATCATGGGTGTTCAGGAGCATTTTCGCCGCGAATACGCCCGGCGCAAGCCCGGCTGGCAGCACAGCCTGTTTGTCTTCCGCAAGCTGGTTGACCGGCACACTGCGCCCGGCGCGCGCATTCTCGACATCGGCTGCGGTCACGCCGACTTTCTGCAACCGATCTACGCCAAAACGCCGCATGTGACGGGGTGCGATCCCGATGCCGGCGCGTTGCGTCTGAACACCACCATTGCCAACCGCGCCGCCGGCCTGGCCGACGATCTGCCGTTCGCCGATGGGCAGTTCGACGCGGCAGTTCTGGTCTTTGTGCTGGAGCATCTGGAGCGGCCAGATCGCGCCTTCCGCGAAATCCATCGCGTGCTGACGCCGGGCGGCAAAGTGATCTTCCTGACCCCCAACGCCTGGAATTACAACACCTGGCTCATCCGCGCAACGCCGCACCGCCTGCGCGACTGGCTGGCGCGCCGGCTGCATGGCCGGCAGGCCGGCGACACCTACCCGGTGCGATACCGCATCAACACCGCGCGCCGCATCGAACAGGTGTTGACGCCGATCGGCTTCCGCCGCGCCGAACTGATCCTGCATGGCGATCCGACCTATCTCGGCGTCAATCGCCCGCTGTTTGCCGTTGCCTGCGCCATCGAGCGCCTGTTGGATTGGCCAGCGTTGCAGAGCGCGCGCGTGCACATCCTGGCAGCCTACGAAAAGGCTATCGACTGCACACCCCTGCATCAGTAACGCCGCCCCGCTCCGCAATCGTCAATCGTCAATCTGACAATCGTCAATTCGCTTGCTCTGCCAGCAGTTCCTTCGCCCGGTCAACTTTGAAGTTGCGCTCGGCCACCAGTTGCTGGGCCACGCGGGCGATAGCATCGCCGGTTGCGCCGGCGGCCATGGCCACCTGTCGCGCGTGCAGCGTCATGTGCCCGCGCTGAATGCCCTCGTTCGCCAGCGCGCGGATGGCGGCAAAGTTCTGCGCCAGGCCCACACACGCCATCACCTCGGCTAGCTCGCGGGCGGTCTTGACGCCCATGATTTTCAGCGCCGCCCGCGCCGAGGGGTGAACCCGGGTCGCGCCGCCCACCATGCCGGCTGCCAGCGGCAATTCGATCTCACCGGTCAGGTCGCCTTGCTCGTTGACCCGCCAGCGGGTCAACGACGTGTAGCGGCCATTGCGCGCGGCATAGGCGTGCGCGCCGGCCTCGATCGCCCGCCAGTCGTTGCCGGTCGCCAGCGCCACCGCATCGATGCCGTTCATGATGCCCTTGTTGTGCGTTGCGGCGCGATACGGGTCCAGCTCAGCAAACAGCGACGCCTCTTCGATCCGATTCTGAATTCTGGCGTTCGGATTCTCGGCGGACTGGCGCTCGTCCTCAAGCTCGGCAGCGGGAATGACGCAGCGCGCGCGGGCCAGCCGGCGATCAGCCAGATTGGACAAGATGCGCAAGTTGACCCGCCCACCGGTCAGCGCCTCGATCTTCGGCGTCAACGCTTCGCACACGGTGTTGACCATGTTGGCGCCCATGGCGTCGCCGGCATGGTACAGCACATGCACGACCAGCATCTCGATTTTGGATTTTGGATTCCGGGTTTTGAAGTCAACCTCGCCGGCGACAACGCGCGTTTCGATGCCGACCGAGCGCGTGTAGGGATCGCGCGTGGGCGGGTTGAGCACATTCAGCCACTGCATCAACTCCGGCGTGGCATCGGCAATGGCCCGGCGCGCGGCGTCCATGTCCGGCACATCCAGCACCTGAATCTGCCCGATCATGATTGGCTCGTCGCTGCTGGCAATGAAGCCGCCGCCGGCGCGCGCCAGTTTGGCGGCAAAGTTGCACCCCGCCACCACCGACGGCTCTTCAATGACCATCGGCACAAGCACTTCGCGCCCGTTGACCACCAGGTTGGTTATAATTCCCAGCGGGAGGGAGTAAGTGGCCACTACATTCTCGATCATGTGGTCAGCCTGGTCGAGCGACAGGCCGTTGCGCAGGGCTGCGGCTTCCGCTTCATCGAGGTTAGCCATTTGGGCCAGGATCGCCAGCCGGTCTTGCGCCGGCACATCACGCAGTTTGGGAAGGAATTGGTTGGTCATGGATCATCACATCGCCGCGACGCCCCAGACAAAGCGCCCAACGAGCGCCCCGGATTGTACAACCGGACGCAAGGCAAACTTGCGGCCACGACCCAGACGCAACCCATGAAGCCGCCAGTCTGCCCCCGCAAACCCGAAATCATGAGTCCGGCTGGCTACTGGCCGCAGTTGAGGGCTGCCGTCGAAGCCGGGGCTGACGCCGTGTACTTTGGCCTGCATCACTTCACCGCGCGCGCCAAAGTCGGCTTTGCCCTCGAAGAGCTGCCGGATGTCATGCGCACATTGCATCAGCGCGGCATGCGGGGCTATCTGACCTTCAACACGCTGGTGTTCGACGAAGAGTTGGACGAAGCCGCCCGCCAGATCACCGCCATCGCTGAAGCCGGACCTGATGCGCTGATCGTGCAGGACATCGGCGTCGCCCGGCTCATCAAACAGATCGCCCCGGATATGGAAGTGCATGGCAGCACCCAGATGAGCCTGACCAGCGCCGAAGGCATCCGGCTGGCGCATCAGTTCGGCGTCAGCCGCGTGGTGCTGGCGCGCGAACTGTCACTCGACGAGGTGCGCGCCATCGCTGCCGACCTGGCCGGCGACGGCGTGGACTGCGAGCTGGAAATGTTCGTTCATGGCGCCCTGTGCGTGTCGTACTCCGGCCAGTGCTTCTCGTCCGAAGCCTGGGGCGGGCGCAGCGCCAATCGCGGCCAGTGCGCGCAAGCCTGCCGGCTGCCCTACGAGCTGATCGTGGACGACCGCCTCAAGCCGCTGGGCGACGCGCGCTATTTGTTGTCGCCCGGCGACCTCTACGCGCTGCATCAGATTCCGGACATCATCCAGATTGGCGTCGCCGCGCTGAAGATCGAGGGCCGCTACAAAGACCCGGACTATGTGGCGCTGACCACGCGCGCCTACCGCAGAGCCGTCGATGACGCCTGGGCCGGGTTGCCGCTGACCATCACCGCGCACGAGGAATTGCAACTGGAACAGGTCTTCTCGCGCGGGCTGGGGCCGTGGTTCATAACCGGCACAGATCATCAGGCGGTGGTGAAAGGTCGAACGCCGCGACATCGCGGGGCGCTGGTCGGGCGCGTCTCGCGTGTGCTGAGCGACGCTGTCCTCGTCGAGCCGGCGTCGGCCCACACACTTGCGCCCATCAAGCCCGGCGACGGCCTGGTGTTCGACGCAGCCGATTGGCGCAGCCCGCAAGAGCCGGAGGAAGGCGGGCGCGTGTACAGCGTGACGCCACGGACGAAATCCGCTGCGCCGCGCACATCTCGATCCACGCTCGAATTGCGTTTCGCCAATGGCGCCATCCGCTTCGACCGCATCCGCCCCGGCGACCAGGTGTGGCGCACGCACGACCCCGACCTCGACAAGGCGACGCGCCCGTACATCGAAGCGAGCGCCCCGCTTCGCAAACAGCCAGTGCGCGTGCGCGTCGTGGCTCGCGCTGGCGAGCCGCTGACCACAGAATGGTCACTGGTAGATCAGCCCGAAATGCGGATCACGACGACGTCTGCCGAACCGCTGGCAACCGCGCAGCATCAGTCAATCACGCTCGATCAGGCGCGCGAGCACCTGGGCCGGCTTGGCAACACGCCCTACACGCTGGCCGAGATCACGCTGGACGCGCGCGGCCAGCCCTTCGCACCCAACGCGCTGCTGAACCAGACACGCCGGCAGGCCGTAGAACGGCTGACTGAACTGCAAGGCCGGCCGCGCGTGATTCCAACCCGTGACCCGCACGCCGTGCTGGTCCGCGCATTGTCAGGCATAGAGATCGATCCGGGCGCCGTCGGCGGCGCGCCGCAGCTTCATCTGCTGGTGCGCGCGCCCGAACAATTCGAAGCCGCGCTGGCTTTCAGGCCGGCCAGCATCACGCTGGACTACCTCGACCTGTATGGCTTGCGGCCGGCGGTTGAACGCGCCCAAGCCGAAGGCGTTGCTGTTCGCGTTGCCAGCCCGCGCGTCCTCAAGCCAAACGAGCAGCGCATCGTGAACTTTCTGCGCCGGCTGAAGTGCGGGATTGTGGTGCGCTCGACCGGCTTGTTGCACGCACTGCGCGACGCCGCGCCGGAGTGCGCCGCGCCGGAGAAGGGCTTGCCTCAGTTGATCGGCGACTTCAGCCTGAACACCGCCAACGCGCTCACCGCGCGCGCCTTGCTCG
>Ga0308417_1000513_pt1 | contig 28233 bp, 40 predicted proteins | sample HotsprSampleOS65_FD_203528 | JGI IMG/M metagenome (GOLD analysis project Ga0308417, IMG submission 203528) | Hot spring phototrophic mat microbial communities from Octopus Spring, Yellowstone National Park, Wyoming, United States - 20090730_OS65 ...
CGGCGGGGCGGGGGGATAGAGGGGATGGGGCGATCAGTCCTCGGGGAACGGCTCGTAGCCGTTGTCGTGCAGCAGTTGGTTCACGTGACCGACGGTGACCGCCTTCCACCGTCGGTTACGGGGGGACCCGTTCCAATATGCCCCGTCGTCATGACGGAGCGGTTTCGAGACGTGGAAGGTGCGGCGGCCATCCGCCGCATCGTAGGTGAGCCGCACCAGGACGGGCCTGTTTCGATCATGCAGCAGCGCGAACGAGTGTGACACGATCTGCCCCCCCTCCTCGGGGGGGACGATGAACGGGTCCGCGTAGGTGGTGGTGGTGGTAGCGATCATCGGTCTCGTCTCCTGTTCGGTGGCGGTCATCCCGCCGGGGTCATGGTCTCGCGTCCGACACCGTGTCGTCCGCGTCTACTACAGCATACGTCACAAGTGACTGACCGTCAAGAGTGACGCACGAAATTTTTTTGGGGGGGGGCCGGGTCGGGCTCACACGCGCCCGGCTAACAGGTCGTCGAGGCTGGCCCCGACCGCGGCGGCCAGCCGGCGCGCCGCGTCGAGGCGGGGTCGGTAGCGGCCTCGCTCGACCCGTTGGATTAGGCTGAGCGAAACCTGCGCTGCGGTGGCCAACTGGGCCTGCGTTAGGCCGCGGCGCTGGCGGGCGAGGCGCAGCGCCAGGCCGAAGGTGAGTGCTTGGGACTCGTCCATCGCGTTCTCCTTTGCCGCCGGTCACGACCGGCGGCGCGAGACGTAGATCAAGAGCGTCCCCATTTCCGGTATGCCGGATTCGCGCTCCTCGGGAGAGATCTGGACATGGAGCCCCTCGTGGGCCTCCAAAGAGAACTCCCACTGGCGGCGAAGTTGGTTCAGCCCCGCGTCGAACGTCGCGCGGTCGAACTGCGGCAGAGCTTGCCGCAATTCAAGCAGCCGCACAAAGTTGTTGCCTCCGTTGCGCCGATCCAGCCGCTCGAACGCTTGGCGGAACGCCTCGGCGAAGCCCGCCGCCGTGGTCTGCGCTGCGGTCCGGGAGGCCTGCGCCGCCTGGGCGGCCTGTAGGGCCGCTTCGGCCGCCTGGGCCGCCTCCGCCGCACGGGCGGCCACTTCCGCCGCCGCTTGGGCCGCGCGGGCGGCGTCCATCGCTCGGGCCGCCGCCAGGGCCGCGTCCCGCGCGGCCAATTCGGCTTTGATCCGCAGCCTCGTGATCTCGGTCATGGGTCATCTCCTGCGTGTGGCGGTCATCCCGCCGTGTCAGTGCGCCGCGTCCGACCCTGTGTCGCCCGCGTCTACATACAGTATACGTCACAAGTGCCGTGTCGTCAAGTCGGCAAGTCAAAAAAATGCAAAACCGCCGGGTCGTGCCGATGTGGGTCGGCGCGACGCGGCGGCGAGGGTGGATCGGGCGTGGCGGCGGCGGCGGCGTTAGGGCGCGGGTAAGGACGAGGCAGCGGCGTCAGGCAGCGTACCGACGCACGCCATGCAGTGGGTGAGCGAGGCCCGCTGGCCCTGGCTCAGGTCGCCGCGGCCCGCTGAACAAACAGCAATCTGTGAACAATTGCACCGCTGCGGGTCGATCCGGTGCGGGCAGGCGCGCGCCCGGCGCACCCGCGCGATCGCGTCCCGCACGCGCGCGAGCGCGGCATCGTCCCGCACGACTCCAGTTGCCGCTGCCGCCGCCGCTGCCGCTGCCGCGGGCGCACCACTGCCGGTGGACGCGGGCATTGCCGCGGCGTGGCCCGTGCTGGCCCGCGCGGCCAAGTACGTCTCGCAGAACGTCCGCCCGTCGTGGTGCCGCAGCCCGGCGCGCCCGCACCGGTCCGGGATCGGGCAGGCCGCGCAATGGGTCACTCGCTCAATGTCCATGTGATCGGCAGGACGCATGATGAAATGAATGGTGGGTAGGTTGAAGAAAAACTCGTCGCTGAGCCGGGGGTCCCCGTCCCGCCCGCCGGTAGATTTGCGAGCCACGGGGCAAATGTCCATAGGTAGCTTTTGTTACCAGATAAATAGTTGACACGCACTGTGTTTAGGTTAGTCAATTCACTCACTGGATACGTAAACAAATTTGACCCAATGCCGAGGCGGCACGGCAGATTAAGCGTCGTCCTTTGACCAGTCGAAGTCTCCGTCGGGCACGCAACAACTTCATATGTTGTTGGGTTCATAACTCCAACGCGAAGATACTCAGTGAATGGATGGCCAAGCCAGACGTAGTCGCGCCGGATGTCGGTATGGTAGACATGGAGATAACCGAAACAAGGCGAGTACACCACGCGCACCTGCGCGCGGTACGCGGTCGGTGTGATCGATCCAGGACGACACGGAAGCGACCAGGGTGCGTATGCATCTGCGCCAGGATCAATATAATAATACGGCACCGGTAGCTCCACCGGCGCGCTGACGTAGACGTTCAGTAAATCCGGGCGGTACATGCCAGGGATACCCCCGGTCCCGGCGGTGAAGTTAAAATCAGCGGGTAGCGTGTCATGATACGTCAATGCGACCGACCCAATGAGCGAGTCGGTATAATAGAGGGTCTGCGGGATCGGATGGACCCCGAGGCACTCGGCGTTTTCAAGGCCCGGAAAAACATAACCCGGCGCAGGTGTGGTCAAGTCAAACTCCTGGTCGGGCGCAGGGCATTCCAGGGTGATCGTGCGCGTCGCGGACTGGTACCGCGGGTGGCTCACGGTGATTGTCCATTCGCCCTCGGTGATGTCCGGAAACTCGACGACACCTGTACTATCTGTCGTTAGAGTGAATGATTGGTCATCTTTCTGGATCGTGACCGTTGCGCCAGAAAGTGGCACCGATCGGCCACGTACAATGACGCGCAGGGGGCACGTAACAATACATGTCCGGCAGGCGATGATGAGGATCTCGCGCCCGTCCGTGTGTATTAGGCCGGTCCGCATTGCCACGTGCCGTGTGTCGGCCTGGGGCGCGTCGGTGCGACACCGCGAGACCTCCACGATCTCGCGCCCGTCCGTGTGGACGCGACCTGTCCGCAGCGCGACGTGACGGCCCTCGATCGGCGCACAGGGATCGGCAACGACGACAATCTCACGCCCGTCCGAGTGCGTCAGCCCGGTGCGCATCGCCACGTGCCGACCGATCATCCCAGCACCCTCACCCAGACCTCGGGACCATCCACCCACGCCGTGCCGTCCCAGCGCTGGATGCGGCCCGGATAGAGGCCATTCGACGCGGTGCCGGTAATTCGCACGACCGCTGTATCATTGACATCGGCATCAACAAATTGCCCGACGGGTGTCTGAGTGACCCGGATTTTGCCGCCCTGAACAGGCACGACCTGCCCCTGCTCGACGGCATCTACGAGGCGATTCAGGTCACGCGCGGCCAATACTTGACCGGGCTGAAATCGTGGCAGTCGTTCATTCATCTGTCAGAGACCAATCACACGAAAAATGTCGCGTAAATCAGCGGTGCGGTAGAGCGGGTCGGCCGTGCCAACGATCTCGACCTGCTCGGGCAGCCCGTCCTCGGGCCGAATCACCTCATCCCACGGCAGCTCACGCCAGAGGAATCGCAGCTCAGCCCGCTTTTGCACCGTCCCATCCGTCATCGCAATACTTGATGTGCGAAATGAATCAAACATCACCGTTCGTTCAGGTTCACCAAGGAATCGTCGATCATTGATGTGTTTGATATAGCGACGCCAAATAGGCCACGGCATGAAAGGCAGCTGCGGGATGCGCACCATCCAGGTTGCCACGCCGATGCGTCGGAAACTCCTGAACGGAACAACTTTCTTTGATACTTTGTAGACAAGTGTCCCCTCGGCGTAGGTAATCACCTCGCCGTCGTGTTCGATGTCCATTTCGACCCACGGGATCGGGTCCTGCGGGTCGATCTGGATACGCCACCCCGGGTCCTGGTCGGGGACGCGGATTTCCTGCACTGAGGGTACGCCGAACTCCACCTCAACCCGCGCGTGGGTGTAATACTCACCGGGGCGGAGGCCGTACTGGTCGCGCACACCAGCCACCGCAACGCCTTGGGGCGCACCGATCGGGACAATCTGCACCGATCGACAAAACACGGCGGGTAGGTCGGGGTACTGCCACGGCAGCACCCGGACGATCGTCGTACCGCCCGGCGAGATGACGTATCCCATTGCCTCATTCGCAAATCTGAATGCATCATCCCAACTGACCAAAAAATTGGCGCGCACAACCGGTCCGTCGCGGTCGAGGCGGGCTTGCGGGGCCGGGTCGCGCAGGACCCGGAATGGCACGGTTGGTTTTGGCATGCTCATATCACCCCAGTACGGCCTTGGCGAAGCCCTGTGCCAGCCGCGACGAGATATCGCGCAGCGTGCGTCCGATCGAGCGCAGCTCGCCGATCTGCTGATGCTGGGCGGCCAGCTGGCGCTCGGCGATGCGCTGTGTCTCCTCGCCGATTGCGGCCTGCACGGCGCGTGCAAGCTCTGCGCCGCCGCCCAGTGTGCGGCCCGGCGCGCCCATGATGGCTAGCCGATCCTGCGCCGTGTGCAGGATCGCCGTAATGCCCTGCACCGCGACCGACGCGACCGCGTGGGCCCGCGCCTCGACCCGCGACGTCACGTGCTGGAGGACGTCGCCCACCTCGTGTGCGACACGTGTCATGCCGTCGCGGATGCCCGCAATCCACGCCTGCGTCCGCTCGCGGTCGGCCTGGGCGGCCTCCTGCTGGGCCACTTTGGCGCGCTCAGCGGCGACCTGCGCCGCCCGCGCGTCTGCCTGCGCCTGCGCGTCACGGGAGGCTTTGGCCGCGATCGACGCCTGGTCCGTGCCGTTCGCGTCCGGCTCACCACTGGTCCGCCGCATCGCTGCCTGCGCCGCCGCCGCCGTCTGGTGCATCCCGCTGCCGCCGCTCAGTAGGTTGCCGACGCTCTCGCCCAGTGCAATCATCGACACCCGTAGGGATGTCGGGGCCTCGCGGACGAAATCCGCGACGCCTGCGCCGAGCCGGTACACCGCGTCCGCCGCCTGATTGATTGCGCCGGCGAGCGAAACGAACGGCGAGGCGACCATGAGCGCCACTTGTCCGAGCCGCTCCATCACGGCGATGGCCCGCTCGGCCCACTCCGCCAGCGTCGGCCCGTCACCAGTCGATGCCCTGATCATGTCCAGGATCGCCGCCTGCACCTCGACCGCACGGGCTTTGACGCGCGTCGTGAGATCGGAGAATTCCGCTCCAATCCTTTGCATTTCAATGGTTGCGCGGTTCATTATCTGCTGCCGGCGCGCGAGTGCGGTTTCGTCCACGAGCGAGGCCGATTCAAACGCTTGGGTGGGCTGACGGAACTGCTCCTCGGCCAGCCGCGTCGCCTCACGGATACGCCCTACGACCGCGGTCAGTTTGTCCACGATCGCCCGCTCCTCGACGCCGGTCAGCTTGAGTGTTTCCAGGGCCGCGGAGCGCTGGACAACTGTCATTTTCTCGAATGCCTCGATGAGCATCAGGAGCGTTTCGTAGGGCCGCTCTAGCTGCCGCTGGAGCGATTCGCCGTCGAGCTGGACAATGTCGCCGATCGCCTTCCGCGTCTCGGCTGACGTCAGAAGTTGCATAAACCGATTTAAACCTGACGCAGTGGCTTCGGGAAGCGCGCCAGTTTCCAGTAGCGCGGTCACCATCCCTAACAGCTGCTCAGTTGACACGCCAACAGTTTTCGCGGTGCCGATTGCCCGCGCCGCCGTCGCGCTGATCCGGTCGAATGAACTAATGCCGGTATCTGCGAGCTTGTCGATCGCGGCCCCAAGCTGCAAAAGCCCGGTTTCACCCAGCTGGGCGACCGAATTGATGCTGCCCAGTCGGATAATAAGATCATCAATTGGTACATCATCGGCAGCTTTTGCGACCATAATCATCTGGGCGACCTGATCGCGGAGTGCTTCCGCGGCCACGCCGGTTTTGGCGAGCGATGTCGCAATCGAAATGACGTCATCGAGTGATACGCCACGTGTCGTCGCCGCGAGCTCCTCCAGCTCCCGGCGCAGCCCCTGAAATTCTTGACCGGTCAAGTTTGATGCCTTCATTAATTTGACCAGCGATGCCTCATACGCTGCGGCGCTCTGCTCGGCGGCGCGGATACCGAGCATCAGCCCGCCGCCGGCCAACAGCCCGTGCAGCGGCTGAAGCCCTAACGAATGCCTGGCTGCTGATGCGACACCCTCGATCGCGTTGCCCATCAGGCCGAATGCGGCCTGGGCGAGGCCCGCGGCCCGCGCCGCCGCGCCGATCGGGCCCGGCAGAAAGCGTGCCGCAAACATCATCGCCTGGAGGCCGTGCGCGCCCTCGCGGCCCGCCTGCGCCGCGGCGGCCCCCAGTGACGCCAGTCGGACCTTGTTTTGGTCAATTGCGCGCGCAAACTCGGTGTCGCGCAACCCGAGCGTCGCAAAAATACCCCCAAGATGGATCATATCATCCGCGCTCCAGCGTCTCGATGATTGCGTCGGGGTCGAGCCGCACGCCCTCGGTTGGCCCCGGCGGCGATTCCTTGCGCCGCTTTTCGCGCATCATCGCGCGGAAAACCTCGGCGGGGATCGGCTCCGGAAACGCACCCGGTGCGGACGTCCGGTCCGGCGTGTCAGGGTCCGAGAGCAGATAGATCAGCTCGTCGCGCGAGTATCGCATGATGTCTGACACCTGCCAGCCGAACTCACGCACGGCGTGTCGGATGAGACGCGCGTCAGTGAGTGGGTCTGGCTCCGGCGACGGCGGCCCCGTTACGCTGTCGCCGTCGCCGCCGTCAGTTTTCCCAGCGCCTCCCGGAAAATCTTGCGCTCGATCCCGAAAGCAACCGCAAAGATGTCGTAAATTTCATCTACGGAGGCCCGATCGCCCAGCGCAATCGCGTCGTCCTCGGTGATGTCGGGCTGATCGGTGATGAGCGCGTGCTGAATGACGACGGCCAGCACGTCTACGCTCGCCATCGCGCGCAGGCGGCCTAGCGGAGAGTCAAGCGTCACCGGCCAGCCTGAGCCGTCCCAGAGGGCTAATGCTCGATCCATCACCTTTTGGCGCGTCGCCTCATCCTCGATCCCCGCTTCTCGGATGAGTGTCTGAGCCTGCACGACCGGGTGCGGCCACGCCCGCTTGAGCGCCTCGTTGACCTTGTGGCGACCACCGAGCGTCAGCGGCCGCGCGAGAAATTCCGAGCCCGCGAGTGTGACCACCTGCGCGGGCCGGTGCAGAGCGTGCGGATCGCCTGCCATGTCAATGATCCTTTAGCCGATGGTCCACGGGCCTTTCGATTTAAAATTCGCCACTCCTTTGACCGTTTGTTTAACCTGACTGGTCACCTGGACACTAGTCAGCGTCGCTGGGCCGCTGGCCGTGCCGCCAGGCAGCGTCAGCACGAGTGTCACTGTCTCGCCGGCCATCAGGCCCTCGTGTTTGTCGGGGTCGTAGTGATACGAGAACGACCCCTGAATATTTCTCGATGTCACGATTTGGTCGTCCCATCCTGCATCGCAGGTGGACGTGGTGTCCTCGTCCGTGTTGGTCTTCGTAAATTGAAATTGTGTGACGCACATATTTGTTCCGTCAACAGTGACGGTGCCATTATTTCCCGTGTAGGCGACGGCCATGACTTACCCTCCGTTATCAGATGCGTCCGATAATAACGATGTCGTACTGCTGTCCCACGGTCCCGCTGATCCGCAGGATGTCGCCCGTGGCGGCGACGACGGCGTAGCCCGTGGCGTCCGCGCCGTACAGCACCACGAATCCACCGGGCCGTAGCACGACGGTCGAAGTGCCAGGCAGGATCGTCGTCACGGTATTGGTACCGCCACCAATCGTCAGCGTGGCGGTTGCTGATCGGTTTTTGATGGCGACGCTAATAATTGACGTGAATGTAATTGCGCCGCCGGTTTGGAGGTCGGTCAGCCCGCCGGCCAAGTCGAGGTCGTCATTGCCCCCCGTGGGGATCGTGCGGACGGCGTGCCAAGTCCGATTGGCCTGATTGGCGCCGGTGCCATTAGTGATCTGGCCCGCGACCGAAAAGGTAGGACCGACACTCACGGGCACGTCGTTGACACCGATCGTGCGCTGGTCGCGCACATTAATGGCCGCAGAAACGCTTCCGTTGACGCTCATACGTTGCTCCTAGATGCGCAAATCATTGAAAGAGATGGTAAACTGGAGAACGACGACGTAGAGAGTAGCCCCGTCCGGGCCGGATCGGGCGGCGTCGGGCGGGTCGGGATAGGGACCGATTTCCAGGTCGAGGCAGACGTGAATTGTTGCCTCGTCAATGATGGCCCGGTCGAGGCAAGCGAGTGCGTCGGCAGCGGAGGCGGCGGCGGCGGCAGAGGCGGCGACGACGCGGGTTTGCAGTGTCTGCGATCGGATGCGTGTTTGATCGGGCCGCGTGCCGGTCGAGCGGTCAATCGAGCCGTCAAGTGGGTCAATGATGGCCCGTGGCAGGCCCGCGGTGACGGGCGCATGTCCGAGATAGACGCCGCCCGGCAGAGCGTCAGCGATATCCTGCCGCCGCCGGCAAAACTCGACGAACGCCGCGATCGGGTGAGTCGTCATGCGTCAGGATGTCTCCAGGCCCGAATCCGCCTCACCCCGCAGCACGCGCAGGACACGCTCGCGCGTCTCGCGCAGCGACCGCCGGAGCCACGGGCGCGGCTCGATCCGCGACGTGCCCAGCTCCAGATAGACCATATGATCCACCGATGAGCCGACCTGCACGGATAGCCCCTCGTCCGACTCAAAAACTTCGGGAAACAAACTAATCCCGCGGAACGAATCGGTCGAACGAAAGCCGATCGAGGCGCGGCCCTGCCCAGTGCGCAGCGCAGGCGGGTCACCGGGCGACGACGCCGGCGGGTAGCGCCGCGAGACAAGCCGCTTGGCGTGATTCCCCACCAGTAACGCGGCGCGAATCAATCGCTGACGCATCACTTGTCGCGCTACCGTCATCGCTGACAGCTTATCCCAGACCAGCTCTGTTTCGATGATCAGGTCGAGGCCGTCACTCATATCGATGTATCCAAATCGCAATCGACGGTCCACATTTCGCTGAGCAGGTCGAGGTCACGGGGCACGCGGACGATGAGCCGGCGGGGTGCGCCGTGGGCTGTGATGGTGATGCGGTCGCCCACGCCGATAACCGTACCAGCCGCAACCAGCGGGGCGGGGTCAATATAGACGCGGTGTGTGATCCGCACGCCGTCGCGCTCATCGCTGGCGGGCCGGGCGCGGCTCCCGATCGGCTGCACATCCATCGGGACGTGGGAGGCGATGATCGACCACTCCGGCACGAGACCGCCATAGTCGCCCGGCTGGACCGCGTGGCTGGGGCGCTCGATCGTGCCGAGTGCGAGTAGGTCCAGGCCCAGCAGCAGCGAGCCCGGAAACGATCCCGGCGGCGCGGGCAGCGGCACGGGCTCGGCTGTGACGACCAGCTCAGCCCCGAGGTCCAGCGACGCCGACGCACCAGCTTCTGGGGCCGCCGCCACGACCAGCGTCGGAGGCAGCGACAGCGTGGCCGCCGCATCGATGAGCGGCTCCGCCGTTACGACGAGCGTCGGCGCAAGCGAGAGACTTGCGCTGGCATCCGCGGGGGCCTCCGCTATGACCGTCAGCGTCGGCGACAGCGAGAAACTCGCGCTGGCGTCGGCGAGAGCCTCCGCCGCCACCGTCAGCGTCGGCGCGAGCGAGAGATTAACATTGGCATTCGCGGGGGCTAGTGCGTCAAAAACACGGATAAATAAGCGTGGACTAATGAGCCCAAATTCGCTCATCCAGTCGCGCGATAAATCAATCAGCTCCTGCTCATCCATCGCGCGCGGCCACGCCGCAAATCGCGCAATCCTTCGCGTGCCGGTCGATAGGCCAGAAAGGTCGCCCAATTTAGCAATCGTTCCGCTGGGGGGCCCAGGAACTCGCGCGACAAATGACGACGGAACACGTCCATTGATGACCAAGTTGGCGTCGCTGGCCGACATCGACGCCGCAATGACGCCCCATCGGGTGCCAGTCATGCCATGCGCGGCCACGACGCGCGGCGATCCGCCGTAGCCGGCGAATCCGACCCAGATATTGGGCGGCGTCATTTCGCCGCGATAGCCGCCTCCGTTGCGTATAGCGAATAATCCCGACGACGCTGAATTTTCATCACAAATATCATCGCGCGTCGATGCATCCCAAGTGAGACGCACAACGAATGCCACTGTGATCGCCGACGGCATTGCCACATTGACGTTGTGATGGCGATTAGCACCAACATATTCGACGGCACGGAATCCATTGGGACCGGCCTGGATCGTCGGAGTCCCCGCCCCGACCGGTGCGGCCGGTCCATAGGGGGCACGCCAAGTCCCCGCGGAATCGCCCGCTTGGGCGGTCCGCGAGAGGCCCTCGCCGTCGTACCAGACGAGCGGTGTGCCGTAGGCGAGTGGACTGGACGGACGCATCAGGAGAGGGCCGAGCGCGTCAGGATGTACGAGAGCGTGATCGCCTGACCGGTCGGCGACGCCTCGATGGCATATCGCCGGTGGTCACCGTAAGCCCCGCGAGCTAATGTCACGGGGAAATCGGTCGATTGATTCGCAGCTGCCGGGGTGACGATGTAACGGGCGAGCTCAAAGGTATCTGCCGCCGGCGGTGTCCCGGTCGTTGTGTTGGTTGCCAAAACCCGCACTGAGATGGACGTGGGCGCGGTCGCACCACTCGTGAGTTTCAGCGTGCAGGTCAAACTATCCTGCGCGTCGAACCAGCCGGTGCCGCCCCAGGTCGAGGCCGCGACCGACCCGACCGAGATCGTCCCGCTGTGCGTGACGGTGTATGGCATGATTAGATCCTCGTCTGAGTTTGGGCCGCGGGCGCGGTCGCACTGGCCGCCCGCACGCGTGCCAGCGCCAGGCCCATCGCTGGCACGGCGGCCTGCACGGCCGCGCGGACGTCGGCATCACTGGCGTCGCGCGTCAGGTCGGACGTCGCCAGTACGAGCGCGTAGGCCCGCACACGCGTCGGAGCGTCGAGCAGGGCGACCGCGACCGCTACGGCGTCCGGACTGGCCGCTGGATCGATCAGGGTGGTCGCGGCCCACTCGATCAGCGCGGCCTCCACCTGCGACCAAAGCCGCGACGAGGGAGCGACCAGCAGCGCGTGTAGGTCAGCGAGTGGTGTCTGAGTCATTGCTGTATCACCTATTACGGGTTAGGTAGCGCAACGCTGAATCCGGTCAGCTGGACGGTTTGCGACGCGGTGACAGTCGTCGGGACAACTGTGAATCCGTCGCCCTCGTTCCAGTCGGCGACGACATTGCCACTGGAATCGACCAGCACGGCGCATCCAATCGTACCAGAGGCCGAGGCGGTCGCGGTGCGTGGTAGCCCGGTCAGCGTGATTGTCCCGTTACTCGCCGCCGCAAAAGGTGACGTGCCCAGCGAATAGGTCACCAGCAGCGTGCCGGCCGGTAGCTGGCCGAGCGTCGCATTGCGCGGGCCCGAATACATGCGCAGCTGCGCACTATTTCCGAGATAGGTATTCGTCGTGTCAAGCATCGCATTGCGGTACCCGACGACGGCACGACCAGGCATGGATCAGCTCCCTAGTAGACGATGGTTGATGTCTCAGTGAGCCGCCACGGGGCGGCGAGAGCGGCGGCGGCGGGCGAAATCAGGCCGGGCGGCGTCCCGCCACTGGACGACGATTGGGACGCCGACGACGGCGGGAAAAACTCGATCTCGCGGTCGCCCAGTCTTCGGCGGCGGATGCCAGCCGCGACGCTTATCTGCGCTTCAGCGACCGCAAAGCGAGCGATTGCTTCCAGCAACAGCGCCTCACGCAGTGCGGCGGGGATGAGCGCCGCTGGCCAGCCGTGCGTGGCGATGACGTGGCCGATCCACGACGCTTGACCTAGCGTGATCATGCCCGTCTCGTGATCGACCTGGCAGTCGAGCGGCTCGCCAAACAGGTCCAGGTCAAGACCGGTGTCGGTGTCGAGCCATTGGGCGGGCATTGAGGCCCACTCGGGCGGCGGCGGCGGGCATTGCCACCCCGGCTGAGCGGCAATCACCGCAGCCATCGCGCCGACGGTCGGGTGCGTCGCTACGGGCAGCGTCACCTCGGTCAGTGCGCCGCCGATGTAGCGTGCGAGCCGGACCGCGGTGATCCGGCGCGGTCGCCACGGCTCCGCCACGGGCGGATCGCGGACGACCTCCACCCAGCCGGCTGCCGACGTCTCCCGGACGCCTAGCGATCCAGTCCAGCTCAGCACGCGGACGCCCGTCAGAGGCGGCGACGGGATGACCAGCAGCTCGCCACCACGCACCAGCCACACGCCCTGCGCCTGTTCGAGCGTGCGGCGCAAGTAGCCCTCCATGGCCGCTTGCGCCGCCGCAATGACCGCGGACGCCTGCGCTTGCTGCGCCGCGGTCAGCGTCGTTCGTGCGAGGATGTCAGCGAGCGTGAGAATCATCAGGTGTGTTGGATAATCTCGGCCACATCAGCCAGGTCCACGTGGGCGGCTGGGTAGTACCCAATGATGCCGGCCAGTGCCACGAGCGACAGCGGGGCGGCGGCCCCACCAACCGTCACGGTAGCGCGGATTTGGTCGTATCCCGCGGCCAGCGAATCGATCCGCGGCGTGGACACCTCCATCACCACGATCCGGTTATCGCCGTTCGCCTTGGTCAACTGCGTGATGGTCGCGCCGGGCACATCGACGGGCGAGCCCGTGCCGACGCGCGCTTGGATTTTCAGATCGATCGTTGACGTCGCGGCCAGCGTGCCCGTTTGGAGGACAAACAGGACACGCTGAATGCGCGACAGCGCGATCCAGTCGCTATTCGTCGAGCCGACGTTGTAGCTGGCGGGATCGATCGTGGCGACGACCGCGAGCGTCTCAGATAGATGGCGATTCATAATTACACCTTTGGCCCAAGAACGATGAATGGGGAGACCTCAGTGTTGCCGGTGGTGCGGCCCTCATGCAGCTTGACCGTGGCGCGCAGGGCCGGCTTGCCACCCCAGCGCAGTTTGAATCGAAACGCAATCAGGTCTTCATCGAACTTAAAGTCTTCACTCACTCCGACCTCAAGCGATTGCATGAAGCCGAGATAGTAGAAGCGTGGATTGACCAAACACACATCGCCGGTCGTGCCGAGGGCCGGCAGCTTCTCGGTGAAACGAATCGGCAGCCCCAGCAGCGTGGATGGCAGGCCGCCCTGAGCGCCGCCGGTATTGGCGATCCAGATAGGCGTTGAGCCGACCGAGAGCGTGCCGAGCTGCGGGATGACCGTCTGCGACATCAGCCAGTACGCACCCGGCGCAGACGGCATATGCAGCCGCGAGTACATCGCCAGTGCATCAGCGTAGGTAAATTTGTTGTTGTCGGCGCGGTTGACGACCAGGCGGCAGGGATTGCCGCTGTGCAGCGCGCCGAGTGCCTTGTTGATACCATCTCCAAACATCGACACATAATCGACGTTATAGGCGATCGCCTCGCGGAACATCGCCTGAATTTCGGACTCGTGGCCGGGAGCGTCAGCCAGCAGGTCGCGGGATGCCTCCGTGTAGCCGGTCGCGTCGTGCGCCACTAGATCGATTTGCTCATACACCGGCTGCGAGGCGGTTCGTTTTGCTGTCTCGCTCTTGTAGTAGATGCGAATCCCCGCATACATCGGGGACGAATCCTCGCTCACGGGCGCGCCAGTCTGAGCTAGTGCCGGCCTGAATTGCTCGCGCGACACCATGTTGACCTGGCGGGTAAAGGGCGCAAAAACCGCGGTTTCGGCGCTCAGCCGGAAAAGATCCTGCACATATTCAGGCGCGATGAGAAAACCGCCCGCAGCTCCCGTGGCTCCCGACGAGGCTTTGATTGACGCGTCGGCCAGTGACCGCACCGGCTCAATCTCGCCGTCGGGGCCGTAACGCCGTGCGCCGTAGACCTTGGCCAAACGCTCGAACGCCTCCGGGTCACGGTAGCGCTGAGCCGCGACAATGCAGCGGATGTTGTCGGCGAAGGATTTGCGGCGATCCGCCTCGGATTCACCGGGGCTAATCTGATACACCCCTTGAGCGGGGCGAATATGGCTCACCGCCTTAACAATCGACGCTTGAACCATCTCACTGATGCGCGATTCGAGCGCCTGCGCGGCGGCGTCGAGATTTGGCGTAGGCGGCGTGGTCGCCTGCGTGGCGAGGCCCGCCTGGACCAGAGTTTGGGCGGCGGTGTCAGGCAGGTCGAACGACTCGCCTGCCCGACGACCGTCGTAGTCTTTGGTCAGTGTCACAATCATCTCAGATCAAACTCCGCTGATGGAATGAAAGGGGTAGGGAACAAACACCGTCGTCAGCGTCTCCCTAGGGCCGCCGGGGTCGCGTGCGCCACGGTCGGTGGGGCGGGGACGGATCGAGCGGAGTGGCTCGGTGTGGGGAGGCCGGGGCAGCATCAGATACGGCCCATGAGGCGGTCGAGCTGGTCGCGGACAGCCTGCGCAATCACCGCGTCCCAGTCCCGCATCAGTAGTTGTTGGGTCATCTCGGCGTCGAGCTGCGCTGTGGTTTTCGCGCCGCGCAGTGACGGCATCGCGGCGACATCACGCAGCGAGGGCAGCACGAGTGTCTCCGCCGGCGGAGGCGGTTCGGGCGCGTCGCTGGGCGGCGGCGGCAACGGCGGAATCCAGGCCGGCAGCGTCAATCCTTTCGCCACAGCGAGCGTGAGCGCCTCTGGGTTACTCGGCACGGCGACAGCGGAATACTCGATTAGTTCGGCTCGCCGGACGATTGAGCGAGCCTGACGCCAGTCAGGCCGCGCTTTTAACTCATCCGCCGTTGGTCGGCCCGACTCGATCGGAATAAAGCCGATCGACCACGCCGAGAGGATGCCGTCGCGGTAGAGCTGGTAGGTCGCCTCGCCGTCCTCCGTCCGCGCAAATTGAGTTTTGGCGACAAGCGCCCGGCCCATCTTACCCGGCTTAACCCATAACGATTTGCCGATGGGATACCGATCCCCAGCGTGCCCGGCCAGCACCACGGGATTGCGGCGAAATCGCTCCAGATCCAGGCCGCGCGGCAGCACCACCTCGCGGTCCCGATCGACGGCGTCGGTCGTAATCACATGCACGACCGAGCGCTCACCTTCGGCGACGTCATCGAGCTCGGCGGTGTAGGTGATCGTCTTGACGCACGGCTCGTCGGTCGCGTCAACAATCGGCTCGCTCATGACTCATCCTCCGACGGGCGGTCGGCGTCAGCGTCGGTGTCGGCATCGGCGCGGTCCCAGGCCGCGACAGCCGCTGCGATGTCATCATCCGTCACGTCATCCATTGCCTAGCCTCTTGAGCCGCTCCTCCTGATACCGCTGGAGTTGACGCATCGACTCAGACTCGTCGGCTAAATCAAAGGCGCAGCGCACCATGACCCCATTGTTTTTCCACCACGCTCGCCCAACCTCGGTACGCATCAAGTCAGACAGCCGTGAGACATTGCCCAGCGCGGCCCGCGCCGCGTCAAGCACGCGGTCCGGAATCGGCGCGTCGAAGCCAAAGAGGGGCCAGGTGTAGTAGCCGTTCTCCGAGCCGACCCCAGCGCGGCCCGTCGCACGCCCCTCCGCCGAGCCTGCCGCGGTCAGCGTAATCCGCTCCAGTCCCGCTTTGCGGGCCGATTCGACCATGCCCAGGAATGTTTTGATCCCAAAACCATTACCAATCTTTGAATAAAATTGGTCAATCTCCAATCGTTTATTTTTCAGCTGGCAGCGCAGTGTCAGTCGGTCATCGTCGGTCAGCGCCTGGATCTGGTCGTCGATGTCGTCGTGGTAGACGACTGCGATACGTCCGCGCGGGATGCCGCAGATATCGAGCGCCTGGTCGAGCGTGATCGGGCGGCCCGTGACGCGCTGGATGATCGCTTCGATGCCCCGCTTGGCGGTGTCGTAGCCCTCGGTATTGGCGTAATAAGTCCGCTCGTCGGTCCGGATGCGGACGGCGCGTCCGTTACGCTCGTCGTAGGGCTCACCGGGGACGCGCGGTAGCTCCGGCTGGCGGAGCCGCGGATCGACCCGGAATGTCTGCGCCGTGCGTACCGCATCTACGACAGCCGAAACGGTGCTGGGCGCGCCGGTATCGCCCGTGGCCAGCCCACCGACCGTCTCGCGGGCACCACTGACCGTGTCCGCGACCTGCCGCCCTAGGTCGAACAGGTCAGCGACCGTCACGGATTCGCCGGCCTGGATGCGACCGATCGTCTGGCGCGCCGTCCCGACCACCTGGCTCACGTCGCCGGCGAGATCGACCACATCGGCGACCGAGGAAACGACCTGACGCGCGTCAGGCTTTGGCTCCGGTGCGGGCGCGGGCGAGGGGACGGAGGCAAGCGCAGGGACGGGGCCGACCGCGTAGCTGCGGGGGACGAGTACGGCCACGACGGTACAGGTGCAGTTAGGGTGCGCCGGCGGGTGCCGGATGATCGAGTAGGTCGGGTGGTCGCCGATTTGGCCAAAGACACCGCCCAGCGGAATTTCCGGCATCGACCGCTGGATATCCATGCAGACCTCGCACGCACCCGCTGAGAGTAGCCAGCGCCAGCCGTAGACCACGCCGGACGCCTCGCCTGCGAGCACGAGGCCCTGATTGCTCGCCCGCATCGCCTCGGTCCGGGCAATTGTCCGAGCGCGTGACCGAGAGGCGTGGTCGAAGATCGCCTCGACCCGCTTCGTCAGCCGTGCGATTGCTTCGCCGCGCTGCATGCCAGTGGACATCTCCTGGCGCAGGGCCGCTAGCGCCTCGTCAAGCTGGCGTGATGTTGTCGCATTGGTCGTCGCGCTGAAGTCGTAGGCGGCGCGCTCGGCGGCCTGAATGACATGCTCATTGGTCACCCGCTGGATGGGTCGAGTCCCGACCGCAGCGGCCAGCCGGCGTTCCCCAGAGCGGATGATCTCAGTCAGGACGGGCATTGCGCGGCGGGCCAAATCGGGCGTGTCCGCCTCGACTGAGGGTGGGGGGGCTGCCCCCTTGCTGATCGCTCGCTCACCGCGTGCCAGCTGGCGGAGATAGCGCCGCCACACACGGCGCTGACGCAGAAATGTCTCCTCCAGGATCGCACGCAACGCCGGCCCCGTCGGGAGCCGGTAGGTATTCGGCTCACCGTGCCCGCGAGGCCGGGCGGCTTTGCACACGTGGCTAGGCATCCACATCGATATCGATGTCAGGCTCATCGGCGGGCATCGCATAGGGGTCGCTGAGCGGCGGCGACGGGTCGACCAGCCGACTGAGCGGCTCACGCTGGGAGGGTACGAGCAGCTCGTCAGCTCCGGCGACCGGGCTCCAGCCCTCCTCTGTGCGCACTTCGTTGATGCTGAGCACGCCGTGATCGAGCCACATGCCGTAGACTCGCGCCCTCGTCTCGGCGTCGTCCGGCACCGGGTCGTCAAAGGCAAAAAACAGACGCTCGTCATAGCGTGCCGCGAGCCCGCGCGTCAGCGCCGCGTCGATCCGCCGGCAGCGGGGACGGATCGCCAGCCGACCATGCGCGACGTGCGCAGCCTCCGCATTGGCCCGATTCACATCTTTGGATTCGAGTAGAGCAATCGGCACCTGAAAAGCATTGCAGATTTCGACTTTGGCGCTGCGCCGAATGTCCAAATCAGCCATGTCGCGCGGGGGGAATGCGAGCGGCGTGACGCTGAGCGCGCCGCGAGCGACGAGCGGGCGACCTGACGCGCTGCGGCCGAATCGCTGGACAAGTGACGCCTCGATCCGCCGGGCCTCCTCTTCGCCCAGCGGCATCGCAGCATCCGCGGGCGTAATCAGGTAGTCCGGGCGTGCCCGATTGGTCACGATTGCCTGTTCATAGGCCAAATATTCATCGTGGATCAGAACTGACTCCCACGCGGCCCGAAATGGCGACCACGGCCGCAGGTAGGGATCGGTCAGGGCGCGCATCCGAATGACGATGAGCTCGTCGGCGGTGTAGGTGCGTGTGATGCGGTCGCCGACATAGTCGTAGCGTGCGACGCGGGTCAGTGCGGGATCATCGCGGGTGTCGAGGTCGCGTGTCGGTGTCACCTGATGCGACGGCAGAACCCAGAGCCGATCCGCGGGCAGCATCACCGCGACGCCTGTCTGACCGGATTGCTCGGGCCAGAGATAGGTGACGCCTGAAATATCGAGGTAGAGCGAAATAAGCTCAATGAGGGCGCATCGGTCCAGGTCGGCGCAGGGGTGATCCAGTAGGTCAAGCAGCGGGTGCTCGGTGATCTCGTCCACGGCCTCCGCGCCTGCGACGCGCTTTGTGATATCAGGCCGGGTCGCGCTCCAGGCGGCCTTCGTGCGCCGGCTAACGGGCCGATGCGGCACGCGAGGCCGCTTCTGGCCGGCGGAGGTCGTCGCATACAGGCGAAGCGGTGTTGATGCGATCGCCTGAGCGTTGAGCTGGGCGCACGTGTAGGCGATGTTTGTACAGCGTCGCACGAGGTCCGCAATCGTTGGCTCGCGGCGCAAGCCAAACAGGTCCACGAGGCCGGCGGATCGGTAGCTGGCGGTATCATGAGGCCTGCCGCGGAGGCTGGCTTTGATGTCGCGCCACCAGTCGGTCAGACGTCCCATGCGTCGATCCAGTCGTACTCGGGCGGCGGGGGTGCATCTACCGGCGGAGGTGATGCGGCGGCCTCGCTGAGCGGCGGCGGCGATGCGGCAGCGGTCAGAGAGGGAGTGTGGTCGATACCCAGCATCCGATCCAGGCCGACACAGAGGTAGCGCAGCGCGTCGAGGGCGTGGTCCTCGCACGCGACCGGCTCCTCGGCGCGTGCTCCCGTGCTGCCCTGCGGGTAGACGTAGTTTGCCGCCTCCTCGATGAGCGGGCCAAGGTCGCCGCGGATTTTGAGTTTGTTTGCGGCTAGCCGCTGGGACACGCGTCCGATACCCTCCATGCGCGGGCGCGCGCCGAGGTGAGTGCAGGGCACCACGGGCAGGTCAGCACGCCGGCACTCCGCGATCGACTCGGGCCGCGACGGGTCCGCCCACCACTGACGGCAGTCGGACCACGGCGGCTGGCGCAGCGCCTCGATATGCTCAGGGATCAGCCGGTGGCTTGCGTAGCGGCACGCATCGACCCAGAGCACGCCGTCGCCGTCGAGTACGCCAGACACGGCGGCAAAGGGGTTGTGGTAGCCCCAGTCGATACCGCCGTAGCGTGGCAGCGTCGGATCGAGGGCTGGCCATGCGTCCGGCTCGACGATGGCGCGGCGAAAGTCGGGGTAGACGAGCCCCTCCTGCGTTACGTCCCAGTCACCCTCGAGTAGCCGCGCCCTCTCGACCGGGGGCAGCGCCCTCAGCGTGGCGAGATACTCCGGGTTCGACGCCAGCAGCGCGCGATTGTCATAGATTGACGCCCTAATGAATGTCACGGATTTTCCAGGCTGACCGTCCTCGTCGCGCCAGTCGGGCTCGACCCAGGTGATCTGGCCGTCGATGCGCGTCATGTAGCGCAGCGCACCGGGCGGCGTCGGATAGAGCGGGTGCCGACGATCGACCCACGGACCGAGCAGCGCCCGCACCCAGCCGGGGTGCGGATTGCACGTCGCCCTTACGTAGGGCATGACGCCGCATGTCGAGCGCGACCGCGAAATGATCGTAAAAAATTGTCGATCGGTAAAGTGTGTGAGCTCATCAAAGGCAATCAGCGGCACTTCGGTGCCCTGCCACGCTTCCGCCGATCGCTCATGGATCAAGTGTCGGAACGTGATTTTTGCGCCTGACGGAAATCGCCACGTCAGCAGGCCGCGCACACCCTCTGCACCCGGAATCTGGCCGTAGATGCGCTCGGAGGCGTCCCAGAGGCCTCCTTCATTGGTGATTTGCGGCGACTCGCGACGAAACACGACCGCGCCAAAGCGGGGGTTGTTGATGTGGCGCAAACACTCGAGCAGCAGTGCATACGTTTTGCCGCCGCCGGCTGCGCCGCCGTAGACGGCGATATCCGCGGCCGACGCCAAAAACGCCTCCTGCGGCCCCGGCTGCGGTCTGATGACGCGCCTACTTGTTTTCGTCGCCGTCGTCATCGCCGTCGTCATCGTCGTCGCGTGCAATCTTGACCTGCCGGCCATTCGCCGGCAGGTAAACACGCACACAATCATCCTGAGCGCGCTCCTCGTACTCTCGATTCTCGCGGTAGAGTTCGGGGAGTAGCACTTTTAGTAGAAAAATTCGCAAAACATTATGTCTTGGGTCGGGATCGAGCGCGTTGCGATACGCCACGTCCTCGATTGCACCGGCGCGGCGGTCGAGCGAGCGCTGGATCGCCTCCTCCAGCCGGGGCTCGGTGCGCCGCCAGACCCATGCCGTCTTGCGCCCGACGCCTGCCTGACGACAGGCGTCGGAGATGGACGAGCCGCTATCGAGCAGCCGCACCAGCGTGGCGACTTTTTGCTTGCGGTTGTGGGTCATTCGGCGAACTCAAGCACCGTGACCAGCCAGACGGGGATATCCTGATCGCCGCCGGGGTGAACGGGTGGCGCGGCGAGGATGGTCACTTCGGTTTCGCCCGCCTCGACCAGCTCAGACACGACCGGTGCGGCGAAATCGAGATACTGGCGCGGATCGAGCGACAGGTCGGGAGCGGCGGCGGATGTGTGGATGTAGATGAGCTCGGGGCGGAGGATGTCGGGGCCATCCTCGATCGAGAGGCGGCACCGGATGCCACCGTCGGCTTGCTCCGCCGCGAGAAACGCCACCACGGCGTCCCGCTTGGGCGGCTTGGGTCCAGGAATCGGGTGCAGCGAAACGTAGCTGGATTGCAGCGTAGGCCCGAAGACGTAACGGGGCATAGATAGGTCGCTCCTAGGTGGGTGGGGAGGTGACGGCGCGTCGGACGCGCCAAATAAAACGGCGGATGGGCCCCCAGCCGCGCGCCTTGAGTCGGCGGCCACAGGTCGGGCACCGGTCAGGGTGCGGCGATGGGGTCGGTGGGCGGTGCGGCGGGCTGACTTTTGGATTCCGCCTCGACAATCGCCCGAACGCGGCGCTCGCGGTCCAGTTCCTCGCGCACGCGCAACAGCTCACGCGCGAGAATGCTCAGGCGTTGCTCGGGCGAATGAGCCGCTGCCGTGCGGGCCTGCGCGCGACGGCGAGGCCAGCTCCGGCGGCGGTAGAGGACGCCGAGGCCCGCACCGGCGGCGAATGCCAGCGCGGCGGTCGCGAGGACATCATGGCTCAGCATCGGATGTCTCCTCGATTGACTCTTCAGGCGATGACTCGCTTGCGCCCATGAGCAACAGGCCTAGGATGACGGCGACGAGCGCAATCAGCGCGAGGCTCAGCGCGCGGGCGGTTAGGTTAGGGGCAGGTGTCGGAGCCGGCGTGGGCGGCGCGGGTACGGGCGGCTCAGGGGCCGGGCGGCGGCGGCGCATCCGATCCCACTCCTCCGGCGTCGTCGGCCCGTTGCCCTCGGCGTCGGACGCGCCCCCCTCTTTGACTCGCATTGACTCGACGGCGGCCTGATGAACGCGCGCCGTGTCTACGCCGTAGCTCGTCACACGCATGTCTTGGGCCGGGTGCGCCTCGACGTATCGGCGGAACTCATTCACGTCTTTGAATCGCTTGTCTAGCCAGTCTACCGACTGCCAGGTGTGGATGCCGGCGGCGTCCTCGATGACGCGCATCCCACGTCCACCCTGATTGATTGCCAGCCGCCACTGATTCGGCTGACGCGGCGACGTTCCGGGCGGGTGGGGGTAAAATCGATGTACGTTACCCTCGATATCGGTACGGACGTAGGCCCCCGGATAGCCGGGGATAGGACGCCAGTCGTGCGGGCCAGCGGCCTGCGCGACGCAGCAGGCCAGCGCGACGAGATGGGGCAGCACGAGGGGACCTCCTAGTAAGTGCGGTAGGCCAACAGGGCGACCACGAGCGAGAGTGAGGCGACGACCAGGGCGATGACAGCGATGACATCCGTCGGAGTAGGCGGCGATGCGGGGCCAGGGTTTGGCGCAGGCGCAGGGGCGGGCTCCGGCTCCGGCTCTGGCTCCGGCACGCCGCGCGTCGAGAGGATCGCGGTCATCCAGGTCCGCCCGACGGGCGAGCCGATTGTCGCACGCCGCCAGTACTCCGGCGCGGGCAGTAGCACGGCCTCGCGCGGGAAATTGTTGTCCACCACCACACACCAGCCGTCGTCATACGGGCCGACATGTGCGACGGAAACCATGTGCGCGATCGGCTGACCGTAGCGCCGGCCCCAGCCGTAGGTGGTACCCAGGGGGACACCCAGCTCATTCCAGCGCCGCAGCGTCTCGTAGTCGGCGCTGGGGTCCTGCACCCAGATCACGCCCGGATGCCGGGCGACGACCTCGCGCATCTGATCGCGGTATTTCTCGGGCCAGTGCCCGCCGGGCCGCGCGGAGGAGATGCGCCGGATCGTCTCCGCGACATCGGTCGATCCCAGCACGATCGCATTATTCGCGGTGGACGCCATGACACAGCAGCCTGCGCCGTCGGTGCCGGCCCAGTTTTTTAGGGTCCGCGACAAATCAAATGTCGCGTGAGCAGGCGTTCCGTCAGGCAGGTCGGTCGTAGGCCGGGCAATCTCCACGTCGTAGGGTGGTCGAGACTGCGCGACGACCGGCAACGCGGGCGCGACCGTCGCGGCGGCGACGAGAGCCAATCGGGCAAGTGTGCGCGTCACGGACATCGGTCAGACCCGGTTCCGGATATCGGCGAGAATAGCGCAGATCCGCACGAGCAGCGCGACCTGCGCGACGGCCAGTGCGAGCGACCAGCCGACGAGGGCGAGCAGGGAGCCGAGCGAATCGGCGACGGCGGCGGCGAGGGCAAGCAGGTCACGCATCGGGCGGGTACTCCCGGGCGAGGATCGTATCGACGGCGGTCGTGCCTTGCGGTGCCGCGGGCGGCGAGGGTGGAGCGTGTGGTGGCGCGGGGCGGGCACCCATGACGCGACCGGCAGAGGCGGTTCCAGCGGCAGAGTGGGCGGCGGCGGCGGCAGAGTGTGTGACAGGTGTCAGACCAGCCAAGCGATCGAGCCGGTCGAGAATCTCTGGCGGCGGGGCAACGCAGTCGGGCAGCTCGACCTCGATCGTGACGTGGTCGCGGCCCACGCGGATGACGCGATAAATCATCCTAGAGCGTTCCGAGTCGTCGGTGCGTCTCAGTGGCGACGTCCGTAGCGGGCGCGTGCCGCCAGAGGGGTAGGCGGCGCAGCTCCGCGAAAACACGCGCGTGTTCCGCGGTCCAGGGGCGCATGAGAGGGCGCGACGCGGCGAGTGGCGCGCGGCGCGGATGAATCCAGGCAACGGCGCGCTCGGAGCCGGTGGGCAGCGCTCCCTCAACGACGGCGCGGATCATCCACGACCCGCCGGGTGATTCGACCGCCAGAGAGGCCGTCCACGTCTGGCGCGGGCCTAGCTCGGGGATCGGGTAGCGCTGGCTCCCGACGGGCGTCTGGACGATGAGCGTGCCCTGACGCAGGGTGCCCGTACCGCCGGTCACGGTGATGGTGACGGGCACCATCTCGCGCGGCGCGGCGACCGCGGGGGCCTGGATGCCGACCGTGACGCGCGCGGGCTGTTCCTGCGGGGGCGGGGGCGGCGTCGGTGGCTGGGGTACGGGCGGCGATGGGATGAGCGGCGGAGGCGTGGTCCAGGCGGGCAACACGGTGGCCCAGTCGGCGTCCGAGACGCGGTACGGTGCGGCAGGGTCGATCCCGACGTCGCGGTAGCTGGCGATCGGGTGCGCGAGCGGGTACATGATGCTGGCTGGGTCGGACACGTGTCCCGACTGGGGTGTGGTGGGGCGCTGGAGCAGATGCCCGACCTCGTGCATGAGCACGCGGCCTGGATCGATACCGTGCTGGCGGGCGACGGCGAAAGAAACAGCGGCGATGCCGCCCCGGGGCGCGGACCCTTGGGCCTGCCCGACCATGCCGGCAGGCACCATCGCATCACTAAGCCATGCATAGGCCCCGCGCGTGACATCGGCCCGAAACTCGACATCGATGACCCCCGGTCGGTCCCAGTGGTCGAGGATTTGTTTAATTGTTTGGGCCCATCCGTCGCCCCAGTAGTCCTGGGCGGCGGCGCGGAAAGTCGAGCCGTAGTAGCCGTCCTGGACGGCCCCGACGATGAGGACGATCGTCGGAGCGACGCGGGATTCGAGCGCATTCTGACGCACGTCAGGGCGTGTGGCGTGATCCGAGCGTGCGGGCGCGACCTCTGCCGCGCGGTCCGGGGCCCCGTCTGCCGCCGATGACATCATCACCCCCTCTCCGGGTCTAGGGATTCACGAATCATGCGCTCGATCCGGCGCTCATAGCGTCGCAAGGTCCGATCCGACCATCCGAGGGCCCGCGCTAGATCCTGCCGGCGCATCGCCGCCGTCTGCGGGTGCGAGAGCAGGGCGGCGACGACCACGAGACGATCGTAGCAGGTCGCGGCGGTCGATGATATGTTTGGTAGCGTCATACGGACCCTCTACCATTAATAGGGCAGCACCGGACACGGTGTGCCGGGTTTAAGACGGATGTCCCGACGAGGAGGCGGCGCGGCGACGCGGCGCACCGGACATGGGTCATGATCAGACACGTATCGCGCGCGGTGACGCGGACCACCCCCGGTTACTTGACCCGTCCGTCATCGACCGATCCTTCGCATCGCGCGAGCCGGACCCGGCCTTGCTCGATTGGGATGCAGTGGATGGTGGCGAGAGCGAGAGTGGACCTGATCAGCTGATTGTCGGTGAGTCGGAGGCGGCGGCGGCGGGGTGCAGTGTGAGCCGGGTGTCGCTGGGGCAGGCGTACCCTCGGCCGTGGCTGGTGATGCTGGGCGCGGGCGCGTGGCCGCCGCGCGTGGCTCGGACGAGTGTCTGCCCGGTATGCGGGGGCACGGACGGCGCGGACGAGTCGGGGCCGACGCGGGGAGCATACTGCGGCTGGTGCGATCGGCTGGGCGGGGTGCGCTCATCAGGGCACCCATCGGCGCGGGCGGCGACGCAGGCGGCGCAGAGTCGGGCGCGTCAGGTGAGGCCGGGCGCTCGGCCATTCGTCCCGGTGTTGAGGCACCGCGGCCTGATCATCGTGCCGGATCGGTACGTGCCGCGTCAGCCTCGACCTCGCGCGCGACCTGGAGAGCCTCCTCGATCGAGCAGATCGTCTCGACCCGCACCCCCCGGCGGCGCAGCTCAGCATGGACCGCCTCCTGATGCCGCGTTGGGCGCGACCGAGGGGTGCGCTTGATCTCCAGGCATAGCAGCTGGCCGCGCGGTGAGACGCACGTCAGATCCGGCCAGCCGCGCGGGCCGAGTCGTACCACGCGATCGCCGATCGGGACCTGGCCGGCGTTGGTCCGGAGGACGAGCCAGCCGCAGGCCGAGAGCGCATCGATAACGGCGCGCTGAATGGCGCGCTCTCGGGGCGGAGCGGGCGGCGACGCTGACGGCGCGCGCGGGCTTCTGGTGCGTTTCTCCGATGCGGGCGTCGGTGGACGTCCGATCAGGCGATCGAGCTGGTCAGGCGTGAGGCGGATGGGCATGAGAAATCCTCTGGCATCCGGCGGGCAGATGTGCTATACTACCATTGTGCGGTGGTTGGCCGCTCAAGCCACGTGGAGTAACCGCGGGGGGACGAACACTTGCCTCCACACCCCTCGCGGGGCCAGGGATTGTTGCTCCGATCCCTGGCCGCCTTTTTCCATTCGTGATTGGCTGGTGCGTTCGCCGTCCGTACATACCCCGGAGGTATGATGACACGCTTTCCTGACTTGTTCGCGGCGCTGGCCGCACCGTTCGACGCACGGGAAATCAAAACCCGTCCGCAGGGCAAGCAGCGGCTGTCCTACGTGACGGCCCGCACGGTGATGAACCGCTTGGATGAAGTGGTCGGCCCGGAAAACTGGTGGGACGACTACGAACAGAATGAAGAGTCGGTGGTGTGCCGCTTGACCTTGCGGCTGCCTGACGGCACGACCGTGACAAAGTGCGACGCTGGCGGCCACGCGGGCATGGCCGACACGGGCGACGACGAGAAGTCGGCCTACTCGGACGCCTTCAAGCGGGCCGCGGTCAAGTTCGGGGTGGGGCGTCACTTATACGGCGATGGAATCCCCCGGCTACGGGGGCACCGGGCACGATCGCCGGCGGAGGCCGCGCCCGCGGCGGAGTCAGCGGCGGCGGCGGCAGCGGCCACGCAATACACGATCGAGGAGGCGCGGCGGCTAGATGAGGCCGCCGTGGCGCGGCAGTGCGCCCAGTGGATCCAGTGGGCGGACGAGACCAATGCGCTGGTGCGCCAGCGGTTTCCGCACTTGACGCCGCTGCAAAGGTCCGCGGCGACCGTGACGATGGAACATGCGGTCGTTTCGCTGTATGACGCATATTGCCGCTCGGGCCGCGTGCCTGATACGCCACACTGGGATGACCGTATCCGGCTCGCTACGGTTGTTGCCGCCAGCCACGACCATGCCGACTGGCTGCGCAAACTGCAGCAGCGTATGCTGGACACCATTGCCAGCGTGTATTTGCCGCCGGCCAAAAAGTAACCGCGGGGGCACGAGCGCCAATCACACCCCGCGGGGCCAGGGATCGCCGCTCTCGATCCCTGGCCGCCCCCTTTCATTCCGTTCCGCCCTTTTTTGACCTGTTTCATCTAGACCTTTTCACATTGGCGCTTATTCGCTTCTACGGAGGTTATTATGACGCTTTACGAGGTAAGCAGCGAGATGGCGGCGATTTTGGCCGCGATCGATGAGACTGGTGGTGAGGTCACCGATGAGGTGTCGGGGCAGCTCGATCGGCTGGCGGAGTCGCTACGGGAGCGGGTCGGCGCGTGCGTGCGCGCGATTCAGGGCATCGAGGCGGCAGCGGCGGCGGCGCAGGCGGAGTCGGAGCGTCTGGCGCAGTTGGCGACGCGCCGCCTGCGGCAGGCCGAGAGCCTGCGTGAGTACGTGATGCGGTGTCTCGACGCGACCGGCACGACGCGGCTAGACACGGACATTGCGCAGGTGTCTGTCCGCACGAACCCGCCGCGGGTCGAGGTGGACCCGCAAGACGTCACGGTGTGGCCCGCGGAATACATCGTCGTGACGCCCCGCGAGCCGGACATCAGGCCAAATCGGGCCGCCCTGCTGGCGGCTCACCGTGAGGGCCGGGAGCTGCCCGTCGGGGTGCGGGTCGTCCAGGGGCGGCGACTGGTTATCCGCTAGCCTGCCGGAGCGATCCATGAAAAGGTTTAAATCCCTTAGGGCGCTCGATCAGTGGACGATTGAGCGCCTATCCGCTTGGCGTGCCGGCGACCGGGCCGCCGGCGATGAGGTGGTGCGCCAGTACACCCAGCTGGCGCACTATTTCTTGCTGCGCCATTTACGGTGGCCATCCGTCTTACGCCAGTATGAGGACCTATGCGTTGAGGTCGTACACGACACGCTCGCCTATGCGATGGCAAGCTACGACCCGTCGCGCGGGAGTTTTGGGTACCTACTTCTTCTTTCGGTGCAGCTGAAAGCAAGAAAAATCGTCTATGAATCAAGGCGTCACGCCAAGCAAAAGCGGATACCGGACGGGTACGATCCGCCGTGGTCGCCCCGCGACGGCGTGTCTGACATCGGTCTCATCCACGATGCGATCCGACGTGCGGCGCGGACGCCATTTGAGCGATGGTACGCCGAGCACATCATCGCCGGCGGCGACTGGCAGCCCGCGGCGGTCGCCCGGATCGTAGGCGAGCCGCGTAAGCGTATCGCGGGACGGATCGACCGCTTTCGCTTACGCATCGCGGAAGCGTTACGCTCCAATGATCTCGGTATTGATGACTTTCTCGACGGATAATGGGGCGCGTCATGAGCCAGAGAGGCAATGACTGGCCGGGCTGGTCGGGTGTCTGTGCCCGGCTGGCGGGGGCCAAGACAGGGGAGCGGGGCCTGCGGGTGCTGTTGGCGCTGGTCGCCACTGCCGACGCGGAGGGGCGGTCGGCAGCGACCCGCGACACGATCGCCGAGGTGACGGGCCTGGATACGCGCAACGTGCGGCGCACCATCGCGGACCTGGAGCGACGGGGGCTCCTGATGCGGCACGACGGGGCGGACCATCACATCCTCTTAGCCGCGCCGTACCGCCCTGCACCTAGTGAACAAACGCACCCGGGCCAAATTAGCCCTCCCCCCCGGGCCAAATTGGCCCTCCCCCCCGGGTTAAATCAGCCCTCCCCTGACGTCATCAGTGCTGGGGAGGAGGGCCAAATTAGCCCTCCCTGTACAGATGCACCCGGGCT
>Ga0308417_1000514_pt1 | contig 28173 bp, 25 predicted proteins | sample HotsprSampleOS65_FD_203528 | JGI IMG/M metagenome (GOLD analysis project Ga0308417, IMG submission 203528) | Hot spring phototrophic mat microbial communities from Octopus Spring, Yellowstone National Park, Wyoming, United States - 20090730_OS65 ...
GCGGAAGCAGGTGCCGGTGGACGAACGGCGGTACGGGCTGGTGCCCCGGCCGTCGGCCCGGCTGGCTAAGGTGCTGGAGTCGTACCGGATGCATCTGCGCCGACCAGCCCCCGCCACTGTCTGACATCGGCAGGTCGTTCCCGGAGGCAAGTGGCCCCGGGCCGTGCGGCAACCGTGCGCCGGCCACTTGAAAGCGCTGCCGCGCGCGTCTATAGTCTATACGCCCGAGCGGCGCGCGGCACGCACAGGTTTCCCCCCGGCCTGTCGGCCCCCCCTCGGGCTTTTTTGTGCGCCCGTAGCGTGCCTGCCTCAGCTTCAACGCAAAGCTTCCCCCGTTGTGCTCATCGTGAGCCCCATGTGCAACACGCCCTTCTGCTGTCCGAGGCGGTCGGCCAGCTCGCGGATGCGCGTGCTCTGCCCACGGACCATGATCATCTCCGCGCACAGGTCGTGCGACAAATGCACATGGGTCGTCGCGATGATGCTGGCGTGATGCTCATGCTGCACGTCGATAAGTCGGTCCGCCAGTTGTCGGGCGTGGTGGTTGTAAACCAGCGTGATTGTTCCGACGACTTCCTGCCGGTGGTCGGCCCATTCCTCCTCGACGAGACGCTGCCGGATCAGGTCCCGGATGAACTCGGAGCGGTTCGTGTACTGCCCGCGGCGGACCAGCCGCTCAAGCTGGTCGTGCAGAGTCCGCTCCAGTGAAATGCTCAGGCGTACGACGCGCGACATCGGTCACCTCAGCTCCATGGGGCACGTCGGGCAACGCGCCGGTGCCAGCGCGGGACCAGCCCCGGCGACCACCCGTGCGATGGTCAAGTGTACCCATGGCGCCTATAATTCGCGATCCGCCCAGGAAGCGGCGCAGCGGGGCGCCGGGACGGGTCACGCGGGGCTTCGCGGGCAACCGGGCCCGAGGCGCGGTCGAATCGGGACCCGGCCGGATTCGCGTCGGCCCCACCGGGACGAAAGGTACTGACCATGGCACTGTCGAAAACAATGAATGCCAAACTGAACGAACAGATCACGAGCGAGTTCTACTCCTCCCAGGTTTATCTCGCGATGGCCTGCATGTTCGAAGAGATGGGCCTGAAAATGCTCGCCAAGCTCTACCGCAAGCAGACCGAGGAGGAACGCGAACACGCCCTGAAAATCCTCGACTTCATCCCGTCTGTCGAGGGAAAGGTCAAGTTGCAGGCCATTCCCGAGCCGCCGGCGCAGTATCCGTCAGTGCTGGCTGCCATTGAAGCCGCCCTCGAACATGAACGGACGGTCACCAAACAGATCAACGAGCTGGTCGCGCTGGCCGACGAGGAGAAAGACTACGCCACGCGGAGTTTTCTCAACTGGTATGTCGATGAGCAGGTGGAGGAAGTGCAGTCTCAGGCGCAACTGGCGCAGATCGCCAAGATGGTCGGCAACAACCTGGTGCAACTGGAAGCCTACGTCGCCCACCTGGTGAACTGACCCGACGCCCCCGGGGCGAGACGACCTTCTGCGGCCGCACGCTGGACGCCAAGCGCCGGCGTGCGGCCGACTGTTTTTTCACGCTGGCCCCTGCCGACGGACTTCTTCCAGGCGACGCAGCATCGTGCGGATGTCCAGCAGCCCCCGGATCGCCACGTACACCGTGACGGTGCCATACCAGATCAGGCAACTGGCCAGCAGCAGGCCCCAAAACCAGCGTGCCACGGGATGCACGTCCGCGAGGATCATGACCGCACCTCCCGGGTGGCGCCGCGGTCGGAATCGACCGGGCGCACCAGCATGTTCTTCAACCACGAACCGATGATCATGGCTGCCGCCGTCGCCGCGTAAGTGCCGATGTTCAGCCAGTGGTCGCCGATGTACAGCGATTTCCAGCCGATGGTCTTGGGCACGTCACCGACCATGATGATCTGCCCCGCCGCGTCGCGGACGGGGACCTGGATCAGCTTATCAAGCGCCAGGCCGATCACCGGCAAGGCAGCGCCGACGACGATCGCCGCAATCGCGCCCCAGTTGTTCGCCCCGCGCCAATAGGCACAGGCCACCAGCAGGACGGACATCGCAGCCAGATAGATCGTGCCCGTGAGCTGGAGGTACGCCCACAGATCGCCTTCCAGCCGATACCACAGGCCCCAGAACAGCAGGAACAGGCCGATCGCCGCGACGATGAAACGATTCCACAGGAGCCCCGCGCGTTCGGAGAGCGGCCGGCGACGGCGCAACGGGCCGAGGATATCGTTGTAGATCACACTGCCCCACGTCAGCATGTACGAGGAATCGGTGGACATGTCCGCCGCAAGCATAGCGGCCACGAGGATCCCCATCAGTCCGCTCGGAAGCGCCAGGCCGAGGAAGTACGGCATAGCGAAAAGGGTGCCGTCCTTCTCCCCGAGTCGCTGGGCGATCTCGGCGAGTTTCTCCGGCGTCACCGCAGCGGCGGCCAGGGCCCCCATCGCCCACAGACCGGGCAGCATCCAGCGGGCGATGAAGAAGAACGAGGTTCGCGTGTAAATCCGGCGGCCGGTGCGGCTGTCCCGCGCCGCCAGCACACGGGCAATCACAGGCTGCCACGTGAGTACGGCCGCCAGACTGGTCAGCGTGTTGGACAGCGCGAACTGCCACCCGAGATCCGGATGAAGGAACGGATTGAAGCCGGCCGCTCCGTAGTTCCGGTCAACCGCCGCCAGGATATTGCCCCAGCCGACCTTCAGGAGCACGAGGATGGTGACGGCGATCAGGCCGGCGCTCATGACCACGAATTGCAGGAAGTCGGTCACCAGTACCGACAGCATGCCGCCGAGCACGGTGTACACCGCCACCGCGATGAGCAGCGCGGTCATGGTCACTTCGAGGTAGCGCAGATCCAGGCCGCAGCAGACGACCAGGAATTGCCCACCCATGCGGAGGAAGACCCCCATGTTGAGCAACCCGCCCAGCACGATCACGACGCCGGACAGCCAGCGCACGAACCGGCCGTAGCGTTGCTCGAACAGCTCGGGGATCGTCATCACGCCGGCGTCGCGCAACGGCTTGACGCCGAAGCCCGTGTACCCGATCAGAAACATGGCCAGGACATTGGTAAGACCGGGAATGGCGCCCGCGAAGCCGTACTTGTACCCGTTCTGCGCGGTGTACATGCAGGTGACGATGCCGAACTCGGTGGCCGCCAGCGATGCGACTCCCAGATAGACATTCATCTCCCGGCCGGCGACCAGAAAGTGCTCCACCTTGCCCACGTAGCGACGGACCATGATGCCGACGACCATCGTGGCCAGCAGATACACCCCGACAATGCTGCCGTCGATCGGCCAGGAGAAGTGCGTCATCCCTGCGCTCCGTGCGCGCCACATCCGCGCCACCAGGCTGCATGCCGTCGGCGCGGAACGAGCGGGTCATCCTACCGCGCGAAGACGCCGCGACAACGGCGGGTCGGCGGACACTCGCCGGGACCACCGTGCGTGCGCGTCGTCGGCGCGATGCCCGCGACGGGCCACAGCCGTGGCCCGCGTGCCCGGGAGGCGCACGCACGGAGGCGACGCACACCGATCGTTACAAGAAGACCGCTGTGAGAAAGGCGCGTCAAAGCGGGCCGAGGTGCGCCGGCAAGACCCGACGCGGCCGTGCGCGCTGAAACGGCGACGCCGGCGCAGTTGAGGCCGGTGTGGGTGAAAGCTGTGAATTCTGACTCTCCGGAGGCGGAGAAAGCCGAAGCGGCACCTCTGCGGCCGTGCTCCGCCAGGAGCCGCGTACCGCTTCAAGGACCTGGGCCGGTCGGCCGCCAGTAACCAGCCACCCGAGCCCCAGCCACGTCGCCAACAGGACCAAGAGCGTGACAATCAGTGGCCGGCGATGCTGCCGCGGCCGCGCCGCTGGCAGATCCAGACCCACCGCATCCGCCTTCGCTGCCGGAGGCGGCCGGCGCGCCCGGGGAGTCGACCGGGACTCCTCTCCGCGCTCCGTGCGCCGCGCGACGTCGCACATGAGCGATGGCGACACACGCGGACGGAGGTCGCGCAAGAGACACTCCGCGGCGGCGGGATCAGGCAGCCGCGCGACAGAAAGATGCTCGGGAGCGGCGACCGCGGTTCCCGTCAGCGGGTCCCCGTCCTGAGCCAAAATGCGCGCCGCGACTTCGGCTCCCCACCAGCCGACCGTTTCCCAGCGGTTGTCGGCGTGCCCGGTGCCGCTGGCTCGCCGTTGCAGCTCCACGCCGTGCACTGTGCCGCGCCCCGCCGCTTGCCGCACGGCCGGTGCGATGCACGAAAGGGCGTGTTTGTAGTGCATCAGCCGTGACGGGGCGTTGTAAAGGACTTCGTTACGGCCGACGCGCACCCGGAGCCGGTACACCACCGGCGAACAACTCGTCCGCGGCGGACAAGGCGACGGGAGATCGTTGGACCGGGACAGCCCCCGTGGCGGCTTCATCGTTCCCCAGTGTCTATGTTCTCGCGCCGGGCGGCCGGCACGGTCAGTAACTGAACGTTCCCATCTGCACCTTCCCGCGGAAGGTCCAGTAGATGACGGCTGTATAGGTTAACACAAACGGCATCCCGATAAAGGCGATGATCTGCATGATGAACAGCGTCTTCGGCGAAGAGGCCGCGTTATAGATGTCCAGGCTGTACTCCGGGTTGAACGGCAGGCCGGCCGGCGGATTCAGATTGGAAATCAGCAAGTACGGGTAGAGCGCAACCCCGAAGAGGAAAACCAACGCGGCAATACAGCCGCAGGACGACAGAAACGCGTATCCGGGCCGGTTCAGGTAAATAGCGCGGGGGATGTTCGCCACGGCCAGCACGTTCAGGAATACGACGATCCAGGCCCATTCATGCTGTTCGAAATTCCGCAGGGCTTGCGGCACCTTGGCCAGCGTCCAGATCGTCACGAACAGATAAAGCACGAGGAAGAAACCGAACGTCTGCCACATCCACCCATGGATGCGCTGTTGCAGCTCGCCCTCCGTCTTGAGGTACAGATAGATCGACCCGTGCATGGCGAACAGGGCCACCGTCAGCAGTCCCACCATCAGCGGGTACGGGCGCAGCAGGTCGAAGAAGCTTCCGATGAACTCCCGATCCGGCCCGATCGGCAGACCCTTCATCGCGTTGCCTACCGCCACACCGAAAAGGAGCGTAGCCAGCGTGCTGGCGCCCCAGAAGCAGTAATCGAAGACGCGCCGCCAGGTGGCGGATTCCCGTTTACTGCGGAACTCCATGGCCACGGCTCGGAAGATCAGGGCGAACAGCAGCACCACGAACGCCAGGTAGAACCCGGAAAACGCGGTCGCGTAGGCGTGCGGGAAGGCGGCGAAAAGGGCCCCGCCAAAGGTGACGAGCCACACCTCGTTCCCGTCCCACAAGGGCCCGATGGAATTCATGAAAATGCGCCGCTCGCGGTCGTCGCGCGCCCCCAAATGCAGGATGCCAACGCCGAGATCGAAACCGTCGAGAATGGCGTAGCCGGTCAAGAGCACGCCTAAAGTCACAAACCAGAACAGGTTAAGATCCATCGGTGTTGACTCCGTACAGCGGCAGAACGCAAGTCAATCCCGCGCTTCGGTCATGGACGGCCCGGATGGCGATGCCCGCTCGGCAGCCACCCCAAGCCAGCCGGCAGTCGGCCCGCGCGTCGGCAGCTCATGCGGGGCCTCCGGACCGGTCCGGATTTTGTGATCCAACACATAGAGCCAGACCGCCAGCAACAACAGGTAAACCAGGCCAAACAACACGAGGGAAGCAAGGACCTCCGCGCCACTGACCGCCTTGGAGGCTGCCTCACGGGTCAGAAGCAGCCCCCATACGATCCATGGCTGGCGGCCCAGCTCCGCCGCCGCCCAGCCGAGCTGATTGGCGATCATCGGTCCCGCGACCGCGAATACCAGGACCCACAGCATCCAGCGGGTCTGGAACAGCCGGCCACGCCACCACAGCACGCACGCCGCCAGCGTCAGGACGATGAACAGCAGCCCCAGCGCCACCATCGCGTGATAGACCTGAAACACCGCGTTGACCGGCGGCCAGTAGTCGCGCACCGTCCGTCCCGGCGGCACTCCGCCGGGCACGATGTTGGGGTCGTCCAAAGCCGGCACAGGGCGCCGCGCGTCGCCGTAGACGAGCCAGCTCAGCAACCCGGGGATGCCCAGCCCATACTTCACACGCTGCTCCTCTTCGGACGCGACGCCGAACAGGTAGAGCGGCGTACCGGCCTCCGTCGTGCGGAAATGTCCTTCGAACGCAGCCAGTTTCGAAGGCTGGTGCCGCGCCACCATGCGGGCGTTCGAGTGACCGGAAACGAGCGCCAAGATGGAGAACACCGTCGCGAACGGCAGGGCAATGCCCAGGCACTTTTTCGCGAAGTCCACGTGACGGTTCCGCAGCAGGTAGTACGCGGACACGCTCATCACGAAGAAACCGCCGAGAATGAACGCCCCGACCAACGTGTGTCCCAGCCGATCGAGCGTCGAAGGATTGAACACGACGCCCCAGAAGTCCGTGACCTCGGCCCGCCGCTCGAGACCTTCCCCGACCAGGTGGTAGCCGGCGGGGGTCTGCTGCCAGGAATTGGCCACGATGATCCAGATCGCGGAGAAGATGGAACCCAGCGAGACCATCAGCGTGGAGAAGAAATGCATCGGCGGGGAAACGCGATCCCATCCGAAAACGAGCACGGCCAGGAAGCCGGATTCCAGAAAGAAGGCGAAGATGCCCTCGGCCGCCAGCGCGGAGCCGAATATGTCGCCGACGTACCGCGAATACGTCGCCCAGTTGGTGCCAAACTGAAACTCCATCACAATGCCGGATGCAACGCCCATCGCAAAGATCAGCCCGAAGATCCGGGTCCAGAAGCGCGCCATCGCCTCGTACTGCCGGTCCTTCGTGCGGAGGTAAAGGCCTTCCATGATGACCATCTGGAGCCCCAGCCCGATGGTCAGGGGCGGAAACAGGTAGTGGAAGGCAACCGTGATCGCGAACTGTAACCGCGCCAGGAAGACCGGGTCGAGCTGCATGGATGGCTACCCTTCGCCGCAGGCCCTTCAGAAACTCACCGCGTGTCAGGGTAGCAAAGCCCGGCGTTTCGACAAGTCCCCTGCCGCCGCCGAGCCGCGGTGTGCATTCATAAGCGGGCCAGCCGCTGGCGGGCCTCCTCCACGCTCAGCCCACGGACGGCGATTCGCTTTCGTGGCTGCGTGTGCCCGGCCAGGATTGTCACGCACTGCCGCTTCACACGCAGCGCAGCCGCCAGCAACTCGACAAGAGCGTCGTTGGCCTGCCCGCCTTTCGGCGGAGAAGTCACGGCGACCTTCAGAGCGGGCCCCAAGGCACCGACCACGCGCGCACGCGACGCCCCCGGCACTACCTTCACCGCCAGCTCAATTCCTCCCGCCGTCGGGATGATTTCCAGGCCATCAAGGTCGCGCGACATCACTGCGACCGGCGGCCGCGGGCGTGCGCTCGGAAGGCGGCGACCCTGCGCGAGGTCCGAACTCGTCCCCGCGGAACGTATTGCCCAGGTACAACTCGCGCGCCCGTGGGTCGTTGACCAGTTCCGCGGGCGTGCCCGAACAGATCACGCGGCCCTCGTGAATGACATAACTGCGATTGGTGACCTTCAGCGTCTCGTGGACGTTGTGGTCAGTCAGCAGAATCGCGATCCCGTTCTCCTGAAGGCGATAGATTTCCTTTCTCAGCCCTTCCACGGCGATCGGATCTACGCCGCTGAACGGCTCATCCAGCAGAATCAGCTTCGGACTCGTGATGAGTGCCCGCGCGATCTCCAGTTTTCGCCGTTCGCCGCCCGAAATTCGCCGGGCCAGATTGTGCCGCACTGTGACCAGACCGAACTGGTCCAGAAGAGACTCGACCACGCGTCGTCGCTCGCTGTGCGTCAGACGCATCGTCTCGCAGATGGCCATGAGATTCTGCTCGACGGTGAGGCGTTGAAAAACGCTGGGCTCCTGGGACAGATAGCCGATGCCCCGCCGGGCGCGCTTGTACATCGGCAGATGGGTGATGTCGTCGCCATTGAAACGGACACGCCCGCCTTCCGGCGTGATCATGCCGACCGTGATGCGAAAGCTGGTGGTCTTCCCAGCCCCGTTGGGACCCAACAGCCCCACGATTTCGGCCGCGTCGACCTCGAAGCTCACGTGATCCACAACCGTCCGGCCGCCGTACGACTTGACCAGGTTCTCGGCTTGAAGAAGCATCAGACCGTTTCCCGTCTCAAGCGCGGCTTGTGAATAACCTGTGCACAGTGCTGTAAGTCGCGCCTGTTTTTGAGGATGAAACACGACGCGGCGGCCCGATAAACTGTCGTCGCGCGCTGCCGAGTGCAAAGCAGGCACGAGTACCTGCAAGCCGCGTCTGGACAGTCAGTTAACCGCTTAACGTGACTTCCGTAATCGGTTTCTGCGGGCACCAGAAACATGTCGCATGGCCAGTGCGCGGTTCCGGTAAAGTTTCAAACGTGGAACGGGGTTGCCATTGTTGACAACTCGTCGTTCGGCGTTCACGGGTCGGGTCCTCAGCGAACGAAACGCACTCTGCCAAGGTCGGGCATTGCCAGACCGCCACCCGGACGCCACGAAAGCAAACCGGGAAGATACACGAAAGCCGCCGGGCCGACAATCTGGCTCTCCGGAACGATTCCCGGGCGCGTGTCGGCCGGCAGGTGCGGGCCGACGATCGTCCACTCGCGGCTGTCGTGACTGTCCGGGCTGTTGTCCCCCAGTACGAAGTATTCGTCGTGTGCCAGAGCGAACGGGTGCCCCGCCCAGGCGCGGCGTGTCTGCGGGCTGCGCGTGTAGTGCACGTCCCGCTCGATTCGAAGATCGCGCAGCTCCAGTTGGACGTCCGACGCCGTCAGGGAGATGGCCACCGCGGTCCCGCGACCGACCGCGCGCAGCCGATTCAGATCCGGTTGATAGTCGGTATCGCTGGTCGCGGCGATCTGGCGTCCGTCGACCTTCAGGTAGACCCGGTAGTCGAGGTGGCCCAGCTCCACGGCGGCGGGCCAGCCCGGCGTGACGACAGCCGGCCGGCCCTCTGCCAAGTCGCGCTCTTCGCCGCTGTCGCAGGCGATCATGTGCAGCGAAACCGTGCCGGTGGCGTCGAAACGCGCGATGAAGCGATATGGAGGCCGCAGCAGTTCCACCGCCAGAAAGCCGTCGCCGCCGAGGAACGTCAGATCCATCAGAATGCGTACGTCGCCGACGAAGTTGCCGGCGGAGCGGCGGTTGTAGGCGGAGAAGTCGCGCAGGTATTCCTGAGCGGTATCCGGGTTGAAAACCAGACGCCGGGAGACGCCATCCGAGGCGGAGTACCGAATGACGCGTGTGTCCATACCCGTCCAGCCGCCGCCCGCCGCCGGCGGTAGATCCACGGGCATCCAGCGGGGCCGCGTGTCTGCGTCGTGCGCGGCTCCGGGCCAATGCGCTTGATCGAAAACGACGTACCACAGGCTGCGCTGCACGTGCGGCGGCTTGCGCGCGATGCGGCCGTCGATGAAGACGTCGCCGTCGACGATTTCGACGCTTTCACCGGGCAAGCCCACGAGCCGCTTGATGTAGTGCTGCTCGGGGTTGGCCGGATCACGAAAGACCACGACCTCCCAGCGCTGCGGCCGCAACCCGGGGAAGGCGTATGGCCACTTGTGGACGAGCACCCGGTCGCCGGCCTTCGGCGCCGTGTCGGTCGCACTTGGTGCAAGTCGGTGGTGGCAGTTCGGACATTCGATCACCGTGGGCCGCACGAAGCCGACCCCCGTAGGCGTGCTCGTCGCCAGCGGCGCGAACTCGTACTCCCACCCGCAGGCAGGACAGGTGCGCGTCGCGTGGGCCCCCAGCAGAGATTCCGCCATCGACCCGGTGGGGATGATGAATGGCTCGACCAGGAAGGCCCGGAAGATGAAAGCCAGCGTCAGCCCGGTGAGCAAGGTCTGGAGAATCTCCGCCACGCGAACCGCCCCCGCCGGCGGCGCGGACGTCGGCAGAATCTCCGGCGCGGGCGACGGTACGCCGAACAACGCCGCATGATGATCGGTAATTGTGCCGAGGTTGCTCACAGGCCGGCGATTCTGACCGCAGGTCGCCGGCGTGGCAACCGCGTCCGAGGGGTCTGCGCTGGCGCCCCATCAGCGCGGCGATCGGAAAAGAAGCCGCTGCCGTTTGCTTCAGCCCGCGCCGATGCCGCGCTTCAGCCGGCCGAGCTCGCGCGTGACAACCGGCTTGAGACGGTCAAGGGCGACCGCGAAAGCCGCCTGGGGACTGTCCGCCAGTTCCTCGATGATGATCTCCGAACTGGGCTTGAGCCGCAGACTGATTCGACAACGTATACACACGCCTCCCTTTCGCGGCCCGGTGACATCTTCCAGGCGCACCGCGATTCGCAGCACACGGCTTTCGATGCGGCGCAAGGCCGCTGCGAGTTTGGCTTCAATGTCCTCGCGCAGCGCAGAAGCTTCAAAGATGTGCTTGGTCGTCACTTGCAGCTTCATATACAATGACCTCTGGATCGACGGTTCAACAGCAAGTCGAGACAAACAACCGTGCGCGTGCTGGAACGCGCGGTGCCCATTATCCGCGGGCCCGGGGGCGGCGGCCAGCCCAAGGGCTTCGGACCTATGGCCGCGCACCTGCCGGCCGCCGGAAAGACGTAATAGTCGATCCAATCCGCAGGTGGATCAAGCGTCGGCCCGCTATGCTGCGCGGCACGTCTGCGACGCTCCGACCGTACCGGCCGTCACACCAGCCTCCGTATCCGCTCGTCTTCGGTCAGTTCAGCGCCGCTCTGCGGATCGATGGCCCGGCACGCGCCGCCGAGCAGGGCCGTCACGACCTGACCACGAGCGTGCGGGTTGCCGCGCAATCCGGGGGCATCGAGAAGTCCGCACTCCACGGCGCGCGTCAGCACCGCCGGATCGGCCCACGGGTCGGTGCCGCGCGGGTCCAGCGCGCGGATCGCTTCCAGCAAACACCGGGTCTGACATACGAGTTCGGCCTTGCGCTGCTGCACCACCGGATCGGCCGTCATGTCGGGCAAACCATCCAGGACGGCCGCAATGGCCCCGCGCGCAATCTGACAGGACTCGATGACCTCGTGGGCGGTCGCAGCATGGTCGCCCTCACTGAAACCCACGACGTGGAAGATGTGCGGTCGCAGCGCCAGAGCAACCACGCCCGACGCCGCCATCTGCCCTTTGGCGCGGTTTGCCTCCGGCGACAGGAACCCCAGGCCGGCGCGCACCTCGCGCAAAACGGTGAACGTCGTGTCCTCCAGCGCGCTGATCAACTCCAGCTTGGCTAACATCTTTGCAAGGTCCATCTGCGGCGTGATCCCCGCGGGGGTGTTGAACATCAATTGGGCAACATACTTCCGGACGCCGGCGCGTTTGGCGTTGTAGGCGGCCAGGAACGCGGTCGCGACCCCAACCGGGTCCGGTGCGCCGCGCATGCTCCAGTGGTGGGACTCGTTCGACTCGACCGGTACGCCGCGCTCCGCGTACCACCGCATCACGCTGACGTTTTCCGCGATGGCATCCAGTAACGGGCGCTGCGACCGCGCGTCCAGCCGGCTGTACCACGTGAGCGGGATCGCGGCCCAGGCGTTGCGGATGGTGCGCAGGCTCATCTCGGCCCAGCGCAGCAGGTCGCGCGTGCCAGCGTAGCAGCGCACCAGCGGATAGTTGCCGCAGCGCGTGGCTTCGTAAATGGCGATCAGGTCCTCTTCGCGACGCAGGGGGACGCCGCCGGCGCCGTCCTGGCGTGGATCCATCTGCTCAGGATGAAAAAAGTGTTCCTGGGCATTCTGGTCGGGGCCGATCGACAGAACGTCGAGCGCGCCGGACAAGGCAATCTCCCGCGCGCCATGGACGGTTTCCGCCACGCTCGGCCGGCCAAAGTGGTGACGCAGGAGCGGAAACGGAGCCGTTTGCCCGATGCGCTCGACCAGGGTCTGTGCGGGAACGGCCGACTCGCCGGCGGCCTGCGTTCCGCGCAGAAACGCGCGGACCTCATCCACGCTTTCTCCGCCGGAGAAGGTGCGGAGAAACAGCCCGCTGCCAGCGGCGACCTCGGCGGCCGGGGCTGTGCCGCCAAAGACGAAATTCGTCCGACTCCGCACCGCCTCCGGTAACGCCGCTTTCAATTCGGCCAGCAACCCGGTCAGAGCGTCCGGTGTGAGGCGGTACCCGATCGCGACCAGACTCGGCCTCTGGCGGCTTACTTCGCGGGCGATCTGGGCCGGTGTCTGCCGCAACCCGAGAAACCGCGTGCGGTAGCCCTCGCCCTCCGCCAGACGCAGGAAATTGAGCAGACCGGCCGCGTGGACGCAGTCGCCGATCGTGGCTCCCAGCACCAGACCCTTCACTTCTTTTCCTCCTCACCGATGGCGAGCAGGCGCAGGTCGCGGACGGACATGCCGGCGATGCCGAGCCGCTCAACCGTGCGCCCGGTGGTGCGGAAGTCCATATCCAGCAGAGCACCGGCCAGATCGATCACCGCATTGATCGTGGGTGTCGGCACACCCAGCATCTGCCCGAGACTCGCGATCGGGACGAGACTGGCGGGCACGTCCTCCAGCAAGTAGCGCATATGCAGCGTGGTCGGAGCCATGATGCCGCGATAGCCGGGGTTGGCGTGCATGGCTTCGTGCAAGCTGCGGCCCGTCGCCTCATAGGCGAAGTACAGCCACTGGCGGGCCGTCATGGCCCGGAAACCCACGGCCTCCGCCACCGCGACGCGCTCGGCATCGAGCCGTTCGAGGACGCGGGCTACCGACGGCGTGCAGCCCTCGATGTAGAACTGGAAGTCGGCGTCGTCTTCGATCCAGCCGGCATTAAGCACGGTCAGCGCGGGATGAAACACCGCTCCGATGTTGTCGAAGCTCGTCTTGAACACGTTGTCGCCCGCCACAAACTGCGGGTATGCCTGACGGAGCAGTCGCAGAACGGCTGGAATGCGGTACGCCTTGATCGACGCGACCGGAATGGAGTTCTTGATCCGGAAGATGCGGACCTGGCCGGGGTTCGTGGCCCGCGAGGCGTAAATCAGGGTCTGGGCCTCGGCCACGATCACGTCCACCCTCACACCGGCCGCCGTAAGAACTTGCCGAAACTCCAACGCCCCGAAGGTCCGGCCCGGGTTCAGCACAATGCACTGTCCGTCCACCAGGTGCGGGGCGACTGTCAGGGCGATGTCGCGGTGTGCCGTCGCGGGCACGACGACCAGCAGCACGTGCGCGCCCCGGATGGCCTCGGCGACGTCGGTGGTCGCCAAAGCGACCTGTCCGAACCCCTCGACCTCACCTTCGACCGCGATGCCGCCCATCGCCTGAATCGGCAGCAGTCGCTCCGGCGAGCGGTTGTACAGGCGAACCTCGAACCCCATCAAAGCCAGATGCCCGGCCATCGCCAGGCCGCCGTGGCCTGCGCCCAACACACAGAACACCGGCTTCTCCACGACGCACCTCTTCGTTTCACCCGGCGACACGCGCCGAAAGGCTCACCGGAGCGGAGCGGAGCGGCGTGCGACCTGGAAGATCGCACCGCAGACCATCCGGCGACCGGCGAACTAGTTGGCGCCACGCCATGCGAGCAGGTTGGCCGCGATCCAGAGAACAGCGGCCACGGGCACGAGCACACGCACATAGCGCCGGAAGTGTGCCGGGCTGGCCGGTTCGCCGGTCACGGTCGTCGCGGTGCCCGAGCGCTGCTCAAGCCAGCGTGCTCCGATCATGAGGGCGACCACGATTAGAAACGCCGCGTCCCAGGCGGTCCGCCAGCCGGGGCCGGCCCGCACGATACCATACGCCAGCACCAGCAGCGCTAACGGGCCGACGAGCATCCAGACGACGCGGGCCGCCAACACGCCGATGCTGCTGATCTCGGGCGGCACCTGCGGGGCAGGATTCGGATCAGATGCCATCGTCTTGGCCTCCGAACGCCCACCTTCGCGGCGCACCGCGTGCGGCCGCGGAGACGGTGGGCATGCAGCTCAGACGAATGGCGGCCCGACCATTCGAGATGCCTGCGAGTACACCTCGACTCGCACCCTTAGCCCGACGTAGCATAGAACGTGCCCTTGACGGCGTCAATCGAAAGGTGCCCGCCCTGCCGACGCGGGGACCAACCCCGCGTCTATAATCAGGCAACGAACGCGGAGGCGATGATGTCGGAACTGACGCAAAAACACTGCGTCCCATGCCGGGGCGGGGTACCGCCACTGACCGCGGACCAGATTATTCCCCTGATCGACCAGCTTCGTGGGTGGGAGGTAATTCGGAACCACCACCTGTACAAGGCGTGGTCGTTCCCGGATTTCGTTTCGGCGCTCGCGTTCGTCAATCGCGTGGGGGAACTCGCTGAGCGCGAGGGCCATCACCCGGACATCTACCTGACGTGGGGCCGCGTAGAAATCAAGATCTACACGCACAAGATCGACGGCCTGACAGAAAGCGACTTCGTTCTGGCGGCCAAGATCGACGAAATCCCGCGGTAGCGCGGCTCGCGGCTGATTTCTGCCCCGGTTGGCGGCTCGCAAAGGGGGGCCCACCGCACATCGCGCACGGAGAACCCCCAGCCCCCACCAACAGGCTTGTGTGACTTTTGCTTGCACACCCCTCCAGCATGCAGGATTGAAGAACAAACCCGGTCTCAAAACTGCGCCGGCGCCGCAGGGAGCAGGTAACCTCAGTGCCCCGGCACGCCGCCGATGTCCACGATCACACTCGCGAAGTTCCCTGCCGGAAAGAGCCCGTACCGCGCGTCCATCAGGTACACGCGCGGGCGGCCCCGGTTGCTGACGACCGCCGCCACGGGGTGCCGGGCGAATACCTGCCATGCGCGCCCCGCGTGGGTCTGAAGCGCCGCCTGCACGCGCGGGTCATCCAGCCGGGTGGAAATCCGAGTCAAACCCCCGGGACTGGTAAGGATAGAGAACGTGTGGCGATACACAGCCCGGCGCGTTTGCGCGACGACCTGCCAGCGCAGCGGGTCTGCCGGTTGAGGCGACACGCTGTGGGCAACAATGGCCTCGTCGGCGGGCAGTTCGGCGGCAATCTGCGGTTGACTCATTCTCCAGGCCTTGCGGCCGGCCCAGCCGAGAAAACCGACGTACACGACGCACAGTGCCAAGGCCGCGCCCACAACCGCGTGCGGACTACGGACGCCGAAGGTCGTGCACCGCCCGAGGGCCAGAGCCGTGACACCGGTAAGCCACAGCGGCAAGAGGACGCGCGGTCCCAGATCCGCGAAGAGGATAACCCCGATGGTCAGCAGCACCCCCACGATACCTAGCGCCACGCTACCGCCGCGTGTCCGGCGCCCTGCGAGACATACGGCGCTCCCCAGCAGAAGCCAAAGCCAGGGATCCACGATAAACACGAGATCGCCGTAGTACCAGGTTTCATCGAATGGCAGCCAGGGGCGCACGCCGTACGTGTTCAGCCAGTCGAGCAGCGGATGGGAACCCGCGGCCAGCGCGATGCCCAGCAGCAGCGCAGGGAACGACCCCGGCCGTCCGTTGGGGCGTATGCAGCGGCTCAGCCACCAGACCATCGCAGCGAAAATCGGAATCAGAATCGACAGGCCGACGACCGCATGGGACAGCCCGCGGTGATGGACCATGTTCGTCGGGCGGTCAAAGAACGCCAGCACGAAGTTCTCGAAGTCCGGCAAGTTCGCGGCAACGACGAGCGCCACCGGCGCAAGCGGTGTGCTCTCTCCCAGCCGCGTCTTGGCCAGGGCCGCGCCGAGCAGGGAGTGCGTGACGTTGTCCATGGCCCCCGAGTATAGCGCCTGCTGTCTGGTGGGTTCAAAACCATTGCAGGCGAGGCGAGTTTCGGCCTGCTGATGAATGGCGTACCGGGCATTGCTCAGACAACCGGTCTGTGGCGCACCCCGGTGGCCGACGTCAGACTGAAATGAATTGGCGCTGTCGGCTACACAACCTATCGAATGGAAGCGTTTTGCCGGGAACCCTGACAGACCTTTCCGCTAGCGCGGTCTGCGGCACAGCAGCACGCAGGTCAGGAGAGCCAACGAAGCGGGCTCTGGAACCAGCGTGACGTATGACCGCTGGTCCAGGCCGATGGACACCGAGCCACCCAACGGGGGCACGGTGTTGGTGGCCAGAAGCTGAATCGAGTAATCCGGCCCGAGCATGGGAGAAAACGTCAAGTGGTAGGTCTGCGTACCCGTAGCACCGCTCGGAATGCTGAGGCTACCCACCACGTTCCAGTTGAGTATCACGTCCAGATTGAGCTGATTGCCGGCGGTCAGATAATTGCTGTTGACGAACAGCGTGAGCCACATTTCATCCGCCAACGGCTGGCTGGTGGCCGGAAACGTCTGAGCCCAGTAATCCCCGGCTACCCAAATGTGATAGGGCGTGGCCAGCCCGCCCGTTTGATGCCAGACGAAATCCGGCTCGCTGAAAAAAAGCGTGGTCGCCCCGGAGGCGGGACCCGTCAGGGCGACGATCAGCACTGTTAACGCTGGCCAACGACTGGCGCGGTTGGTCATACAGCAGCCCTCCTGGCGCGCCGGAAACTACGGAGCGGCGCGCACACGGCGCCCGTTCAAGCCCTCATCTTCTGATTGATCGTATGGCCCGCACCCTGATCAGAGTCAAATCTGGCCCGCGCGAATGGCTGGAACCGCTACAGGTTTGTCCGCGCCTGCTGGACATGGCGCCCCCCGCCCCTGTTTGGACGCACGGTGTGCGTGCCGCCCCCTGTTGCCCATGTGCCGGTCACACCGAAGGCGGCGGGGATATAACAGACGCCCGCCCGTTCCCAAGCCGCACGCTAACGGCTTTCAGCAACTGCCACGCCGTCGCGCAAAAAGTGCGCCGCCCAAGAGCAGCAGACCGGCGGGCTCGGGTGCGAGCGTCGCAAAGGAACGCTCGTTCAGTCCGATGGAAACCGCACCGCTCAGCGCGGGGATGGTATTGGTCGCCCGAATCTGGATCGCATAGTTCGGACCCACCGTGGCCGGAAACGTGAAGAAGTAATTCTGCGGCCCGGAAAGCCCCGCCGGAATAGAAGCGCTGCCGACGACGTTCGCGTTGAGCACGACGTCCAAGTTGAGCTGGTTCTGCGCCGACAGTAGGTTGCTGTCGATGAAGAGCGTCAACCACATCTGGTCGGCGGACAGCTGCCCCGTGTTCAAGAAACTCTGGGCCCAGTAGTCGCCTGCAACCCAGATGTGGTACGGGCTGGCCGCGCCACCCGTGTGGTGCCACACAAAGTCCGGCTCACTGAAATGGAGCGTTGTCGACGCAAGCGCCACCGGGCACAAACCCGAAACCGCGACAGTGACGACGAGCAATAAACTTCGACTAGCGCGCACGATTTCACCTCCTCGCACCAATCCTTGGATTGGAGGTAAGGGATTGTTTACTTCCAGGCCCAACCCCACTGCGACATCATAGGCGGGCGGGAGGGAGAGTCAAGTCGCAACGCACCCGCTATGATGAGAAAGTCGGAACCGAACTCAGGGTGCCGGATCACAGCCTCGGGCCCCCGGGAGAGCAGGAATGCACCGCAAACAACCGCGAATGCTTGGCCAAGTGTCGGTTTTGCACCAGCGCCAGACCCCGTTTCGGAATGACGTGCCCCCGGCTGGGACACGCTGTGCGCTGCCTTGGAAACCGTCCCAGCGCGCACGGATCGCAGGGCTGGTTTTCATTCTGGCGGCCGCATTGCGGACCGCTGGCGCGGCCGCGCCCGATTCGGAAGCGCTGTTCGATGCGGACGCGTACCTGGCTCACGTGAAGTACCTCGCCGACGATCGACTGGAGGGGCGTCAGCCGGGAACCCCGGGCATCGAGCTGGCCGCGGAGTACATCGCGCGTCAGTTTGAAACGGCCGGTCTGAAGCCGGCGGGCGAAGACAACACTTGGTTTCAGACATTCGAGATCCGGCGGGGCAAGAAAATCGTTGAAAGCGCAGCCCGGCTGGACTTTGAGGGGCTGGGTCAATCCTGGCAGGTTCGCCGGGACTGGGTTCCGCTGCCGTTTTCGGCCCCGGAGGAGGTGGAAGGACCGCTTGCGTTCGCCGGCTACGGCATCGAGGCCGAACTGCATGAGTACAACGACTACGCCGGCTTCGACGCTGACGGGAAGATTCTGCTGATCTTCCGTTTCGAGCCGCGGAGCGACGACCCGAATGCGGATTTCGGCGGACGCGAGCCTTCCGTGTACGCGGAATTCCGGACCAAGGCTGTAACCGCGGCGCGGCACGGAGCCCGGGCCCTGTTGATCGTCAACCCGCGGCGCGAGGGACTCGACGACGCGCTCTTCGAATTCAGCGAGGATTTGAGCGCCCAGACGCACGACCTGCCCATGGTGCACGTATCCCGCGCCCTGGCGCAGAGGCTGCTGGAGCACGCCAAACTTGGCAGCTTGGACGACCTGCAACAGAAGTTGGACGCGGAGCGTAAGCCGCTGTCGGCGGATCTGGGCCTTCGCGTGCGGCTGCGGCCCGGGATCGAGCCGAACCGTTTTCCCACGCGGAACGTGCTGGGGCTGTTGCCGGGGCGGGGCGCGGATGACGGGATCGTCGTCGTGGGCGCGCATTACGATCATCTGGGACGTGTCCCGAACTGGCGTAGCCGCGACAAGACGCCTGTCATTCACAATGGGGCAGATGACAACGCCTCCGGTGTCGCCGGCGTAATCGAGATGGCCCGCGTGCTGGCGCGCGAGGGGGGAGTACGACGGAGCGTGCTGTTCATCGCCTTCAGCGGCGAGGAACTCGGCCTGCTCGGCAGCAAACACTTCGTGGAACACCCGACCGTTAGCCTGGAACGCATCCGGGCGGTCGTGATCTTCGACATGATCGGCCGCCTCAGCCAGGACAAGTTCGTCATCTTCGGGATTCCCAGTGCGCTGGAGTTCGAGGAGCTGGTGCGCCGAGCGGCCGAGCAGGCCGAGCTTCGCTACCGGGCGGCCAGCGGCTTTACCGGCGCCAGCGATCACGCCAGCTTCTACCGCAGCAATATTCCCTACCTGTTCCCGATGACCGGCGTGCACCGGCAGTATCACATGCCCGAGGACGACTGGGAACTGATCGACGCCCCCGGAGCGGTGAGAATCCTGCGAATGTTCCACGCGATTGTCCGCGAGCTGGCTGCCATGGACAGCGGGCCCACGTTCCGGGAGCAGCCCGCCGAGGTCGAGCCCGAGTACCAGCAGGTCAAGCCTGGCGTCGAGCACGAGCGCGAGGCGCAGGAGGCCGACAAACAGGTGACACGTGCGAGCGCCCGCAGTGGCGAAGCCGCCGTGCCGGCGATGCCGCGCGTGCGACTCGGAATCACGCCGGACATCGCCGGCGACGACCAGGGCGGTGTCATCGCGGAGGTGGTGGCTGACGGCGGCGCCGCCAAGGCGGCCGGCATGCAGGACGGAGACCGGATCGTCCAGATCGGCGACCGGAAGATCCGAGACATTTACGGCTACATGGACGCGCTGAAGGGGTTCAAGCCCGGCGACAGCGTAGAAATCAAAGTCCTGCGGAAGGGAGAAGAGCTGACCCTCAAGGTCACGTTCCAGGAAACGCCGAAACGGCGCGGCAGCGAGTAGCAGCGTCGCCAGCCCCCAGCGCCGCACGGCCGTGCGGCGCTTAAGCTGTCGCGTCGGCGTCCGAACCCCGCGCGCCAGTGCGGGGCAATAAATCCCGACGTCAGCTCTCCCACGCGGCGCGCAGGCGGGGTGACAACTGCATCGTCCGCCCCGTCTCAACGGAGCGCCGTTCCAGCCAGGCCAATGCCACGCTGATGCGCGAGGAAACTGGGGAGCAGCGCTCTACGGGCCGGCCGCTGGAAACGCAGTCGATGAAGTAGTCCAGCTCCGCTCGCAACGCATCGCCGACAGGGCGAATCGTTTCCGGCTGCGTTCCGCCACGGTACAGCAGCACGTCGTCGCCGCGGGTGGAATTCCAGGTCACGGTCCCCCGCTCGCCGTGGACCGTGATAGCCATTTCGAACGGCCAGGGCGGCGTGAATGTCCAGCCGCCTTCGAGCGCTGCGTAGCACCCGTCGGCGTAGCGGTAGGTTGCGACCACGTGATCGATACCGCCCGCGGCGTTCTGCAACCCGCGCGCGTAGACGGCCTCCGGCATTCCCAGCATGTAGTGCACGAAGTCCACATCGTGGATGTGGAGGTCCAGCAGCGCGCCACCGCTCTGGGCGGCATCGCGGAGCCAGTTCTGGGCCGAATACGTGGGCGGACTGGCGAGTCGACGCAGGGTCATGAAGCGGACCGCTCCGATGCGACCCTCGTCCACGGCCTGTTTGATGGCCACGTACTGCGGCCAGAAACGCAGGCAGTGCGCGACCATCAAGGTCCGTCCGGTGAGCCGGGCCGCTTCAATCATCCGCGTGCATTCGCTGACCTGCGCCGCCATCGGCTTTTCCGTCAACACGTGCTTGCCGGCCTTCAGCGCGGCGATCGCCACCGGAGCGTGCAGGGGCGTCGGCAGCGTAATCAGGACCGCGTCCACCCGCGGGTCGGCGATAAGCTCTTCCGGCGTTTCATAGGTGGCAACGCCGGCCAAGGCGGCTTGCGGCGCCGCGTTGGCACCCAGGTCGAGGTTTCCCAGCGGTTCCTGCCAATCGCCCGCTCGCCGGCGTGGATCACGGTCGCAGACCGCGACGATTTCCGCGCGCGGGTGGTCGCGCAGCCGCGCGAAATGGCTGCGTCCCATGAAACCCAGACCGCAGATCCCGAATCGCAGCTTAGGCATGGCGGCAGGAATACCCGCGGGGCGCCGCGATTTCAACCGCAGCCCGTCTGGAGGGAGAGCGCAACGGCGTTCTGGCCTGCTCGAACCCGATCATCATTGCCACTCGATCGTGCTGGGGGGCTTGCTGGAGACGTCGTACACGACACGGTTGATGCCGGGGACTTCGTTAATGATGCGGTTACTGATCGTCGCCAGCACCTCGTGGTCGATGCGCACCCAGTCGGCGGTCATGAAGTCCTTCGACTCGACCAGGCGCACGACACAGACGTGCTGCCCCTCGTAGGAACGACCGTCGCCCATCACGCCGACGCTGGGCACCGGCACCAGCACGGCAAAGCCCTGTGCGACGCGACGGTACCAGCCGGCGACCGCCAGCTCCTCCAACAGGATTTCGTCCGCGGAACGAAGCAGCTCGAGCCGCTGGGGTGTTACCTCACCGATGATGCGCACCGCCAGACCCGGGCCGGGGAACGGATGGCGCCACACGAGGTTTTCCGGCAGTCCGAGCGCTTCGCCGAGCAGGCGCACCTCATCCTTGAACAGCTCCCGCAGCGGCTCGATCAACTCAAAGCCCAGCTCCGCCGGCAGCCCGCCGACGTTGTGATGCGACTTGATCACGGCCGCATGGCCCGATCGCCCGCGACCAGACTCGATCACGTCCGGGTAAATGGTACCCTGCGCCAGAAAGCGGGCCCCTGCGATCTGACGGGCCTCCTGTTTGAAAACCTCGATGAACTCGTGGCCGATGATCCGGCGTTTCTCCTGCGGGTCCGTGACGCCGGCCAGGCGACTCAGGAATCGCTGGCTGGCGTCCACGACGTGCAGGTCCATGCCGAAATGATCGCGGAAGGTCAGGGCGACCAGCTCCGCCTCGCGTCGTCGGCACAGTCCGTTGTCCACAAAGATATTGACGAGCCGGTCGCCGATCGCGCGGTGAATCAGGACAGCGGTCACACTGCTGTCCACGCCGCCGGACAGCCCACAGATCACGCGGTCCGTCGGCCCGACGCGCTGGCGGATCTCGCGGACCGATGACTCGATCACGTTTTCCACGCGCCAGTCGCCGCGGCAGCCGCAGATGTTGTAGACAAAGTTCCGCAGCATCTGCTCGCCGTTCGGCGTGTGCGTCACCTCGGGGTGAAACTGCACGCCGAAGACCGGTCGCGTCCGGTGGCGTACGGCGGCGATGGGACATGCGTCGGTGGCCGCCAGACTCTCGAACTCCGGGCCGATCTCCGTAACCACGTCTCCGTGACTCATCCACACGATGATGTCCTGCGGCACGTGGGCGAAAATCGCGACCGGCCGGTGCACACGCAGCCGCACGCGTCCGTACTCCCGGCTCCGCGCGGCACGCACGTCGCCGCCCAGAATCTGGCAGGCCAGTTGCATCCCGTAACAGATGCCCAGTACCGGAACGCCCAATTCGAACACGCCGGGATCGCAGCGCGGCGCGCCGTCCGCGTACACGCTCGCCGGCCCGCCCGACAGAATGATCCCCTTCACCGCCAGTTCACGCAGCCGCGCGGGCGGCGTGTCCGGCGGGAACAGCTCGCTGTAGACGTGATTCTCGCGCACCCGCCGCGCGATCAGTTGCGAATACTGACTCCCGAAATCCAGGACCGCGATCGTCTCGCGTGTGCTCATACGTCCGTCGATACCGCGCCGCGCCGGACGGGTCAATCACCGGTTGACCGTGATCCGCGGTTCAGGGCCGAGGTCCGCCGCGGGGCTCGCCGCCGCACCCACCACGATCGGCTCCGGCTCCGAACTCTCCTGCGCAATCAGCAACGCGGTCACCAGGGGCACGAGCCAGACGAGATTTGTCGCCGTGCCCTGCGCACTGGCGATCAGCCCCGCCGCCACGGGTATCAGCATCGCCCCCACCAGGTGCCGCGGGCGGGCACGGTTCCCGAAGAACACCGCGAAGGCAGCCCAGATGGTCAGCAGCCCGGCCGCCAGCTTGACCCCGCGCCGCGCGTTCACCACCCAACCGGCCTCCTGCCAGGCCGGAGCAGCGGCGTGCGTCCAGACCGCCCACGGTTCCGGCACCAGCGGCAACGGCGCAACGCGCGGCATCCATACCGCCTCCAGCACCGTCCGCAGCGCCACGACCAGACGGTCTGCGGGCGGCAACTCCGCCACGCCTGCCCGGTAGGTGGGCAGCAGTACAGCCTGTGCCGCGGGGCTCGGGTCCACCTGCCGGAAGAGGACGGCCGTTTCGTTCAGATCATTCGGCCAGTCGATGCGCAGGCTCGGCGACAGCTCCGTGGCACGGCGCAGCAACACCGATTCCGCGTTCACCAGGGCTTGCCACAGCCAGCGGGTGAGCACCCGCGGCTGCGACTGCTCCGCGGGCGGCTCGCGGCGATGGACCGTAATCGTGCCCTCGCCGGCCAAACGGGCTTCATAGGTCGGCGGCGCGCCAGCCAGTGTCAGGGCGGCCGTCGCCCGGGGGATTGTCGGCTGCACGAGGTGCAGCAGCCCGAGTCCGATCAAGGCCAGCCCGCCGGCCAGCCCCAGCACACTGCCCAGCCCGTGCCAGGTTCGCCGCCAGCAGAAGCCGAGCATGACCGGCAGGCCCAGCCAAGCCCACGGCCAAGCCACGCCGGCAAGGACGAGGCAGAACGTGCCGAGCAGTCCGCCGAGCACCGGCAACAGGGCAAAGGCGACCGCCCAGGTCACCAACACCGTCGGCAACATGATTTCCGGGTGCGGGAGGCACTCCCGGGTCGCGGGCAAAAGACACAGCACCGCGACCATCAGCCCGCCAGCGGCGGCGGAATGCAGCCGGTTGCCCAGAACGTACAGTCCGAGCAACAGCGCGCCGAACAGGACCACGTTGACCAGTCGCTCCGCCGCCAGGTCGCTTTCCTCCCACCACTTGCCCGTCTGCCAGAGTTCGCGGTTGTACCAGGTCATTCCGGTTGGCGCCACGCTCTCGTCGAGAACGATAGTCGGCTCCGCGATGCGCAGCGCCGCAGCGTGCACGAGGTACAACAGGGGGGAACGTCCGTCGGGCACGTCCGGCTCGCCATAAGGCAGTTTGCCGGTCGCAACGGTGTACAGGCCGCCCAAGATGCCGTCGTGGGAACTGGCCGACAGCGGCGCGGTCGCGATCTCGTGCACACTCAGCACCAGGCCCACGATGAGGAGAACCGCCAACGCACCGCGCGGTACCAGGTCCTCACGCCACACCGTCCGCCGCGCCAGCAACAGCCCGATCCCGCGCACCAGCCAGTACGCGGCCGCTGCGGTCAACCCGACGTATACCCACCACTGGCAGGTCTGGCCGAGCGCTGCCGGCGAGGTATCCTCGCGCAGCGCCAGCAGCAGGCCGAGGCCAGCCAGCACCACGGCGTCCACGTTGCGCAGACTCACCAGCGGCCGCGGCCGAAACAGCAGGGCCAATATGGCCACCGCGGCGAACCAGCCCAGCGTCGACGGACTCAGGTCCGGCCAGAATGGCGCGCGCCGGTCCGGGTAGCCGGGGTCCACCCCCAGACGCGGACCGGGAATGCCGAGCACGATCAGCGTGCGCTCCGTGCTCTCATCGGCTCCCGCCGTCGTCGGAGCCGATGCCGCTGAGACGGGGACAGAAGCCGGCGTGCCCGTCGGAACCTGCGCCAGCGCACCCGTCGCGATCAAAGTGGTCAGAATGCCGATACAGCCACATCGCCGTCCGATGGTTTTCATGCGCCACCCGCTGCAAAAGCCGCCGCTGCTGTCGACCACGCCACGCGCAGCCGGACAGGATCGTACCACGTCCCGGCGCCCGGCTGTAGCCACCGGTCGAACGGGCCGACCGGTTCTTCTACGGCCGGAACGCGGCCCGGATGCGGTCCCGCACTGGCGTCCAGACGCGGACCGCGTACACTACCGCCGTATTGAATTCGCGGTACCCAGTTCATCATTCGTCGAAAGGTGTCACATGCCTGCTGCCGACCATGCGCCGTTCGAGTTTCTCAAGCTCCTGACCGAAACCCCCGGCGTTCCGGGCCGCGAGGAGCGCGTCCGCGACCTCGTCCTCCGCCACACCCGCGAACTGTGGGATGAGACCCGCATCGACCCGATGGGCAACCTCATCTGCCTTAAGCGTGCCACGAAGAAACCCGCGCGACGTGGGACACACACCGGCCCCGACCGGCCCTTGCGCGTCATGCTGGCCTGCCACATGGACGAGATCGGCTTCTACGTCCGCTACATCGACGAGAACGGCTTTCTGCGGCTTCAGAACGTCGGCGGCTTCGACCCGCGCAACCTGTTCGCCCGGCGTGTGGTGGTCCACGGCAGACAGGACGTCGTCGGCGTCCTCAATCCGGTCGGCAAACCGGTGCACATCGCGTCGGAGGAAGAAAAGAAGAAGGTGCCCGAAATCCGTGAGTTCTGCGTGGACCTGTTCCGACCCAAGAAAGAAGTCGAGAAACTGGTCGAGATCGGCGACCCCGTCACACTCGCCCAGACAACGGAGTTCGTTGGCGACGCCGTGTGCGGCAAGGCCATGGATAACCGCATCGCCCTGTGGGTCGGCATCAACGCGGTCCGCAAGACATACGGCCTCGGATATCTTGTTCCCGGTGACGGCGATCGACCCGCTGCGAAGACGCCGCGCCGCAGCGGCGGCTCCCCCTACGACATTTACTTCGTGGCCAGCGTCCAGGAGGAGGTGGGTCTCCGCGGCGCCACCACCGCCGCCTACGGGATCGAGCCGGATATCGGCATCTGCATCGACACGACGCTGGCCTGCGACACCCCCGGGATCAACAAGGACGATGCGGTAACCGAGTTCGGCAAGGGCGTCGCGATCAAGGTCATGGACAGCGCCAGCATCAGCGATCGGCAACTGTTCGACGAGTTCGTCGCCTTGGCCAAAGCCCGCAAGATTCCGTTTCAGCGTGAGATCCTGCCGCGCGGCGGAACCGATGCGGGGGCCGTGCAGCGTGCCCGGGCCGGAGCTCGCACGATAACGCTGTCAGTCCCGACGCGGTACATTCACACGGTGACGGAATCGCTGCATCGTAAGGACGCGCTGGCGGCCGTGGACCTGCTCTCCGCGTGGCTGGCGGGGTAAAGCTTGTCCATGCCACATCCAAACGCCCGACGCGAGTCGGGGGCACATCGGAACCCACCACGCAAGTGGTGGGTTTGCATACTCGCCGTGCCCCCCTGCGTCCGCAGCGGCTTTGCTCGCACCACCACGTCCCGCACTGGCGTGCAGGGTTCCGATCTCGGCGAGGTCGCGTTGCCCCGCACCGGCGCGCGGATTCAGATAAGCATGTCTCCGGTGACGGCTCAGCGCGTGCGTGGCAGCGGACGTTCTACGACTCCACGCGCCGACAATGCAGTGCCAGCAGCGTCAGGTCATCCGCATTCTTGACGCCCGCCAAGTGGCTGTTCACAACCCCCAGCGTGGTCTGTAAGACGGCCTCGCAGGAGCGCTCGCGTACGGCCGAGAGCGCCTTGAGCACGGGCCCCAGGTGCAGCATCTGACCGGCCGCGTTCTCGGCTTCGACCAGACCGTCGGTGTACAACAGCGCCGCCTCGAAGCCCTCCGAAGCCTCCACGCGCTGCACGGGGTATTTCTCCTCCGGCTCAACCCCCAGCGGCAGCGCGATGCCCTCCTCCAGGGTGCGAGTACCGGACCGACTCAGCAGCACCGGCGCCGGATGCCCCGCATTCACTAATTCCAGCAAGCCATTCCGGGCATCCAGCCGCCCCAGCGCCGCGGTGATGAACATGTTGTTGGCACTGCTGCGGCACACGTGCCGGTTGATACGCTGCGCCAGGGCCGACAGCGGCACGTCCGCGGTCAACGCCACCCGGACGGCCGCCTGAAAATTGGCCATCAGCAGAGCGGCGGGCAGACCGTGGCCGGTCACGTCGGCAATGACCAGGGCGATGCGGCCGTCGCCGAGTTCGAAGTAGTCGTAATAATCGCCACCGACGTGGGACGACGGCGCGTTGTAACCCGCCACCCGCACCCCGCCGCTCTCCAGCGGCCCGCCGGGGAACATCGCTTGCTGGATCGCGCGGGCCTGGCGCAGCTCGTCCAGCACCTTCTGCAACTCTAGGTGCCGCGCGAGCAAGCGCAAATTCACGATCCCGGTCCCGACCTGCCGCGCGATGGCCGCCAGAAACGCGACATCCTCCTGACCATAGCGGGAGGTCGTCGTCACCCGGTCGCCGTAGATCACGCCCAAGACCTCGTCGCCGTGCAGGATGGGCGTGCAGAGGGCGGAACGAATCGGGTAGCGCACCAGGCTGTCCGAGATATTTCCGGCCAGATCCACCGCCAGATCGTTGACGACGGCGCACTCACCGTGCAGGAGCGCCTTATTGATGAGGGTGCGACTGACCGTGTAGGCGCCGGTTTCGTCACGGTCGACGTTCCGCGTCACGGGCATGTCGGTCTCGCCGCGGGGGTTCTTGAGGGCGATCAGGGCGCGTTCGAAGCCCAGCGCCTCACAGCAGGAATCGAGCGCTTGTTCGAGAAGCTGTCGCCGTTCGAACACACCCCCGACGCGCTCGGTGAGGCTCATCAACAGGTCGAGCCGGCGCTGATTGAGCTCAAGCCGGAGCAGGCGCGCGGAAGGGAAGAAACTCTTCTCGCCCTGGAGCGTGGGCGGATCATGCTGGAAGCGGACCTGCGTGTCAGGCTCGCACGCGGCCGGGCTGCCGACCACCTCGATCTCGTAAGCGCCAATCCGGATGCAGCGGGTCGCGGTGCGGATGGCGTTGCGGAACGGCTCACCGAAGTCCACGCGCGTCCCGTTCTTCGAGCGCTTGTCCGCGACGAGCACCTGCCCGTTCTCGTCCAGCCACACCTCGGCGTGCTCGCGCGACACGTCGTCCCCCGGAAGCTGCACATTGCAGCTCGCGGAGCGCCCCAACGTCAGGGGGCGCCGCGACAGCTCGACACGCCGCACCGTGCCGCCGGGAAAGCGTATGATCAGCGCGGCCATCCGCTTCTCAGTACACCCAACGGATCAGGAAATCCAGCAGGTTCCGCACGGGGCTGTACGAGGCAACCAGCGCGTTCTCCAGCGCGTTGGGTGCCATGAGAATATCGACGTTGCGCTCCAACGCGGCCAGACAACCGTTGACCCAGACCACGCCGCCTAACGTGATCAGCCCCGGCGCGCGCCGAATCAGTCTTCGCCAACTCATATCCAGTTCCTACCGCACGACCCGTACCTGGGCCGGGCCGAGGACGGCCCGTATGCCACCGACGGGCATTCTACTCCCGAGGCACGCGAGGATATAGCGGAGACGAAGGGCCCGGCGGGTAGACGCGCGGCGGGCTACGACTCGCGACGCTGAAGTAGCCGCTGTTCGAGTTCGTCGAGCACTTCGGCCATCGGGACCTCGCGGACGCCGCCCGGCGTCCGCCACAGGGCCGTGCCACCGTGATCGAGCGCCATCTGCACACGCCGGACGGCCA
>Ga0308417_1000519_pt1 | contig 27977 bp, 26 predicted proteins | sample HotsprSampleOS65_FD_203528 | JGI IMG/M metagenome (GOLD analysis project Ga0308417, IMG submission 203528) | Hot spring phototrophic mat microbial communities from Octopus Spring, Yellowstone National Park, Wyoming, United States - 20090730_OS65 ...
GCTCGGGCGAGGCGGTGATGGGCATGATCTGGCACACCCGCGCCAAGGTGCTGCACGAGGAGACGCAAGGGCGAATCACCTGGGAATGGAACCAGGGCATCCTGCAGCAGGGAATCTTCGTCATCCCTCGCGGCAACCCGGCCGGCGAGATGGCGCAGCGGTTGCTTGCCTCGATGCTCTCCAAGCCCGAGCCGCAGGTGGGCCTCCTTCAGTTCCTCGGCAACGGGCCAACGCACAAGGACGCCGCCGCGCGCGTGCCGGAGAACTTCCGGATCTTCAACCCGACCGACCCGGCGAACGCGGCGAAGCAGGTTGTGATCGGCGCCGAGTGGTGGGGGAAGAACTACATCGCCACCAACGCCGAGTATCTCGACGCCATCACCGGCTGATCCTTCCTCCCTCTCGCACCGCCGCGGCGCCCTGGACGCCGCGGCGGTTCCGGAGGATGCTCACGCGCCAAGCCAACCGGGACCGTTCGCCATGACTCTCATCGCGCCTCGCCCGCCGCAGCCGAACCACCGGCCCACCGAGCGGGACCTGCGCGAGGACCTCGCCGCCGCCTACCGCCTGATCGCGCGGTTCGGCATGGACGACCTGATCTACACCCATCTCTCCGTCCGGCTTCCCGGCGATGGCGAGCCGCGTTTCCTGATCAACCCCTACGGCATGCTGTTCTCCGAGATCACCGCCTCCTCGCTCGTGGTGGTGGATGTCGAAGGCAACGCGGTGGGCGAGCAGATCTGGCCCGTCAACCCCGCCGGCTTCGTGATCCATTCCGCGATCCATATGGGGCGCGAGAACGCCCATTGCGTGATGCACACCCACACGCTTGCCGGCATGGCGGTTGCGGCGACGGCGGACGGCATCCTGCCGCTCAACCAGATGAGCATGGAGTTCACCGGCCGCGTGGCCATCCACGAGTACGAGGGAATCGCCGCAGACGACAATCTCTCCGAGCGCGACCGGCTCGTGCGCGACCTCGGCGACCACAATTGCCTCATCCTGCGCAACCACGGCCTGCTCACGGTGGGCGCGACCGTCGCCGAGGCGTTCTACTACATGTACTATCTCGAGATGGCCTGCCGGATCCAGGTCGCGGCCACCTCGATGGGACGGCCGCTCTCCATCCCTCCGCCCGAGGTGGTCGAACGCACGCGCGCCCAGTTTGACAGCGGAACGACCAAGGGCTGGCGCGCCTGGGCGGCGCTGCGCCGCCTGCTCGACCGCGAGGATCCGAGCTACCGTGACTGACCTCCGCCCCCGCTAATGGCGGCGCTGTCTCAGGCACTGACGATCGAGCGGGTCAGCAAACACTACGGCCCGGTGCGGGCCGTCGACGACGTCTCTCTGACCATTGGCCGCGGCCGGTTCGTCACGCTGCTCGGGCCCTCGGGTTCGGGCAAGACGACGCTTCTGATGGCGATCGCGGGGTTCGTCGCGCCGACCTCGGGGCGGATCCTGCTTGACGAGAGGCCGATCACGCCCCTGCCGCCGGAGAAGCGCAACTTCGGCATGGTGTTCCAGGGCTATGCCCTGTTCCCCCACATGACGGTTGCCGAGAACGTGGCGTTTCCGTTGCGTGTCCGGAAGGTGCCCAGGGCTGAGATTGCCCGCCGCGTCGCGGATGCGCTCGCGCTCGTCCAGCTCGGCCATCTGGCGGACCGGCTGCCGAAGCAGCTCTCGGGCGGGCAGCAGCAGCGGGTCGCGCTCGCCCGGGCGCTCGTGTTCGAGCCGTCGCTGCTGTTGCTCGACGAGCCTCTCTCGGCGCTCGACAAAAAACTCCGCGCCGAGCTCCAGGTCGAACTCAAGGAGCTGCACCGTCGCGTCGGCCTCACCTTCATCTACGTCACGCATGATCAGGAGGAGGCGCTGTCGATGTCCGACAGCATCGCCATCCTGCGCGACGGAAGGCTTGTCCAGGAGGGCGCTCCGGCTGCTCTCTACGAACGCCCCGCGACCCGGTTCGTCGCCGATTTCCTCGGCAAGTCGAACTTCCTCGAGGGCCGTGTCGAGCGGATCGAGGCGGGTGGCTTCGCCTATCGCGTCGGCTCTGCCCGGTTCGTGCAGAACGGGCCGTCCGGGGAGCTCTCGGTCGGTTCGGAGGCGCTCGTCGCGCTCAGGCCGGAGAAGGTCATGGTGCTCGGCGAAGCGCCGGCCGATCCGGCCCTGAACATCCTACCCGGAACGATCGCCGCCTGGTCCTATTTCGGCTCCGCCTTCGCGCTCTCCGTCGATACGCCGGTCGGGCGCATGCAGGCCACCGTTCCCGCCTGGCGCTGCCCGATCGAACCGGCCGAGGGCCGCCCCGTCCAGCTTGCCTGGAGCGCCGAGGCCTCCGTCCGCGTGGTGGCGGACTGATGACACGGGCGAGCACCGCGCGCTTCCTCGGCGCCTCCCTGCCCTGGTGGCTCCTGATCCTTCCCGCCCTCGTCCTGATGCTCGTGTTCTACGTCTATCCGCTCGCCGAGGTGCTCTGGATCAGCGTCACCGAACCCGAACCGGGGCTCGGCAATTACGAGCGCCTGCTGACGAGCCCCGCCGTGCAGCGCGTCTGGGTCACGACTCTCCGCATCTGCGTCATCACCACCGTCATCACGCTCCTCTGCGGCTATGTCGTCGCCTATGCTCTGGCCTCGGCGCCGCTGCGGCTGCAGCGCTGGATGTTCCTGTTCGTGCTCCTGCCGCTCTGGATCAGCGTGCTCGTGCGCGCCTTCGCCTGGGTGACGCTCCTGCGCCGCCAGGGGCTGATCAACGAGGCGCTGCTGGCAACAGGGCTGATCGAGGAGCCTCTGCGTCTGATCTGGAACGAGTTCGGCATCGCGGTGGGCATGATCCACTACATGATCCCGTATGCGGTGCTTCCGCTCTACGCCTCGATGCGCGACATCGACCCGCGGCTTGTGCCCGCCGCGCGGGGCCTCGGAGCCTCGCGGCTCGAGGCGTTCCGGCGCGTCTTCCTGCCGCTGACCCTGCCGGGAATCATCGCCGCCACTGTGCTCGTCTTCATCTTCTCGCTCGGCTTCTACGTCACGCCCGCGATCCTCGGCGGCGGGCGGACGCTGATGATCGCCGAGTACATCAAGCTCCAGATCCTCGACCTGATCCGCTGGGGGCTCGGCACGATGATGGCCTCCACGCTTCTGATCGCGATCCTGCTTCTGTTGTGGCTGATGTCGCGGCTCGTCGACATCCGCCGCGTGTTCGGCCAGGGGTGACGGCGATGGACCGCTCGGCCGAGGCAGGCCCCGTCGCCACGGTGCTCGCGTGGTCGGTTCTGCTGTTCCTGCTCCTGCCGATCACGGTGATCTTCCCGATCAGCCTGACCGACCAGCGCTTCCTCTCGCTCCCCTATGAGGGGCTGTCACTGCAGCATTACGTGACCTTCTTCACCTCCGAACGCTGGCTCTCCGCCACCTGGCAGAGCCTCGTCATCGCGGTCGCCTCCACCGTGCTTGCGGTCGCTGCCGGAACGCTCTGCGCGATCGGCTGCTGGAAGCTCTCGACGCGCGCGACCGAGCTCGTCCGCGCGCTGATGCTTCTGCCGATCATCGTGCCCTCGATCGTCTATGCGCTCGGGATCTACCGGTTCTGGATTAGGCTCGACCTGCTCGACACCTACCTGGGCGTCATCCTCGTCCACGGCGTGACCGGCATTCCTTACGTCGTGATCACGGTCTCGGCGTCGCTTGCGAGCTTCGACCCGCGGCTCGAACAGGCGGCGCGCGGCATGGGCGCCTCGCTCGCCCAGACGCTCGCCTGGGTGATCCTGCCGCGCATCATGCCCGGGATCGTTTCGGGGTCGATTTTCGCGTTCATCCATTCCTGGGACGAGGCGGTGCTGATCCTGTTCATCGCGTCGCGCGCGCTGTTCACCCTGCCGCGGCGCATGTGGGACGGGATCAACGAGAATCTCGACCCGGTGATGGCCGTGGCCGCCTGCGTGATGATCCTTGCCTCGATGGTCGCGCTCGCGGTCGATCTCTGGGTGAGGAGGAGGCGCGACGCATGACCGAGCATGATCCGATGTTGGACGACCCGGGCCCGTTGAGCGTAGCGCAGCGGACGGCCGTTTCCTGGGTGGCGGAGCACGCCGCGTCCCTCTCGGCCGATCACCTCCATCTCTGGCGCCTTGCCGAGCCCTCGTGGCGCGAATACCGCTCCTCCGCCTGGTTCGTCGCGCGCCTGCGCGCCGAGGGCTTCGCGGTGGAGGAAAGCTCGGCCGGCATGCCGACCGCGTTCGCCGCGCGCTGGACCGCGCCCGGAACACCCGATGGCGCGCCCGTGCTCGCCACGATCGCCGAGTATGATGCCGTTCCCGGAACGAGCCAGGAGCCCGTGCCGCGCCGCGCGCCGCGCGCGGGCACCCACCTGCATGCCCCAGGCCATACCGACCCGCATTCCGCCCTCGGCATCGGCGCGCTCGCGGGAACGCTCGCGGCCAAGGCGGCGATGGAGCGCCACGGGCTCAAGGGCACGCTCGTGCTGATGGGCGAGCCGGCCGAGAAGATGTGCGGCTCGAAACCGGTCCATGCCGCGCACGGCTACTATGACGGATTCTCCGCCGCCATCTCCTGGCATCCGACCTCGTTCCTCAGCCTCGCCAATTCCTGCCTCTGGGACACGCACTGCGCCACCTACTGGAGCCGGATCTACACCTTCGAATGCCTCGCCCCCGAGACGTGGTCCTCGGCGATCGCGCGCACCGGCGTGCACTCCTCGCACTCGGTCAGCCGCGCTCCGGGGGCGATCGACGCCGTCTGCCTGATGTACACGGCGGCGAAATATCTCAAGGAGAACATGCTGCCGCACCAGGGAGCGTGGAGCCTGAACGAGGCGATCCTGCAGGCCGGCCAGGCGACGGCAGACAACCTCCCTCCCGGCCTCTCGGTGATCCAGTACGCCCTGCGTGCTCCGACCATCGAGATGCAGGAGCGCGTCTGGACGGTGCTCGACCGCAACGCCGACCATGTCGCGGCGATGACCCACTGCACCGTGACCAAGGCGTGGGTGACGAAGACGCGACCGGGGCTTGCCAACCATGCTCTCGCCGAGGCGACGTTTCGGAACTTCGCGCGGCTTGGGCCCCCCGTTTATGGCGAGGGGGCGAAGCGCTTCGCCAACGACCTCCGCGCCGCCTGCGGCGCCCCGCCCGTGGAGGATCCGTTCCCGCCCGAGATCACGCGCCTGTGCTCGCCGCGCCAGGCGGAAGCGGCGCTGCGCGCCCACCTGCCGCCGTGGCAGAAGAACTACACCTCCGACGACTACACCGAGTGGACGTGGCACTGCCCCACCGCGCGCCTCTATGTCGGCCGCGCCCAGCTCAGGGTCGACGAACCTGGGCGAAACTGGCCGGACTGGACGCGGCACGCGATGGGCGGCGTTCCCGCCTGCATCGACCCGATGTGGCTGAAGGCCGCCGAGGTGACGGCCGCGACCTTCGTCGAACTCCTCGAGCGGCCGGAGGCGCTCGCCGCCGCGCGTGCCGAGTTCGAGCGCCGAACGGGCGGCGGCATCGGCGGCACCACCTGGCTCGGCCCGTTGCTGCCAAGGAACTTTCCTGCGCCGATCCACTACCGCTGGCCCGAATACGCCTCCACGCCGCGCGGCGAGGAGTATGTCGTGCCCGACCCTGCCCTGTCCCGCTGAGAGGCCGGCCATGAGCGCGATGACCGAAGGCGAATACCGCTACAACATGCTGATCAAGGCCTTCCCCTCCGCGCCCGAGCCGGCGTTCGAGACGACGGCGCAGCAGGAGGCCGTCTGGGGCCGGGCCTGGGGCTGCACGAATGACGTGGGCAGGCTGCGGCTTGTTCTGATGCACCGCCCCGGCGAGGAGCTCTCCATCGTCGATCCGTCGAAGCGGATCGAGGAGCTCGGCGCCTATGGCGACCCGGAGGCAGGCTGGTACTGGCGCGGCCGGGAAATCCCTGACCTTGCGACGCAACAGGCGCAGCATGACGGGCTTGTCGCCGCGCTTCGTGAGGAGGGCGTCGAGGTCGTGTTCCTCGACCGCTGCGCGCCTGGGCGGATGAAATCCGTCTACACGCGCGACCAGGTCATCGCGGTCGATGGCGGAGCGATCATCTGCCGCATGGGAGCGCCGATACGCCGCGGCGAGGAGGCGCCGGCGACAGAGACGCTCGCCCGCATCGGCATGCCGATTCTGCGCACCATCCACGGCACCGGCCTCATGGAGGGGGGCTCCTTCGCCTTCATCACGCCGAAGGTCGCGGTCGTCGGCCTCTCCTCGCGCGTGAACGAGGAGGGCGCGCGCCAGGTGGAGGAGGTGCTCGCCGTGCTCGGGGTGAAGCTCCTGCGCGTGCACCTCACCGGCTACCGGCTGCATATCGACGGCGCCTTCGTGATGATCGACATCGACACGGCGATCATCAACCCAGTGCAGCTTCCGTTCTGGTTCCTCGAGGAGCTGAAGGCGATGCGGATCCGCACCATCGAGATCCACCCCGACGATCCGGTGTGGACGATCAACTGCCTCGCGGTCTCACCCGGCCGCGTTCTGATGGCCGATGGCGTGAGCCCGCGCACGGCGGAACGGCTCGACCGGGCCGGCATTTCCGTGCGCGTCGTGCCCTACAGCGCCGTCTATCAGGGCGGAGGGGGAATCCACTGCTCGACCGCGCCGCTCGTGCGCGACCCGATCTGACCGAAACCACCTCGTGAGGAAACGCCATGACTGCGCATGACCCCGCCCTGCTCACCGCTCTTGCCAAGATCGACACGCCGACGATCTGCAACGCGCTCGAGGAGCTCGTGACACCGCGCGAGCTCATTCGCTTCACGACCAGGCCGTTCGTGACCAATGACAGCGACGATGCGATCTTCGTGGGCTATGCGCGGACGGCAATGATCCGCGCCGAGAGACCGCCCGCGATGCCGCCCGCAGAGCGCAAAGCGCTCCGCTTGCGCTACTACGAGCATGTCGCGACCGCCACCCCTGGGCCGAACGTCGCGGTGATCCAGGACATCGACAGCGTGGTCGGCACCGGCGCCTTCTGGGGCGAGGTGCAGACCACCGTGCACAAGGGCCTCGGTGTCGCGGGCTGCATCACCAACGGCTCGATCCGCGATCTCCCGATGATGGCCCGCCCCTTCCCGATCCTCGCCGGCATGCTGAACCCGAGCCACGCTTTCGTGCATGTCGTCGCGGTCGGCGTCACGGTGTCGATCCACGGCATGACGGTGCATGACGGCGAGCTCGTGCATGCGGACCGGCACGGAGCGGTGGTGATCCCGCACGAGGTGGCGGCGAAGATTCCGGCCGTGACCGAGCGTCTCGGGCGGCGCGAGGCGGTGATCCTGGAGGCAGCGCGCGCGCCGGGCTTCTCGATCGAGGTGCTGCGCGAGGCGCTCGCGCGGGCCGAGGAGATCCACTGACAGGCCCGCCGGGCGGGGCGGCCCGGGCCGCCCCGCACGCCCGCGGTCAATAGGGGCCGCTTGAGCCGGACGCGCCCGCTGTTCCCTTCGCCGCTGCCACCGCTGCCTTGGCGGCGGAAGCGAGCAGAGCCGTGTCGGCAAGGATCGTGGCGAAGCGGAACCCCATCTCGAACATCCGGCGCGCTCCCTCCGGGCTCGAGGTGTGCGTTCCGGGAATGATCCCGTGCTTCTTCGCTGTTTCGCAGATGCGGCGCATGGTCGCGAGCGTCTTCTCGCTCGTCGGGTCGCCCACCGGCCCCTCGCCGATCGCAAGCCCGAGATCGGATGGGCCGACATAGATCCCGTCGAGCCCGGGCGTGGACATGATCGCGTCGAGGTTCTCGAGCGCGGGCGCGGTCTCGATCATCGCGAAGGTGAGAACGGTTTCGTTGGCGACCTTCCAGTAGTCGGACGAGCCGGCGTACCAGTTGGCGCGGGTCGGCCCGAAGCTGCGGTAGCCCGCGGGAGCGTAGCGTGCGGCGCCGACGAAGCGTTCGCACTCGGCACGGTCGTTGATCATCGGGCAGATCACGCCGTAGGCACCGGCATCGAGCATCTTCATGATGATCCCCGGCTCGTTCCACGGCACGCGCGCAAGCGGAACGATGCCTGAGGTGCTGATCGCCTGCAGCATCGGCACGGCAGTGTCGAAATGCACAAGTCCGTGCTGCAGGTCGATCGTCAGGCTGTCCCACCCCCCCTGCACCATCGCCTCGGTGGCAATGCCTGAGGGGATGCCGCACCAGCCGTTCACCACATTGCCGCCGGCCTTCCAGATCTCGCGAAGCCTGTTGGGGCGCACGCCGTCCTCCCGTCTGCTGCCGCGCGGCACCTCCGCGCCGCGGCATCTGAGCCTAAGCCGCGCCATCGGCCAAGCCGCCGCGGAACATGTCGGCGGGCGCACGACGACAGTTGCGCGGGCGGATGCGACGCCGTTATTCTCGTCGCTCGAACAACCGCTCCCGGGGACGCTGCACCGCAGCATCGGCAGGGCGGAACCAACAAAGGGCAGGCAAGGGAGATGGGGATGACCAAGGCAACATGGTCGCGCCGTTCGGCGCTCAAGGCAGGCGTCGGCGGCATCGCCGCGAGCGTGCTTGCGGCACCCGCTGTTCACGGCCAGCCTCGGGTGACGCTGCGTTGCGGCTTCTGGGACCACTGGGTTCCGGCGGGCAATGGCGCGCTCCGGGAGCTCTGCGCCGCCTGGGGCCAGCGCGAGCGGGTGGACGTTCAGGTCGATTTCATCACCTCGGTCGGCCGGCAGAACGAGCTTACGATCGCTGCCCAGGCGCAGAGCCGCTCGGGCCACGACATCCTCTCCTTCCCGACCTGGCAGCCGGCGGCCTATGCCGACCAGCTCGTGCCCGTCAACGACGTGATGGACCGGCTGATCGCCAAGTACGGCAAGGTCACGGCGGCGGCGGAATATCTCGCCAAGCGCGACGGGAGGTGGATCGCCATCCCTGCCGTGTCGGGCACGCAGATGAAGCCGTCCCTCGGCCGGATCGACCTCCTCAAGCAGCATGCCGGGATCGACCCGCGCGAGATGTGGCCGGCCGAGGACCGTGTCGGGCCGGGAGCCGAGAACTGGACCTGGGACACCTTCCTGGTCGCGGCCGAGAAGTGCCATGCCGCCGGCGTGCCCTTCGGCCTGCCGATGGGCAGCTTTTCCGACGCGGTGGACTGGGTTGGCGCCCTGTTCGCGAGCTTCGGCGCGTCGATGCTCGATGCCGAAGGCAAGCCGACCGTTCGTGGCAACCAGAAGCTGCGCGCTGCGGTCGACTACATGGTCCGGCTCGCGAAGTTCCTGCCGAATGACGTCTGGGCATGGGACGACGCCTCGAACAACCGGGCGATCCAAGGCGGCCGTTCGGCTCTCATCTTCAACCCGCCCTCGGCCTATGCGGTGGCGCGGCGCGACAACATGGCGGGCTTCGACCAGTATTGGACCTTCCCGATGCCGGCAGGGCCAGAGGGGCGCTTCACCCCATACCTCCCCTATTTCTGGGGAATCTGGAACTTTAGCCGGAACATTCCGCAGGCGAAGGCCCTGCTCGAGTTCCTCTCCGAGCGCGAGTCGGCCGAGAAGCAGACCTCGACGAGCGCTGGCTACGATATCCCGCCCTTCGAGAGCATGAACGACTTCGCGGTGTGGAAGACCGAGGGCCCGCCCGTGGGCGTGGTGTACAACTACCCGCTGAAGCCGCACCACAATGCCCGCACCTCCGTCGCCTTCGCTCCCGCTCCGCCCGAGATCGCGGTCCAGGCCTACACCCAGGGCCTCAACACCGGGCTGATCGCGCGGATCGCGCAAGGAGGGATGACGGTCGACCAGGCTCTCGCCTGGGCCGAGCGCGAACTGCGCAACTTCGCGCGCGGCTGAACACGCGGGCAGGGCGCCGGCCTCGCGGGAAGGCCGGCGTTCTCGCGCGTCAGGGGTGACGATGGCACCGGACGGAACCGCGAAGGCGATCCCTGCCGCTGTGGCTGCGCGACCTCTCGGGCGGTCGCGCGGCGTCTCCTCGCTCGAGCGGCTGGCGCGCCGGCGCTCCACCATCGCCTTCGTCATGACCCTCCCCCTGATCCTCGTGATCGCGGGGCTTGTGGCCTATCCGGCCGCCTGGGCGATCTACCTCTCCACCCTGAACCGCCGGATGACGGCGAATATCGGCCTCGACAACTACCTGTTCCTGATCGAGTCCGAATCGTTCCGGATGATCATCTGGCAGTCCTGCTTCTTCGCGATCACTGCCGTGCTGTTCAAGGCGCTGATCGGCTTCTGGCTCGCGCACATGCTGCACACCATCCCGACCAGGGGGCAGAGGAAGTGGCGCGGCATGCTGCTGATCCCGTGGGTGATCCCGCCCGCTCTGTCCACTCTCGGCTGGTGGTGGATGTTCGACCCCTCCTATTCCTCGATCAACTGGCTTCTCACTGTGGTTGGCTTCCCGCCCGTGCCCTGGCTCGGCCAGCCCTGGTGGGCGCGCATCGCTGTGATCATGGTGAACGTGTGGTATGGCGCACCGTTCTTCATGATCATGTATCTCGCGGCGCTGAAATCGGTGCCCGAGCAGCTCTACGAGGCGGCGGCGATCGACGGCGCGACGTCGTGGCAGAGGCTCTGGTTCATCACCCTGCCGATGATGCGCAACATCATCGCGATCACGGTTCTGTTCAGCTTGATCGTGACCTTCGCGAACTACGACATCGTGCGCGTGCTCACCAATGGCGGCCCGCGCGACACCACGCATCTCTTCGCGACCTACGCGTTCCAGGTGGGAATCCTCTCCGGGAACCTGCCGCGCGGCGCCGCGGTCTCGCTCTTCATGCTGCCGATCCTCGCGATCGCCGCCTTCTTTATCCTCCGCGGCGTCACTCGCCGTGCCCGGGAGATGGCCTGATATGGCTAAAGCGGCGGCCGCGAACCGCGACTTCCCGCGTCTCTACGGAAGGGTGGGGAGCCTGCACCGCGAGCGGCTCTGGGCGCTTAGGCTGTCGTATGCCTCGCTGATCTTCGCGGCGATCATCTTCCTCGCCCCTCCGTTCTACATGCTTGTCACAAGCATCAAGACGAATGCCGAGATGGCGGACCAAACCCTCAACCCCTGGATCGTCCGCAGCCCCACGCTCGAGCACTATGCCGCGATCCTCGGCAACCCGGTGTTCCTGACCTTCTTCAAGAACAGCATCATCGTCACGGTGGTGGTCGTGACCGTGACGATGGTGATCTCGGTGCTCGCCGCCTTCGCGCTCTCGCGGATGCGGTTCTGGGGCAGCCAGACCCTCGCCACCGGCGTGTTCCTCACCTACCTCGTGCCCGACACGCTGCTCTTCATCCCGCTCTACCAGATCGTCGGCGGCCTCGGCCTGCTCAACTCGATCTGGGGCCTCGTGCTCGTCTATCCGACGCTGACGGTTCCGTTCTGCACCTGGATCATGATCGGCTATTTCGCCTCGATCCCGCGCGAGCTCGACGAGGCGGCGCTGATCGACGGTGCGACCTGGCCGCAGATGCTGATGAAGATCTTCATCCCCGTGGCGCTGCCGGGCATCATCGCCGCAACCATCTTCGCCTTCACCGTCTCCTGGGCCGCCTTCGTCTACCCGACGGCCTTCATCACGCGCCCCGACCAGATGCCGCTGACGATCGGCATTGTGAGCCAGCTCGTGCGCGGCGACACCTTCGCCTGGGGGCAGATCATGGCGGGAGCGCTGATCGCGGCGCTGCCGCCGGTGGTCGTCTACGTCTTCCTGATGGACTACTACATCGCCGGTCTGACCGCCGGCGCAACCAAGGGGTAGGTCGCGCGATGGCGCAGGTGTCTCTCCGCGGCGTGGTCAAGGAGTACGAGGGCGGCGTCCAGGCCGTGAAGGGGATCGACCTCGAGATCGCCGACCATGAGTTCGTCGTGCTCGTCGGCCCCTCGGGCTGCGGCAAGTCGACCACACTCAGGATGATCGCGGGGCTCGAGGAGATCACGCGCGGCGAGATCGCGATCGGCGGCGAGGTGGTGAACGACATCCCGCCGCGCGACCGCGACATCGCCATGGTGTTCCAGAACTACGCTCTCTATCCGCACATGAGCGTGTTCGACAACATCAGCTTCGGCCTCAAGCTCCGCGGCTTCCCGCGCGACGAGATACGGCGGAGGGTCGACAAGGCAGCGCGCATCCTCGGCATCGGCGAACTCCTTGACCGCAAGCCGAAGGCGCTCTCCGGCGGCCAGCGCCAGCGGGTCGCGATGGGCCGCGCGATCGTGCGCGACCCGAAGGTGTTCCTGTTCGACGAACCGCTCTCGAACCTCGATGCGAAGCTGCGCGTGCAGATGCGCACCGAGATCAAGCAGGTGCACCAGACGGTCAAGACCACGACCATCTACGTCACCCACGACCAGGTCGAGGCGATGACGCTCGCTGACCGCGTGGTGGTGATGAACCACGGCGTGATCGAGCAGGTCGGGCCGCCGAATGAGCTCTACCGCAACCCCGCAACCATCTTCGTCGCGGGCTTCATCGGCAGCCCGGCGATGAACATGATCCCCGCCCGGCTCGAGCGGGCGGGCGGCGGCGGTCTTCTCGTCCGGCTCGACGACGAGCTCGCCCTTCCCGTTCCGCCGGAGCGCACCGAGCGCTACGCGCCGCACGCGAACCGGAACCTCCTGTTCGGCATCCGCCCCGAACACCTCACCGAGGCAACGCGGATCGACAAGCGCAACCTCGCCCCGATCACCGTCACGCTCGACGTGATCGAGCCGATGGGCATGGAGACGCTCGTGCACTTCCACATCAACGGTACGAGCGTGTGCGGCCGCGTCGATCCGGCGGCGGGAGCCGAGGCCGGCGCGCCGATGGCGCTCGCCGCCCACATGGACCACATGCACCTGATCGACAAGGACAGCGGGAAAGTCCTCTGAGCATGGCCGATCGTCTCGCGGGCAAAACCGCCTGGATCACCGGGGCGGGAAGCGGCATCGGCCGCGCCAGCGCTGTCGCGCTCGCCGCCGAAGGGGCGCGGGTCGCGCTCACGGGCCGGCGCCGCGCACCGCTCGAGGAGACGGCGGCGATGATCGGCGACCGCGCCGTCGTCGCGCCGGCTGATCTGACCGATGCCGCCCAGGTCGCCGCGGCGCGCGATGCCGTGCTCGCGGCGTTCGGGCGGCTCGACATCGTCGTCTCGAATGCAGGGCTGAACGCCCCGGAGCGGGCCTGGGCGGTGCTCACGCCCGAGACGATCTCGGCGCTGATCGACGCCAACCTGAAGGCGCCGGCTTACGTCGCCCAGGCCTCGCTTCCCGCGCTCAGGGAGAGCCGCGGCAGCATCGTCCACATTGCCTCCTGGGCGGGGCGCTTCATCGGCCACATCTCCGGCCCGATCTATGTCGCGGCGAAGCACGGGCTCGTCGCTCTCAGCCACACGATCAATCTCGAGGAGTGCCGCGCGGGCGTGCGATCGACCGTGATCGAGCCCGGCGAGGTGAACACGCCGATCCTCGATCTGCGGCCCGTCAAGCTCTCGCCCGAGCTGCGCGCGAGGATGCTGCAGCCGGAGGACGTCGCTGCGGCGGTGCTGTTTGCCGTGACGATGCCGCCGCATGCCTGCATCAACGAGATCCTGATCAGCCCGACGGCGAACCGAGGCTATCTCGCCGAGATGGCGCGCGCGGGCCAGGGCTAAACGGCCCGAGGAGGGGACCGGTTGGGGTTGACGCCTCGCTCTCCCCGCGCTTGCCTGCCCGCGGGGTCCGGTGCGGGCAACGGAAGGCGGGAAACGACCATGCTCATCGATGCGGGCACGCTGCGCGGCTTCGTCGCGACGATCTTCGAACGCGCCGGGACGTCGGCCGAGGAGGCGCAGCGGATCGCGCGCTATCTCGTCGAGGCGAACCTCGCCGGCCATGACAGCCATGGCGTGGTGCGCGTGCCGCGCTATGTTCAGTGGCTCAAGGAGGGCAAGGTCATCGCCGGCGTCACTCCCGAGGTGGTGACAGACACGCCGGTGATCGCGGTGGTAGACGGCAAGTTCGGCTTCGGCCAAACCGTCACGCCCTTCGCGGTTCAGATCGGAATCGACAAGGCGAAGGCGATGGGCCTCGCCGCCGTGGCGTTGCGCAACAGCGGCCATCTCGGCAGGGCGGGGGACTGGGCGGAGATGGCTGCCGCCGAGGGCCTGATCTCGATCCACTTCGTCAACGTCCAGGGCAGCCTGCTCGTCGCCCCCTTCGGCGGGGTCGATCGGCGTCTCTCCACCGCTCCCTTCGCGATCGGCGTTCCCCTGCCCGAGCGCCCCCTGATCCTCGATTTCGCCACAAGCCAAGTGGCGGAAGGCAAGGTGCTCGTGGCGAGCCGCGGCGGCAAGAAGCTTCCCCCCGATGCGTTGATCCGCCCCGACGGCACCCTCTCCGGAGACCCGGCCACACTCTACGGCCACGGCCCGGACCGCAACCCCGAGCAGGGCGAGGGAGCGATCCGCGCCTTCGGGCTGCACAAGGGCTCAGGCCTTGCCTTCATGTGCGAGATCCTCGCCGGAGCGCTGACCGGCAACGGCACGTGCGGGCCGCGCGAGGGCGAACGGGGAAGGATCACCAACGGCATGATGAGTTTCTACCTTCGCCCCGACGTGATCGGCCCGGTCGAGGAGCTGGTTGCTCGCGCCGAGCGCTACATCGCCTTCTACAAGTCCTCCCGGCCGGCGCAGCCGGGCGGAGAGGTGCTGATCCCCGGCGAGCCGGAGGCACGCTCGCGCGCCGAGCGGACCGCGAACGGCATCCCCCTGCCCGACGACGCCTGGGCCACGATCGTCGCGACGGCCGAAGCTCTCGGCCTCGAGGGCGGCGCCATCCCGCGCGCTGCGTGAGGCCGCCATGGCGGGCGCGATCGGGGGTGTCGATCACTGCATCGTGCTGGTGCGCGACCTCGCGGCCGCGCGCGTGGCCTGGGAACGCTTAGGGTTCCGCACTACGCCGCGCGGGGTGCATTCCACGCACATGGGAACCGCGAACCACACGATCATGCTCGCCGACGACTATGTCGAGCTGCTCGGCGTTGTGGCGGAGACGGAGGCGAGCGCGAAATGGGTCGCTCGGCTCGCCACGGCCGGCGAGGGCTTGATTGCCGTCGCGCTGCGCGCCTTCGATGCGGCGGCGGCGGCCGGCGAGGTCGCCGCGCGCGAGGGCGCGCCGATGGCAGTGCAGCATTTCGGCCGCGCCGTCGCCCTGCCCGGCCCCGGCGCCGTGGAGGCACGGTTCGACGTTGTGCACCTCCGCGATGAGGTCTCGCCCGGCTTCCGCCTGTTCTTCTGCCGCCATCTTGCACCGGGCGCCACCTGGCCGCCGGGATCGACCGAGCATCCGAACGGAGCGGTCGCGATCGAGAGCATCACCATTCGCGCCGAAGATCCAGAGGCCACGGCGGCCGCCACGGCCCGGCTGGTCGGGCGCGCGGTCACCGCCCGGTCGGGGAGGCCTGCCGTCGAGACCGGCCGGGCCGTTCTTCTCTTCGCGTCGCTCGAAGGGAGGCTGCCCGGCATCGAGGGCCTCGCGATCCGCGTGCGCGACCTCGCAGTGGCCGAAGCTGCGCTCGCTGCCGGCGGGATCGTGCCATCGCGCGAGGGGGCAGCGCTCAGCATCCCGCCCGAGGCGGCGAACGGCGTCTCCCTCCGCTTCGTTCGGGCCTGAAGCGCACGGGTCCGACACGCGCCCGGTCCAGCGCGACATGACAGATTGGACATATCGCCCGCTCCAGCCTATATGACGTCGGGGACTACGCCGCGTCCGGGAAGCAAGCAGAACCACGAAGATGGAACGCCCATGATCGACCCCTTCGGCCGCTCCATCACCTATCTCCGGGTGTCGGTGACCGACCGCTGCGACCTCCGCTGCGTCTACTGCATGGCGGAGGACATGACCTTCCTGCCGAAGGCCGATCTCCTGAGCCTCGAGGAGCTCGACCGGCTCTGCGGCGCGTTCATCGAGCTTGGCGTGCGCAAGATTCGCCTCACGGGTGGCGAGCCGCTCGTGCGCCGCGACGTGATGACCCTGTTCCGGTCGCTCGGCGCGCGGCTCGGGCGCGGGCTCGACGAGCTCACGGTGACAACCAACGGCACGCAGCTCGCCCGCTACGCCGAGGTGCTTCGCGCGGCCGGAGTGCGGCGGATCAATGTCAGCCTCGACACGCTCGACCCGGCGAAGTTCGCCGCCATCACACGCTGGGGCAGGATCGAGAAGACGCTCGATGGCATCTTCGCCGCCAAGGCGGCGGGACTTGCGATCAAGATCAACGCGGTCGCGCTCAAGGGCGTGAACGAGGACGAGTTCGACCGGATGATCGCCTGGTGCGGCGAGCACGGCTTCGACCTCTGCCTGATCGAGACCATGCCGCTCGGCGAGATCGGCGAGGACCGGACCGACCAGTATCTCCCCTTGAGCCTCGTCCGCCGCCGCCTCGCCGAGACCTGGACGCTCGAGGAGATCGACTATCGCACCGGCGGCCCTGCACGCTATGTGCGGGTGGCCGAGACAGGCAGGCGGCTCGGCTTCATCACGCCGCTCACCCACAATTTCTGCGAGAGCTGCAACCGGGTGCGTCTCACCTGCACCGGCACGCTCTACATGTGCCTCGGCCAGGACGACCAGGCCGACCTGCGCAGCGTTCTCCGCCGGCCCGGCGTGACCGACGCGGACCTGCGCGAGGCCATCCTCGAGGCGATCGGGCGCAAGCCGAAGGGGCATGACTTCGTGATCGAGCGTCGCGGTGCCAAGCCCGCCGTCGCCCGCCACATGAGCGTCACCGGCGGCTGAGCCGGCGGCCGTCCGCGCACCGCGCCGGGCGCAGGCGGCCGGTCCCGTGCGGGTTTCCGACGTCCACCCTCCAGGCCGACCCCGCGCATGCCGCGCCTTCCGCTCTACGTCGTCTATGCCTTCGCCGACCGGCCCTTCGCCGGGAACCCCGCAGCCGTCGTGCCGCTCGAGCACTGGTTGCCGGAAGCAACGCTCCAGGCGATGGCAGCCCAACACAACCTCTCCGAGACGGCCTTCCTCGCCCGCGAAGGCTCGGGCTGGCGCCTGAGGTGGTTCACGCCGACCACTGAGGTCTCCCTGTGCGGGCATGCTACGCTCGCCACCGCCTTCGTGCTCGCGACCGACGTCGGCGAGTCGCCGCCCTTCGCCTTCGCCACCCGATCGGGCACGCTCGGCCTCGATCGCGAGGCGGATCGTTTCGTTCTCGACTTCCCCGCCGACCCGCCGCGTCCCGTCCCGCACCCGCCGGAAGCGCTCGCCCGCGCTCTCGGCGCCACGCCGCGCGAGGTATGGAAGGCGAGGGACTGGATCTGCCTGTTCGACGATCCGGCGACGGTCGAGGCGCTCGCGCCCGACCACGCGCTGATCGCCGCCCTGCCCGACACCGAGACGGCGCCCGATGGCTCCTCGGTCATCGCCACCGCCGCAGGTGGCGGGCGTGGCCCGGCCCGGACCATCGCCACCGCTCCCGGTTCGGGCGGCGTCGATGTCGTCTCGCGCTACTTCGCCGCCAAGGTGGGCATCCCCGAGGACCCGGTGACGGGCGCGGCGCACACGCAGCTTGTGCCCCTCTGGGCCGAGCGGCTTGGGCGGAGCACGCTCGTCTGCCGCCAGGCCTCGCGGCGTGGCGGCATGCTCTTGTGCGAGCTTGCGGGCGATCGCGTGCGGCTCGGCGGCACGGCCCGGCTCTACGCGCGGGGCGAGATCCTGCTTCCCCCGTGAGCCGCTTGCGCAGTCGCGCCCTCCCGGTGTAGCCGTCGCCGCGGGTCACGCCCCCCCACCGGGGCGCTTCTCTTCTGGAAGGGAGAGGCTCTCATGGTCATCACCGCACCCTCGGTGCGCCCCCGCAACCCGCGTTTCTCCTCGGGCCCCTGCGCCAAGCGTCCCGGCTGGTCACTTGCCGCGCTCGAGGGCGCCCTCGTCGGCCGAAGCCACCGGGCGAAGGAACCGAAGGCGCGGCTTGCCGCAGTCATCGACCGCTCGAAGGCACTCCTCGGCATGCCCGCAGAATGGCGCCTCGGCATCGTGCCGGCCTCCGACACAGGGGCCGTGGAAATGGCTCTGTGGAGCCTGCTCGGGCCACGGAAGGTGGACGCGATCGCCTTCGAGAGCTTCGGCGAAGCATGGGTGACGGATATCGCGAAGCAGTTGCGTCTCGAGCACCGCGTGCTCCGCGCCCCTTACGGCCAGCTTCCCGACCTCGCCTCGGTCGACTGGTCGCGCGACGTCGTCTTCACCTGGAACGGCACCACGTCCGGCGTGCGCGTGCCGAACGGGGAGTGGATCGCGCCTGACCGCGAAGGCCTCGCCATCTGTGACGCGACCTCCGCCGCCTTCGCGATGCCCTTGCCGTGGGACAGGCTCGATGTCGTCACCTGGTCCTGGCAGAAGGTGCTCGGCGGCGAGGCGGCGCATGGCATGCTCGCGCTGTCCCCGCGCGCGGTCGAGCGCCTGCTCTCGCACACCCCCGCCTGGCCGCTGCCGAAGATCTTCCGCCTCACCTCGGGGGGCAAGCTCAGCGAGGGAATCTTCCGAGGCGAGACGATCAACACCCCCTCGATGCTCTGTGTGGAGGACGCGCTCGACGGCCTCGCCTGGGCGGAGAGGATCGGCGGGCTGCCGGCCTTGATCGCGCGCACGGAGGCGAACCTCGCCGCCGTCGCGGTCTGGGTCGAGCGGACGCCGAACTACGCCTTCCTCGCGGCTGACCCGGCGACGCGCTCGCCGACCTCGATCTGCCTCTCGATCACCGCGCCGTGGTTCGTCGCTCTGCCTGCGGAGCGTCAGGCGGACGCGGCGAAGCGGATCGCCTCCCTACTCGAGAAGGAAGGTGTCGCGCTCGATGCCGGCGGCTATCGAGATGCGCCTCCTGGCCTGAGGCTTTGGGGCGGGGCGACCGTGGAAACCTCCGACATCGAGGCGGCCTTGCCCTGGCTTGATTGGGCGGCCGAGACGATCGGCGTGGCGATGACCGAGGCGAAGGCAGCGGAGTGAGCGCGATGACCACCCCCCGCGTCCTGATCGCCGATAAGCTCTCCCCCGCGGCGGTGGAGATCTTCCGCTCCCGCGGCATCGAGGCCGACGTCAAGACCGGCCTCGCGCCGGCGGAGCTTCGCGCCATCATCGGCGGCTATGACGGGCTCGCGGTCCGCTCCGCCACCAAGGTGACGGCCGAGCTTCTTGCCGAGGCGAAGCGTTTGCGCGTGGTCGGCCGCGCCGGGATCGGTGTCGACAACATCGACGTCAAAGCGGCGACGGCGCGCGGCGTCGTCGTGATGAACACGCCGCACGGCAACGCCATCACCACGGCCGAGCACGCGATCGCCCTGATGTTCGCGCTCGCGCGTCAGATCCCGGAGGCCTCCGCCTCCACCAAGGCCGGGAAGTGGGAGAAGAACCGCTTCATGGGCACCGAGCTGTTCGGCAAGACGCTCGGCGTGATCGGCTGCGGCAATATCGGCTCCATCGTGGCCGACCGGGCGATCGGGCTGAAGATGAAGGTGATCGCCTACGATCCCTTCCTGTCGGATGCGCGCGCGCTCGAGCTCGGCGTCGAGAAGGTTGACCTTCCTGAACTCTTCGCCCGAGCCGACATCATCACGCTGCACACGCCGCTGACCGAGGCCACGCGGAACCTGATCGACGCGCGGGCGATCGCGCGCATGAAGAAGGGCGTGCGCATCATCAACTGCGCCCGCGGCGGGCTGATCGTCGAGGAGGATCTCGCCGCTGCCCTCCGCTCTGGCCATGTGGCGGGTGCGGCGCTTGACGTGTTCGAGACCGAGCCCGCGACCGACAATCCGCTCTTTTCCTTCGAGAACGTCGTCTGCACGCCGCATCTCGGCGCCTCGACCACCGAGGCGCAGGAGAATGTCGCGCTGCAGATCGCCGAGCAGATGAGCGACTTCCTGCTCACCGGCGCGGTGGCGAACGCGATCAACATGCCCTCGGTCTCGGCCGAGGAAGCGCCGCGGCTTGCGCCCTACATGGCGCTCTGCCGAAACCTCGGCGCCTTCGCGGGGCAGCTCTCGGTCGCGCGCGACGGCGGCTTCCGCAAGGTGACGATCGAGTATGAGGGCCAGGCGGCGGCGCTGAACCACAAGCCGCTGACGGCCGCCGCTCTCTCCGGCCTGCTCGGCCCGCTGATGGAGGGCGTGAACATGGTGAACGCTCCCGTCGCGGCGCGCGAGCGCGGCATCGAGGTCGCCGAGACGGTGCATGACCGGCCCTCCGAGTATCAGACGCTGGTGCGCATCTCGGTCACGACCGATCGCGACACGCGCGGCGTGGCAGGCACGCTGTTCGCTGGCCACAGACCCAGGATCGTCGAGATCAAGGGCATCCCCGTCGAGGCCGACTTCGCCCACCACATGCTCTACGTGACCAACAAGGACCAGCCGGGTTTCATCGGCCGTTTCGGGGCCGTGCTCGCCGAGGCCGGAATCAACATCGCCACCCTCCATCTCGGCCGCGCCGAGAAGGGCGGCGATGCGATCTGCCTTGTTTCGGTCGACGAGCCGGTGCCTGAGAGTGTGCTCGCCGCGGTGCGTGCCCTGCCGCTCGTGGTGCAGGCGACCCCGCTCGGGTTCTGAGCCGCCCCTTGAGCCTTCATCCCTCGCTCCTGCCGGCCGGCTTCGTCGACGTCCTGCCCCCCGAGGCGGAGACCGAGGCGGCAGCGATCGAGGCGATGCTCGGGGTGTTCGCCGCGCACGGCTACGAGCGCGTCAAGCCGCCGCTGCTCGAGTTCGAGGAGAGCCTGCTCGCCGGCACAGGCGCGGCGACCGCCGAGCAGACCTTCCGGCTGATGGACCCGGTGAGCCAGCGCATGCTCGGCCTGCGCGCCGACATCACGCCTCAGGTCGCGCGAATCGCCGCCGTGCGGCTTGCCCGGGCGCCGCGTCCGCTTCGTCTCTCCTACAACGGCCAGGTGCTTCGGGTGCGCGGCTCGGAACTCCGGCCGGTAAGGCAGATGGCGCAGGCCGGGGTGGAGCTGATCGGCGCCGACGCTCCGGAGGCCGACGCCGAGGTGATCGCTGTGGCGGCGGAGGCGCTGGCCGCTCTCGGCGTTCCCGCCGTCAGCTTCGACCTCACCCTGCCCACGCTTGCCGACGAGCTGCTCGCCACCCTCTCCGTTCCGCCCGAGCGCGAGGCGGCGCTCCGCCATGCGCTCGACCGGAAGGACGCAGCCGAGGTCGCCCTGCTCGCCGGCCCGCTCGCCGACGTGCTCGACGAACTCCTGCACGCCGCCGGCCCGGCCGACCGGGCTCTCGAGGCGCTCTCGGCCTCGCCGCTCCCGCCCCGGGCGCGGGCACTCGCCGAGCGTCTCGCCCGGACGGTGGCAGCGGTGCGGGCGCGCTCTCCAGGGCTTGCGCTGACCGCCGATCCGCTGGAGTTCCGCGGCTTCCGCTACCATCGCGGCGTCGCGTTCACCGTGTTCTCCGCCGCTCTCGCGGAGGAGCTTGGCCGCGGCGGGGGCTATCTCGCCGGCGAGGAGCCGGCGACCGGGGTGACGCTCTACCCCGATGCCGCGCTGCGCGCCGCACCGCCGCGGCCCCGCCGGCCGCGCGTGTTCGTGCCGCTCTCGCTCGCGGCGCGCGCTCCTCTCCTGCGTGCCGAGGGCTTCGCAACCGTCGCCGCCCTCGGGCCGGTCGCCGATGCTGCCGCCGAGGCGCGCCGACTCGCCTGCACACACCTCGCCACCGAGGACGGCGCCTTCCCGCTCGAAGGAGTGTGACAGATGCCGAATGTCGCGGTGATCGGCGCCCAGTGGGGCGACGAAGGCAAGGGCAAGGTCGTCGACTGGCTGGCGAGTCGGGCCGACATCGTCGTGCGCTTCCAGGGCGGCCACAACGCCGGCCACACGCTCGTCGTCGGCAACGAGACCTACAAGCTGAGCCTCCTGCCCTCCGGCGTCGTCCGCGGCAAGCTCGGGATCATCGGCAATGGCGTTGTGCTCGACCCGAGGGCACTGCTTGCCGAAATCGACCGCGTCACCGCCCAGGGCCTCGAGGTCGGCCCCGACAATCTCAGGATCGCCGAGAACGTGCCGCTGATCCTGCCGCTCCACCCCGCGCTCGACCGCGCGCGCGAGGCGGCACGCGGGGAGCGCAAGCTCGGCACCACGGGGCGCGGAATCGGCCCGGCCTACGAGGACAAGGTGGCGCGGCGAGCGATACGCCTTTGTGACCTCGCCGAGCCGGAGACGCTATCGGCGAAGCTCGATGAGCTCCTGCTCCATCACAATACTTTGCTTCAAGGCCTTGGTTCTGAAATATTCTCTAAGGAGGCGCTTTACGCCGAACTGATCGATCTGGCGGATCGGCTCCTGCCCTTCGCCGAGCCGGTGTGGCAGCGGCTCGATGCCGCCCGCGCCGCCGGGCAGCGGATCCTGTTCGAGGGCGCCCAGGCGGTGATGCTCGACGTCGACCACGGCACCTACCCGTTCGTGACCTCGTCGAACACGGTCGCCGCGACCGCCGCCTCCGGCTCAGGCATCGGGCCGGCGGCGATCGGCACCGTTCTCGGCATCGCCAAGGCCTACACGACGCGCGTCGGCTCCGGCCCGTTCCCGACCGAGCTCACGGACGAGACCGGCATGCTGCTCGGCGACCGCGGGCGCGAGTTCGGAACCGTCACCGGGCGGCGGCGACGCTGCGGCTGGTTCGATGCCGTGCTGGTGCGCCAGGCGGTGAAGGTGGGGGGGATCCAGGGGCTCGCGCTCACCAAGCTCGACGTGCTCGACGGACTTGCCGAGCTCAAGGTCTGCACCGGCTATCGGCTCGGAGGGGAGACGCTGAGGCACCTGCCGGCCGCTCCGGGCGCCCAGGCCGCTGTCACGCCGATCTATGAGACGATGGAGGGCTGGTCCGGCTCGACGCGCGGGGCTCGGAGCTGGGCCGAGCTTCCGGCCCAGGCGATCAAGTACGTCCGCCGCATCGAGGAGCTGGTCGAGGCGCCAGTGATTCTCCTGTCCACGAGCCCCGATCGCGACGACACGATCCTCGTGAAGGACCCCTTCGCCGGCTGAGGCGCTGCCGTTCACGCCTCCTTAACCATCCACGCGGCAGCATGCGCTGGCGCGGGTGCGGGAGCGTGGCGTGGCAGGGCGCGAGATCGAGATCGCGGGCTATCTGGTGGACCCAGGGCGGAGCGTGCCCGGGCTCGTCGGCGGCGGGCTTGCCGCCTTCGCCGCACGGCCGGCGCGCGGCGAGGGGCCCGCCGGCTTCGCCGTCCGGTGCCGGACGCACCACCCGCCGCGTCTGCGGGTGATCGACCGCCTTCCCGATGCCGATGCGCTTCCGAACCTGCTCGTGCCGCTCGGGCATGGGCTTGCGGGAAGCGGTGAGGAGGGGCCGCAGCGCTGGATCGTCTATCCGCTGCCGCCAGGCCCGCCCCTGATGAGCCCGGGCGAACGCCGCAGCCCTTTGCGCGAGACCGACCTGATCCAGAACGTCGCCAAGCCAGTGGCGCGCGTTCTTGCCGAACTCGCCGACCGTGGCCTTACCCATCGCGGCATACGGCCCGACAATCTGTTCCGCCCGGTCGCGGGCGGGCCGGTCACCGTGGGCGAGGCCTTCGCCCTGCCGCCGGGGTTCTGCCAGCCTGCCGCCTTCGAGCCGCCGGGGATGGCCATGTGCGTGCCCGCCGGCAAGGGCGAGGGGACGCTCGAGGACGATCTCTATGCGCTCGGCGTCACCCTGCTTGCGCTCGCAACCGGCCAGTGGCCGCTCGCCGGCCTCGACGACCGGGCGGGTATCCGGCTCAGGCTCGAGCGAGGCAGCCTCGCTGCGCTCGTGGGCAACGCGCGGCTTCCGGCCTCGGTCGCCACGCTGCTGCGGGGGCTCCTGTCCGATGACCCGGGCTTCAGGCCCGGGCTCGACGAGATCGCTCTCTGGCCGGGCGGCGCCCGTGCCCGTCCCTACACCGCGCGCGCCGTGCGCAAGGCCACGCGCCCGTTCGATTTCGCCGGCGAGCCGGTGCTCGACTCGCGCAGCCTCGCCTTCGCGATGGCGGGGCGTTGGCAGGAGGGCGTTCGCGCCGTCCGCTCCCCTGCCTTGCTCGCCTGGCTCGAGCGCGCGCTCACCGACCAGCCTCTCGCCGAGCGGGTGCGGGAGCTCCTCGACGCCGAGCCGCCGGGCGTCGACTCTGACGGCGATCTCCTCCTTTCGCGCATCCTCGCCGTCCTCGACCCGCAGGCGCCACTCTGGTGGCGCGGCCTCGCCCTGATGCCGGATGGCCTCGGCGCAGTGCTCGCGGAGGCCTATGCCACGGCGCAGCCCTCCGCCGAGCGGCAGCGCGATCTTGCCGACATGATCGAGGCGCAGGCGATCAGCCGCTACGCCGCCGAGCATCTCGACCGGCCGGGCATGATCGAGCACGACAAGATAGGCCGGCTCGTCCGCGCCCAGGCCCGTGCCCGCGTTCTCGGCGCCGGGCGCGAGCGCCTGCTGTACCAGCTCAACCCCGGCCTGCCCTGCCTGTCGCCTCTGGTTCGCCGCAGCGGGGCCGCCACCCTGCCTGCCCTTCTCGCTGCGCTCGAGGCCGCCGCTGCCGGGTCTCCGCCCGGCGGCGGCGCACCGACCCCGCTTGACCGGCATGTGGCGGCGTTCATCGGCGCGGCGATGGACGGGTCGATCGATCTGTTGCTCGCGGCCGCGGGCGACACCGGGCGTCCTGAGGAGGCAGGGCTTGCCACCGTCGCGGTCTTCGCGCGCCTGCAGCGGCTTCAGAGGGGGGCGAAATTCCCCAATCTCGCGCGCTGGGTGGCCACACTCGCGGCGCCAGCGGTGGCGACCTGGCACTCCAAGGCGGCGCGGGCGCGCGTCGAGAAGGCGCTGCCCGAGGCGGCGGCGAGCGGCGACTTCGCCCAGCTCCTCGAGGTGCTCGACGGCGAGGCGGCGCGGGCGGAGGACCGCGCAGGCTTCGCCGAAGCGGCCGCGACCTTCGCCCGCGCGGCCGCGGCCGGCGTCGCACTCCAGGCCGAGGCGCCGTTGCGCCGCGCCGAGGCGGCGCGGGTGGGCGGGCTCGCCGCCCAGGCGGTATCGCTGACGCTGCTCGGCGGCACCGTCCTCCTCCTCGCGGGAGGCTAAGCCGATGGCGAACGCGGCAGCGAAGCCAGCACCCGTTCAGGCCGGCCGGCGCTCCGGCCGCCGGGCGCGCTGGGCTTTCTGGGCCTTCGGTCTTGGAACCGGGCTCGCGCTCGGCGTCGCACTGCCGACGGGGCTTCTCCTGCTGGTCGGCCTTCTCCCGGCGGCAGCGGCCTTCGCGAGCGACAGCGACCCCGACAAGATGACCGCCCGCCCGGTGCTCTATCTCAACCTCGCCGGGCTGATGCCGGCGCTCAAGGCTCTGTGGCTCGGCGAGCATGACCTGCGGGCGCTCGCCTCCCTGCTTGGCGACCCGGGAACGCTCGCCCTTGCCTACGGCGCCGCCGCCTTCGGCTTCCTGCTCGCGCGCTCCCTCCCCTACGCCGTTCTCGCGGTGCTCGAGGCGCGCGCGGCAACGACGATGAAGCTCCTCGAGGCGCGGCAGGACGAGCTGCGCGCACTCTGGGGCGACGAGGTGGTGGCGGAAGCCAACCGGCTCGCCGCCCGGGCGGCTCGGCTGACCGAGGCAAAAGCGCAGGAGACGAAGCAAGGCGGCCGCGAGGCAGGCCGAGGGTAAGCGCCGTCTCCCCTCCGTTCCGACCCGCGACCCCAGTCACGGTCAATTAACACCTGCGCGTAACGATCCGCGACCACGCGACCACGGAGGCGATGGCAGATGGGCAAGCTGGAACGGCTGCGCAACGCATCGGCATCGGCGAGGAGAACGTCACACCGCTTGGCGGCCTAGGCGCGGGCGAGGCCGGCGGAGAGGAGCATCTCGACCGCTTTCTCGGCGCGATGGCACGCGGCGAGTTCGGGGTGGAGCCGCCGCCCGGCGCCGCCTACGGCCCCTGCCAACGCCTCGCCGAGGCCCTCGCCAGGGCCGCGGCGGAGAACACCTCCGCGATCGTCGAGACGGCGATCGGGGCGAACGAGCTCGGGATCGTCGCCGCACGCCTCGTTGCGCCGGCGAGCGTCGTCAGCGAACGCGCCGCCGCCATGGCGGCCGCGACCCAGGAGATGGTGGCGACGGTCTCGAGCATCGACCAGGCCGCAAGCGCCGCAGCCGAGGCGGCGGAAGCCGCCGAAGCCTCGATGCGCTCGAGCATCAGCGAGACCCGCGCCACCATCACCGCGATCGACGATCTTGCCCGGCTCGTGCAGCGGAACGCCGAGGAAGTGCGCCGGCTGGGCGAGGCCTCGACGGAGATCGGCGGCATCGTCGGCGCGATCGAACGGATCGCCGTCCAGACGCGCCTGCTTGCCCTCAACGCCACCATCGAGGCGGCACGCGCCGGCGAGGCGGGGCGCGGCTTCGCCGTTGTCGCCAAGGAGGTCAAGACGCTTGCCCAGCAGACGGCGCAGGCGACGGAGGACATACGCCGTCGGATCGACGCGTTGCTGGCGCAGGTCGCGTCCGTGGTGGAGAGCATGGCGCGGTGCGATCAGCACGCGCGCGAGGGCCGGACGCGGATGGAACGGCTCGGCGACGAGGTGCAGGTGGCCGGCGAGCGCATCGACGCGGCGAGCCGAAGCATCCGCGAGATCGCCGTTGCCGTGTCGCAGCAGTCGCAGGCAACCGACGAGATCGCCGGCAACATCACCGAGGTGGCGGCCATGGCCCGGGAGACATCGGACGCCGTCGCGGCCATGGCCGGGTCGTTCGACAAGCTCGACGCTGCGCTCGGCCGCCAGTTGCAGGTGGCGGCGTCGGCAGAGTTCCCGGAGAAGGTGATCATCCTCGCCAAGGCCGACCATGTGATGTGGAAGCGTCGCCTGGTCGCGATGGCGACGGGGCAGCTGAAGCTCAAGGCGGACGAGCTCGCCGACCACCGCTCCTGCCGGCTCGGCAAATGGTATTACGGCGACCGCTCGAAACCGTTCCGGTGCGATCCGGCCTTCGCCGAGCTCGAGGAGCCGCACCGGCAGGTACACGCCCATGGCAAGGAGGCTGCCCGTCTGTTCGCCGAAGGCCGGACGGCGGAGGCGCTCGACGAGATCGCGAAGGTGGAGGCGGCGTCGGCCGAGGTGATGCGGCTTCTCGAGACGCTTCACCGAGGCTCGGGACGCGAGCGCCTCGCCGCGTGAGCGCGGAGACGACGCGCCTCGGCCCGTGTCGCCGGTTCGGCCATTTCTGCCCGCCGGTCGCCGGCCCGACGTCGCGATCGGTCTCGGAGGCGAGGGACGAGGCGCGGTCCCGCCGGCGCGAGCCAAGCCGAGCGGCTGCGACGAGCGGGAACAGGGCGGCCGGATGCGGGCTGCCCGCGATCCGCCCTGAAGGGGCGGAAAGGCGGTGCCTATTCTGTCGGCCAAATCGATCTCGGAGCGGTCGGGAGGAGAGAACGTCCATGGCTTGGCAGCTCACCGACGCGCAAGTCGCGTTCTACCGCGACAACGGCTATCTCTGCCCTTTGCCTGCGCTCGATCCCGAGGAGGTGGCAGAGGCGCGCGCGGCTCGACGCCTCCGAGGCGATGCTCGGCGGTAGGTTGGACGGGCGAAACAACCAGAAGCCTCACCTGCTCTTCCCCTGGATTGAGCGGCTGATCCGCCATCCGCGCATCCTCGACGCGGTCGAGAGCGTGATCGGGCCGAACATCCTCTGCTGGGGCAGCCAGTTCTTCCACAAGCGCGCGGGCGACCCGGGCTTCGTCTCCTGGCACCAGCACGGCACCTACTTGGGCCTCTCGAGCGCGGACGTGGTCACAGCCTGGCTCGCGCTCACGCCGTCGACTCCCGAGAGCGGCTGCATGCGGGTGATCGCCGGAACGCACGTGCCCTGGTGCCGCACACAGACACCTTCGCCGAGACCAAATTGCTGAGCCGCGGCCAGGAGATCGCGGTGACCGTGAACGAGGACGAGGCGATCGACCTCGTGCTCGCCCCGGGCGAGATGAGCCTGCACCACGTGCTCATCTTCCACGGCAGCCCGCCGAACCGCGC
>Ga0308417_1000523_pt1 | contig 27843 bp, 18 predicted proteins | sample HotsprSampleOS65_FD_203528 | JGI IMG/M metagenome (GOLD analysis project Ga0308417, IMG submission 203528) | Hot spring phototrophic mat microbial communities from Octopus Spring, Yellowstone National Park, Wyoming, United States - 20090730_OS65 ...
ACTCTGGAGGGGTTGCCGCGCGAGGGCGAAAAGCCGCTGTTTGCGGCGCGCTCGATCTCGGTGCGGCTCGGGCTTTCCCCCTTCAGCCGGCGGCGGGTCCGGTTGCGCGAAGTGCAGGTCGAGGAGCTGCGCGTCCACGTCTATCACCGCGCCGACGGCAGCACGAACCTGCCGCGGCCCAAGGCGCCGCTGCGGGCCGAGACGCCGGTGGCGGATCTGGTGCGGCTGCGGGTCGGACTGCTCGATTTGCGCAAGGCGCACTTCGAGCTGGATGACAGGCCCGTGGACTTCAGCCTCCGGATGGAAGACTTCGGCCTCGGTCTCGCCTTCGACTTCCGCCGCGCGCGGTACCGGCTTGAACTGGCGGCGGGACGCGCGCATCTGCCGTGGAGACTGGCGCCGGCGCTGCGCATCCAGGCATGGCTCGGCGCCGACGAGATCGAGATCACAAGCGCGGCCGCGCGCCTCGGCGACAGCCGTGTGTCCTGGAGCGGGACGCTGAAGTCCTTCCGCCGCCCCGAGGCGAAATTCGATTACCAGGCCGCCGTTCTGCTGCGCGACGTCGAGATCAGCCCCGTGCGGCAAGGCTTCCTCGTCTCATCCGGGAGCGTGCGGATCGCGCCGGACGAGCCGCTTCGCGTAGAGGGCGGCCTGCGCGCGGAACAGCTTGCCTGGGCGGACGAGCATGTCGCCGTGCGGCGGCTGGATGCGCGGGGCGCGTTCGTGCTCACGCCGCATTCGTTCAGGATGGCGCCGCTCGAAGTGGACAGCCCGTATCTGTCCTGGCGCGGCGCGATGCAGCTGGAAGAATGGGAGCGGCTGCGGCTGGATGGCGAAGTGCGCGAAGCGAGCCTCGCGCGCCTCCAGGCGGCCTTGCGGCAGCCGCTGGCCGGGCTGGACGCGCTCATCTCCGGCCCGGCGGAAGTCCGCCTGCGGCTCGGCGCCGGCGGGCCGCGCGACGCGGAAGTGAAGGCGGAGCTGGCGGTCCAACCCGCCGGGGACGCGGCGCCGCTGGAAGGCGCCGTGCGGCTGCACTGGAAACAGTCCTGCGGGTGCGTGGAGTTCGGCGATTCGTTGCTGGCCACTCGCTTCATGCGCGCGTCTTTCCGCGGGATCCTTGGCCGGAGCCTCGAGGCGGGCCTGTACGCCACCAGCCTGGAGGAGCTGCCGGAGCTGATCGCTGCGCTCGGCGGCGATGCCGCCTTCGAGGTTCCTGTCGGGCTGGATCATGGCGTGGTGAACTGCGCGCTGCGGCTGGACGGCCCGCTCGACAGCCTCCGGATCTCGGGGTCGGTTTCGGCAACGAATGTCATCTACGAGGGGATTCCCTTCGAACGGGTGCAGACGCGTTTCTCGATGGCGTCGGACCGGCTGGAAGCAGCCGACTTCACGCTCCGGCAAACGGCAGGGCGGTTGAGCGGCTCGCTGGCGTTGGGACTTGCGGATTGGCGGCTCCACCCCGGCGGCGCGCTTCACGCACGGCTGAAACTGGAGCGGGCCGACGTGGCCCAACTGGCGCGGCTGGCGCGGCTTGACGCGCCGCTGCGCGGCACGGCAGCCGGATCGGTGGCTCTGGACGGAACGTTTGCCGACCCGCACGGCGCCGTGCGCGCGGTCTTCGACAACGCGGCCTGGGGGGAGCAAACCCTGGGCCGGCTGAGTGTCGACGCGTCCCTCAGCCCCTCCGGCGAGCTGAAGGCCGCCCTGGCGCGGAACGGAACGCGGCTGGAGGCGGAAGGGCGTTGGCAGCGCGATCCGGGCCAGGGGCTGAACGGCCTGCTGGCGCTGGATGCGTCCCTGGCTTCGTTGCGGACCTCCGACTACGTCGTCTTCCGGCAACTGCCGCTGCCGGTGGATGCCGTGCTGGGGGGACGCGCCCGGCTGCGCGTGCGTGTTTCCGGCGGCGATCCGCGCCTGGAGGCGCTGGACGGCTTCCTCGCCGCGGGCGAGCTGCATGCCGGCAAGACCGCGTTCGGCCCGCTGCGCGTCGACAGCAGCACGAAGAACGGAGCGCTTGCGCTGGAGCTGTCGCTGGGCGCAAAGTCCGGCCCGCTGCGGGCGTCGGCCGCCGTGGCTCTGGATGGAAAGATGCCCGCAAATGTCAGGCTCGAATGGGCCTCGGTCCCTGTGGGGCTGGTGCACCGTCTGCTGGCTGATGCCGGAATGGCGGACGCGCAGCCTTGGCCGGTTTCGGGGGCGTTCGACGCCGAGATCACGGCGCACGGCGACTTGAGCGATCCGCAGAGCTTCCGGGGCCGCGCCGTCATCCAGAAGCTCGAGCTGCGCCCCGCGCCCGAGGAAGCGGCCGACGAGCGGCCGCTGCCGCCCGAGCTGTTCCTGCGCAACGCCGGGCCGCTGATTTTCGAATTCGACAGGAAGGCCGCGCGGGTGGTGCAGGCGCAATTCACCGCCCTGGAAACCGATTTGTCCCTGTCAGGAACGTTTGAGTTCGCCTCCCCCGCTCCGTGGAACCTGGAGGCCCGCGGGGCGGCGAACCTGGCCGTGCTGGGGTCGTTCTATCCGGAGCTTCTCGCGGCCGGCTCCGGCAGGCTGCGCGCGGTGTTGCGGGGGCCGGCGGCCGAACCGCAGGTCAGCGGCCAGATGGAGATCGCGAAGGCGTCGTTCTTCCTCAAAGGCCTGCCTGCGGGCATTGAAGATGTCAACGGCATCGTTTATTTTGACAAAAACCGCGCCAATATCCAGAAGCTGACCGGCGTTTCCGGCGGCGGGACGGTCGCTTTGAGCGGCTTTGTGGGTTCGGCGCGCGGCGACCTGACATTCCGCTTGCAGGCGGCCCTCAACAACGTGCGGCTGCGCTATCCGGAAGGCGTCAGCAACACGGTGGACGCGGAGCTAACGCTCACCGGCTCCACCGCCGCCAGCGTGCTCTCGGGGCTGGTGACGGTGAAGCGCTCCGGCTTCATCGTCACCGGGGACGTGGGCAACGTCATGGGCAACGCAGGCAACCCGATCCCCGCCGCGGCGGCGCAAAACGAATTCCTCCGCAATCTCCAGTTCGACGTGCGCCTGCGCAGCGCGCCCGACGCGGTGTTCATCACTTCCTACACGAGCGACCTGCAACTCCAGGCGGACCTGCGCCTGCGCGGGAGCCCGGCCAAGCCCGTGCTGCTCGGCTCGATTTACGCCAGCCAGGGCGAGGTGAGCTTCTTCGGCAACCGCTACACCATCACGCGCGGCGAGATTCTCTTCTACAACACCGCCACGGTGGCGCCGCAGATCGACCTGGACCTGGAGACGCGCGTGCGCGGCATCACCGTGTACCTGAACGTGAGCGGCCCGCTGTCGCGGCTCAACGTCACCTACCGGTCCGAGCCGCCGCTGCAATCGTCGGAGATTCTCGCCCTGCTCACCGTGGGGCGCACGCCGGCGGCGACCTCCACGAGCGTCGTGTCGAGCGACCGCATCCGCAGCCAGACCGTGATGGAAAACTCTGCCGGCACGAACACGCTGCTCGGCGGGGCGCTGACGGCGGGGCTCAACAGCCGAACCGAGCGGTTCTTCGGGGCCTCGCGGCTGCGCATCGACCCGAGCAACGTCGGCGTCGACGCCCTGCCGCAGGCGCGCCTCAGCATCGAGCAGTCGATCTCGCGCGACGTGACCATCACGTTCATCACCAACCTGAACCGCTCGCAGCAGCAGGTGGTGCGGCTCGAGTGGGACCTTTCCCGGCAGTGGTCGGTGATCGCCATCAAGGACGAGAACGGCTCATTCGCCGTGGACTTCCTGTATCGAAAGCGTTTCCGGTAACCATGCGGCTGCGGGCGAACCAGAACAAGCTGAAGATCGAGCACTCGATTCTCGACGGGCTGCGGCCCGTGCTGGAGCGGCTGGTGGCCGACGCGGAGATCCGCGCCATCATTCCCGGGGTGATCCGTCCCGTGCGCGACGCGAAGGGCGCGGTGCGGATCCGCGTCACGGTGCCTGTGCAGAACGGCTGGAAGGCGATCGCGCTGGCGGCGGGCGCGCGGCAGGAGCTGTTCATCAGCACGGCGCTCGACAAAGCAGAGCTGGAACGGCGGATCTCTTCCGCCCTCGAAAATGGGGTCTGACACCTTTGGCCCCATTTTCAAAAACGGGGTCAGACACCTGCGTCCCCCGCCGCACGCCCGGGCGGAAAACGGGGTCAGAGGTGTCAGACCCCATTTTTTCTTCAGCGCGGCGCCGCGCCCACCAGCGGCCGCAGGTACCGCCCCGTCCAGGATGCTTCGCATGCGGCCACGGCTTCAGGCGGCCCGGCAACCACCACCTGCCCGCCGCGGTCGCCCCCTTCCGGCCCCAGGTCGATCACCCAGTCGGCGTGCCGGATCACTTCCAGATTGTGCTCGATCACCAGCACGCTCGCCCCGCGGTGCACCAGCCGCTCCAGCGCATCCAGCAGCCTGGCGATATCGTCGAAGTGCAGGCCCGTGGTCGGCTCGTCGAGGAGAAACATCCACCCCGCCACGTCCTGCTGCCCCAGATGGCTGGCCAGCTTCACCCGCTGCGCCTCTCCGCCGGACAGCGTCGTCGCCGACTGGCCCAGCCGCAGGTACCCCAGGCCCACGTCGGCCAGCGGTTGCAGCCGCGACGTAATCCGGGTCTGGCCGGCGAAGAACGCGAGCGCCTCGCGCACCGTCAGCTGGAGCACCTCGTGGATGTTCAACCCCTGGTAGCGCACCTCGAGGATCTGCGGCTTGAACCGCGTGCCGCGGCAGTCCTCGCACACCAGCTCGACATCGGCCAGGAACTGCATCTCGACCGTCACCGTGCCGTCGCCCTGGCAAGTCTCGCAACGCCCGCCGCTCACGTTGAACGAGAAGTATCCGGACGGATAGCCGCGCCGCTGCGCCTCCGGCGTGGACGCGAACAGCTCGCGGATGGGATCGAACGCCTTCGTGTAGGTCACCGGGTTTGACCGCGGCGTCCGCCCGATGGGCGACTGGTCCACCAGCACCAGGCCGCGCACCAGCTCCGCTCCCTCCACGCGCCGGCAGGTCAGCTTCCCCAGCGACGCGTCCATCTCGGCATCGTCCGCCTCCGCGGCCAGGTTCCGCTGGTACCTCGCCTGAAGATTGCGGTAGACCACGTCATGCACGAGCGTCGACTTGCCCGAGCCCGACACGCCCGTCACCACCGTCATCAGGCCGAGCGGGATTTCCACGTCGATATCCTTCAGGTTGTGCGCCCGGCACCCGATGAAGCGCAGCCGTTTCGCCTTGTCCGGCTGCCGCCGCGCCGTCTTGTGCGAGGTCCGCGCCTCGCCCCGCAGATACCGCGCCGTCAGCGTGTCCACCCGTTTGCGGCCGTTCCCGCTCAGCATCTGCCGGAGCGTTCCCTGGAAGACCACCTCGCCGCCGAGCTCGCCCGCGCCGGGGCCGAGGTCCACAATGTGGTCGGCCGCGCGCATCACGTCGGGGTCGTGCTCGACCACGAGCACCGTGTTGCCCAGGTCGCGCAGCTCTTCGAGGATCCGGATCAGCCGCCCGGTATCGCGCGGGTGCAGCCCGATGGAGGGCTCGTCGAGCACGTAAATTGTCCCCACCAGGCGCGAGCCCAGGCACGTGGCCAGCTGAATGCGTTGCGCCTCGCCGCCGGAAAGCGTCATCGTCAGCCGGTCGAGCGTCAGATAGTCCAGCCCGACATTTTCGAGAAACGACAGCCGCTGCCGGATCTCGTCCAGCACCCGCCCCGCCACGGCCGCCCGCTCGCCGTCCAGTTCGAGCGCCGAGAAGAACGCCCTCGCCTCGGCGATGTTCATCCGGACCGCCTCGGCGATCGTCTTGCCGCCCACCCGGACATTCAGGGCTTCTTCGCGGAGGCGCGCGCCGCCGCACGCAGGGCACGTCGAGTAGCCGCGGTACCGGCTCAGGAACACCCGCACGTGCACCTTGTACTTTTTCCGCTCCACTTCCGCGAAAAAGGCGCGCACCTCTTCGCGGACGATCTCCTTCTCCTGCGGCGTCAGCTCGCCGTAAGGCACGCGCACCCGCACCTGGCGGCGCCGGCGCTCGATGAAATCCTCAAGCACCCACTCATACTGCGGGCGGTTCCACGGCTCGATCGCGCCCTCGGCGATGGACAGCGAGGGGTCGGGAACCACGAGGTCCATGTCGTAGTCGATCGTCCGCCCGAACCCCTGGCATGTGGGGCAGGCGCCCCAGGGGTTGTTGAAGCTGAACAGCGACGGCTCCGGGGACACAAACTCCCGCCCGCAGCTCTTGCACGCGAACCGGTCGCTGAACCGCAGCCGCAGCGGGCCGCTCTCGGCCGCCTGCTCGAAGATCACTTCGCCCGCCTCGCGGTAGCACAGCTCCACCGTGTCCACGATGCGCTGCTTCTGGCCCGGGCGGATGACCAGCCGGTCGGCCAGCACGAAGAAGGGCTGGCTGAAGTCCATCTCGAGCAGCGACTCCGGCGAGGCAAACTCGAACACCCGCCCCTGCTGGTACAGACGCGTGAACCCGCGCCGGCGCAAATCCGCCAGATGCTCTTTCAACGCTTCCGGCCGGCCGCCGCTTTCCACCCGCACCGGGAACAGCGCATACCAGCGCGAACCCTCCGGCTGCGCAAGCATCTTCTGCGCCACCGGATCCACGGTGTCCCGCTCCACGCGCACCCCGCAGGCCGGGCACCAGGTTTCGCCTGCGCGCGCAAACAGCAGGCGGAGATAATCGTAGATTTCCGTGGCCGTCGCCACCGTGGAGCGCGGGTTCCGCGTCGTGTTCTTCTGCCGGATGGCGATCGGCGGCGCGATCCCGTCGATCTCTTCCAGCGCGGGCTTCTCCATCCGCTCGAGGAACTGCCGCGCGTAGGCAGAAAGGCTCTCCACATACCGCCGCTGGCCCTCGGCGTAGATCGTGTCGAAAACCAGCGAGGACTTCCCGGATCCCGACACGCCCGTCACCACCGTCAGCCGGTTGTGCGGCAGATCCAGCGAGATGTTCTTCAGGTTGTGAACCCGCGCGCCGCGGATCCGCAGAAAGTCGCCCGTCTCTGCCATGGAAGGGGATTTGATCGCGCGAGGGAGAATCCCTCATCATTGTAGCAACCGCATGCGGAATCCCCGCGAGGCCGCCCGCCTTCTGCTCGATTGGTACGCCCGTATGCGCCGCGACCTGCCCTGGCGCGGCACGCGCGACCCCTGGCGCATCCTCGTCTCCGAAGTGATGTTGCAGCAGACGCGCGTCTCCGCCGTCCTGCCCTACTATGAGCGCTTTCTCGCGCGGTTCCCGACCCCGGAAAGCCTCGCCGCCGCCGGCGAGGACGAGCTGCTTGCGCTGTGGTCCGGCCTCGGCTACTACAGCCGCGCCCGCAACCTCCGGCGCGCGGCCCAGGCCATCGCCGCCCGCGGCGCCTTCCCGCGCACCTTCGAGGAGTGGCGCAGCCTTCCCGGCGTGGGCGACTATACCGCCGCCGCCGTCGCCTCCATCGCCTTCCGCCAGCCATGCGCGGTGCTCGATGGCAACGTCGTCCGCGTCATGGCGCGGTTCAGCGCCGAGCGCGGCGACACCGCATCGGCCGGCGTCCGCCTCCGCCTGAAAGAGCTGGCCCAGACGATGCTCGATCCCCGCCGTCCGGGCGACTTCAACCAGGCGCTCATGGAGCTCGGCGCCACCGTGTGTCTGCCGCGCCAGCCCAAATGCCTTCTTTGCCCGTGGCAGGACATCTGCCAGGCCAGGGCCCAAGGGATTGCCGAGAAGCTCCCGGTCCGGACCCGCCGGCAGGAACCGGTCCAGGAAGAGCTGAGCCTCGCCGTCGTTGTCCGGCGCGGGAAGATCCTGCTCCGCAGGCGCCCGGACAACGACGGGCGTCTGGCCGGCTTCTGGGAGTTGCCGGAGGTGGATTCGCTGCCCGCGGAGGCTCTGCTCGAACCGGCCGGCTCTTTCCGCCACTCGATCACCCGCCACAATTACACGGTGCGCGTCTGGACGGCGTGCCTCCGCCACGCTCCGGCTGGCTGCGTCTGGCAGCCCGTGGAAGCGCTGGCCTCGGTCCCGGTCAGCTCGATGACGAGAAAGGCGCTGGCGCTGCTGAACCTGTTCCCCGAGGCTTCGAACAGGCAGGCTGTATAACCGCGCGGCGTCCCGGGGTATCGACAGGGTCCCGCAGGCCGCATAGCATGGAACCGGATGCGGCGGCCCGCCCTCCGGGCCCTGCCAGTGCTGGTGGCATGCGTTGTCTTTGCCGCCGAGAATGGCACTCGCACGGCGCCGGTTTACAGCCAGTCGAGCCTGGTCAATCTCGGCAGCGGCGAAGCCGGGAGGCTGGCGCCGAACACACTCGCTGTGATTTACGGCGAGAACCTTGCCAGCTCCACGGTCTCGCGGATCGAGGCTTATCCCGCGGCCACGCTGTTGCCGACGCTGCTTCCGGCCACGGGCGTCACCGTGAAGGTCAACGGCATCCTTGCCGGCATCGAGTATGCTTCTCCGAACGCCGTCATCTTCGTCGTGCCCCCGGAGCTGTTGCCCGGCCCGGCCCGAGTCGTTCTCACCCGGAACGGGGTCAACGGTCCGTCGGTTCAGATCCGGCTCGAGGAGGTGGCGCCTTCGCTGCTGCCGCTGGATGCCGGCTGGACGCTGGCCCGCCGCGGCGACACCCTCGAGTGGTGCCTGCCCGGCCAGGCGGCGGCGCCGGGCCAGGAGGTGATCCTGTACGGCACGGGCTGGGGCGCATCCCAGCGCCCGCCTGTCAACCTGCTGATTCCTGACAAGCCTTATGCGCTCAAGGCTAGGGATGCGCTGAGGGTGTTTCTCGAAGGCATCGAGCTTGGCCCCGCCGACATTGTCTTTGCCGGACTTGTCCCCGGCGCCCCGGGCCTGTACCAGCTTCGGCTGCGGCTGCCGGATTGGGTGGGAACGAACCCGGAGGTCCGGATTGCCATCGGGGACCAGATGAGCCAGCCTGGATTGCGCCTCCCGGTGGAGAGGCCGCCGGCGCAACCGGACGGGCAGCGGATGCGTTCCACACAATGACGATGCCGGGCTGTCCCGGCGCGCGGATCCGGTTTAGTCTGGGAAGGAGGCGCCGTGAGTCCCCGAACTGTTTGCTTTGGGTTTCTGACAGCCGTTGCCGCTGTGCTGGCCGGCCAGCCGCCGCAAGCCCCGGTGGAGGCCCAGGTCTCGCCCGCAGCCATCCAGCAGAAGGTGTATACCGTTGCCGAGGGGACCCGGATTCCTCTCCAGCTGATCAACAGCGTGAGCACCAAGACAGCCGCCGTGGGCGACCGCGTCTATCTCCAGACCGCCTTCCCGATCCTTTCGGGCGGCCGCATTGTCATCCCTGCCGGCTCCTACGTCACGGGAACCGTCACGCAGGTCAAGCGGGGCGGCCGGGTCAAGGGCCGGGCGGAGCTGTACATCCGGTTTGACTCGCTGACGCTGCCAAATGGCGTTACGCGCGACTTCCGCGCTGCCGTGCACACGCTGGACGCCTTCAACCCCGGCCGCGTGGATCGGACCGAGGGCAAGGTGGAAGGCGAATCGAACAAGACAGGTGATGCCGTCAAGGTGGGCGAAGCCGCCGGCTGGGGCACGATGATTGGCGGCGTGGCCACGCGCACCGGCAAGGGCGCGGGCATCGGCGCCGCCGCCGGGGCCGCCGCGGGCCTGGTGGGCGTCATGCTGACGCGCGGCCCGGATGCCATCCTCGAACGCGGCTCCACCGTGGAGATGATCCTCGACCGCACGCTCAAATTCGAGGAGTCGGAACTTGAGGGACTCGCCGGCGCCGGCGCGCGCCCGGCCATCATCCCGCCCCGTGGCGACTCGTCACCGGACCGCCGCCTTTCCCGCCGCCCTTGGCCGGCGCAGTAGTGTCCCAAGATCCTCCACTTCCGCCAGGCACCATCGGGAGTCGTGCCGCGTCTTCCCGGCGCACTTACGAGGCTCTTCATTTAGCCCGCTTGCAAGTCCCTTGGAAAGTGACCCTGCCCGCGGCTTTGGCGCGATGGTAAGTTGTCCGAATCAGGGGATCCCGCTCCTTCCCGAAACCGCGCCCTTGCCTTGGTGATGGCCTGATCTCGGTCAGGATTCAGCCGAGCGGATGTCTGCTGTTCGACGCCAAGCGCCGCCGTCCCGGCCAGGCGCGGCAGGCGTTGACAGCCCGCGGGCCGCCGCCGGGTTCGCCCCTCAGCGGGGAGGCTTTGCGGAATGATCAGAGAACCGGGCGGCGGGATCGCCCATTTGGGGGCGATTAAATAAAGAAAGAGTCGAATACGCCCTGTTTTTTCTTCCGCAACACTTGAAAATGGCCGGATCATCACCCATTTTGGGACACCATATTTCGGAATTGACAGACGATAGATACCGTGGTATGGTTCAAACCAACTCCATCACGCGGAGGAAGAGCAGGTGACGCGCCTCCGGATTATGCAGGCGTCGGGTGTCGCCTTTCTCTGCTGCCTTCTTTCGGCGCAGCCGCCGACCATCGCGGTTCTGATGGAAAGAGGCGCAAAGGCGCTCAACGCAGGCCGCTACCGCGACGCCATCAATCTGTTCGAGGAGGCCTGGGAACTCTCCCCGGAGGACCCGTTGGTTTGTGAGAATTTCGCCCTCGCGTTGATGTATGGGGAGCGGGATTTCTCCCGGTCGTCCCGATTGATGAAGACGGCGCTGGAGCGCGGCGGCCAAGCGACCTTTCTGGTGCAGCACCTGCATGAGAAAGGCATCAGCACGCTGACCCAGACAGCGACCAATTATTGCCCCGGCAGACTGTCTGTCCGGCGCGGACGGATTGCATTTGTGTCCGCGACAGAGCCGGGCCACTCCTTCACGCTGGCCGGAAGCGAGATTCGCGAGGTTCGCCCCAACAGGGTTGTGGGGGCGGCCGAAGCGGGGTTTCACATCTGGACCGAGAAAAAGGAGGCGCTGAACTTCAGCCCCCGCACCGGATCCGAGTCCGAGCGGGCATTGATCATCGACCTCATTTCGCAATATGCGAGAAAGGAGCTTTCACAATGAGCCGTTCCTGGTGGTATGCGGTGGTGGTTGCTGTGCTGTTTTCTTGGGCGCTGCCGGCTGGGGCCGCCGACGACAAGAAGGCAAAAAAAGAACAGCAGCGGCAGGAGAGAGAGGCGAAAGAGCTACAGAAGGAAATCAGCAGATATGAGAAGTTGCGGGAATTCGCCCTCAAGCTCTACGAGAACGACAGGGAATTCCGGGAAGCCGTCGAGCAGGATTATGAGCGAGTCCTTCGCGAACACAGCGACATCGCCTTCAACAACAACATCTCCCGCCGGTCGAAGATCGTTCAGGTCCAGGAAGACAGAATCCGCCTGCACGAGGGCCTGTACGACAATCTCGTCGTGCAGAATTACATCAACGCGCTGGGCCAAAGACTGGTTCCGCCCGATTCCGACAAACTTTACGCCTTCCGTTTGATCGCCTCGCCGGTCCCCTCCGCGCAGACGCTGGCCACGGGCACGATCTACCTGTCAACGGGTTTTGCGGCGATGATGAACAGCGAGGCGCAACTGGCGTTTGTGCTCGCGCACGAAATGGCCCACGTTTACAAAGACCACTGGAAACTGAAGTCGATGCTGCGGCTGGCCGAGCCGGAGTACAATCAGCGGCAAGCGCAAAAGGCAGCGTTGTTCACCGCCATCGGCGCCGCGGTCGGCGCTGCGGTGGGAGGGGCAACGAAAGGCGGGCAAGGGGCGGCAATGGGGGCGGGCATCGGGGCTGCGGCTGGCGCCCTTGTGGGAATGGTTTCCAACCCTCTGATGAACGTCGATTTCGACCGGGTCCAGGAGGACGAAGCCGACCGTTTCGCCATGGAGACCCTTTTGCGGCTGAATTACGACGTGCAGGAGGTTCCGCGCGTATACCTGGCCCTGGAAAACGCGGTCAGGAAGGATTCGAGGGTTGGCTTGGGGTTTATCGCAAACCGCCGCCGGCTCACGGAACGCAAAGAGCACGTTCAGTCTCTGCTGGAAAAAACCCTGAAGGCTGAGATTGAGGCCCGCCGGAGCCGGGGAGGCCTGATTGGCGACAACCCGCGTTTCCGCCATTTGATGGCGGAACTCCGCCGCGACAACGGCATTCTCGCGTTCTATTACGATATGTTCGCCGTGGCGAGGGACCAGCTTCAAGAGGCTGTCTCGATCCGTACCAACGACCCTGCGGCGCAGTACTACTACGCCAAGGTTCTTCAACTCACCGGGAGGACGGACGACGAGCGCAAGATGGCCGATGACGCCTTCGCCATGGCCGTTCAGCATGACAAACGGGATCTGTATTTTGGCGCCCACCTTCACCCGGCCCTTATGCAGTTGAATTCCGCGGGGGATGAAGCGGTTCGCCAGCGCGTGATCCAGGAGCTTCAGGAGTACGTGCAGAGCTACGTCCGCTTCGCCGAATTCAACGTCCTCGGCGCGTCGCTGCTGCCGCCCAACCTGGAGACCGTCTACGACTATCTCGTCACTCTGGGCGTTGAAGACTGGAAGCCTTCGCTGCCGGAGCGGACCGCGAGTCTGCTTGCGGCCTCCGCACCGGCGGCAGACCCGCAGCCAGCGCCCGCCGCAAGCGAGCCCGCCCCTCCGAAGCCGGTCCCGGCGGTTCCCGCGGCGGCGCGGGAGCCGGTGCCGGCCCGTAGGGCCCCGGCCAGGTCTGCCGCCCCGGTCCCGCTGGTACCCAAAAAGCAATGAAATCCGTTTGCCTCCGGCTGATTGTCACGCTGACGATCTGGGCGGGCGCAATGCCGGCGCCCGCCCAGACGCCCGCGCGATTTCTGCTCGAAATACCCGGTTCCAATGCCGGAATTTTCGAAGGCGACGTCATCGAACTGCCGGTCTTCCGTCTGGATCGGCTCATGATCCACATCCTGGACCCGCTGGCCTCGTCGATTCCCTATTCGAGAATTTTTCCAAGGGTGAATGGCCGGGCTGCGGCCGTAATTTCGCAGATTCGGACCGTCGAAAAAGGGAAAGTCGTCGAACTGGACCTTCGCCTCCGGCCCGACATCACTCTGAGCCCGGGAACCAACGTGGTGGAGATCACTGCGGTCAACGAGCGTGGCCGGAAATTTTACAGAAATTGGGTTCTCCGCCTGCGGGAACAGGCCCGCAATGAATGGTTTTCTTACGAGTTCCTGCGCCAGCCCGGCGGCGGAGAAACGGCGCCGGACATCGAGATTCTCGAGCCGGACCATCCGGTGCTGCTGCCGGCGAAGGCGTCCTCAACCAGGGTACGCCTCCGTTTCAGGGTTGCTTCCCTCTATCCGCTCGTCTCGGTCCAGGCGGGGGGGCGTTCGCTCCCTCTGCCGCCCTCGGCGCAGGAGGCTGCCTGTGACGATACGCTTGAAATCAGGCCCAACCAGGCGGAGATCCCCCTGGAAGCAGTCGACAGCAAAGGCAACCGCACCCGGGTGAGAATCCCCTTGCTGAGCGGGCGGCCGCCGGCGCCGGTCAAGGCTTCTGGCGAAAGGCTGGCGATCCTGATCGGTCTGTCCCGTCACCGGCACTCCTCCGTTCTGCCGTGCAAAGCGGAGACGGCCGCCGCCGATGCCTCCGCGCTGGCTTCTCTGCTTGTTTCCGGCGCAGGCTTCCAGCCCGACAAAGTGATCCTGCTCGTTGACGAGCAGGCCACGCTGGCCAATATTCAGAACGCTCTCCGCTTTCACTCGCCGGGCGCCGCCTCCGAGGCTTCGCTCCTGCTGTATTGGGCAGGATGCGCCATCCACGACCCGGCGGATCCGGAAAAGGTGTTCCTGACTGCTTATGACAGCCAGCCGGGGGTTCTCTCCGAGACCGCACTGCCGCTTGCCTCGCTCGAGAGGATGCTTCGCGAACAGCCCGGCGCCGCCAGGGGCGTGTTGGTCTTTGATGTGACGCCCGCCGATGAGCGCGAGCTTGGCGCGGGGGCTTCGTCCGTCGCGTCTGCGAAGCTGCTGGATCTTGCCAGCGAACGGCATACGGTGATTGTCTCGGCGCAACCCCGGCAGCAGCAGGCCCGGCTTCGCAACGCCGAGGGCCGTCTCGGCGGGTTGTTCGCCGGCTGGCTTCGCGAGGGTCTGGCTGGCGGCGCGGACTGGAACCAGGACAAGCTGATCACCACCGCAGAGCTCTTCCGCTATGTCTCCACGCGCGTCCGCGACACCAGCGGCGGCAGCCAGACTCCCGTTTACCGGCTCAATTCAGGCGAATTGGTGCTCGCGCGCCTCGAGGGGCGCTGACGGAGCCCGCATGCTGCGCGGACGCGCCCGGCTCCTCTCAAGGAGCGCTCCTTCGCTCGGCCCCGCCAAAGGAGTGTTGATCTTGTTCAACCCGGTATCGGCCCGCTTCGGCCGACACTCAGTGCGCGTGATACAAAGGCGGGGGACATGAACCAGATCGGCCCTTATATCGTCGAGGCGGAACTCGGCCGTGGCGCCATGGGCATCGTATACCGTGCCCGGGACCCGCTGATCGGCAGAGAAGTCGCTGTCAAGGTGGTGAATCTGGCAGCGGCATCCGGTCCTCACGAGCAGCAGATGCTCCGCGACCGCATGATCCGCGAGGCCATGGCGGCGGGAACGCTTTCCCATCCGGGCATCGTGACCGTCTATCATGCCGGCGAACTCCCTTGGGGCGTTTTCATTGCCATGGAGCTGGTGGACGGCCAGCCGCTCGACCGGTTGCTCGAACAGGACAAATGTCCAAGGGACCTCGTGCTTCCGATCGTTTCCCAGCTGGCTGCCGCACTGGATTACGCTCACGCCCGGGGGGTGATTCACCGCGACGTCAAGCCGTCCAACGTGCTCCTCGGCAGCGACGGGCGGATCCGGCTGTGCGATTTCGGCATCGCCAAACTCCTGACGGCGCCTTCGGCGACAGCGAGCGCCGGCCTCGTCCTCGGCACGCCGAACTACATGGCGCCCGAACAGATCCTGGGCGAGCCGGTGACCGCGCAGACCGACCAGTATGCGCTTGCCGTCCTGGCTTACGAGCTGCTGACCGGGCAACGCCCCTTCGTGGCGGATACCCTGCCGCTGCTGTTTCGGAAAATTGCGGACGACCCCCCTCCACCGGCTCACCAGATCGACCCTGGGCTGCCCGCGGCGGTCTCCCTGGTGCTTGCGAAGGCCCTTTCCAAAGATCCTCAGCTCCGCTACCCGGACTGCTCCAGGTTTGTCAGCGCCCTTCAGCATGCCTGCATCGAAAACCCCCGATGGCTCAGCTCCGGGGCGGCATCCCGGAGCGCCAGGTGGGATGCCATCCATCTGGATCCGTCAACCGGAAAAAGACCGCCCGCCGAGGGCCCGATTGCCGCCGGCGCATCACAGGCAAGTACGGACTCTGCGGACCCTGATCTGGCTGGGCCGCGCAGTGAGCAGCCGTCCGCCGCGGGACCAGAAAACGAGGCCGCTTCACTGGCTGGGCCATTGTCTCCGGAAGGCTGCGGCGGGCCGCGGGAAGCTTCTCTCATCACAAGACGAAGAAGCGCCATGGTGGCTGTTTTCTCCCTGGCTGTCCTCGCCCTTTTGGTTTTGGCTCTGTCAATCTTCCGGCACGGGCGAACCGGCCCGCGCATGGCGGCAGATGGAACGGGGAAGACTGGATCCCCGATGACAGCGCCCGGGGCCGAGGAACTCGACAGGTTGCCCTCGCCGCGCGCCGGCCGCTCCGATCTGCCTGCCCCGGCGGCCGCGTCCGCCCGCTCATCGCTTGCGGTGCCTCGCGCAGGCGAAAGCGCCTCGTCCCCATCTGCGGAAACGTCGGCGTCGAAGGTGAACCCGCAGGCGCCAATTTCCCCTTGGCCGATGTTTCGCGGCAATCCGGCGCGCACCGGTCAGGCGCCGGTCGCAGGTCCTCGACGGCCCGTCCTTCTGTGGTCTGTCGAACTGACCGGCCACGCGAAGACATCGCCCCTGGTGGACTCGAATGGCATCGTGTATGTCGCCACTTCAGACGGGCTTCTCTCGGCAGTGATGGACGGCAGGATTCTGTGGAGCAGGTCCGTCGGGTCAATCGGCGAAGATGGCCTGGCGGTGCCACCGGGCGGAGGCGTTTGTGCATATCTTGCTGCCGGTCTGGCTGCCTGCTTTGATGCCGGCGGGAACAGGTTGTCCGCTGTCCCCCGCCTGACATTTCCAGGCGCGCTGGCATCTGCCATTCTGCCTGAGGCGAGATTTCGCCTCCAGTCGACCTTCCTCCTGGCGGATTCCACCGAGCCCTGGATGTATGATCTTGGCCGCCCTGCGGCGACCTTGCCTGTGTTCGCGCCGGGGCAAGGGGTGATTGTCGGGACGGCTTCCGGCCAGTTGCTTTGTTTGGCGCGCCCGGGCCGCGTGCTGTGGAGTTATCAGGCCCCGATGAGCATCACCGGCATGCCCGCTGTGACGCCCGAAGGCAATGTGGTTTTCGGCTGTGGCGACCGCAACCTCTATTGCATCCGCCAAGGCGAGCTGGTCTGGCGCTTTCCCACCCAGGGGCCGGTCTATTCGTCGCCGCTGGTCGATTCAGACGGCGCGACCTTCTTCGGATCGAACGACGGGTTCCTTTACGCCGTGGAGCGCAATGGCGCCCTGCGGTGGAAGCTCCACCTGGGCAATGAAGTGCGTTCCGCCCCGGCCATCGACGCCGCGGGCCGCATTTATGCAGCGACAGTGGCGCGGCGGCTGTATGCGGTCGGCGATCCGGACTGAGCCTGCCCGCCAGGGTCATTGCCCTCGGACGTCGTGCCAAGGCATGAGGTCCCCCGTTCAGGGCTGCCCGGGCGGTCGGCGCCTCAGGCGCCAGGGCTGGTTTCGCCCAGGGTTTCCGCGATGATCTTTAGCAGCGCTTCCATCTGGATCGGCTTGGCCAGCGTGCCGTGCGCGCCAAGATAGGCGGCGATCCGCAGATAGTCGCCCCCGAAGGCGCCGCTCATCGCGATCACTTTCAGCTCCGGATACTCGTGCCGCAGCGCCTTGATCGTCTCGATCCCCTCCTGCTCCGGCATCACGAGATCGGTCAGGATCAGGTCGATGCCGTCGGCCTTCAGAATCTTCATCGCTTCCTTGCCGTTCGCGGCAACGCACACTTTGTAGCCGGCCGACTCCAGCATGCTGCGGATCACCTCCCGCACGCCGGGATCGTCGTCAACCACGAGAATCGTCCTGGTGGCTCGCTCCTCCATGAGACTGTCCTTCCCAGTGTAATGAGGCCGGGCGTGGAAAGGAAACAGAAAATTCCCCATTCGCGCCGCGGGCGCGCTCAGCGCGGGTTCTGTTGCGAGGCCAGCCGCTCCAGCGCCTCGATCTCCTTGCCGGCGTCGGCAAACCGGCCCTGCCCCATCAGCTCCTTGTAACGCTGGAGCCGGCGGGAAATTTCCTCGAGCACCTTCCGGCCGGCGTCCGGCGGCGGGGCCGCGGCCGGAGCCGCGGCGGGCGAACCGGCCTCGGCCGGCCGCGCCGGCGGCGCCTGTTGTCCGGTGAGCTGCGCCACGGCGTCCTCGTAGGTGTCGGCGTAAATCAGGCGGTTGCCCATGGCAACGACCACCTTCTTGAGCTGCGGCATCCGCGCCTCCGCCGCCTGGATGTAGAGCGGCTCGATGTAGACGAGCGTGTTGTCCACCGGCAGCACCAGCATCTGGCCGCGCAACACGCGCGAGCCCTGCTGGTTCCACAGCGTCAGGTCCTTGCTGATGATCTGGTCCTGGTTGATGCGGGCCTCGATCTGCATCGGCCCGAAGATGAGCTGCTGCTTGGAAAGCTGGAGGAAGTGCAGCTCGCCGAGCGCCTCGCCGTCGCAGCGGGCCACCATCAGCCCGATCAGGTTGTCCTTGTTGCGCGGCGTGAACGTGGTCATCAGCAGGAATTCCGGCTGGTCGCTGCCCGGCAGCGCAGCCACGATGTAGGTGGGCGTCACCGGCTGCGGCCGTCCGTCCGGGCTGTTCAGGTTCCGCGCCAGGTCCCACACGTCCTCCTTGTTGTAGAAGGCCTCGGGATCGGTCATGTGATAGGTGCGGTAGATCTCGGCCTGGATGCGGAAGATCGTCTCCGGGTACCGCGCGTGCGCGCGCAGGTCCGCCGGCATTTCGCTCTTCGCCGTGAACAGCTTCGGGAACAGCTTGCGGTAGGAGGCGAGAATCGGGTCCTCTTCGTCGAAAACGTAAATTCGCACCGCGCCGTCGTAGGCGTCCACGGTCGCCTTCACCGAATTGCGGACGTAGTTGAGGACGCCCGCCTCGCCCACGCGCAACAGGCGCGAATAGGGGTGCTCTGCGCTCCAGGTGTAGCCGTCCACTATCCACACCAGCCGCCCCTCGCTGGTGATGACGAGGTACGGATCCTGGTCCCACCAGATGAACTCCGCCAGCGCCTGGAGCCGCTCGCGCACCTTGCGCCGGATCACCATGCGGCTCTCCTCGGTCAGATACGAGGTCAGCACGATGTTCCAGTCGCCATAGCGCAACGCCGCGGCCACGCGCAGCGGCATGGAGCGGATCGGGAAGCCGCCTTTGCCGGCGTAGCGCGTCTCCACGTTGCCGGAGCCGGACGGGTAGTCGAACTCCGGCTGCTTCGTGTGCACGAACACCGGCTCATGCGACACCTCGCCGTAGTAGATTTCCGGCCGCGTCAGCCGCAGGGATTTCGTGCGCACCGCGGGCGGCGCGTCCTGGATGAGCAGGTAGGGCAGCCCGTCGGCGGTGATTCGGGCCGCCTCCGCCGCCACCATGCCGTAGCCGTGCGTGTAGACGAAGTGCGGATTGATCCAGCGGGCGCGCGCGTCGGCCGGCAGCTGGGCGACGTCAATCTCGCGGGGCGTGATGAGGATCTGCCGCAGCTGGCCGTCAATGACGTAGCGGTCGACATCCGTGTCGTGGAACACATAGTAAGGGCGCAACGCCTGGATCTGCGTCACCGTGTCGTGGAACGCGCGCCAGTCCCACAGCCGCACGTTGTCGAACAGCGCGCGGTGCCGGTTGCGGTCGATGGGCGCTTCCAGCTGCGCGGGAAAATCCGTCTCCACGGTGTTGCGGTCCAGCCTGTAGGCGGCGCGCGTGGCGGCGATGTGGCGCTGGATGTACGGCTTCTGGATCGTGATCTCGCTCGGCCGCACGTACAGCGCGGTGAACATCGGCGGCAGGACCGCGCCCGCGATGAGAACCGCCGGAAACGCCAGCGCCCAGCGGAACCGGCCGGCGAGAAAAGCCGCGCCCGCAAACAGCGCGGCGGCCGCTTTCAGCCAGATGAGCGGCAGGCTGACGTTTTCGGCTGTCCAGTCGATGCCGACCAGCGACCCGTGGTCCTCGAACAGCAGGTCGTACCGGGCCAGCAGGATCGACACCGCCCAGGCCGCGAAAAACAGCGCCGCTGCGGCGCGCAGGAAGCGCGCGTCGAACGAGCCGCGCAGATCGGCGAAATCGAACTCCATCGGCCCGCCCATCTCGCTGGCGAACCACGCGCGGCTGCGCAGCTCCCAGAACCGCGCCGTGGCCCAGAACACAACCGCCGCCACCAGCGACGTCGCCAGCACGAAGCGCAGCAGCACCCGGTAGAACGGCAGATCGAAGAAGTAAAAGCCGAGCGGATTGCCGAACACGGGGTCGGTCCAGCCGGCGGGCGCGCCGCGGCTGCCCGCCCAGCGCACAATCGCCCAGCCATCCACTGTCAACGCCGCCAGCACGGCGGCAAGAAGGAAAATGACCAGCGTGGCGATGCGCGCATACACGGGGTATTCGCGAAGCCCCGTGCCGGCATGCTTCATCCCCCTTGCGTGCGCCACCCAAATCGCCACGAACGCCGCCAGCGCCGCCAGCGCCGTGGGGATCACGTTGTAGGAAAGCATTTGCAGCCAGGTTTCCACCTGCTGCATTTCCTTCCACCACTGGTACTCGATGGCGAAGCCGGCAATCCAGCGCGCGCTGAGCAGCAGCAGCACGATGACGATCAGCAAAGTGGTGCGGGCCATATCGCTTCTCTTGCAACCAGTGTATGCTGCCCGGTGGACGAACTCATCCGTCGCCGGCAGGAGATTCCAATGACGCGCAGAGAATTTGCCGCTTCGCCGCTTGTCCTCGCCATGCAGCCGGCCCCGCCCGGCCACCGGCTGGCGCAGCCGATGCGCTGGCTCCAGCTTGCCTTCGTCGAAGACGACCCCGGCAACTACGACATGCAGTTCTGGCTCGACTACATCCGCCGCGTCCGCGCCGAGGGCGTCTGCCTTTCCGCCGGGGGCTGCGTCGCCTTCTACCCCACGCGCATCCCGCTCCACTACAAATCGCGCTTCATGAAGGAAGGACAGGACCCCTTCGGCGAGCTCGTCCGCGAGTGCCGCAAGATGGGCCTCGCCATCCTCGCCCGCGTCGATCCGCATGCGGCGCACGACGACGTCTTCCAGGCGCACCCGGACTGGATCGCCCGCGACGCCGAAGGCCGGCCGCGCCGCCACTGGGCGATGCCGGACTACTGGGTGACCTGCGGCCTCGGCCCCTACAACTTCGAGTTCATGCGCGACGTCGTGCGCGAAATCGCCGAGCGCTATGACATCGACGGCATCTTTTCCAACCGGTGGTCCGGCTCCGGCATGTGCTGGTGCGATCACTGCCGCCGCAATTTCCGCGCCTTCGCCGGCCGCGACCTGCCGCGCTCGGCTGACCGGTCCGACCCCGCCTGGCCCGTCTGGCGCGAGTTTTTCAACGAGCGCCTGTTCGAGTTGTGGGACGTGCTCGATGAAGCCGTCCGCAGCGTGCGCCCGGATGCGGCATTCATCCCCAACACCGGCGGCGGCGCCAACGCCGAAATCGACATGAAACGCGTCGGCGCGCGCGCCCCGTTCCTCGTCGCCGACCGGCAGGCCCGCTACGGCGTACTGCCTGCCTGGGCCAACGGCAAGAATGCGAAGGAGTACCGCGCCGCGCTCGGCAGCAAGCCCGTGGCCGGCATCATCAGCGTGGGACTGGAGGCGCCCTACCGCTGGAAGGATTCCGTCCAGCAGCCCGCCGAAATCCAGCTCTGGGCCGCCGACGGCATCGCGCACGGCATGCGCCCGTGGGTCACCAAATTCAACGCCAAGCCGCTTGACATGCGCTGGTTCGGCCCGGTGGAGGAGCTGTTCGCCTGGCATGCCGCCAACGCGGCGTACTTCCGCAACGAGGCCAACCTGGCGCGCGTCGGCCTCGTCTATTCGCAGCAGACCGCGCGGCTGGCCGCGCCCGAGGCCGAGGATTTCATCCGCGGCGCCTGCCATGCGCTCGTCGAGGCGCGCATGCCGTTCGAAATGGTCCACGACGGGCTGCTCGACGCCGGGCAGCTCCGGCCGTTCCGCGCGCTGGTCCTGCCGAACATCGCCGTCCTTTCCGATGAGCAGTGCGCGCAATTGCGCGCCTTCGCCGAGGCCGGCGGCGGCATCATCGCCACGCACGAGACATCGCTGTACGACGAGCGCGGCCGCAAGCGCGCCGATTTCGGCCTTTCGGGTCTGTTCGGTTGCTCTTACGCCGGCAAGACCATCTCGCGCCAGCAGAACGCCTATATCGACATCCTCGACCGCGAACACCCGCTGCTCGACGGCCTCCGCGATGCCGGCCGGTTCATCCACGGCGTGCGCCGCGTGGAGATCGAACCGCATGACCGCGGCCTGCCGCCGCTCACCACCATGCCCTCCTACCCGGACCTGCCGATGGAGGAGGTCTATGTGCGGCAGCCGCCCACCTCGATCCCCGCCGTGCTCTGCCGCCAGCATGGAAAAGGACGCGTTGTCTACTTCCCCTGGGACATCGACCGCACGTTTTGGGAAGTGCTGTCTCCCGATCATGGCCGCGTCTTTGCCAACGCGGTGCGGTGGGCGTTGCAGGAAGAGCCGCTGCTCGAGCTGCAAGGGCCGGGCCTCGTCGACGTGGCCGTCTGGCGGCAGGCGTCCTCGATCACCGTCCATCTGGTGAATCTCACCAACCCGTACGCGATGAAGGGCCCCATCCGCGAGCACATCCCGTTGCAACCGCAGCGGCTGCGGCTGCGCATGGAGCAGAAGCCCCGGCGGGCGCGCTGGCTGCGGCGCGGCGAGCCGGCGCGCTTCGATTTCCGCAACGGGTGGCTGGAGACGGCCACCCCGCCGGTGGCCCTCTACGAGGTTCTGGCGCTGGACCTGTGACTGCCGCCGCGCGGCGCGCAGCTTGAGCTGTCCCCCGCGGCAATGATAGAGTCGCCTGCTGACGTCTTCATTCCATGCGACTCAACGCCACGCTCGTCAAGTCCACTGTCGTCGCTGCGCTGGGCGGCCTGTTGTTCGGCTTTGACACGGCGGTCATCGCCGGCGCCACCGGCGCCTTGCAGAAGCTCTTTGATCTTTCGCCCGCCATGCTCGGCCTTACGGTCGCGAGCGCGCTGTACGGAACCATTGTGGGCGCGATGTTCGCCGGCATCCCGGGCGACCGCTACGGGCGCCGCGCCAGCCTGCGGATGCTCGCCCTGTTCTATCTGTTCAGCGCGCTCGGGTGCGCGCTGGCCTGGGACTGGACTTCCTTTGTGGTCTCGCGGTTCGTCTGCGGGCTGGCCATCGGCGGCTCTTCGGTGCTCGGGCCGATGTACATCGCCGAAATTGCGCCGGCGCGGTGGCGCGGGCGTCTGGTGGGCTTCTTCCAGTTCAACATCGTGTTCGGCATACTGCTCGCGTATTTTTCCAACTATCTGATCGGGCTGGCGGGCTTCGGCGACGCCGAATGGCGCTGGAAGCTCGGCGTGGCCGCGGCGCCGGCGGCGCTGTTCCTGCTGATGCTTTACACCATCCCGGAAAGCCCGCGCTGGCTGGTGAAGAAACAGCGCGTGGCCGAGGCCGGCGAAGTGCTGCGGCTGAATGGCGAGCCGGAATGGGAAAAGGAGCTGGCCGAAATTGTCGCCTCGATCGATGCCGAACACGGCCATGCCGACGAGCCGCTCTTCCAGCGCAAATACCGGCTGCCCGTCTTTCTCGCCATCGCCATCGGGATGTTCAACCAGCTGAGCGGCATCAACGCGATCCTGTATTACCTGAACGACATCTTCGCGCGCGCGGGCTTCGACAAGGTTTCCGGCGATTTGCAGGCCGTGGCGGTGGGCTTCACGAACCTGGCCGCCACCATCATCGCCATGAGCGTGATCGACAGGATCGGGCGCAAGAGCATGCTGCTGGTGGGCAGCGTCGGCTGCGCGGCCAGCCTCGCCGGCGTGGCATGGATCTTCTCGACGCAGGCCCACCAAGGGCTGCTGGTCTGGCTGCTGGTGGCGTTCATCGCGTTCTTTGCCTTCTCCCAGGGCGCGGTGATCTGGGTCTACCTGAGCGAGATCTTTCCGACGCGCGTCCGCGCCAGGGGCCAGAGCCTCGGCAGCTTCACGCACTGGGCCATGAACGCGCTCATCAGCGGCATCTTCCCGGTGATCGCCGCCAGGTCCGGCGCCGCGCCGTTCGTGCTGTTTTCCGCCATGATGGTGGCGCAGTTCTTCGTCGTGCTGCTGTTCTTCCCGGAGACCAAGGGGCACACGCTCGAGGAAATGCAGCACAAGCTGGGCATCGAATGATGCCGGCCGCCGCGGGGCGGCGCCCGGCGCCGCGCCTGTGATAGATTGCCCGCGTGACGTTGTTTCGCTGTCTCGCCCTTCTCGCCTCCGCCTGCCTGCTTTGCGCCGGTGCGGACTGGATGGATCTGACGCCGCCGGACACCCCGCTCGGCAAGGAGGTGCCCGGCTGGACGCGCATCCCCATTCCGCCGGTCGGGCCGGTGAATCCGGCGCCGCAGTGGAAGGTGGATGCCGCCTCGAAGACGATTTTCTGCACCGGGCAGGGCGGGCACGAGTGGCTGCGCTACGACAAGGAATTCGGCGATTTCGTGCTGGAAGTCGAGTGGCGGTTCACGCCGCGGCCCGGGGAAACGAAGTACAACAGCGGCATTGGCGTGCGCCTGTCGCGCTACGGGGAGCTCTGGTACCAGGCGCAGACGGGGCTCGCCGGCGGCTGGCTGTTCGGGGTGAATCTCGTCAACGGCGAGTTGACGCGCGTCAACCTGCGCGACCAGATGAAGGAAAACCGCGTGAAGCCCGCCGGCGAATGGAACCGTTACGAGATTCGCGCTGTTGGCGACACGATCACGCTTTCGGTGAACGGCGCGGTTACCAGCACAATGACCGGCGTCGCGCTGCGCAAGGGCTATATCGGGCTGGAGGCGGAAGGGTTCGAAATCGCCTTCCGCAACCTCCGCATCCGCCCGCTCGATTGAGCCTTCAGAAGCCCGGCGCTTTCCACACGATTTCGCCGCCAACGATGGTCACGATGGGGCCTCCGTGGAAGGTGCGCCCGTTGAACGGCGTGTTGGCGCTCTTCGACAGCGAGTTCTTCACGTCGTACGTCCAGGGGTACTCGGGGTGGAAGATGGTCACGTCGCCCGCGTAGCCCGGCTTGAGCGCGCCGCGCGCCTGTTCGCCCTTCCAGCCGATGACGCGCGCCGGCTCGCTGGTGAACAGCGCCACCAGGCGGTTCAGGCTGATCCGGCCCGTGTGCACGAGCACCTCGAGCGCCACGCCCAGCGCGGTTTCCAGCCCGATGATGCCGAAGGGGCAGCGCTCGAACTCCTGCATCTTGTCATCGCCGGCGTGGGGAGCGTGGTCGGTGGCGAGGCAATCGACCGCGCCGGAGACGATGCCCTCGATCACCGCCTGCACGTGCTCGGGGCTGCGCAGCGGCGGCTTCATCTTGTAGTTGGAATCGTAGGGGCGCATCAGGCGCGTGTCGAGCGCGATGTGGTGGGGCGTGGCCTCGCAGGTGACCGGCAGCCCGCGCTGGCGCGCGAAGCCGACCATCGCTACCGCGTTCTTCGTCGAGATGTGCGCCACGTGGTACCGCGCGCCGGTGAGTTCGGCGAGAAGGATGTCGCGCGCGACCATCACGTCTTCGGCGGCGGCCGGGATTCCGCGCAGCCCGAGCCGCACGCTGTCGGCGCACTCGTGCATGTCGCCGCCGGCGGAGAGGTGGAGGTCCTCGCAGTGCTGGATGACGGGGATATCCAGCACGCGCGCGGTTTCCATCGCGCGCCGCATGACGCGCGCGTTCATCACCGGCCGGCCGTCGTCGCTGATGGCGACGGCGCCCGCGGCCACCATCGAGCCGATGGCGGCCAGCTCCTCGCCCTCGCTGCCTTTGGTGATGGCGCCGATGGGGAAGACATTCACCACGGCCTCGCGGCGGGCCTTTTCGACAATGTAGGTGGTCACCGTCGCCGAGTCGTTCACCGGGTTTGTGTTCGGCATGCAGCAGACGGTGGTGAAGCCGCCGGCGGCGGCAGCGCGCGAGCCCGTGGCGATGGTCTCGGCGTGGGTGAAGCCCGGCTCGCGGAGATGGACGTGGATGTCGATGAAGCCGGGGGCGACCACCAGCCCGGCGGCGTCGAGGGTCTCGGCGCCCGGCGCGCTCAGCCCCTGCCCCACGGCGGCGATGCGGCCGCCCTCGATGAGCACATCGGCGATGGCGTCGAGGCCCGATGCCGGGCAAATCACACGGCCGTTGCGAATCAGCAGCTTCTTCACCACAGCAACACCCTTTCGAGCACCGCCATGCGCACGGGTACGCCGTTTTCCACCTGGTTGAGGATCATCGAGCGCTGCGAGTCGGCCACCTCGGACGAGATCTCGCGGCCGCGGTTCATCGGCCCCGGGTGCATCACGATCACGTCCGGGTGCGCCAGGTCGACGTGCTCCTGCCGCAGCCCGTAGAAGCGGAAATACTCGCCCGCCTGCATCGGCGGCTCGTGAATGCGTTCCAGCTGCACCCGCAGCATCATGATCACATGCGCCCCGCGCACGGCGCGGCGCATGTCATATTCCAGCTCGACGCCCGGCGCGATGGCCGCCATTTCGCGCGGCAGCAGCGTGGGCGGGCCGCACAGCACGACGCTGGCGCCGAATTTCGTCAGCAGGAAGATGTTCGAGCGCGCCACCCGGCTGTGGAGGATGTCGCCGATGATGACCACGCGCAGCCCCTCGAGCCGGCCGCAGCGGTCCAGGATGGTCCGCGCGTCGAGCAGCGCCTGCGTGGGGTGCTCGTGCGTGCCGTCGCCGGCGTTGACAATCGGCGTCGACAGGTGGCGCGCCAGAAAGTGCGGCGCGCCGGAAGCCTGATGGCGCATCACGATCACCGACGGGCGCATGGCGGAAAGCGTGTTGAGCGTGTCGACGAGGCTTTCGCCCTTGGCGACGCTCGAGCCGGCGGCGGTGATCGACAGCGTGTCGGCGCCCAGGCGGTGGGCCGCGATCTCGAAGCTCGAGCGCGTGCGCGTCGAGTTCTCGAAGAAGGCGTTCACCACCATCATGCCGGTGCAGGTGTTGACCTTGGCGAAACCCGGGCCGCCGTGGGGCTGGAAGGCCACGGCGCGGTCGAGGATGCGTTCGATCTCGACGCGGTCCAGATCTTCGATGCCGAGCAGGCTGCGGCCCATGGCGCGCCTCCTTCAGTCGACTTTCTCGACCAGCATCACCTTCTCGACGCCGTCGATCTCCTGGAATTTCACCTCGATGATCTCGCGGGAGGAGGTCGGCACCTTGCGCCCGATGAACTGCGCCTCGATGGGCAGTTCGCGGTGGCCGCGGTCGATCAGCACCAGCAGGTGGACGCGCGCGGGGCGGCCGTGCTCGAACAGCGCGTCCAGCGCGGCGCGCACGGTGCGGCCGGTGTAGAGCACGTCGTCCATGAGGATCACGTCCTTGCCGGTGATCGGGAAGTCGATCTGCGTGCCGGCCACCACCGGCTTCGGCCCGATGGTGGACAGGTCGTCGCGGTAAAGCGTGATGTCGACGGCGCCGACCGGAATCCGGACGTTTTCCAGCGACTCGATCTTGCGCGCGATCCGCTCCGCCATCGGCACGCCGCGGCGCCGGATGCCGATGAAGGCGAGATTGCCGAGGTTGTCGGACTTCTCAAGGACCTCGTGAGCCAACCGCACCAGCGTGCGGTCCATCTCGGAGGCGCTCATCAACTGGGCCTTTTCTCGCGTTGCGCTCATCGCAGATCAGTGTACTAACTTCAGTGCTGCCGCATCCGGTCGCGCACCCGCCGGGAAAGGCGCTCGAGTTCTTCCAGCTCCTTGAGCGCCCTGATTGAAAGGACGTGGCCCTTGGTCTCGTCGAGCTCCTTTTGCACCGAATCGAGGATCTTGCGCATGCGCTCCAGGTCCTTCCGGTTGGCCTCGTAGTTGGCCTTGAGCACCGCCTCCGACCAGAGCCGCCCGTCCGGCAGGCGCTTGGGCTGATCAGCTCGCGGGGGCGGCGGCGGGGGCTCGATCTGCGCCGCCACCGGCAAGGCGAGCAACAAGGCTGAAAGCAGGGCCGCGAGCAGCCGCTTGCTAGACTGAACGGTGATGAAGGACGTGGGAATCGGCATCATCGGCCTCGGCAATGTGGGCGGGGGGACCCTTACCATTTTGGCGGAAAACGGCGGCGAAATCGCCCGGAAACTCGGCTTCCGGCTGCGCGTCGCCGCGGTGTGCAGCCGCAACCCCGCCGCCCGGCGATGGCCTGCCTCGCTCGAGCCCGCCCTGGTGACGAGCGACTGGCGCGAAGTGGTGGCGCACCCCGCGGTGGAGATCGTGACGGAGCTTGTCGGCGGCACGGGCGTGGCGGCCGAGATCGTGGAGGCCGCACTGCGGGCCGGCAAGAGCGTGGTCACCGCCAACAAGGAACTGGTGGCGCTGCGCGGGCCGGAGCTCTGGCGGCTGGCCGAGGAGAACGGCGCGGCGCTGGCCATGGAAGCCAGCGTTTGCGGCGGCATCCCGATTCATGCCGTGCTGCGCGAGGGCATCGCCGGCGACCGGATCGAGGCGCTGTTCGGCATCCTGAACGGCACCAGCAACTACATCCTCACGGAAATCGAGCAGCACGGCGCGCCGTTCGACGCGGTGCTCGCGGAAGCGCAGCGGCTCG
>Ga0308417_1000524_pt1 | contig 27840 bp, 18 predicted proteins | sample HotsprSampleOS65_FD_203528 | JGI IMG/M metagenome (GOLD analysis project Ga0308417, IMG submission 203528) | Hot spring phototrophic mat microbial communities from Octopus Spring, Yellowstone National Park, Wyoming, United States - 20090730_OS65 ...
TTTCGTCGACGTATCGCTTGTCGATATGTCGGACCCGATGTATGCGATTCTTTGCTTCTTTGTCGCCGTATTCGTCAGTATTGCGCCGGAGCGCATCCTGCGACAGTCGATCTCCCGCGCCTCCGACGCCTGGCGACAGATAAAGGGCGGCAGGTAAAGCATAGCGAAGGAGGGGCGGGGACGCCGATGGAAATTGTTGTCAGTGCGATTGCGCTTGTCGTCGTATATCTTCTCGTGGAAGCCTTCTATCGACGGGAAGATATACGGCGTTTCTGTCTCGAACAGATCGAGACGTATGCGCTTTCTGCATTTCGATTTGCTGCAAGACGGAACTCGAGCGTCGCCGAAGGCGAACGCAAGACGATCCTGGCGTTGCCGCCGCAGGCTGTCATCGACATTGCGCAGCGTCTGCCGTCTGCAACGCTTATCCGCACCCTCGCCGAAGGGTGCGCCGACGATGATCTGCGCGCCGACATTCTGTCGATCGCCGAATCGACGAGTCGTCGCGGACGTCGTGCGATCCTGGCGAAGACGCGACGCACGCAACGGACGGGGCAGGTGCAGGAATGAATACGCAAACCGCCATGCACTTCGCACTCGTGATTCTATTGTTCGGCGGCATCCTGGTCGCCCGCGATCGGCCGGATCGGGTTCTGGCGTTCCGCGATCTGGCGGTCGTTTCTCTGTCCAGAGAAACGTCTGCAATGCGCATGGCGTTTGCGTCGTTCGACCGCGCTTCGGAGGCGGATCGGCCTGTCGCTCTGCCGGAAACGGACGGTCGAACCGGGTGGGCCATCGATCTGGCGCGTCGACTCGGCAATAACGACCCGTCGCCGGACCTCATCGCCTGGATCGTCGCCTGGCAGCGCGCCGAGAACACGAACGCTGCATACAATCCGCTGGCGACGACGTATCGCACGCCGGGATCGACATGTTACAACCCGGTATGCGTGCGGAACTACAGCGACAGAAACGAGGGACTGGACGCAACCGTCGCAACGCTGGAGTTTTCATACCCCGGCTACGCCGACATTCGGGAAGGCATTCGCACGAACGATCCCGACCGTGCGATGCGCGGGCTGGCGGCGTCGCCGTGGGGCACGAACGCAGGCGTCGTGGCGGCGATTTATGCGGAGCGCACCGAGACGACGCCGTTTCTCGACTGTCGGGAAAACACCCAAATTATCCGTCGTCTGTTGACGGCGCGTCTTGCGCCGGGGGAATCGTGGTCGTTCAACGAAGCCGTCGGCGATCCGCGACTGCTCAACGGCATCACGGCGTGCAACGGGGTATACGGCGGCGGCTGGTGCAACATTGCCGGCCGCATATCGTACATCGCCCGCACGATGGGGTTGCAGGTCGACTTTCGCCCGCACTCGCCTCCGCACAACGATCCGACGCCTCTCGACAACGTCGCCATCTGGAACGTCGACGGACGGCGCGGGTTCGAGGGACGGCGGCTCGACCTGATCGTGACGAATGCGTCACCTGTCGTCGTCGCCTGGATGGTCGGCGACGACGGTCGTGCGGTAGCCTGGCGGGAGTAGCCCGCCGGGAGCGGGAGGAGGCATAACGATGGGAGACGAGGTTGAAATCGACCGACGCTGTTCGAGCAGCAGTTCGACGACTTTGAGGCGATCGTCGGATTGCTGCTGCTGCACCTGGCGCGGAGAGTCGAGACCGACCCATCGGCCGAGGACCTCTGCGGCGCGCACGCGGGCGATATCCGACTTCCCGTTCTCTGCAATGTCGGTCAGGACGTCGATCATGCGGTGCATGCGAGATGCTGCATTATCGACAATTTCATTGAACACCCGCGCTCGCATATCGTGCTCGATCGCCTTGTACGCCGGATCGTTGCGCCAGCGCTGGATCGTGCGCATCGACACGTTGAGGCTGTCGGCGCACTGCCGGTTCGACAGGCGAGCGACGACCACGAGTTCGGCGAGCCTGACATATATTTCATTCGATTCGGAGGATTCCATGTATTCGGTCATGCGTCGCGTTTCTCCCGTCCCGATGCGACATGTGCAAACGGGACTCGTCATCTGCGATGTGTTCTTCTTCGACGTGTGCGGTCGACTCGTCGTCTGGGACGGCGAACGCGCCTGGGCTGTCGAGTCGCGCCCGCAATCGACAGTATATACGCTTGTCGATGAGAGCGGCAATCGGATGAGCGTCGATATTCGTTCATCTCCGATTTCCATCGGCGATGTCGGAGTCGCCATCGCCGTTCTGCGCACGGCGGCGCGTCGCGCCGTGGACTGCGCGCTTCGCCCGCAGCGCCTGGCAGTCGACGACGATGCCGTCGTTGTGCAAACCGACGGCGAAACCGTCCGGCTGCCGCGCATGGCATCGGCGTATGCAACGGACTCCGACCATGTCGTGCTCGATGCGGAAGCGTATATTTCGACCGGCGACGCAGCGCGCATGCTGGCGGTATCCGACGACACCGTCCGGCGACTGATCAAACGCGGCGCGCTCGAAGCCGTCGCCACGCAGGGGGGACACTATCGCATTTCACGCAGGAGCGTTGTGCAGTATGCAACGAATAGAAGCGATCACGCCTTCTGATCTCGACCGTCAGACAGCGGCGTTTGCGCGTTTTCTCGCAATGTGCTACAATAATCGCAGCACACTCGAGAAAGGACGCAATATGATCCCGGAGGTCATCGATCTGTCGAAGCGCATGCTGGAGCGGACGCAGTCGCCGAGTCTCGCCCGATTCGGCGCGCTTCTCATCACGCGCAGCTCCCGCGCCTTCGATCTGGATGCGCACAACGACGTCCTGATCGCCGACGAATACTCCGAGCGCATTGTCGATGCGTTCTTTGTTGATACCGTCGGCGTTCCGAACGCTCTGTTCCTGATGCGCGCCTCGGAATGGCGCATGCGCAACAGAGCGCTTGCGGCGGCGGGACTTCTGCGCGACGATCGGCTGCGCATTTCGCTGGCGCAATGCACGTCGTGCGCAATACAAATCGGATACGGGTATCACGAACCCGATCCGATTTTTTTGTATTACGAGACGAAGCGCATTCGGATTGGAGCCGAACGTCGCAGCGCGGTACGCACGCGCCCGGTCGTCGTCTGCCGCCACTGCGCCCGCCGACGCATGCACGTCGACGATCGATTTGTCGACCGCGTCTTTCAGGCGGCGCGCAGGATATTGGGACACGATGCGACGAACGACGATCTGCTGGTGCGCGCAACGTTGATGGCGCTGCGCGACGATCGCATTTTCGACATATACGTCCAGCTCGAAAACTATCACGTATTCGAGACGGCGAATCCGCCGTTCTATCAGTTCGTAGAACATATGACGGGAACGCCGTACTCCGACGACAACGATTGTTTGCGTCGCATCGGCGACGATGCCGACCGGTACATTTCCGCCTATCACAAATCTCTGCACGATCGGTACGCCCGATTCCTCGACATTCACAGGGAAGAATATGAATCCAGGAGAGCAAAAAAGAGGCGCAGGCAATAGCAGCGCCGCCATTGTTCCGAGACATCGTCATCGAACCGATTCCGACCCTCTCGATGCAGTCGACATCGAGCGATATCGAAGCGAAGCGTATCTGGTATACGGCATCGACGACCCGCAACGATTCGGGTCTCGCGATGTGGTCGAAGGCGTTGTCGGGCGACATGTCGCCATGCGTCGGCTTCAGGCGAAAGGCGGGCTGACCCTGTACGAGATGGCGACACTCGCAAAGGCGATGTCGTCCGACTATCTGCTGGCGGGATGCAGCCAGCAGGAATGGGCCAACCGGGTGCGACCGTTCGGGTGCGCATACGCCCAATACCGCAAACTCGTTCAGCTCGCCGACATCATCGAGGAAGGATATCTGACCGACTGGGAGAAGACGTTCAAGAACGCCTCGATGACCGTCATTCTCGATGCGCTGTCAATGTTCGGGTACGTTCGTTCGCTGATGCGAAGCGGCGAAACCGAGTCGGCGCGTTTGTTTGCGGCATTCATCGAACGGTTCCTCCAGTCGCCCTATGCGACTCAGGAGAACCTTGCGGCTCTACGGCAGGCGGGCATCGTCGAAAAGTGGCCGTCAATCTTCAAAAGCATCAAAGAAACTCAAAAAGAATCAGAAGATTCTGCAAGAGGTTTTTTTGATGCCGTTTTTCCGGGAATGGACGGCGACGACGAGCCGCCATCCGACGACAGTCCGTTTATTCGATTCGTTGCCGGACTGTCGACCGGCGGACTGAACGACCTGTCCGATGTCGAAACCGCAACGACGGCGACGATTACGGCTGCGAACGCGACGCGGCGCAGGCGCGCCGTGCGAAATGCGAACGCCGACGCTTCCGAAGGCGAAAGCGAGCCGGTCGTTCGCCTTTCGTGGAACGACAACCCGTATGCCGTCGAAGATCGTCCGAAAGCCGTCGTCGAAATGACGACCGACGACGGCAGTTACTGCACGATAACGATCGTCAACGCTCCGGTGTCGATACTGTCGGTTCTGTCGCAGTTTGTTCGACTTGTCGACAAAGATGATCGTCGGATCGATGTCACCCCTTTCTAACATAACATACCATAGGAGAGTGAAATGAAAGTCACCATCCAGACGAATGAAGAGCGATCGGCCCTCCCGCCGATTACCTGGCACGGAGGCACGTCGTTCTATTTGACAAATGGCGTTCCATACGCCATCGCAAGCGAGAAGGACGTCGAAGAGGTCAAGGCGGGAAAAACACGGATCGGCAAGTCGGTTCTTTCGCTTGGACGCTTTCCATGCTTTGCGATTCCATCGGACAGCGACCGGATCAACGAAGTGCATACATCGTTCCTCGACTCGTTCCCGGTAATCATTGCAAGCCACCCTCGCGGCAAAGAACAGGCCATCGTGACGCATCGGTACGCTCCCGATGTGTCGCTTGGCTTTATGATCTCGGGATACGCATCGACGACGACGTACCTCGCGCAGCGCAAGAAGGACATCGCGCTGCAAAATGCGAACCTCGGCATCGCAACCGGACTGGCGAAGCGCCAGCGACAGGATGGATCATCTGTCGATATCGGTCTGACGTCGGTTGTCGTCATGGTGTACGGCATTCGCTCGCCGGTTTCGCCGATCGACTACGGCGACCTCTGGGAATCGTATGAGCGCGACCTCATCGACCCCGCAACGCCGTCGCACGCGCTGTTTCGCCTGACGATGCGGTCGTACAGCTCGCAAACGCTATACGACGCATGCAAGGCGGTGTCGCTGGCGGCGGTCGGGTTGAATCTGCTGCGGAAGCACCCGAAGGACTCGAAAAAGTTCATCGACAAGGTCGTCAAAGCGGCGGACGCAGTCGACGCCTACAACGGCCGCGCCGACGAGCTGCGATCGGTTCTTGAAGGGAACGAGGATATCGGTCCGCCGTCGATTGCGGTGACGTTCGCCGGTCAGTACTCGATCGTTCCGAAGAACGTATCGACGATCATTTCATCGTCGATGTTCGCCATCGGCGATATGATCGTCACCGGACCCGCCGACTCGCTCGACGCCTGGAAGACGATGTCGGGGTATATCGCACGGCTGAGCCGCCGTCCCGCCGATCCGGTCGACGACGACTTTCTGACGCCGTTCGCCGAAGCAATGGCGCAGGCGCTCTATCCTGCGATTATGATGCCGGCGTTCGTAATCGAGTCCGACCCTTTGCAGGCGATTATCGATACGCAGGTCGACTACGTCGAACGCCTGTTCGCAGGGTCGGCGACGGACGGCGAATCCCACGACGAAAGCGACGCAGACGAGGCCGATCACTCGTCCGACCAATTTTGACGCAGTATGAAGATCACGATACAGCGCATTGACCCTGTCGATGCGCTAAGTGAGTTGACGCAATTTGACGTTCGCGGGCGGCGGATGTATATCCGCTGCCCATTCCACGACGATGGAGATCGGCCCGAAAACTGGAGCATGATCGTTCATCGAACGCACTGCTATTGTTTCGGATGCCGAAAATCGGCGTCGCACTACGACGTCATCAACGCACTGCGGTCGAAGAACGGACGGAACGTCGGGGAAACGGCCGTTCCGGTGTCGGTCAACGGGCGTCGCATTCCGACCTTCGACGAACTCGATTTCGTGCAACAGACAAGCGACCTGGTCGACGATGCGCCGATGTCGCTTGCGATGCGTCCGGCGATTGCAACGTTCATCGAGCGCGTCCGCGACATTGCGGCGGAATGCCTGCTCGAACGCGAGGACGCCGTCGACTATTTGCGCGGGCGTATGGTCGTCGATATGCGTCGGTTCGGATACCTGCCGTCATCGGATCGTTCGGTCGCTTCCCGGATCGATTCTCTGTCCAGAGAAATGGGACTCGGCGACGTTCCGATGATGATGGGGATTCTCGAGACGAACAAAAAAGACGGGCGAATGCAGATCGGAAAAGCGTTTCGACGGTCGGTCATCGCTTTCGGAATGAAGCATCGATCGTTCGATCCGTACTTTCAGGCTCGCTTTATCGGCGGACGCACTCGCATGGCGTATCGCAGCCCGGCTCGCATTCGACGCGGTCCGATCGTGTTCGTCGACGATCCCGGACGACCCTGGCTTGTCGTCGAAGGCGTGTTCAAAGGCGCGTGGGCGTTCCCGACATTCAATGTTTTTGCCAGCGTCGGAGCGTTCTCCATCCGTCCCGACCAGGAATCCGATTTCGCCGACATCTGTCGGCGCGGGCTGATCTGTCCCGATAACGACGATGCAGGAAAACGAAACGCGGAATCCGCAGCGATGATTGCATCCGAGTACGGGTTCGCGCCGCGCATGTTCCTCGTCGACGATCAATACAAAGATGTCGACGAAATGGCGCTGCACGTCGGACGCGATGCGATGCTGCGCCGTCTGCTCTGGAGTCTGTAACATGAACGGTATTGATCTATTGATGAAAGTCGTTCCCGGAATGACCCGGGCGCGGGCGGAGGCCATCGCAAGGATCGGCGACGCAGCCGTTCGTGATGTCCTGGCGTTGAACGAGTCGGGACGGCGCATTCTGGAGGCGACGTTTCGATCGTCTCGTTCGCCGGACGCATACGCCGAAGCGTTGCGGGCGTTGACGGAAGACTACCAGATCAACCAGATTGCGCAACTCCTGCCCCGCCATCGACCTCGCGCCGTCCGGGCGTTCGTTGGGAAGGCGCAGGAACGAGGCATTTCCTGGATCGGGCTGATCCAGAGCGACCCGACGATCGCAACCGAACATTTCACGCGCAGCGAATGTCTGACGCTGTGGAAGTATTGCGGCATGATGTCGTCGCCGGAAATCGCCCGCATCGCCTTTTTCTGGGGAATGCGGTCGGCCATGATGTCGAGCGGATCGACATTCGTATCCGAAAGCGTCCTGCGTCGACACGTCGAGCAGATCGACCCCGACATCAGATTCGACCTCGTTCGCCGGAATTACGAGTCCGACATGTCCGGGCCGTTGCCCGGATTCGAGTACAACGGCTACGTCTGGCTCAAGAGCGTGCGTCGTCATCAACGCAGCATCGCCGTTTCGCTGGCGAATTGCGCGCCGTTGTTCGATGCGGACGACCTCAACCCCGATTCCGTCAACGCCGTTCTTGACCGATTTGAACGTCGAAACTCGATATCGCTCGACGATAACCAGCGACGGGCGGTTTATACGGCGTTGACCAATCCGTTCGCCGTCATCACCGGAGTCGCAGGCGCGGGCAAGACTACCGCTGCGGCGGCGCTCGTCTACGTCGTTCGGACGTTCGGTCATCCGATCATCGTCGCGTCTCCGACTGCGAAAGCCGCTCAGGTGCTGATCGAACGCATCCATACGATGACGGGAATGACCGATGTCGTGGCGCGGACGATTCACTCGTACTTCGGTCTCATTCCGAACGAAAGCGATGCGGCCATCGACGAAGTCGTCGACGTCGGCGTTGCGTCACTGGACGGCGAATCGTCTCCGCGACGCCTCCTCGTCGTTTTCGACGAGACATCGATGATCGGCGAAGAGGTCGCAGGCGCTGCGCTGGCGAAAGCGGCCCCTTTCCGTCCGGCGGTCGTCATGTTCGGCGACCCGCAGCAGCTCCCAAGCGTGTCGCCGGGAGACCTGTTCCGGGTGCTCATCGAACAGTCGGATCGGCGCAATGCGCGGGTCCATCTCGAGCGGTCGTATCGCCAGGCGGGAGGATCGGGATTGATGGCGTTTATCGAAGACTATCGACTCAGGCAGGCGAGCATAACGAAACAGTACGGCGATGACGTTGTTCTGTTGCAGCGCGCCGACGACGATCGGCTGTACGAAGACGCCGTGCGCATGGCGTTTCCCGACCGCATCGCCAACGACAATGTGCAGATCATCTGTCCGACCCGCGAGGGCGTGAACCGACTCAATCGGGCGGCGATCGACTGGCTGTTCGAGGGGCGACGACCGTTCGAGCGCGGGCTGCATGTCGGCATGCGCTGCGTCTGGACAAAGAATCAGAAGATCGTTTCCTGGAACGACCCGGACGACGTCGAGATAAACTCCGACGGACGCGACCTGTTTATGGCGAACGGCCAGATGTTTACGATCGTCGAGTACGGCGGTTCGTACCGGCTATGGATCGGCATCCGACTCGACGGATCGGACGACATCACGTACATTACGCTTGACTGGTACACCGAAGAGCGCATGTTCGTCCCCGCATACGCCCTGACCGTCCATAAGGCGCAGGGCAGCGGATGGGACAGCGTGTTCGTTGTCGCGCCGAAAACGTTCTATACCCGGCAACTCGGATATACCGCGATCACCCGCGCAAAGCGACGGGTGGTCGTCATCGGCGATGTGACATCGTTTCTTCAGGCTCCGTCGATGAAACCGCGCAGGACATCGCTGCCGGATGCGTTTGCGTGGGCCGAGAAGAACGTCGTCGTCGAATAAATATCACCTGCACCAGGAGGAAGTATGAACAGATTTCCCTTATTTTCCAATCCGCCTCGCAACGTTCTCGTCACGACGCATCGCAATGTCGACTTCGACGCCTTCGCGTCGACATACGGGACGGCCATTGCGCTTCGTCGGATGAACGTCAACGTAAAGGTTGCGCTGTTCGGATCAAAGCCGCACTGGTTCGATGACGCCTGCTCGCAGGCGATCCCGAATCCGTACCGGTCGACCATCCCGACCGTATGGAACGAACTCGACGCAGATCGCGCCATTGCGCTCGTCGACGCGTCCGACATCTATCGGTGCATCGACGACGACAGCATCGACGTCCGCCTCTGGTGCGTCGTCGATCACCACAACGTTGATCCGCAGACCGTCAACGCCGATCACGTCGTCATCGATGCCGACGCGCCGGCATGCGCCGTCGTCCTGTACGACCTGGCGCGTGCGGCCAACGTCGACATCGACAGCGTCCTGGCCCGCATCTGGCATATCGGACTTGCAGGCGACTCGGTCGGCTTCTCGGCGTCATCGACAACCTATCGCACCCACGCATACGCCGCAGAGCTGTTGCGGATCGCGCCCGATGCGCATGCGATATACGCCCAATTGTCGAAAATGACGGTCGGGCTGAGCGACATTTTCAGCGCCGGGAAAACGATGTCGGATATGGAAATGATATACGCCCCGCAGAAGCCGGACAACGCCATCAACGTCATCGCGTTCCCCTGCGACAGCGCCGTCGAATCGCACATATTGATGCGCATGTTCGGCGCATTGCATCTGGACGAGTCGATCGACGTAATCGCCTACGTATGTCCAAACGGCGACAACGAAAAGTCGCTGCGCGTATCGTTCCGATCGCAGAACGGAACCGCTTACGAGCTTGCGCGTCGGGTCGCCGACGAACTCGGAGTCAAATATGGCGGGCACGACAACGCCGCCGGCATTCAAAAGGTTTTCGATTACGAACCTCTCGATCTTATCGACGTTATTTTCGACGTCGCACACCCTTATAGGAGGGGATAGGAGATGTTCCGATTTTCGCGGCTTGAGCCGCTCATCGTTGCGATCGCAGAGAACAAGGCGATCGAAACCGACGACGTCGCCGACATTATCATTCCCGACACGTTTCCGTATATCAATGACGGAATGTTTGATCGGTGCGACATCGTTGAGTTGAACGGGCTGCCGTCGGCGCGCTATCGACGCGCCATTGTGCGGTCCGCCCCAAAGCCGAAACGATCGGCGATCCGGTTCGGAAACGAACCCGTTTTCGCTCCCGACGACATCATCCTCGAATGCACGGTATCGATGCTTCCCGTGCGATACGACGATTCCGAGAGGTCCGATCGAATCTCGGTATCGACGATGTCGCGCTTCAAGGAAGCGGTCGCCGTCGTCGTGCGACGCGTCGTCCCGGTTCAGAACAGCGCGCTCGTCGAGTCGATCGTCGAAAAGTTCTGGCATATCGTGCTGCACGCCCGTTCGACGCACTCCGGTGTCGTTATCGACGGCATGCGTGAAATAGCCGCAAAATTGACGGTCGACAACGATGTTCTGGCTTCGACATCGGTGTACGCCGAAATGTTGACCCCCTGGGAATGCGCCTTTGATATGGCGCTGATGTCGCTTTCGCGTCGGCTGAACGAAAAGGCGGAGCGCACATCGGAATACGACATCGACGACATCAACGCCGCATTCTTCCGATTCGCCGTCGAAACGACCTTCCTCTCGGCGGAATCCGTCGAGAAGCGCATCCGGCGCAGTAGAACCGACAGTCCCGACGACGACGTCGATGTCGCCGTCGGCCGTCTGTTCAAACGCCCGCCTCCGCACGACGACGACAGTAACGACGTCGGCGGATCGGACAATATCATCGACGACCCGTTCGATCCGTTCGGCGTATCATAATAGAGCGCAAAAACCCCCTCCCGGCTTTCCGGGAGGGGGTTTTGTCGTCGTCTACGGCCGGAACGATCGGGCAATGTCGGCGATGCGCTCGCCGTAGCGCTCTCCCGGCGACGCCCATCCGTACCCGGACGGATTCTTCGCCTTCCCAAGCGCCGCCAGCGTCTTTGCCGATCCGTGAGCCGAAACGGGCAGATCGCGAAAGCGCAGCGCAAGCGACACATACGCTTCCTGAATCGGGGTGCGCTCATCCTTTCGCAGCGCATACGCCGTCAACCTGCCGATGTGAGCGACAACGGCGTCTTCCCAGGTCAGAAACGTCAGTCCTTTGCGCCATACGCGGGCTTCGTCATCATACGCCCACGTCGCCGCCGTGATCGTAATCAGGGCTGCGCCGAACGTGATGACGCGGGTCGGCGATCGCGGCATCGTCGTCGATGTTTCGCCGGTGACTCCGATCCCCGCCGGATTGTTGTTGCGGAGAAACCACCAGGATGTCAGATATCCGGTCTCGTGACACAGTTGCGCAATCGCAACGTTCGGGTCGATCGAGCATTCGCGGCATGCGTCCTCGTACAGCCGGACGAGCGCCTCGATCCGACGTGCGTGTATCGGGTAGAACGCCGGGTACGACGTCGAACGCGCAAGGTGTCGATGACGCTCGTTGATGACCCGCGTCGTATGCGCCGCGTCGAACGAGACGCGATCTCCTGCGACGATGTAAGAACTCTGTTCGGTATAGGCGTTCATTGCGCTATGTTGCGTTCGTTCCGCGATACGTGATAATGCCGTTCGGCGATGAGTCGAATCTGATATGAACCCCGACGCCCGCCGATGTGACGTAGGGGAGTCCCGTCCCCTGATTCATAATGAACAGGAGCGGGGTGTTGTTGAAGTCGTCCGGATTATGGATCGCAACGACGACGCCGCCGATCGTCTGATCGGCCACGGGATTCGACAGCGTGATGTTGTTCGCCGTGACCCGCATCAGCATATCGTTCCCCGACACGGACGTCGTGCGCGATACGTTCTGAAGAATGACATACCAGTCCGTCTGATCGGGTCCGAACAGAATACGTGCATTCGTCGGTATGTCCGACATGGCGAAAATGGTGTCGGATGCCGGATCGATGTCGTTCAGCAGATTGGTCAGATTGACGGGAATCGCTGCAATCCCCCAGACCTGCCATTCGACGAGCGCAAGACGTTCAACGCCGCGCCGGAAGAATATGGCCATGCATCACTCCTGTACCGGATCGAGGACGATCCGCCACGACGAAAGCCAGGCGTGCGGGTCGTCCGGTCCTTCGACGGTTTCAACCCGCAGATCGTCGTGGCGAACGACCGTCGTTACGTTGTTCCGTCTCCGATTATATCGATCCCTGCCGGGAAAGGCAATAAAACGACCTCCAGGAGAAACGGAGCTGATGCCGGCGTAGATGAACCCCGGCGCTTCAAACGTCGACTCGCCGCGATCGTAGAAATGGTCGACCGCGCCGAACTCGGAAAGCGTCTGCGTTTCTCGGGTGACGTAGTTATAGCGCCGGATGATCATCGGGTCGGCGTAGTTGTACCCGTGTTCGTCGTAGTGCCAGAGGATCGGGCTTGTCTGTCGAACCATCCGGTTCAATTCAGGACTGCGCTGATTCGGGTAGTTCCTCCTCGTCAGCCCGGTCAGGTAGTAACTCCAGTTTCCGACAATCGCCGGACGGGTGACGCAGATGTTGCGGTCGGCGTTCGTCGGCACGATGACCGGTCGTCCGACGGAATTGTTCGATTGCGGAGACCGGAACGCCGGATCGACCAGGTGATGCTCGATGAATCCCTGGTGCCCCCAATGGAGCGACATGCCGATCCGCACGGCATACCCGAAGGTCGCAATGCCGAAGTCGTATATCCACGCATTCGGATATCCGTTGATGTCGGTTCCGTCGTATGGCATGTGCATCGTGCGCACGATGGTCATCTGATTGGCGACAAGATCGGCAAGCGCATAGTGGATGACCGATCCCCGTCCGTTCCCGACGTGAAATCGCTGTTGCGTCACCAGGTACGCGACGCCGTTCCCCAGATAGCAGGGGCGAAGCGCGCTGAACGACGGCAGATAGAGTTCCGACATCAGCCGTTGCGTCTGGATGACGTCGGTAAGCGGACCGTAGTAGTAGGCGAACGCCTTGCGTCGATACGCCTCGGGTCCCCTCGTCGCCTGCCACATCGGAATCGCCGGACAGTGAAGCAGCGGATTCGGGTTGGGCGGCGTCGTGGTGTTGACCGACTGGTAGACGAACGAAATGAACACGTTGCCGTTTTCGACGAACTCGAGCGTGAACAGCGCGATTCGGACTCCCCGGTAGGCGTCCGGCGGAACCAGAATGCGCATCGCCTGCCATGTTGCGCCTTCGTCGCGGCTGATGCAGAACGACGGCGCGTCGAGTCCTCCCTCCGCCGATATCGCCAGATGTCCGCTCTGAGATACGAAGATGCACCCCCAGACTCCTTCGAGAAGGAACATGCGTCCGGGGGTGGCGGATTCATGGGCGCGCAGCGGAACGGGGTTCGCCATCCGTCCGTGAAGCACCCAGGTTGTCCGATCGGGATGGACCCAGATGTTCGACCAGGCCATCGGGCGCTGTTCGTCGTTCATCGGCGGGTGATTGCCGTTTGCGGAAGGCGCTACGGGAATGAACGTCCATTCTCGATTTCGATACCGCCAGATGCCGCGACGGTCCGGCGGAGGAATGTACGGGTTCGGAATGTGTCGGGGATCGGAACTCGACGATTGCGCCGGAATGTCGGTCGGGCAGATCAGGTCGACATCCATACTCTCCAGCGCCAGGCGCTTGACGATACGGTACGACACCGTCTTCTGATCCTGAAGCGGGCTGGCGACATACCTCCCCGACGATACGTTCAGCGCATAAAACGCGCCTCGCCGGCATTCCGCCGACAGCCGGATCGCAACGCACGACGACGTCATCGTCGACGAGTCGGTCGACGGCGAGTACTCGAGCGACTCGATGCCGTTCATCGTCGGCAGCGTAACGACGATGCTCTGTCGACCCGTCTGAGGATAGAGCGCGTATACCTCAAAGGTGTACACCCCCGGCTCTTCGAGCATCGCCAGTCCCAACGGCTCAAAGTAGTGCTGCCCGGATGAATCGTTATACCGTCGCAGCGCATGCTCGATGCGCGTGCGGGCGTCGGCGGTCATGCCGGCAAGCGGACCTGCGGACAGGTCGGGAATGTCGATGAACGATACGCCGTGATGCGGGGATACGACCGGGTTGAACTGCATTCTCGGATATCGAATCGAGAGGAGCCAGAAGATCGTCCGGTCGGAGTACGACGCCCCGGAAAACAGGATCGACCATATGCCGTCCATCGAACGCGCATACGTTGCGGCGTTCGATATGCGGATCGTCGCGCCGATGCGGTGACGGTCGGGAAGCGTCGCATACGATGCGTTGTCCCAGAGCAGCGTGGCGAACGCCGGTCGAACGACCATCAACAGCAGCGCAGGAATGTTCTTGCGCACGTTCGGACGGAGGAACAGCGCGGCATCGCCGTCGCGCAGCCCCTGCACCCCCGGATTGACGAACGAAAACACGCCGTGCTTCGGGTGGTGCGCCAGACCGGACGCAGCCGATGTGACGACGCCGGTGAATATCTGGTGCATCGCGTTGAGAACCGGCACAAGATCGTGCATGCTTACGTGCCTCCATAAGGGTCGGGATCGTTCGCGTTGGTGAACATGACGGCGCTGGCATGGCGAATCTGTTTCGCCGTCGGGGTTGAATAGGAAAAGGTGTAGTTGATCCGCGACAGTTCCAGGATCGACGGTCCGGCGGTTCCCGAAACCCGAATCTCGATGCTCAGCGAACGCGACGGGGATGTTTCGCATGTAATGGTCGAGAACGCCGACGTCGGCTGTCCGGTGCGCACCGCCACCACGTGTCCCTGTTCGTAGATCGCCTGCTGCGCGCCTGCGTTCGGCAGCGTCCAGCGAACGGTCATCGATTCCGTTCCGTTCGTCACCCCGCGCACGTGCAGCGTCGCATCGAAAGTGAACGTCGATGCAATCGTCGGCGTGTACGCAATGCCGTGTCGCCCCTGCGAATCGAGGGTCATCGATCCGACGTAGAGCGCCGTGAACGAACTGCGATTCATCGGAAAGTTGAGTCGCAGCCATTCGTTGCGCGGCAGGCGTATCGGCGGATTGACGATGATCTGACCCATGTACGCAATGGTCGCGGTCTGCGACGCTCCGGCGAGCGGACTCCAGCCGGAACGGGTGTAGATATGCCAGACTCCGCCGCTGATCGTTCCGTTCGCCGATTGCGTTCCTCCGACGTTGATGAGATGCCCAAGACGCGGACGCTGCGGCAGGTTCGCCGTCGACGGAACGACGCGATGGTCGTACACGATGAAATGTTCGCGCATGCCGCCGGGACGTCCCGCAAAGCCGATGCAGAGGTACGGCGTGTACTTCTCCGCATTGTTCGGTTGCGCAACGAATACGACATCGTCCGGCAAAAGCCAGGTCATCCATCCCGCCAGCGCATTGACCGATCCGAGCTCCTGCGAATAGACCTGGACGATGTTCGACGACGCCAGCATATCGGTCGATACGACCCGCGCCGGTCGAACGGCGATCTGATGTCCGATGACGTCGACAAGCGTGTCGAGCATAGAGTCGCTCCGTTGTTCTCTGTCCAGAGAAATCTTACTGTCCGTCGCCGCGAGACGGCGGATCGGGCAACGGCGGAATCGGAACGTCCTCGCGGATGGCGCGAAAGATCGTCACCTCGCGCAACTGATAGGTCGTTTCCCAGATGCGCCGTTCGCCGTCGACCGAATAAGAAATCGACTGCACCTCGTACCACTGACTGCCCGGGTTGTTCATCACGTGGAACGCATTTCCCGAAAACCGTCCGTCGATTGCAGGATGAACCAGGACGACCATGTCGCAGAGTCGCAAGAAGACATGCGCCGAAAACTTCGCCTGCGCGGTCGTCCTGGCGCGGATCGAGTGATACCCGCGCTGCGCAAAGCGCCACAGATTCGCCCATGCTTGATCCCGCACCTGATCCGACCAATAGCGACCGGAGTCGAGCGTCCAGGGACCGGCAAGAAGCCAGCGACCATGCTGCGGATCGGTTGCGTGCTGCGGATAATCGGCTCCCCACTCCTCGTTCCAGTTCGACAACGACGCCGTGATTTTGTAGTACGCCGGCAATCCGGTTCGCACCGACACGGAAACCGATTCGGGAATATGCACCGGATAGAAAGGGAACGCCTCGTATAGTCCGTCGAAATCGGAATATCCCGGACTGCGCGATCCGGCGATGGTCGCCATCGGAATATCGAAGATCGGAAGTCGCACCGTGGCGTGGACCAGGTTGAGATCGAAGCGCGTGTAGCGCGAACCCTCATACGTCGACCCGTTCCACGTGTTCACCTGCGAATGATCGAAGAACGCCTGGGGATACCAGTAGTTGCGGTCGGGAATGATCCAGAGTCCGTTGCGTTGCGTGAAGAAGGCGAAGCAAAACTCGTTGCGCGCTCCGTCGCGGATGTTACTCCAGTATTGCCCCTGATTGAACGTCCAGTCGCGGTACTCCATGTTCGCCGTCTGTCGATTGTCGGTGACGTATGCGCCATACGCCTGCGATACGTTTTCCCAGGACACGCTGTACCATTGCCCGCCGGGAACCCACATCGCCGAATAGAACATCAGCACATCGTGATGGTCGGCGAAGTTGCTTCTTTCCAGCAGCATATACCCGACGACGTCGCCGAACGTCATGTCGTTGAACGTCACCCCGATGCCGTTGTTCACGTGGCGAAAGAAGCCGACGACGTGCGTCTGCATCTGTTCCAGAATCATATCGGCGGTGCGGCAGGAAATCGACGCTTCGTGGCGATCGAACGAGTACGATATCGATTGCGCGTCGATGTATCCGCAGAAGACGATTTCCGGCGGCTCGTGCGGACGCGATGGATGATAGTCCGGCGATGCGCGAAGTCGCACCCGATCCGATCCGTTATGCGCGTAGAAATCGACTCGCACAACGACCGGAACATACCCCTCGACGGCGTCGATGTTCGCCAGAACCGACAGATCGCCGTGCAGCTTCGCCTCCATCGTCCAGCCGCCGGCATCGACCCCGCCGGAGATCGACAGGCTCGACACGTCATACGGCATTCCGGCGCGTCGATCGATGACGATGACCTGACGTCGACTGCTCACCGGAACTCGCGTGTCGATGGTGAGTTCGACGTCGTAAATGCCGGGCTGGAGGAAGACGACGTCGAAGTACGCCGGCTGAGGCGCGGGGTGGTAGGTGAAATCGTAGTCGTAGCGCGGAGACGATATGCAATGAACCTGATTGTTCGTCACGTCCTGGTCGTTCAGCAAAACTCGCCACTGATGACCGGTCGCCGCCCATCTTCGACGGATGTACGAGTAGCCGCCGAAGAACGTTATCGGCTCATGCAGGTAGGCGATGCGATGCGGTCCGAACACGCAAAATCCGCGATCGGGGTGCTTTCCCAGTTGCTGAGGGTATTCGGTTCTCGGCGGATTCTCAAATCGCGCATCGGTTGCAATGCGGATGGCGTTGCCGAACGCCACGACGACGTCGAACGATACGCTCGATGTGTTGATCAGCCTGGCGTATTCGATGGCCTGTTCGCGGGTAATCATACATCCACCGTCACTACTGCGTAGAGAGTCGTCGACGCCGTATCGATGACTGCGCCGCCGGAACGGACGACCGACAGCGAGTCGCCATACGCCCGACAGACGATCCAGGCATCGACCGGCGCAAAGAAGAAGCGCACCCAGAGCGCCGGTCGATGCGGTCGCCATATCGCCCGGTAGCGCTGCGACACGTTTTCCGCTTCGCTCTTCCAGACCAGCGATATGGACGGAAAGTAGGCGTAGCGGGTCGTCCGGTCGAACCCGAGCGCAACGGCATCGATCCCCCAACGCATTTCGTTTGGCGCAGGAAAGGCGTAGTTTGACGGATCGAACGACAGAACGTTTTCGTTTTCATCGAAATACGGCTGAAGAACGAAGAAACTCATAGATCGCCTCACTCATCCGACACGTCCGGCGTTCCCGCCAGAAGGTCGACGACAATATCGCTCCATTCGATGTCGATATACGCTTCGACCACGTCCGGCGTTCCCGCCAGAAGGTCGACGACAATATCGCTCCATTCGATGTCGATATACGCTTCGACATATAGAGTCCCCGTCTCCAGCGCAACGTCGCCGCCGATCGGTATCTGATGGATTAGAAATCGCCAGGGATCGGGAGGCGGCTGTTCGCCGATCGACGGCGCAGGCGCAGGCGGAAGCCCGACAAAGTCGATGTCGATGTTCGGATCGAGAAAGAACGTCAGCACGACGTCGATTCCTTCGACGCCTCGGAGCGAACCGATCGTCGGAATGCGCGGACGGGCGGGCGATGTGCGCCATACGCCGTCCTGGTCGTAGTACGACAGAAGAACGGTTCGATGATTGCGCGCCGCGTCGTAGATCGCCTGCCACAGGTCCGCCAGCATCGATGCGTGCAGATTGCGATACGACAGCACGATCGAGCGGTGCGTGTGCTTTCGCGGTGCGCCGTTGAGGAGCGTCGTCGTTTCGCCGCTGCGATACTCGACGGCGTCGGGTCCCAGAATCGGCGTGCCGTTGATCGACCATCTCATACGTCCATTTTACCTGTTTTTTATCCGGGAAAGCAACCGTTCAATCTCGGCAATCAGCTCGCGCTTCAGTTGCTGCGCCTTATCGACGTCGACATCGCCGGAAAGATGCTGCGTGATGTTGATGGTGTACGCATACGCCGGACGCATATCGGCCGGCTCGCGTCGTTCGTCGGCATCGACGCGCACGTGCAACGCAACGGGTCGACGCTCATCGGTCGATGCGCCGTTCGACTCTCGACGGATGCTGTTGAGCAGGTGCGACAGATCATCACGAAGCAGCGCAATCGCCCGGTCGATGAACGCCTGCAACCCGCGCCCGCCGACGAATTGCGCAATCATCGACCGGTACGCTTCCGCCGCATTCACATCAAGGATGGCTTCGCCTCGATGCACCTGTACGACCTGGTCTTCCGGCACCCGCAGGATGCCGATGGCGAACGAACTGCCGGACTTCCCGCCTCCTCCTCCTTCTCGAGTCGGTTGCCTTTCGGACAACGAATCTTTTCTGCCCCCGCCGGAACCGACGCCTCTTTCACCTTCTCTCTGCTCTTGAAGCGCCTGCCCGACGGATTTCTCGAACATCTTCAAAGTGGATTCCGAAAACGCCATGAGTCCCTGGAAAGCGGTTCTGGCGTTGAACAGAGTGAAGACCGCCTCGAGAACGCCGCGATTGTCGCGTATCCAGGACGCAAACGAACGCGCAAACGAAATGATCAGATTCGCCGTCATCGCAATGATGGAAGAAATCGATTTCCTGATCTTTTCACGCGCCTCTTTCGCTTCTTCGCCTTCGCCTGTCGATTTTCGCAAAAGCTCGAACCATTCCACGGTCGAATCGATCAGCGCATAACCGGCATCGAACATCTTCTTCGTCTCTTGCGACCATCCGGCGATTGCGTTCTTTACCTCCTGACTGAACATGCCGGCGATGAACTGCGCCAGACCGAGAACGCCCTGCGCGAAAACTTCGATCAGGAATGTCGCCGCCTTCACAAGCGACCCGCCGAGTCTCTCAAGCGAGAAGTTGGAAATCACCTTTCCGAATTCGGACCTTATTTTCTCGTCCAGCAAACGCGGAATATCGAGCACTCCTTCTTTGATGCCGATGTCTTTCGCGGCAGCATGTCCGAGAATGAGTCCGCCGAGGATCGATCCGCCGATCCCCAAAAGACCGGACAACGCTGCGCCTGCGCCTGCGCCCGCGCCCGCCGCGCCCGCCGCGCCCGCCGCGCCCGAGCCCGCCGCTCCTATGCCAATGCCGGCCAGCAGCGGTCGCAGCAACTGGAAGAACAGCCAGCCGGTCAGCGCAATGTCGCCGGTCGTCTGCAAGATCGATCCCAGCTCGCCGAACGGAGCCGCCCATCCCATCATCTGCGCCGCTTCCGACTTCTTGCGTCGGATGTCGAATACGGTTTCGTCGTATGGAGCCTGCGCTTCGCCTTCGGCGATCATCGTCAGTTGCGTAATCGCCGTATACAGGTCGTCCCGGAAGAGCGTATCGTTTTCCAGCGCGGAAATCAATCGGTCGTAGAACAGACGGTCGTCTTCGGTCGTCTGCTGCGCGATGAACGCCTGTCTCATCGACTCGTCGAAACGACCGCTGCGCATCGCTTCCAGCAGCGCAACGAACGCGGGGTCCTGCCAGTTGCCGGTGAACGACGTCAGGGCTTTCTCCGACACGGCAATCCCGGATGCATCGATTCCGCCCATGTGCGCCTCGACGATTCCGCGAATGAACGTCGCCGGGTCCATCACCCGACCTTCGATGACTCCGCGTTCGCCTCGCCGCTCGAACTGGAGCGATTTCACAAGATTGTTGTAAACCTCGACCATCCTCGACGACATCTTCGTCGACGTTTCATCCATCACGCGATGACTTTCGAGGATCGCTTCCTGGCGCTTGATCACCTCCTCGTCGAACTCGAGCATCTTCTTGCGATGCTCCATCTGCGCCAGCTCCTGATCCTGCTTCTCTTTGACGAGGAGCTTTTCCCGCTCGAATATCGCCTTTTCCAGGTCGTACATTTTGATGCGGAACGCGAGCATCTTGCGCTGGTATGCAAGGTTCTCTTCTTCGATTGCAATCGCAAGACGCCGGGCTTCGCGCTCCAGCTCCATCGACCGTATCGCAAGCTCGACTCGCTCTTCCATCTGCGATGCATCAAGCATGCCCATTTCGTACTGAATGTCCGCTTCCGCCATCAACGACGGCAGCAGGCGTTCGGTATCCGAAATGCGCCCTTCGAGGCTTCGCATCTGCAATTCGAGTATCTTCACCAGCACCTCGTACTGCTTTTCGGCAAGAACGAGCTGCTGCTCTTGCAGGCGATAGGAGTGCTCACGCGCCCGATCTTCGATTTCCATGCGCCGCTCGTAGAACTCGGCCTGCTTTTCGAGGTGACGCATCTGTTCGGAGTACGCCGCTTCGGTTCGGAAGGCGGAGCGACCGTACTGCAACATGCGCATCTGGTGGACGAGTCCTTCGTAGAACTGTTCGTGCTGCAAGCCGAACACCGGCGCACGTCCCATGTTCGCCAGGGTCTGATTGTAGATCGAACTCAGAGACGTCGAGGCGAGTCCACGCGAACGCTGCTCGGCGAGCTGCCCGCGACTCATGTCGATGTAGGCGCGATACGATCGGTCGGCTCCGATGTCGCCGTACATCATCGTGTCGTACCAGCGACGGAAGGCGATGTCCTGCCTCTGCCAGTCGAGCGACAGGCGTTGCGATTCCAGATTGACGCCCATCTGTTCTCGACGCAACGGCAGCATCTCGCGCTCGATCATCAGCTCGCGCTTTTTCGACTCGAGTCCGACAACGGCCTTCTCGCGCTCGATATGCGCCAGCATCGGCGCATGCCGCGCCTGAAGCCGCAGTCGTTCAAGGTCGAGTTCGGAAACTCGCGTCTGCACGACATCGCGCCGCTTCGCAATGTCGAGCTGTTGCGCGCCGAACTCGAGCGACTTCTTCTCATGCAGAATCTGGATCGCCGTCGATTGCAATCCGACTTCCTGCATGCGCATGCGCTTGTTTTCGATATCGTGTTGCAGGGAGAGGATGCGCTCCTGGCGTTCGAGGAGCGACCTCTCGAATGTCAGATTGTCGCGCTGCTTCCGCCAGTTGAGTTCCATCGACGAAAGATCGGATATCGGAGCCGAGTAGAGATGCCGCCGATACTCTTCTCGACGGAATGTCATTTCGCCGAAGCGCTCGTCGTCGTAATCGAAGAAGCGCAGACGATCGGGAACGCCTTCCGCTCCCTGCAAACCGTACAGGTGAATGCGCTGAATCCGCAGGTCGTGCGGACGGGTCATCGCCATTCCGACGGTCTGGTAGTACTCGGCTTCCGCCTGCCAGAACGGAGCGTTGGTGAATTGACGTCGCGCCGTCGCCAGCGCCTGTCGCTCGATTGCGTTCTGTTCCTCTTCGGTGAAGCGCTCATTGATGATTTGCCTGCGTTGATGGAACGGAATCGACTCGAAGTCGACTCCTGTTCCGTCCTTCCCCGCTCCGATCTTTCTCGCATATTGCCGTCCATACTCCTGCGTCGCCAGACGCGCCGCGTGCGACCGCAACATCAGCCGCGACATCATCAGATCGGGTTCCGACATGCGATAGAGCATCTGGCGCGTGCCGAGTTCCATATCGACTCCGGCCGCCTTGAAGGCCTCGCCCATCGCCAGGTACGACGCGATATTCTGGCGTGCGTTGATGAGATGCCCCTGCCTGTCGTACCGACGATTGAGAGGCGCGCCGATCTGGAGCGTCTTCAGGATGTCTTCGGTCGACATCAGCGTGCCCTGCATCCGGTATCGATCGATGATGCCCGCCATCCCGACGGCGTCGAGCGCATCGCCTTTCGCCGGATCGCCGGAATACATCGACGCGATCTGGCGCAGCATCAGGGCATAGGCGGGAGTCGTTCGACTGTCGAAGCCCGACAGTCGACCTGAGAAGGCGATAATGCGCTGAGCCTGTTCATCGCCGGGCAGATACCGCTCGAGCTGCGCCGATTCGAGCGGAGCGATAAAACGGGTGCGTTGCGATCGTTCAAGCCCTCGATCATGCACATCGCGGTAGCGCGCCAGCAGATCGACGACGTTCCGGCGGTCTCCGCCTTGCTGCGGAGACATGATCGCCGTCTGGAGCGACTCGGATGCGTAAGCCGATCCGATCTGGATCGTCTGCTCGTTCCACTGCTTCAGGTTATTGACGACGTGCGCCAGCGATACCGCAGCGCGATAGGCGATAACGTCGAACGGCTCGCCTCCGCCCCACGACAGTCCGCCGCGATCGTCGCGGGCATTGCCCCACGTAAAGCCGCGTCCGCGCCCGCGCCCGCGTCCGCCATCGTCGCCGGCGTTCGCAAGGAACGCCGCCCACTGAACGCTGTCCTGATCGATGTCGACAACGCCCGGCGCATGGTATCGCGTTCCGCCGGATGTCGCGTCCTTGCGCACCTGCGGAACGACAATGCCCTTGCTGCGCAAGAAAGCGCGCAGATGATTCGCCTCTCGAACCTGATCGTCCTCTTGCGGTCCGGCCTGGATGTTGCCGACGTAATCATCCCAGAGTTGTCCGATCGCCGTAGACAGCGCGCCGTGCAGCCCGGTCGGAGCGTAGGCGACCGTCCGGCCGATGTATTCCAGCGCGCCCTTGCGATCGGGCTGAGAAGAAATCCCCTTTGCCCGATTGCGGATTTCCTGTTCGGCGTTCGGAGCTCGAGCGGAAATCAGTTTCAGCAGCCCTTCCGCTTCCGGCGAAAGCTTTCCGGTTTCCGCTTTGAGTCGACCGAGGAACTCGCGGATGTCCCTGTTGTTCGTATCGATGTCTTTGATGTTCTGGACGACGACATGGAACGGATTTTGTTTCGTTCCGGCCGGAGCCGATTGCGGTGAAGAGCCTCCCGCCGTCCTTGCGTGTTCGCTTTGAATGCGTCTGACGATGTCCTGAACCGACTTCAGTCCGACTCCGACGACGTTGAATACGGCATGCGCGCCCTGAGCAATGCCGTTCGGATCGAGACCCTGCACCGCACCTAACGTAATGCCGTAATCCTGCTGCATGACGTGACGCATCGCAAGGTCGCCCGCGAGCAAACGTTGCATGCCTCCGGCATGTCCCTGCGGAAACGAAACGCCGGACTTCTCGCCGATCTGCGACATCAGGGAGAGCGGAACCGACATCTGAACCGATCCTCCCTGCTGGAGAGCGGTTTCGATGTCGCCCGCAAAAGCGTCATATCTTTGGTCGCCGGGTTGCAGCGCAGAAACATTGATCGCCTGCCCGGAAGCCGGACTGATTACGGACAGTTCCGGCGTAAACGTTGTTCCCGCAATGACGCTCTGCGCTTCTGAAATGAGGTTTGCGTTCGGCAGAACAGCTCCGATGCCGCGCTCGAAACTTGCGACGACATCCTGAACGTTCGCCATTTCAAACGGCATTGTCGACTGTTGTTGCTGCGGCTGTTGCAGCGACGGCAATGGCGCAGGCGCAACAGGCGGAGGCGAAGGTGAAGACGGAGGCGGCTGTTGCTGCGCCTGCTGCGCCTGCTGCGCCTGCTGCGCCTGCGCCTGCGCCTGCGCCTGTCGCCCTTGCTGGATTTGTTGTCCCTGCTGCTGCAATGGCAATGGCGAAGCCTGTCCCGGTTTCGACCCTGAATGCGGCAAAATCGGGACTGCAACGTTTTGCGCAACAGACGGGATTGCAATCCTGCCCTGCTGTCCGGCAGGCGTATACAACCTCGACATCGACCATGCCGACGGCGTTATGGCGGATTGCGGAGTCGACGCAGGAATGAGCAGCGACGACATGATCGACTCGGCGACGTTGCGCGACCTTCCGTAAAACGCCTCGATAGGCTTCATCATCGGAAGCGCCTTCCCCGATCCGTACATCGCCATTGTCGTCTTTGCGCGGGTCATTCCGACATACATCGCCCAAAGCCGTTGCAGGTAGGCGTTGCGCTTCTCTATGATTTCTTCCGCCGCAACCGGATCGCCGATCTTCTGGCGCACCTCGCTATCGGTCAGGTCGAACATCAACGACTTCTTTATATGTTCCGCCGATTGTTCCCCTTTGAAGAAGTCCTTTGTGTACCCGGTTACGATTTCGCCGGCCCCGATGCCGTAACCGCCGGTGAAAACGACGTCCCACTGACTTCCTTTGCCGCTTTCCGGCGTGAAGAAGTCGAGACCTTTCATCGGCGGATGCTCGTCCTTCATCCGCTCTACGGTCTGCTGGAACAGGTCGTAATCCGTCTCCCATTCGCGCATCCCCGACGCCGTGGCGTAATATCCGACTCCCTCGCGTGGAATGTCGAGCCACTTCTGCGACTGCGGGTCGCGTTGCACCTCCTGCCTGCGCAATTCGCGGAGCGCCATCTGCTGGTATTCTTCTTCGGTGTATGAATGAGTAATGGCGATATTCTGGTCGGTCAGGTACGGCGCAAGCAGCTCCTTCATCCTGGCGATGCGTTCGTTCGTCGGAAGAATGACGGCCATCGTCTCGCTTTGCCCCTGACGCAACGCATTGGCCAGCGCCGGGGTGTTATGGATCAGCTCGATGATATCTGAGGCCATCAGGAAGTCTTCGAGCTCCGATGGTACGGGTCTGTTTTCTTCCAGAGACTTCAGATATCGACGCCAGGATACGCCCAATGAAGAATGTATCTGCGATACGTTTTGAATGCGACGCGTGAGGAGATTGATGTCTTCCTTGCTCGTTCCCGAAATGAACGACCAGGCAAACGATGCATCCGGCACATTCTTTCGCATCGACGCCAGAACCGTTTTCTTGCCGAATATCGCATTGACGATGTCGATCAACCCCGGCGATTGTCGCCACGACTCGGTAAGCGCGCTGTGAACCGTACTCGCCGGAGAAAGATTGCTGTCCATCGACGGAAAGATTGCCGTCATATCCTTCGTATCGAACATCGTTTTGCCGATAGCGCCGCGCCATCCATACACCGCCTGTCCCGGGTCGCCGATGACGGTAATCGATCCCGGATCGGACGGATTTTTGACGCTCGCCATGTTCTTCAAGGCGTCGATCAGGCGATTTTGTATGGTCGACGTATCCTGCGCTTCATCGACAATGATGTGTCGACCTATCGATGTCAGCCACGACATGGTGGTTGCGGGATCGGCGAAGCTCCGCAGTTCCGCGATTCTCGACTGCAAATCGGCAAGCGTCGATGCCAGCCGCGCAGGGTCCGCAGCGCCGGCGATATTCAGTCTCTTCTCTTCTTCTCGGAGTTTGTTTATCTCGATCTGGCGACGCTCGTATTCTTCCTTCAACGCCTCCTGAAAATCGCCCGGGTATCGTCCGGCAAACTCCAGAATGTTCGTCGCAATGGCAATCGATTCTTCCTGTCCGATCTTCCCCTGATTGAACATTTCCTGCTGATAGATCGACGCTATTTCAAGCATCGCTATCTGCTCGGGACGGAATCTGTCTTTCGATGTCGCCGAAAGAGCTACATGCAACGCTTCTTTCGCCGTGTATCCGCTGCGCGCCACGCGCTCGGAATAATCGAGCACGTAGCGGGCCATCTTTGCCGAAATCGGATCGCCCTGATACTTGCCGTATTCGTATTCTCGTGCGGCTTCGCGCTGGATTATGTCCAGAAGTTCTATAGCGTCCTGGTTGTTTGCGCGTTCTTGTCGATACCTGGCGATCGCATCCATCATCAGATGAATGTCGTCGCCGTAGTGCATTTCGCCGCTCGCCTTGAGATACCGATTGCTTCCGAGAATTTCAAACGATTGCGGATTGAATCTATTCCAGTCGATCATCGGGTAAATGCTCTGCAACAGCTTCTTCGGCGTTCGCATAAGCACCCGATGCGCCAGAGCGTTGAACGTCGATGCGTTGATGTCTTTCGCCTTGAATTGCGGAGGGAGATCGTCGAGCTTCCGCCGGAACGACTCCATCGCCTCACGCCCGAAAGTCAGGAACGTAATCTCTTCAGGACTCGCCCCTCGCGTGGCGATAAGTTTCGCCACGATCGCCGATGCGGTGAACGTCTTGCCCGATCCGGCATCCGCCGATATAACCGAAATCCTTCTCGACTCGCCTGACTCGTCGACCGCCTTTTGCTGTTCCGGTGAAAGCGTCTTGTACAGGTTCGCAAACAATGTCTGAACGCTCGTCATTCCGGCCACATTCTGGCGCGGATGACCGAACGTGATTTTGCCTCCGCCGGCGGGACGGGAAACAGAAGCCGCAATCGAGTTGTACAGATTTCTCCAGACCCTCGGCATATACCGCCCGACGACGCTATCGGAACGAACCTGAACGTCGTGCATCAGAGTCGTCAGGCGATCTTTGCCCGATACATTCTCGATCAGAGAAACAGGAATGATGTTCCCCTGCGATATGCCGTATGCAACCGGCGCATGCGGCGCAAGGTCGCGATCGAGATACAGGAACGATACATTTTCAAACCCTCGTTTCTTCGACAACTCCAGCAATTTGAGCGGACTGATGTTTCCGACAAAGCCCTGGTTTCCGGGCATCTCGATGCGAGAGCCTACCGAAATGAGCGTATGCTTGCCGGGGACCAGAGATTGAACGTTCGCAACATACTTTTCGATATCGCCTACGTCCACAATGTCGGCCGCAGCCTTCAACTGAATGTTTTCGTCTGGTTTGAATAATCCTTTCTGCCGCCCTGTCGACTCAACATCGCCGTAGACGACCGAGACATTGCGAATATCTCGATGCACATCCTGCGCGAATCTCAAGAAGTCGCCTTTAGGCACGGCAATGCGTTTGACCTGCGATTGCGACGTTGCGATATTCGACGCAACAACAGGGTCGAGAGTCATTTCGATAAAGTCTGGAGTCGATCTCTTTCTTCCGCCGCTGCCGGAAGGCGCAGGCTGCGCACCGCCAGAGGGCGCAGACTGCGGCTTACTGACAATCAAAGGCGAAAGATTCTTAGGGAAAGGCCCGCCGACAATCGTAAACGACGGCTTGACGGGAGGCGCAACAGGCGGGCTGCCGGAAGGCGCAGCAGGCGCACTGACAGAAGGATCGGCAGGCGCACCGCCGGAAAGCGCAGCAGGCGCACTGACAGAAGGATCGGCAGGCGCATTGGCGATATTGGTCGATCCGCGCTTTCTTCCAGAACGCTTACCCTGACTTTGTGCGCTTCTCCTCCTTTTCCCCGTTTCGGCGTCGGGCGCTGGCATCGGCGCTGGCATCGGCGCTGGCGCTGACGATTCAGGAGGCGACTTGGAAACGGTCGGTTTCTGGAAATTGAAGAGGTTGCTGAGATTTCCCAGAATATCTATTATGTCG
>Ga0308417_1000525_pt1 | contig 27837 bp, 19 predicted proteins | sample HotsprSampleOS65_FD_203528 | JGI IMG/M metagenome (GOLD analysis project Ga0308417, IMG submission 203528) | Hot spring phototrophic mat microbial communities from Octopus Spring, Yellowstone National Park, Wyoming, United States - 20090730_OS65 ...
GCGGGCGTGGGTGGCGTCTCCGCGTGCAGTACACCCGGCACGACCGTGGGCACGCCGGAGCCGTGCCCTACATCATGATGGCGCATGCAACAAAGCGGGCGAACCTGGGGGCGGGCGTGGGTGGCGTCTCCGCGTGCAGTACACCCGGCACGACCGTGGGCACGCCGGAGCCGTGCCCTACATCATGATGGCGCATGCAACAAAGCGGGCGAACCTGGGAGTGCGCCCCTCCGGAGCGCAGGGGATGCATTACAGATGATGCGGAGATGGCGTGAAGTATATGCAGGGGATAGGGAACGAACGACTCTGTTCTCCCCTATCCACCTTCAGGTGTTCATCACGCCACCACTACAGGCACCTTTTCCCTGTTGTTTGCAGAGAGTACAAGCTCGTTGTCAGCCGGATGTCCATATCCATTGGTGGACGCCATTCCTGCGCAACGTTCCAGCAGTTCACCCTGTTGTGCCTTGGCATGCATAGCCTTGAGAGTTTCCAACTTGACTATCGCGGCGGGGTTGTCTTTGAAGAAGCGCTGCACCACCTCGTCCTGTTCAAGCCAGGCCAGGACAGCAGCTGCTTTCTCACTGTGCATCAATTGCGTAACTTTACCGGAAGAACTGTGATGCCACAAATATTCGTCGCTCCGGTTTTTGAGTTCCCTGGGCATGCGCATCCGATCCAGTTCGCCACGCCGCTCTAGCGCTTTATACATTGCCTGATAGACAATCTCGAAGAGCATCGTTGAAGCCCGGTCTTCCGTGGTACCAACCTGATAGGTCTTACAAATATCATCCAGGGTCACCATACAGACCACACAGGGCGTAGTGACATAATCGGCTCCGGTGTTCTTGATCTGATTCGCCTTGATACTCGAAACCTGCCGTCGCATAGGCGCATTTTCCGGTAACCGCATACCACCCGCGCCACCATTGCAGCAATAGTTGTGTTCGCGGTTTGGGGTCATCTCAATATAGTTGGTAGTGACACAGGCGAGCAACTCTCGCATGGTGTCGCCCATCCCTGCCAGTCGCGTCGAGTGACAAGGATCGTGTAGAGTGACCTTCGTATCCACCTTATCTACGGGCAAGCGACCATCCTTAATTCGCTCGGTAATGAGCGGGTCAAACAGGATTACCGGGAACTTAAAGGGACGGCCCAGCATTGCTGTCGCCTCAAAAAAGAGAGAGCGTGTATCACAGCCACACTCGGCCACCATCACCTGCTGCACACCCAGGCGTTCCGCTTCCGCTTCCCAGGCTTCCAGAATTGTGCGCGCCAGCTCATGATGCACCAGGATATGATCGGCCTCGGTGCCAGTTTCCAGCAAACGCGAAGAGACGGTGTAACTAATATCAGCCGCGTTGAGAATCGCCATCACCTTGGTTGCATAATCGGGGATTTTGGTATTGGCGGCTGAAGGGCAGACAAAGAGGACATCGGCTCCTTCAACATCAACCGCCATTTCGATGTTCTGCGAGCAGAGGAACAGACTGTACCGTGCCATAATCTGCTCGGGCGTCAGGCCAAAGCTATGCCGCTTCTGCTCGAGATTGTTGATGATGGCATTCATGGTAGGATTTTCACGGCTAAGGCCCGATTCGGTGTAGGCCGCCCGTGCCATACGGACAATACTGCGGGTGCTTAATCCAACGGGACAGGCAAGAGTACACCGTCCACACGAAGTACACTTCCAGAAATACTCCATATGTTCACGCAGATCGGCTACCGTAGGAGTGGGAATGAGACCCAGCGGGCCCATAATCTTGCCCTCAACCGTCAAATACCGCTTATAAATATCGCGCACAAAGTTGGTCTTGTAAGTCGGATGCAGTTTCTCATCCTGACTACCAAGGTACCAGGCACAGGCCTCACCACAAAGCTTACAGTCGATACAGGCTTCCAGGTTGACAATATCCTCCGGGGTCAGATTCCGTTCCAGAGACTCAACGAAAAGCTTCATTTCTGCTTCCATGCACAAACCTCCCTGAACTTGCACATTTATAATACAGACGAGTTTCATTGTATGGATATACCAACCGCTCACAGGCACTGACCTGCCTGTCTAACCATAAGACAAGACGGTTAAGCCATAGATAACGCTGTAACCGCCGTCCCGCCATGGTCAAGATCGATTGTGTGGTACTACCAGGAACGGTTCCAATGGATCGGTGATAGTCTCCGCTTACCATCGCCAATCCACCAGAGCTTACTACCATCAAAGAAGCCTATGGCGATCTTATCCCAATGACCAACTGGTGTTCAGACTACAGCCAGGACGGAACGCTACCATCTGTACCTGGACTCCGGTGTGTTCACCTCATGTACCCGTTCACATGGTACCTGCGTCGGTGGGGCTGCAGGCTCCCGCAAAAGCTTGCGACTCGAAGAGGGACAATGCCCCTCCTGACTACCCCATCTGAACGGTTATCGACTCATTGGAGATTGCCTTGTGGTGAAGTAGTTTTGTATCGTTTCGATATATCCAGACAAGTACAATGTAGCATGCGTTGCAACAAAAGTCAACTCACAGTTTAAGAGGAGCAAAAGATCTTCATTCTTATTGTATATTAATTCACTCTCAATGTTTTTAGGGCAAGAAAGGGATAAACGGGCAAGTGGTTATTTGTAGAATGAGGCACACAAAAAGCCTTTTTACGCTCGTCCTATGGTACAAACTTTGTGTAATACATCACAGATGATAGATTCTAGTAACAGAGAACGCAAGGGGGAGTCGTGGTCTTTGTGTATTTTGATACTATTACTGTTTTGTGGAATATGACAGAGTATGATAGCCATATTGCATAATACGCCTGAGACCACATAAGACTCCAATGAGACTTCATCATGGCGGGGTGTGGGGGCCGCAGGCCCCCACGCACATTCCGTTTCAAGGTGATTTTGGTAGAGCCGGGCTATGCCGAGCTTATCTACCCAGGGGATGTCTCGTTGGCGGATCAGGGTTGCTGTATCCTGGCGAACATATCAGGAGTGATCCTCAAGAAACGAGCGGAGAAACCAGGCCATCTTCTCGTGTTTCCGCATCAACCCGGTCAAAAATTCGCTTGAGCCCATATCATCATACTGCTCGTCACAAGCACGCAGATCGCGGCGCAAATTGCGAATAATCGCCTCATGGTCACTGAGCAGGTTGGCTACCATAGTCATAGCATCGGGGGCGGAACCAGTCTGCTCACTCAGAGTCGTGTGCTGCAAAAATTCACTCATCGCACCGATCGCCGGAACGCCTATCATCCGCAACCGCTCGGCAATCTCATCGATCTCCTCGGCCAGTTCTTCATAATGCGCCTGGAACAACTTGTGCAAGGTGTCAAAGAGCGATCCGGTGACATTCCAGTGATAGTTGCGGGTCTTGATATAAAGTACGTGTTCATCCGCAAGGACACGGTTTAGAATAGCAGCAACACCCTGTACATTTTCGTTGCTGATACCGATGTTGGCCTCGGATACGTGTACTAGTTCTATCTTCTCTCTGGTAGCACCCGTTTGAGTCGTAGCCATAAACAAAACCTCCTTATACTCGTTGTATTCTACAGCCTGATTCAACATACTCGCTATACCAGACGCAAACGATTCGGGATGAAACGAGAGTTCAGGCTTGATACCCGTTCGTATTCTGTTCAGGCTCAAGCCCGGATTTGCCAACTGTTTCGAATAGGGTTGCTGTATCAAGAATACAGCAACCACATTCACGAGTGTTTGTGCTATTCTGCTGTAGAATTCTTATACCAATCAACCACAATTGGTTAAACCCGTACACAACGGGAACCTGCGGTATGGGATGCAATGCTGATTTCGATTAACTATATCTCTGGTCTACGTTTACAGTATAGCATCATCACAGTATTTGTCAATATTTTGCACACCTACACTTTATTGTTAGTATCTTCTAACACATGTTTATGCTACCCCCGAACGGTCAGTCTTGACATGCCACACAGATGATTGTTACTGCCACCTCAGGCCATTCCAATGGGATACATGCGCCAGGAGCCACCACTACAACCGTCTGCAGTTTTCGGGCCACCCGTATACTGATCGTCTACGACCGGTGGTCTCGATCGAACACATATATGCACAGATATAGCAAAGATAGTGCAGTGCTGCTATAATGCGCCCTGTGTCGCTCTCGGATGGGATAGGATGATAAGGAGGATCGCAATGAACCGCGAAGTCATCCATACAGTGGATGCACCGCAGGCAATTGGCCCCTACTCGCAGGCGATTGGTGTTGACCGGCTGGTTTTTGTATCCGGGCAGATTCCGCTCGATCCGGCAACCGGTGAACTTGTTGCCGATGACATCAGTGTGCAGACACGGCAGGTTTTGCAGAACGTCCAGGCAATTCTGGAAGCCGCTGGTAGTTCGCTGGCACAGGTGATCAAAACGACGGTTTTTCTGACCGATATAGGAGATTTTGCGGCAATGAACACCGTCTATGCTGAATTCTTTGCACACGACCCGCCAGCTCGTTCGGCAGTTCAGGTAGCTGCACTACCCAGAGGCGCATCGGTAGAAATTGAAGTCGTGGCACTGCGGCAGGGCTAACCTATGGCCCAGGCAGCGCACCCATCATCACGACCGCTCTGGTGGCGCACAGGCCTGCCACTGCTAGTACTGAGTGTTTTGCTGGCGGGCATGGCCTGGTTTGCGCGTCCTGATCGCAATCTCCGCGTCATCTTTCTAGATACGCCGGGCGATGCCGCACTGATCCAGACGCCACGGGGGAGCTATGTCTTGATTGACGGCGGTCGAAAACCGGCAGGACTGGCGATGCATCTAGGTCGCCGGCTTCCGTTCTGGCAACGTCGCCTGACAGCGGTTGTTCTCACCCACAACGACCGGCAGCGCCTGCCAGGCCAGGTGGCAGCACTGGCTCGCTATCGTGCCGATCTTGTCCTGGCCCCTCCTGGTATGGAACAAACTGCCCTGGTACAGGAGTGGTTGCGCGTGATTGACTCTCAGCGTATGCCACTCCATCTCGCGCAGGCTGGCGATCAACTGCATCTGGATGGCGCGTTACTGACGGTGTTGTCTATTGGTGACGGCCAGGAGTCTGGTCTGGTCTTGCAGTTAGATTATGGTCTGCTGCGCGTGGTCTTCCATAGTGCCGGTGGCACGACCAGCGATCAGGCGTTGATCGAGCATGCTGGCCCGATTACGGCGCTGGCCTATCCCTGGCAACGCGAGGTAGATACGCCGCTGCTGGCGTGCTGGCAACCACAGATGATCATCTTTACCACTGCCTATGAAGCAGATCGGCCCGCCGAGTTGAGCATGTATGAACGGGCGCTGTATGGCGCGGCGGTCTATCATCCGCAACTGCACGGCACGGTCGAACTGATCAGCGATGGGCAACGGGCCTGGGTGGTGACGGAGAAGTGACGCGGAGATGAGGTCAACGGTTTTCCTGATTGCGGTTGCGGTCATACTGGTCTTGATTGCCCTGGGTGCCGTGTTCTGGCCACACATCTACCGCGATGACGCCGAAAATGTGGCGCGGCGGGCGTTCAAGAATAGTTCCGTGCCCCTGGTGATGCGCCTGATCGTGCGGGCGATCGATATGGCCTTTTTTATCATCTTGATCCGCGTGTTGCCGGGCACAGATATTGGCCCCTATATTCTGGCGGTTATTCTGGTGGGGCAATATCTCAGCACGTTCACCGAGTTTGGCCTGGGCGTGTTGCTGACGCGGGAGGTGGCGCAAGATCCGCAGGCCGCACCCCGGCTGTTTGGCGTGACGCTGTGTATACGCTGGCTGCTGGTGCTGGTGACCGCGGTGCCAGCCGCGGCAGTGCTGATCGGCTTCTATGATCTGTTGGCGCGGCTGGGTGTGGGCGAGGCGATCACGCCAGTTGGGCAGCAGGCGATCTGGGTACTGTTGCTCACGCTGTTCCCCAGCGCCTATTCCGGCGCAGTGACGGCGCTCTATCATGCTGCCGAACGCATGGAGGTACCGGCGCTGATTGAGGTGGTGACGGCGGTGCTGGGTATGCTGGCACGCATTGCAGCACTGTGGCTGGGCTTTGGTATTCTGGGCGTCTCGTGGGCGGCGGTGATTGTCACCAGCATCACTGCACTGATCTATCTTGGCTTGCAACTGCGTGACTTCTTTCGCCCCAGCCTGCGTTGGGATCGGGCGTTGATCTACAGCCTGGTGCCACTGGCGTTTCCCCTGATGCTCAACAACCTGCTCAACGCGGTCTTCTTTCGCTTTGATGCGTTTATCATCAAGGCTTTTGGCGGCGGGCAGGGCGATCTGCTGGTGATCCAGTACGATATTGCCTACAAAGTTCTGAGCATAGCTATGATTCTGCCGCCGGTGGTTACCTTTGCCGTTTTTCCGGTACTGGCGCGCCGGGCAACGGGCGAGCGGGCCGGGATGGTTCATGCCCAGAATCGCACCTTGCAGGCGCTGCTGCTGCTGGCTTTTCCGATTGCGATGGGTATCAGTGTGCTGGCGACCGATCTGGTGTTGCTGCTCGGCGGTCGTGGTGCCGACCAGTATCTGCCGCTGTCAGCGCATGTGCTGGCGATTCTGGCCTGGTTCTTGCCGCTGTCGTTTGTCAATGGCCTGTTGCAATATGTGCTGATTGCGGTTAATCGCCAGCAAGCCATTACGCGTGCGTTTGGTATTGCGGTGATATGTAATCTTGTGGCAAATCTGATCGCAATACCGGCGGCAACGCATGTGCTGTTGCAACCGCAACTGGGCCTGTATGCGGCCAGTGGTATTACTATCCTGACCGAGGTGGTACTGTTTGTGGTTTTTCTGCCACTGTTGCGGCGCGAAGGGTTAACACCGCCGCTGCTGGCACTGGCCTGGCGGCCCGGTCTGGCGGCGGTGCTGATGGGAGCGGCGATGGGTAGTGTTCTACTGGTCACTGGAACGTGGGGCTGGCTGCTGGCGGCGCTGGTCGCACTACCGACGTACACCCTGGCGCTGTGGCTGCTAGGCGCCTTCGGGGCCGAGGAGCGAGCGCTGGCGCTGCGTGTGCTGGGTCGCGCCCCGTCCGAGACGTGAAGCTGGGAACCGGAGAGTATGCGAAAATACACAACATCATGATGCGCCGCACGTCCACGTCACGGGCAACCAGAGCCGCCGAGGACAGGGCAATGCGAGGTACGAGGCAAGCATCGCCGCAGAAGATCATCAGACAAGGACGCAGAGGCAATACAAGCGCCGCGGAACATTGCCAGACATTGCTGGCCGCGCCGCCCATGGCGCGGCAATGATCGTAGGGGCGACCACAAGGGCCATCCACAGTGCCCTGCATTGTGCGGCAGACGCAGACCGGCGGCACTGAAGTAGCACCCCGCTACTGCGCCCCTACACTACTACCCGGCGCGGCATCAGCACCGTGTAGTCAAAATCGAGGATGACTGCCGGGTCATACTTGCCCTCGGCATCTTGATAGGGGAAATCGGTGCATGCGCGATCCTTGGTCGCTACCGTGCGCACGCGCAGCGCACCAAAGTCAGCGCGACCGGGTAGCGCCATCTTATCCAGAATTTCCGACCAGGCGTAGACCGTGTCGCCCGCAAACGTCGGATTGGTGTGCCGGCCGCCGTTGATCGCGGCCACATTCAACGCATTCGCCAGGCCGTTGAACGAGAGCGCCCGCGCCAGACTAATGATATGCCCACCGTAGATAATACGCCGCCCGAACCGGCCATCTTTCTCAACATGCTGATTAAAATGCACCTTCGCTGTATTTTGATACAGGCGTGTTGCCAGCATATGTTCGGCTTCCTCAATCGTCATCCCATCCACGTGATCGATGCGTTCGCCCACCGTATAGTCGTCCCACAGATACGTACTTCCCGCCAGGTCGGTGTTATAGCCGCCGGTACGCAACTGATACGGCACCACCAGATCATCTACCGCCACCGTATCCGGGAGTTCAGGTATATGCGGCTCCGGCGCGGGTGCATTCAGGTCGTTCTTGCGCACCATCACCCAGCGTATATATTCAACCACCATCTCACCGCGCTGATTCACGCCGGTCGAACGTACATAGACGACACCGGTCTTGCCATCCTTATTCTGGCGCAGACCAATCACGCTGGACGTGGTCGATAGCGTGTCGCCGGGATAGACCGGTTGTCCAAAGCGCCCGCCCGCATACCCCAGGTTCGCAATCGCGTTCAGCGAAATGTCCGCCACGGTTTTGCCAAAAACAATGTGAAAGGCCAGAATACTATCGATAGGCGCACGTTCCAGGCCCAGTTCGACCGCAAAAGGGTTTGAAGAGTTGATGGCAAAGCGTGAACCAAAGAGTGCCGTATAGAGCGCCACATCACCCTCGGTCACGGTGCGCGGTGTGGCATGCACGATCTCCTGGCCCAGCCGAAAATCCTCAAAATAGTTACCCGGCTTCGTTTTCGAACTCATGTTGCCCTCCCCGCTTGCTCAGAAACCATAGGCCTGCGCCAGCTCCGGGTCTTTCTTTGCCACCAGTCGCGCCAGATCAACCATCACCTTTGCCTGTTTCCAGGTTGCATCATCCTGCATCTTGCCGTCAATCATCGCCACGCCGGTACCGTCGGGCATCGCTTCGAGGATGCGTTTGGCAAACAGCACCTCGTTGACATCCGGGCTAAACACGCGCTTGGCAATCGCAATCTGGTTGGGTGCCAGGGTCCAGGCTCCAGTACAGCCCATCAGGAAAGCGTTGCGGAACTGACTCTCGCAGGCCGCTTCGTCCTTCAGATCGCCAAACGGCCCATAGAACGCTCGAATCCCGTGTGAGACACAGGCATCCACCATTTTCGCCACGGTGTAGTGCCACAGATCCTGCTGAGCAAAAGCGCGCTGCTCCTGACCTTCTTGTGGGTCAGCCAGCACCCCATAGAATGGATGCCCACCACCGACACGGGTCGTCTTCATCCCACGTGAGGCAGCCAGATCGGCCGGCCCCAGGCTCATCCCATGCATGCGCGGGCTGGCGCCGGCAATCTCTTCCACGTTCTTGACACCCTGGGCAGTCTCGAGCAGCGCGTGCACCAAAATTGGCTTTTTGACCTCATACTTTGCTTCGAGCAGCGCCAGATATTGATCGACAAAGTGAATATCCCACGGCCCCTCCACCTTGGGGATCATCATGACATCGAGCTTGTTGCCCACTGCCTGCACAATCTCGTTCATGTCGTCCAATACCCAGGGGCTGTTCAAACTGTTCACCCGCACCCAGAGCGCAGCATCGCCAAAATCCGTGGTGCGGGCACTCTCAATAAACCCGGCACGGGCGGCTTCTTTGGCCTCGGTCGGAATGGCGTCCTCCAGATTCCCGCACAAAACATCAACTTGCTTCGCCATTTCAGGGATCTTGGCGCGGATTTTGTCAATGTGGGGGGGGAAAAAATGGATCATTCGCTCGGGGCGTACTGGTAACTCGTGGATTGGCTGGGGGGCACCGATCGCCAGCGGTTTATAAAAATGAACCGGCAACTTCATGGTCTACTCCTCCTCGATCTACAGGTTTTCAAAAGACAGTATAACCAAAAGATACTGCAACCCTCCCCGCACAAGGACAGGGAGGGTCAAGGCCATCTATCCCCTGTCGCTTAAAGGCGGGCAGGTGCTATATGTCTGGCCCGGCAACAATCCCCGCATCGTGCAGTTGCCCCACTTCCCGCTCGGTCAACCCCAGCACATCCAGCAGGATCTCATCGGTATGCTGGCCAACCAGCGGTGCAGGCCTGGCTGGCTGCCGTGCAAACTGGCTAAAATCAAAGGGCGAACCGGGAGTCAGGTAGGTGCCGATCCCCGGCTGTTCAAGCATACTGAACAGCGGATTATCGGTCGAACAGTCCGGGTCAGAAGCAATCGTTTCGCGCACGGTGCGATAGGGACCCCATGTGACACGATTTTCTTCAAAGATCTGCTGCACTTCCGCCATAGTGCGGGCATAAAACCAGGGTTCAAGGATACTGGCAATTTCACGTCGGGCGCGGAATCGCGCACCCTCCTCGTTCATATTCAGGCCCAGTCGTGTCCCCAGGGCGTTAAACGCTTCCGTGAGGCCTGTAGCCTTGCACAGGCTGCGCCACTGCAGATCGGTCAGACCCACGACCATGACCCGCTTGCCGTCCAGAGTCTCAAAATCACGACCAAACGCTCCATACAAGTAGTTGCCCTGCTTTGGCCGATCGGTATCGTTCACCATCACCTCCGCAATCATACCCAGGCTCCCCAGCAATGCCAGACCAATATCTTTTAACGCCAGTTTCACCAGTTGCCCCTCTCCTGTCAGGCGGCGATGGCGTTCGGCTGCCAGAAGGCCCAGCGCAATCATCTGCCCGGCGATAAAGTCCCACGCCGGTAAGACGTGGTTGACCGGTTCGGGCGAACTCATCGGCCCCGTCATAAAAGGCAGGCCTAGCTGCGGATTAACGGTATAATCGACTTCAGAGCCACCATCGCGCCGCCCCAGCAGATTGATCATAATCAGATCCGAGCGTTGCGCCCGCAAGGTCTCATAGCTCAACCAGCCTCGCGCCGGAAAGTTGGTACTGAACAGGCCCGCATTCTCACCAGGCGCACAGATCAACCGGGTCAGCAATTCCTGACCCTGAGGCTGGCGAAAGTCTACCGCAATCGAGCGCTTGCCCTTATTCAAGCCAGCCCAGAACAGGCTATACTTGCCATCCCGTGTTACCGGCCAGCGTTTGTAGTCCAGTCCACCACCAATCGGATCAAAGCGAATCACATCAGCCCCGAGCTGAGCCAGAGTCATCCCACCAAGGGGAGCCGCTACAAACGCTGACCCTTCAACCACACGCATGCCCTTGAGTATCCCCTCCACGCTCCCTCCTTCAGGTACCATCAGATAACGTGCTTATGGCGCAGTTCTTCAATTTGCTGATCATTCATACCGAGCAGCTCCCGTAGCACCTCATCGGTATGCTCGCCCAGGCGTGGCCCCAGATGCCTGATTTCGCCCGGCGTTTCTGACATTTTGGGAATAGGGGTAGGAACCATAATCGTCTCTCCAATATCCTCCACATCAATCGCCACCATATTGCGACGGGCATGGAACTGGCGATCGCCAAAGATATCGGCAATATTGTTTAGTGGGCCGGCCGGCGCCTCAGCCGCATAACAGCGGTTCAGAACCTCATCACGCGTTAGTGAACCGCACCAGTCACGCACGATCTCGTTGACATCATGGCGATGTTCCAGGCGTGTCTTTTGTTCGCCATAGGTACTGAACGATGCCAACTCCGGGCGTCCCATAGCATTTGCCAGCCGTTGAAATAACTTGTCGGTCGTACAGGCAATTGCCACCCACTTACCATCTTTCGTAGGAAAATGACCATAGGGGCAGGCAAAGTCGTTGTGGGTTGGCCCGTGCCGCTCGCGCACGATACCATACATGCTATAGGCCGGAGCCAGCTCATCGGTGCAGCGGAATACGGACTCATACAGCGCGGCGTCGATATACTGACCGCAACCGGTACGATCACGGTAGCGGAGCGCCATTAATACTCCCAGACAACCGTACAACCCCGTCAGATAATCGCCCAGTGTCGTTGAGCCAGGCGTGACGGGCGTTCCTTTGGGCATACCTGCGAGATAGACGATGCCACCAACAGCATGGGCCACGCGGGCAAAGCCGGGGCGATCCTTGTAGGGGCCAGTCTGTCCATAACCTGTCACGCGCAACATAATCAGACGTGGATTAATCGCGTGCAGCACCTCCCATCCAAGCCCCCACTTTTCCAGTGTACCAGGGCGGAAGTTTTCACACACCACATCTGACTGCTCGACAAGTTTCTTGAACAGCTCGACACCTTCAGGCCGATGCAGATCGATCGTCACCGAGCGCTTGTTGCGCGCTTCACTCAACCAGGTCAGCGTGTCTCCCCGTGACGTGGGGGTTCCGAAGCGACGCAAAGCATCGCCGCCTACCGGATGCTCCACCTTCAGTACATCGGCCCCAAATTCGCCTAGGATGCTGGCGCAGTAAGGTGCCGCAATCACTGTGGCGACATCAATTACCCGGATACCCGCCAGCGGCAATGCTGCTCTGGTCTCTTGGGTCATAGTGTACCTCAACCATTAGATTATTTTATGCTGTCGCAACCGCCGGATCTCATCTCCCGATATTTCCAGCAACTCTCGCAAGATCTCATATGTTGCATTGCCCAGCGGGGGACCAAGATTAGTAATGCGTCCCGGTGTTTCCGAAAGTTTTGGTATAACGCCGGGAATAACCACCTCACCCAGACCATCCTCTTGCACGTGTTCGAGATTGCCACGTGCCTGGAAATGTTCGTCCTCAAATATATCGGCAATACTATTCACTTTGCCCACGGGCACCTCTTTCGCCAGACAGCGCGCCAGCACTTCATCGCGACTCAGCGAGCCAACCCACTCGATCACAATTTGATTGACGGTATCACGGGCCGCCAGCCGTTTACGCTGCTCGCCATACAACCCGGCCGAGGCCAGTTCCGGGCGTTCCATCGCTTCCGACAAACGCTCGAACATTTTATCGGTCGTACAGGCAATTGCCACCCACTTATCATCCGCCGTGCGAAAATGGCCGTGGGGCACTGCCACAAAACTGCCCGATCCTTCCCGTTCGCGGATCTTCCCATACAGCCCATAGGCCGCCGCGATCTCATCCAGTTGGCGAAAGACCGCTTCATAGATACCGATATCGATCACCTGTCCCCGGCCCGTCTTTTCACGATGGCGCAGGCCGATCATAATGCCGACCGCCCCATACAGACTGGCCATATAGTCTCCGAGCGGAGCCGTACTCGGAATCACGGGCGTTTCACCGGGAAAGCCGGCGAGATAGGACAGGCCGCCAAACGCATGGGCAATATGCGCGATCCCCGAACGCCGGCGATACGGCCCGGTCTGACCATAACCGGATACCCGCAGCATCACCAGGCCAGGGTTGACCGCACTCAGTTCCTTCCAGCTTAATCCCCATTCTTCCATCGTTCCAGGCCGAAAGTTCTCAATCAATACATCCGATTTAGCTATCAGTTTCAGGAAAAGCTGAACCCCTTCTTTCTGACGCAAATCAATGGTGACCGACTTACGGTTACGGCCCTCACTGAGCCAGGCCAGGCTGGCATCGTGGCGCCTGGTGGGTGTCCCAAAGCGCCGCATGGGGTCACCCGAAATTGGATGCTCCACCTTCAGCACTTCGGCTCCAAATTCGCTCAGAATTGAAGCCGCATATGGCCCGGCAAGGAAGTTACCAACATCAATGATACGGATGCCGCTCATTGGTAGTTTATCATCTTCAGCAGGAAGCTCCCGTTGCGGGGAGATAGCATACCTCGTATGCGCCTGTTCAGCATCTGGCTCAACAGGCGCGCTATCTGCTGCTGGATGTGATTCAGGTAACGATTCACTGGCACTGTGCGGCGTATCACCCATAACCTGTACATCCGCTGATTGCTGCTCCGTCATTTGCACCGAGCGCACTCCTTTTCTTCGCAAGGTCTTGTCTCCGCTTTCAACACCTGAATTATCCCCCACGATGGGTATATCGTCAACCGGCTGAGAGCCGATCATCGAGCGAGTGCGGCATAATGACATTCGATGGGTTGACTTCTACCGTGCAGGTATCGGAACCTGATTGGGGGAACGTATGAGTACCATGAGCCGCCGCCCGCAAAATCCTCAGATTGAGCATTGCAAAACGCCACACTTGTATGACCTTGCAATGCATCCAGAAACGATCGCGATTAGTGATTTCCATAACACCACCTCCCATTGATTTCACAGAAACGAACTGACAGTCACTGCGTATCCAGGTGAACTCCTGAGTAAAACAACCTCCCGTTTGCTCTACTCAGGGATGAGTTTCCAGCCAATCTGGCCTTTGAATTTATGAATAAAGATCGAGTGGAGCATACGTTTCATCCATGCTCCGGCCAGACCTACCTCCATATTCGTAATGGTCTGATCCCGACCACCAGTATGCGGAAAGCGCTTCAGATTCGGAACAAAGGGATGAACGAGGATTACAGCGGCCATCCCATTCCATAACGAGTTACCCATAGAGGCAATACAGGCCACTGGCATGTCTGACATGCGCCCCTGATGAGACATAGGTCGCCCGTTGAGCAGGTCAATGATGTTTTGGGCCACAATGCGCCCGATCACACCAGCTACCATGCCTGTTCGCGGTGGAGCGGGGGTAATCACCGTGCCACGTGGATTCACATGGGGAACCGAAATAGGGCCAGGCGGTGCAAACGCAATCCCCGCTGCAAAAATGTTGCGATACGCCGCGCTTTGATAAGTTGCGGGCCAGGCATCGCTGGTGTGGCACAGTTCATCGTAAGATAGGCCATAGATACCATCCACCACAACAAACCCGTTTTGATTGACCACCTTGCTGGTGATGTTTTCATTGTGCTGGTCAATATATTGAATGCCTACACCGCTAAACCGAGGCAATAGCATTGCGAAGTCATAAGATATTTCGCCCTCATGACCATCAAAATCTTCCCAGTAAATCCGCCCTGGCTCAACTCGTGTCACTGCTTTCTGGATTTCGGCCTTGATGTTATATTCTTTGATCAGGGCCCCGATCACCTCCTCGCTCGACAACATTTGACCACCCCGTTGCATAAATGTCCCACGAATGCCAAAATCACCCAAAGCTGGCTCATTCGTCAGATAGATAAGCTCGGCTTTATCGCGCACTTTACGGCGCAGCAAATCTTTGTGAATATTGGCAATATACTCAAAGGCGGCCCCTTCACAGGCAGATGTTCCATGGCCCATCCCGATCACGAATGTCTGGCGATCCCCCCGTTGCATACGTGCTACTGCTTCCAGATAGGCATCCCGTGTATGGATAGCATGTTCAGTAGTACAGATTGAGAACGTTGTGCCCTGCTCCGGCCCCAACCCTGGGGTAGCAGCAAAATCAAGGTGCGGCCCGGTGGCAACAATCAGATAATCGTAATCAAGCCGGGTATACTCCCTATGTCCATTCCTGGTTTCGACCAGCACATATTGCTGATCGGGATGAATTTCGGTCGCTGTGCCACAGACAAAGTTGACATATTTTTTATTGTAGACGGGTTTGAGCGGGAATACGACTTCGTGGGGGCGCATACGATCGATCCCTACCCATACGAGCGAGGGTAACCAGAGAAAATCTGGCGATTTATTGACTACCGTAATCGTATGCTGTCGGCCTGCTGCATCTCCCAGATACAAAGCTGCAGTGTGGCCAGCCAGACCTGCGCCAATAATCACCACCTTTGCCACGTTCTCTCTCCTGTTGTAAGTTCTCAAAAGGACATTACATCTGGGAATGTGTGCCGATCACGTTCTCTAGCAGTACGACAACGAGACTTCATCGCGGTCGGGGCGCGGGAGCCGCAGGCCCCAGCGCATCGTTGCTTTCTGCTGGTTTCAGCGGAGCGAAGCCGCGCCGCACATGGTGGGTTCGGCGGAGCGAAGCCGTGCCTGCCTAACCAGGAGATGTCTCGTTGTAGTAGGATCGTTATATGTAAGCATACACGATTTAAATAATAAGGCAACTAGTATACATACCCCGGGGCGCAGTATTTTTACAGTCCCGCCCGCGTTGAAAAACAGTATTTTCGGAGATAATATCGGGTGCTGATAGGTTTCTGTCATAATGTAGCATAATATAAAAATATTGTCAATAGGCAACCCCTTTTCTAAAGAATAATTCTGGTCTCTCATTGATCTTTCAGGAATGATCTATCTGTCATTTGTACATATCTTCACAATCTGATGGTCTACACGGTTATATCGTAGCCATAATAGGCATAGTTTCTCTCAACCTATATATTATTTCACAAATATTGGCGATTGAAACACGTTTCCTACAACAAGACAGCTCCTGGAGCGGGAAGATTGCCGTGACATTGCCCTCCAGTATCACTTTTCTGGTGTCGTGTGGCTGTGCCGCGCCGCACCAGACCGGGAACGGGTGCCCGCATCCCCACCGAGATGAAGGTTCGTTGTAGTACTATTCACAAGGAATGGTTGAAGGTATCGTGCCTCGAACGATATAAAAGCCGGTCAGCGGCTGATGGTCAGCGGGTCGCACGCTCGGTCTTAATTGACACATCGCCGCTGGTGGTATCTATCGATAGCGTGGCTCCGCCCATACCGACTATGCCGGTCAATGTGCGTCGGTCGTGCTCAACGTCGCGCAGTTCCAGCGTTGTTGCAATAGCGCCACTCAAAGTGCTCACGTCCAGCCGTAGATTGCTCTTGGACGGCAAGCGCAGCTCTACATCGCCGGATATGGTCGATACCTGATGGGGCCGGTTGTCCATCAGACTACCGGTAAACTGGATGTTACCGCTGGTGCTATCAATGATGAGCTGAGCGTTATGAGCCTGCTTAATTGTTATATCGCCCGACATCGTTGTCAGTTGGAGCAAACCCGTGACGCCTGTCAGGTTCAAATCACCGCTAAACATACTGGCTGTGATCGCCGCCACTGCACTGTCGCTCAACTGTACATCACCACTGATTGTCTCGATCTGCACTGTTCCCTGGTGTTCGCGCAGGTTGATCTTACCGCTGGTTGTTTTCAGCGTTAAGGCCCCGCGCATCTGCTGCACCGCAATGTCGCCACTGATGGTTTGTATGCGGCCGGTGCCGGTAACGTTCGTCACGTTCAGGTCGCCTTTGATGCTCTCGATGTTGAAGTGTGTATCGGCGGGGAGCGCAATGTGCAGGTCAATAGAGGGGACGCGACCAACTGTGACCATAGGCTTTGGGCGCACGATCGTGATCGAGGCGGTATCCCCCTGCGTGTGCACATCGAGTCGTAAGTCGTCTAGGGCCCGATCCGCCGTTGCGCGATTCCACCCGGAAGCATGCTTCGTGGCTTTGATCTGGATCTCATGGTGTTCACTCGGAACGATAGTCACATGATCGTTGGCAACCTTGATCTGCACCACCCTCGCAGATACGGTCTGCTGGACAGTCTGAGTACGTTCGACCATGCCTGTATTGATGCCCCACAGGACACTGCGTCCGATCAGCTCAAACATCAGCCAGGTGATGCCAATGCCCAGCAGAATCCCACCCCACCGCCGTGATTGCCGGGTGCGTTGCCGGCGATAATATGCGTCATCTGGATGGACTGGCTGTTGATAGGTATCTGAATGTGACATAGCACTGTATTTTTCGCCTGCAATCTTTAGCAGTTGTCTAAAAAGCGGGTGAGGAAGAGGCTTTGCCCCTTATATTCTTCCCTACCCCCTGCGCGGCCGGCAGAAACAGCGTTTTTGAAGGGTTGTGCCCATCAAACCGCCCTTTTTTAGACAGGCTCCTCGCTTCAAGCAACCACAATCCATCCTGTGTATTATGACCATCCCAACAGAGTGGCCGGGAGGAGCAGTGCCTTCTCATGCGTTGCTCGGCTTCCCTGAGGCCCTGAGGCACCTGCAAGCCCCGCAGGTAAAAGTCTCCCTGAACGGGGAGAAACTGTTTGTACCCATGAGACGTATAAAAAGTGGTGACTGTTGCAACTCTCAGGTGGAATGAAGTGGTACAATAAAAGGCATGCCGCTACTGGTTGATGGACATAATTTGATTGGGCACATGCCAGATTTGAGTCTGGCCGATAGCGATGATGAGGCGCAGCTCGTGTTCTGGCTACGCAAATATGCCATGCGCAAGCGTGGTCGGCGGGTTGTGGTCATTTTTGATCATGGCGTGTATGGACATCCGCAACAACTGAACGGGTATGGGGTCGAATGCCATTTTAGCACCTCACCACGTGATGCTGATGCGGATCTTATTCGGCGTATTCGGGCGATTCAGCATAAAAATGAGTGGCAGGTCATTACATCGGATCGCGCCATCGCTGATACAGCCCGAGCCTGTGGTATCCGGGTACTATCTGCCCAGGAATTTGCGCGTCGCCTGCACGTTCTGGATCAACCGGCCACGGTACACGATGACAAGCAAGGAGAAAAAACACTACCTCCCCATGAGGTTGAGGAGTGGTTGCGCCTGTTTGGAGTTGATCCGAATAACGATAAAACCTGAGACCGAATCACACATAGTAAGAAGTGGTCATGAAAGAAAGCACATATGCAAACTGATGCTCCCCATACCGCAAAAGTACATGACTATGTGCCTATGCATCACAGCCCCAATGTCCAGAGCTTCCTGGATGCCATACCCCACCCGGTTACACTGCTTGACCCTGCGGGCATCATCGTCGCCGTCAACCAGCGCTGGCAACGCCTGGTTGCGGCCAACGGGTTTGTCGCTGCCGACGTCGGCCTCGGCCAGAACTATCTAGGCATCAGCCCACTGGTGATTGGTTTGCCTGTTGCAGAAGTATCGGCAGTCGCTCAGGGGCTGCAGGCCGTGCAAACTCAGCAGCGCGAAACCTTTGAACTCGAATATCTGTCGTATGGCATAGCACAACAGCGCTGGTATATGCTCTCGATCACCCGCTTTGTTAACGCCGGTCAGATCTGGCTTATGGTCAATCATCAGGATATAACCAGGTGGAAAATCGATCAGCAGGTAGTATGGGAGAACGAAGCACGCTATCGCATGCTGTCGGATCGAGCAGTGGATTTTATCTACGCAATCCATGTTGATCACAACGGCCAGGCAAAACTGGAGTGGGTCTCCCCAACCTTCACCCATCTCACCGGCTATCGTGCCGATGAGATACGTACCTGGCAGCGATGGTCTGCCAGGGTGTACCCGGACGATCTCGCCCTTGCCCAGGCCCATCTCGCCACAGTCTGTACTGGTCAGACCCATACGGTTGAGTATCGCCTGATGACCAGGGATGGCCGGTTACGCTGGTTTCGGGATACCGCTCATCCTGTCTGGAATGCCCCGCCGCACCGCATCATGCGCATCCTGGGGGCCGTGCGGGACATTACTGAGCAAAAACAGGCTGAAGCGGCACTCCAGGCGAGTGAAGCCCGCTACCGTGCTGTTTCCGAGTTAACATCGGATTATGTGTATAGCGGGGTGATCACCCCTGATGGTCACCTTCACCTGGAATGGGTGACCGATTCGTTTGAACGGATAACCGGCTATACGCTCGCCGAACTGGCTGCTGCCGATGGTTGGACACTGCAGGTTCATCCTGATGATCGCCCGGCTATTCGAGAAGGGATCACCCGGCTCCAGGCAGGGCAGATTGATGATCGCGAGTTTCGCCTGGTGACAAAAGATGGCCGGCTACGCTGGATGCATACCCGCGTTCGTCCTGATCGTGATGCGTCAGCACCCGCGCTCACCCGTATTCTGGGCGCAACCTCCGACATCACCGCCCGAAAGCAGGCAGAAATGGCGTTGCATACGAGCGAGGCACGGTATCGCTCGCTTTCGCAACTGACCTCTGACTATGTCTATGCAGCATCGGTTGACCCGGATGGAACCATTCTCGTTGACTGGATGACCGATGCCTTTACGCGCATCACCGGCTATACTCTCGACGAAGTGCCAACCAGTCGAGATTGGGCGAGTATCGTGCTGGACGAAGATCAGGCCATTTGGCAAGATCACATCACTCAATTGCGGGCTGGCAAGGCCAATGAAGCCGAATATCGGATCTACCATAAAGATGGCTCGATCCGCTGGCTACGGAGTTCAGCCAGCCCGATCTTCGCTGCCGCCGAGCAGCGGGTTACCGGCATCCTGGTGGCCGTGCGCGATATTAGCGACTATAAACGGGCCAGTCTGGCTCTGCGCGAGAGCCAGGAGCGGTATGTACTGGCCACCCGGGCGGGTCGGGTGGGAGTCTGGGACTGGAATCCGGTGACTGACCAGTTGCTGGTTGAGCCGCACTTCAAAGCCATGCTTGGTTTTGCAGCCGATGATCTCGCCGATACATCGCGGGCCTGGTTTCGTCAGGTCTATCCCGCAGATCTGGCCCACATCGAGGCTGCGATTCAGGCCTGCCTGGACGGTTCACAATCGTACCTGGACGTTGAGTGTCGCTTGATGGATCGATATGGAGCGGTACGCTGGTTCTTCGTCCGCGGCACACTATTGCGCGACACACAGGCGCAGCCCTATCGCATGGTCGGGGCCAGTGTCGATATTACCGAGCGCAAGCAACTCGAGCAACAGTTGCGCGCAATGCTCCAGGAGAAAGAAGTCCTGCTCAAGGAGGTGCATCACCGTGTCAAAAACAACTTGCAGGTTATCCTCAGCCTGCTCGATCTGCATGTTGATACCATGCCCGACATGGCACACCAGTCGGTGTTGCGTAATCTCCACTATCGCATCCACACCATGGCCCTGGTACACGAAACGCTCTATCAATCGAACAACATGGCCGAAGTTGACAGCAGCGTGTACCTGCAGCATCTGCTCGATTATCTGCTCCGATCATATGCGGTTAGCAGCGCCGTGACGCTGGATCTTGATCTGGCACCGATCTTTATCACGCTCGATACGGCTATTCCATGCGGCTTGATCCTCAATGAAATCGTATCAAACGCGCTTAAGTATGCGTTTCCAGATGATCGTCCTGGAATACTACGGGTAACGTGGCGGCTCGAGACCGGCGCGATGTTTGTACTCCAGATCAGTGATAATGGTGTCGGGCTACCGGCAGGGGTAAATCTCGACAATCCACCGACCCTCGGCTTGCAACTGGTGCGGCTTTTGACACAACAACTGCGCGGCACGGTAACATTTGACACACACAACGGTCTGACGGTAACAATTACCTTTCCCATAAAGCAGCGGGTGGAGCGGTTCACAGGTTGAAAGGATGCCAGGCCGTGGCGCATACTCGCGTGTTGATTGTCGAAGATGAACTGATCGTGGCCCAGAAACTCCGCTTTCAGCTCGACACACTGGGCTATGAAGTCCTGGGTATCGTTATGTCTGGCGAAGAGGCGTTGCATGTTGTGGCTCACACGCCCCCCGATATTGTGCTGATGGACATTGAATTGCAGGGCGAACTGGATGGTGTACAGACGGCGGAACAGATCCACTCCCGCTTTGATATTCCGGTGATTTATATCACAGCCTACGCCGATCCGGCCACGGTTCAACGCGCCAGAACCACCGCGCCATCAGGGTATATTTTGAAACCGTTTCACATGCGCGAGCTGCAGGTAGCCCTGGAGATTGCACTCTACAAGCATGCGGTGGATCGGCGCATCCGGGCCAATGAACGCTGGTTGACAACCGTGCTGCGTAGCATTGGTGAGGCGGTGATCACCACCAGTACCGAGCAGCGTGTCACTTTTCTCAACCCGGTGGCCGAGCACCTTACCGGATGGTCGCAGGCCGAGGCGCTCGGTCAGGATATAACCGCGATCGTGCGCTTCGTTGACACGGTCACCGGCGAACCGATTGCGCACCCGGTTCCCCATGTCTTACATCTCGGAACAACGGTGCACCTCCAGAATCATATCAGTCTGGTGCGTCGTGATGGTACCACATTGGAGGTTGATAACAGCACAGCACCGATCCAGGATGATCGCAACCTTCTGCTCGGCGCAGTGATGGTATTGCGTGATATCAGCGAGCGCCGGGCATTTGAACGCAAATTGCTCGAAACACAGAAACTGGAGAGTCTGGGCGTATTGGCGGGCGCCATTGCGCATGACTTCAACAACATGCTGGCCGTTATTCTGGGCAATGCCAGCCTGGCTCTGCTGGATGCCCCGAAAGGTTCAGCGCTGTACAAAGCGATTGAACCGATTGCCAGCACGGCCCGTCGCGCAGCCGAACTGACCGGCCAGATGCTGACGTATGCCGGGCGGGGACAGGTTGAGGTACAACCGCTCAATCTCAACACCCTGGTGCAAGAGATGACGACGCTGCTGCAAGCGTCACTGACTCACAAAGCACGTCTGCACTATACACTGGCGCCCCAATTACCTCTCATTCTGGCCGATGCGACTCGTATACGTCAGTTGCTGCTGAATCTGGTGATCAATGCCTCGGAAGCCATTCACGATCCGGGGGGCATCGTGTCTGTGACGACGGGGATGCGATCGGTTGATCGCGCCTATCTTGCCGGTAGCTCCTTTGCATCGGATGTGCCAGAGGGTAATTACGTTTACCTGGAGGTGCAGGATACGGGGTGTGGCATGGATGCTGAGACACTGGCGCGGATCTTTGATCCCTTTTTTACTACCAAATTCACCGGACGAGGCATGGGATTGCCGGCGGTGCTGGGGATTGTGCGTCGTCATCAAGGCGCGATCAAGGTTGAGAGCCGTGTGGGAATGGGCACCACGTGTACCGTGATATTCCCACCCACCGATGCGCCGTTTCTGCCTCAGCAAGCAGAGATCGCCGGTACCACTGCGGCCCCCGCCGTAGCACCCCCTACCAGCACGTCGCTCATTGCAGCCGCTGCGCATACCGTCATCGGGTCAATCCTGGTCATTGATGACGAAGTGGAAGTAGGCAACCTGATCGCCCGTGTGCTGGAGTATCATGGGCATACGGTGTTGACGGCTACCAGCTCGCAAACCGGGTTAGCGGCTTTGCAGTCCCATCTGGCCGACATTGATTGTGTCCTGCTTGACCTCTCCATGCCTGGAATGAGTGGTGAGCAAGTCTTGTGGGCGCTACGGGCGATGAGCCGGGATATACCGGTCATCCTGATGAGTGGCTATAGCGAAGAACAGGTCATCGGTCAGTTTGTGGGCGCTCATCTGTCAGGGTTTCTGCAAAAACCATTCACCACATCCGCACTGCTGGCGATGATACAGCGCGTGCTGGCAAATCCCCGCCCGTAACCCGGCCGGCACCGTCATACGCAGCCCCGCTTACCCAGACGGGCGCGCAGGCCTCGCTGCCCACATGTGCGCCATCATCGCCTGGCCTGTAACCGGCCGGGTAACCCGTGTCACAGACACCTACGGCCGCGTGGACACGTGGAAGGATCCTTTTTTACTCTGCCGACGGCCCAAAGGCCCGTTCACCAGACCACTGCATATGCCCCGTTCCTGACACACATTTCGCGGTCAGCGGTTCTCATATGAATCGGTATCGGGTGTATGTTGAAGCGAGGTATCAAGTATATCCAGATGCACACGCTCGCCTGGCTCCGGGTCAATCTGGATGCGCATAATATCGGGCATAGCCAGGCGCAAATCATGTTCAATACGACTCATACGTGTATGCACCTCGGTGAGCGGGGTTGCGCCGGGGAACTGGCACCGTAAGGTGACAAAAATCCCGCCTTCGGTCAACAGGGTCTCGATCTTCATCACCGAGTCGGCATCCGGCAAGCTACTCACGGCACGGTATACCTGGTCGGCAATTGGCCCATAGCGCACCGCTGGCTGCACGTCATCGCGGCGCGGCTCGAGATGCACTTCCACCATGGTCTGACCGGGCAGTTCAGCCGCGATCGCCGCCTCCAGTTGTTCAGAATAAGCATGTGCCTCAGCCAGCGTCAATGCACCCGGTAATTCGAGATCCATCTTCACCCGGATGCCATCTGCGAGTTGATAGAGATCGAGATTATGGACATGCAGCCCCAGGCACTGCGCAGTCGCATACACAGCCGTCGTATATGGCTCGGCGGGAGTACGCGCTGGCTCAACATGCACCAGAACATCGGCCTTGTCCAGTTCAGCACGTACCACCCGCTCCACATCCTCCGTCAACTGATGCGCCTCTTCCAAAGAGCGGCCCCGTGGTGTACCCACACTGACCTCAACATACGGTTGTTCACCCACAAAGCGCAAGCGGACACGGGCACTATCCGGCACCACATCGGGCAAGTCAGCGATTGAATAAGTCAGACGGCGACTCAAATCGTGGGGCACATCATCCATTAGTGCCCGCACCGCATCGGTGCCCATATGCCAGGCTACGTTGAGCAGCAGCAGCGCTACCACGGCTGCCCCCAATCCATCCACCCGGTGGGTCAACCACAGTGGTAGAGAAACCCGCTCACTCAGGACAATGATGCCCAGGCTCAAGAGAACGATCAGCGAGCTAAGAATATCATTCGTAAAGTTAGCAATATTGACCTGCAACGTCGGGCTACGCGATCGGGTGACGGCGCCGTGCAACAGATAAATACGGACAATATTGATGACCATCGAACCCAGCATGATCACAAACGACCAGAGGGTTATCTCCGGCAAAGCCGGTTGCACCACCATACGCACCCCTGCCTGCCATAACACCCAGCCAGCCGTTGCCAGCAGCAAGACCGCTCCTGCCAGCGCCCCCAGATTCTCGGCGCGGGCATGACCGTAGGGATGATTCTCATCTGGTGGCACATCGGCCAGACGCACCACCAGAAACGTGATCGTCGTCGAGGACACGTCCAGCAGCGAGTCAAACGCATCTGCCAGAATACTCAGACTGCCCGTGATCATGCCCACCACGAATTTGGTACCGGCGAGCAGGGTGCTGAAGCCAACCGATAACAGGGCAACAGATTGTTTGGACAGCATCACAGCGATCTCTCATTCCCCGTGGTTACCGCTGTTGGCGTAGGTGTCGCGGTACGTGTAGCTGCCGGTGGCTCGATCAGGGTACGGCCCGGATTCTGCGTATCGGCTTCTACCTCACGCATCACTGTCTCGACTGGCCCCATGGTCACCCTCAGGGCAGGGCTGGTTGGTTCAGCGGTCATAGTGCTGGTAGCAGTGGCTATCATGCCTGCCTTGCTGGTGGTTGCCTGGCCGGCAATATCACTCAGAACGGCCAGAAAGGTGTTGATACGTTCGGCACCTGCCTCCAGTTCTTCAATCTGCACATCTTGCAGGCGATCTTTGCCGGCCTGCGCCGTCGCCACTTTTACGAGCATGGTTTGATTGGCCGACAGATCGGCTGCAAAAGTAGCGATCAAGCTATTGCTGGCCCGAAATTCATCGGCCAGGCGCTCCATCTCACGATTCTTACGTCCCATATCGGCAACCTGTGCCTGCAACGCCGCATTTTCTTCGCGCAACAGTGCCAGTTCCCAGGGCGTGTAGCCCAGCAAGAATGCTACCGCAATCATCACGATCAATGCCAGCACCACTGAACTGAAGACGGTCAGACTCCGTTCGATACACCCGCGCCCAGGGCTGGTCACGAGTGGTGCTGATACTGGTTCCACAGATCCCTGCGCAGTAGATTGCGCGGGCGGATCGGGCTGGTCTTGCCGGTCAACCGGTTCAGCCGGTGGCGGGAATTCGGCCTCAGTTGCCGCTGCCGACGACCGATCAACCTCCAGGCGTATGGTTGTCAGTGGTTGATCGTCTGGATCGTATGCTAACTCCTGCTCCTCAATCATACATTTTCTCCTGCATAACCGGGTGTTCCAGGTGTGGGGCACACCCCTTTCAGCGCGGCTGTGGTAGCGATGGTGGTAATGGTGGCCCATCGTGCAAAGGCAGCGACTCGGAATATGTCGACTGCTGATCGTCGCTCATAAGCCCTCTCGTGTTGCTGAATCTGAGCATGTACGATTGACGATTGTACCGCGTTCCAGGGTTTCGTCAAGCGCGAGGCCTTAGCATGTTGGCACGTTAGCACGTTAGCGCGTTGGAGCCGTCAAGCGCCATGCCGGATCGCGTCCCTCCTAGGCGCGGCGTGGACATAGCGGGGTCGTGCAGATCATGTCCCCATTGCCGCCCATGGCGCGGCACCGATCGGTTCGGCATTGCACACAGTGCAGGACAATGCGGGGCATTGTGGATATCCCCCAGGGGTGTCCCGACGATATGGTGTCAATCTTTTTCTGCCAGAGATCAACATCTGTACTCCAACCAGCTAGAGGGAGAAGGTGGGCATTCTTCTGGCCCACGCATCTCCAGAATGATCTCATTCAACGGGTTGCTTTCCGTTCGATCCAGAATGGCGCGGGCCTCCTCCAGCGTCAGGGTTGATTGTGATGCAAGGCGCTTTTCATCTGGACTGAGTTCTATCACCATGCCGGCGGCACGAAGCACCGCACGCAGGCGGTCGCGCTCACTCAGCGGCTCCCGGGCTTCGGTAGGTTCTTCTGCCAGCCCTCCTGTGGCAGATGTACCGCCTCGGTCGCTGTTGCTATCGGCTCCTCCTGCGCCAGAACTGTCACCGGTTTGCCTTGCCGCCCTGCCGCAGGTACCAGGTGCTGATAGCCTTCGATAAGCAGGTCTATTGTCAAACGGATCATTGGGCACCTCCTTCCGGCAGATGTGCTGATAGGGTACCACTTTATCCCGAATCAACGTTCCGGTTGCCAGAGCCGGATCGTGTTGTCGCCGCGCCCGGTGTCCTGGATCTCAAGATCTTTCCCCAAAACCGTATCGGCTAGCCTGTTCAGCAGGTCAGGCAAGATATCCAGGCTCGGTTCAGGGCGCTGCCGTTTTGAGATGACTTTGAGCGAGCCACTGCCTGATGCTAGGTACGCGCCATCGGGACTGAAGGCCAAAACCGGGACGGTAGGGCCACCCGTGAGCGTTTGAATGTGTTCGCCATTAGCAACCCGCCAGAGTTTAATCGTGCCATCTTGACTACTCGATGCAATCGTTTCTCCATCGGGACTAAAGGTCACACTCCAGATCCAATCCTGGTGCGCAGAAGGCACCCTGTGCTGTTCCGTTCCACTGATAGTCCAGAGGCGCAGTTGCCGATCCCACCCGCCAGATAGAATCGAGCGACCGTCCGGGCCAACAGCGATCCCCCAGATAATGTCCTGATGTCCCTGAATACCAGACGTTTCCACCGCGTTAAAACCCGTATCGCTCATACGCCAGAGACGGAGTGTGCGATCGGCACCACCGGATACCAGATAGGTTCCATCAGGGCTGAAGGCCAGACTCGTGTTCACAGACACCCCGATACCGAACCAGATCGGCGTCTCCTGCGTATGCAGTAACGTGCCCTGCGCCACGTTCCAGAGTTGAATGCGCTCTCTTGATCCTACTGCCAGCCGTTTCCCATCAGGGTGAAACGCCAGGCTCAGCACCGTACCCGTGTGATTCAGTTCACGCCAGAGCGTGCCCTGATCCAGGTTCCACACCTGAATCCCCTCGTCACCACCACACGCTGCAAGCTGCCCATCGGCGCTGAAGGCAAAAGCAAGAGAACCTGTGCAGCTTTCGGTGATAACACGAGCGGTCATCGTCGTGGTATCCCACCGCCTGATACTCCCATCCCAACTGCCCGAAGTGAGATACCGGCCGTTGGGGCTAACAGCCAGGCCGACAATGTTGGAGGTATGTCCTCGCAGCGTGGCCACTTCACGTACCGTCCCGGTTTGCCATGAAGCGGCATGGTGTTGTGCCAGCGCCTGCACCAGAGCAGGATGGGTGGCGAGCAGGTCAGGGACATCGGCATAGGCCCGCACATGCGTCTGGATCGTACTGACCAGCACCGCGGCTCGCTGCCAATCCTCGCCGCTAATCGCCAACAGGGCCAGATGGTACAGGCTTGCCTGCCAGTGGCTCAGCGCGTCGGCATAGTCCAGGATCTGGGCAAACTCCCGTCGTGCCGTCTCCCAGTCGTTGGCATCCAGAGCGGTACGCCCTATCCGATAGGTAGCCTCCTGCCATAGCTGATGGCTATCCCGATAACCGGGGATTGTGGCGAAGAGATAGCGAGCCTGCGATAGATCACCGGTTGCCATCAGTTCCTGCGCTTGCAGATAGGTGGCTTCTTGCCGGCGAGTCTGGGCATCCCGAAAATCGCCCAGCTGAATAAACATCTGGCGCGCGGTATCCCACTGCCGGTTCTCCATCGCCACGATGCCCTGCTGATAGCGCTGGTGGCGATCATAGACAATCCACCCCCAGCCGCCGGTGCCCAGGAGGATGCCCAGGATGAGCAAGAGCCAGATGGGATGCAGCCGTTGCAGGCGCTGTTCGATCGCGGTCACCAGGGCGCATACCAGGTCA
>Ga0308417_1000528_pt1 | contig 27794 bp, 25 predicted proteins | sample HotsprSampleOS65_FD_203528 | JGI IMG/M metagenome (GOLD analysis project Ga0308417, IMG submission 203528) | Hot spring phototrophic mat microbial communities from Octopus Spring, Yellowstone National Park, Wyoming, United States - 20090730_OS65 ...
GCATCCGCCGCAAGGGCAAGACGAAGCTGATGGCGGAGAAGCTCAGCGTCGTCATGGCGCGCCGCCACATCCGCATGGCGCACATCGCGCTGCTGGTGCTTGACGCCAGCGAAGGGCCCGTGGGCGGGGACGCCACCATCGGCGGCTACGCGCATGAAGAAGGACGCGCCCTCGTGCTGGTGGTGAACAAATGGGACCTGCTTGGCGGCAAGCAGCGAAAGGAATACGAGGCCGCCATCCGCGCGCAGTTCAAGTTTCTCGACTACGCCCCCATCGTCTTCCTCTCGGCGAAGGAAAAGCGCGGGATCGAGGCGCTGCTTGAGAAGATCGACCAGTGCTGGCAATCCTTCAATCAGCGGGTCTCCACAGGGGAACTGAACCGGCTGGCGGAGCAGTTCCAGCTCGAGCGCGGCCGCAGGATCTACTACATCACGCAGCCCTCGGTGCGGCCCCCCACGTTCGTGCTGTTCATGGACAGCGCCGAGCCGTTGCACTTCTCCACCGAGCGCCAGATCGTCAACCGGCTGCGGGAGCGCTTCGGTTTTGAAGGCACGCCGGTGGTGCTCAAGGTGAAGGCGCGGCACTGAGTCAGCGCGGCACGATCCATTCCACGCGGTCGATTTCCGAGGAGCGGATCTGGCGCGCGAGCGCCGGGAAGCGCAGCAGTCCGGCGGCGGCGAGCAGGCGCGAGCGGAGCTCGCGGTCCAGGTCGAGGATGTAGTGATCGGCGCGCTCCCTGTAGGAGTAGCCGGAGTAGCGGGGCGACCCCAGTCCTCCCATCAGCAGGTCCCAGAAGCTCGAGCGGCGGAAGAGCCGCCGCGCCGCGCCCGCCTGTTTCCCGATCTCGATCCGTGCAAACGGTCCGCGCAGGACCACCCGCACGCAACGGTCAAAAGCGCAAGGCCGCGAAGGCTCCGGCTGCGGCAGGGCGCGCATGGCTTCGCTGACCTCTTCAAGGGTGCACTCCAGCCGCTCCCAGCGGAAGCGCGACGCCCCGCTCACCAGCGAGCCGTGCGCCAGCAAGTGGCGGATGCGCACGGCGTCCGCGCCGGCGGCGGAGGCGGCCAGTTCGAGCAGCTCGGTGAAAGACATCTCGCTGGACACAACCGGCGAAAAGGCGATGGCGCCCGCGGCTTCGCTGGAGATCTTCACGCGAATGGTCTGCGGCAGCGGCATCGCTCCCTCTTCATCGTACAATCGCAGGCGATGACACCCATCGAGAAAGTGCGGCAGGAACTCCGGCGCTATGAGCATCTGCTGCTCGAATTCGACGCCGAGGAGACGCCCGCCGGCGGCGTCGATCTGCTCATCCGCCTGCGCGCGCCCGTCGAAGGGGCGCATGTCTACCGCGCCCCGCTCCACCCGCGCGACCTCGCGCACCCGCAGTTCGCATGGTCGTTCCAGAAGCACCTGTACGATTGCATGCATGACTATCTTTGCGAACTGTTCGTCCACAACCCGCAGGAGCTGGAGCCCCGGGCGGAGGAACAGCGATGACGGCTCAGCCGTGCCCGCTTGCGGACAAGCTGGCGGAGCGGATCCGGCGCCACGGTCCGCTGCTCTTCTCCGAATTCATGGACGCCGCGCTGTATGACCCCGAACTCGGCTACTACAGCGCCGCGCGCCGCGCCGAAGCGGAGCCGACCGGCGTCGCGGGCGACTACTTCACCGCTGCGCAGGTCCAGCCTGTCTTCGGCCGCGTGGTGCGCGAGGCGCTGCGGCGGATCCGCGAGAAGCTGTCGCTGCCGGAGCCTTGCACGGTGGCCGATTGGGGCGCGGGCAGGGCGCTGATGGGCGAGTATCTGAGCGGCTTCCGTTATGTGGCTGTGGAAACCGGCCAGCCCGCCCCGGCGCCGTTCGAGGGCATCGTGTTCGCCAACGAGCTCTTCGATGCGCTGCCCGTGGATGTGGTGCGCTGCACTCCGGGCGAGGCGCGCCTGCAACGCGTGGGATGGCAGGATGGCGCGTTCCGCTGGGTGGATGCCGGGCCGCCGCCGCAAAGCTGGGACGGCTATGTGGAACGCCTCTCACGGCGCATGGAGGGGCATGAAGAGTGGTGGTTGGAGCTGCCGGTTCGTTTGGGCAGCGTTCTTGCTCAGATCGGCGGCGCGCTCCGGCGCGGCGCCCTGGTGGTGATCGACTACGGCTATACGGAGCGCGAAGTCGTCCGCTTCCCGCGCGGAACGTTGATGAGTTACCGCCGACATCTTGCATCCGAGGATGTTCTGCGGCATCCGGGCATGCGCGACATCACGGCGCACGTGCCCTTCACGTTCCTCGAACAATGCGCCGCGGAGGCGGGCTTCCGCGCCGGCAAGCTGCAGAATCTCGCCGCGTGGCTGCTGGACGCGGGAGAACGCGACAGCTTCGCTTCCGCGCTGCGCGCAGAGAGCGGGGAAGAAGAGGCGAGGCTGCGCCTGCAGTTGAAGACGCTGCTGTTCGGGATGGGGGAGACGTTCCGCTGCCTGCGGCTGGAAAAGGGAGTGTAAAAAGGTTGCGGCCCCGGTCGCCCGGGGCCGCTCTTGCGATTCTCTGTTTGCGGCGCTTCCTGGAGAAGCGCTCCGCGGTTACTTCTTCTTCTTCGTTGTGGCCTTCTTGGCAGCCTTCTTGGTCGCCTTCTTGGCAGCCTTCTTGGTCGCGTTCTTCATCGATCTGTTCTCCGTGACATCAGAATTTGCGGTCGCAGCGCGACAGCATTGTGATCTCTTTATAAACTTGGTCTCCGAGTGTTGTCAAGAAAAAAATGAAGGGGCGCGCAACAAGAAGATGTTTTCCCGGGGGCCGGAAGGCGATAAAACAGAGATGGAGAGTTTTGTTTTGCCCTTGCGAAGGCGTCTTGCGGCCCTTGCCGCGCTTGCCGTGCTGCTTCTGGCGGCTCTCTCCCTTCTCCCGGGCTGCGGGCGCAGGAATCGCGCGCCCGCGCCGCCCGCGGCGCCTTCGCCCGGATGGACGGAGACGGGCATCGCGAGCTGGTACGGCAACCCGTACCACGGAAGGAAGACGTCCAGCGGCGAAGTGTTCGACATGAACCAGATGACGGCGGCGCACCGCACGTTGCCGCTTGGGGCCATCGTCAAGGTCACCAATCTCGACAACCGCAGAACGGTGGCCGTCCGCATCAACGACCGCGGACCGTTTGTCGAAGGCCGCATCATTGACCTTTCCCGCGCCGCCGCCAGAGAGATCGGGCTCCTCGGGCCGGGCATTGCAAAGGTGCGCATCGAACTGACCGGGTACTCGAACCCCGAACTGGCGAAGCAGCCGCCTTTGTTCACGATCCAGGCCGGCGCGTTTTCCGACCGGGCGGCGGCGGAGAGCTACCGGGCGCGGCTGCGCAGACGGTATGAGCCTGTCGACGTCGTGCCGTCGCTGACGCCGCCCGGCTCCTTCCGCATCTTCGTCGGGCGGTTCGGCGACCAGAGAGAAGCGGAAGCCGCCGCCGAACAGATGCGGAAGGACGTGAAGGAGGTGTTCGTTGTCCGGGTGCGGTGAGCGCGGCGTCCGCGCAGGAGCAGCGCAGACGGAAATCCGGCTTACAATGAGGCTTGACGAAGATTCTTGTAGAGAAATTCTCCCGGGGACGCACTACTCTCCTGAGGAGACATGTCTTTGCATCCGGTTGAAAGCCATGGGGACCGGCGCTGGATGATCCAGGAGAGCAAAGCGCGCAACTACGAGCTGGTGGGGCAGTCCGCGCGGCTGCGGAACGTGCTGCGGCTGGCGGCGAAGCTGGGCCGCGGCCACTGGCCCGTGCTGCTGCTCGGCGAGACCGGAACGGGCAAGGAGCTGGTGGCGCGCACGATCCACCGCAACGGCCACGGCGGGCCGTTTGTCACCATCGACTGCTCTTCGATGGTCGGCACGCTGATGGAGAGCGAGCTGTTCGGCCACGCGAAGGGCGCCTTCACCGGCGCCAACTCGAACAAGATCGGCCTCATCGAGCAGGCCGACGGGGGCACGGCATTCTTCGACGAGATCGGCGAGCTGCCCCTCGATCTGCAAGCCAAGCTTCTGCGCGTCCTTCAGGAAAAGGAGTTCCGCCCGGTCGGCTCGCTGCAGGTGCGCAAGTCGAGTTTCCGCATTATCGCCGCCACCAACCGGGATCTCGCCAAGGAGGTGGAGAAGGGGCGCTTCCGCCAGGATCTTTACTACCGGCTGAACGTCGTCACCCTGCGGCTGAGCCCGTTGCGGGACCGCAAGGAAGACCTGCCCGCGCTGATCCGCCACTTTCTGGACCTGTATGGCAACGGCCACACGGTGAGCGGAGAACTGCTCGAGCTCATGATGAGCTACGACTGGCCGGGCAACGTGCGCGAGCTGGAGAACTGCGTGCAGCACATGGTGGCGGTGAACAGCGGGCCCGTGCTGCACCTGCAGGATGCGCCGTCTCAACTGCTCCACTTCCACGAACGGCGGCGCGCCCCGCAGGGCATCGTGCAGGCTGCCGCCGCGGCCGCGGCGCCCAACGGCGATGAGCCGGAAGACAGCTTCGTCACGCCCGTGCTGCCGCTGGCCGAGATGGAGCGGCGGGCGATCATCAACGCCCTGCGCTACACCAAAGGCGACCGCGTCATGGCCGCGCACCTGCTTGGCATCGGCCGCACCACGCTCTACCGCAAACTCAAGGAATACGGGATCCGCGATTGACCATCGGCCTTGACGCCACGTACAGCGAAGGCGGGCAGCTTTCGGGCATCGGCGTGTATTGCCGCGAGATCCTGCACGGCCTGGCGCAATCCCACCCGGAGTGCCGCTTCGAGTGGTGCTACCGGCTTCACCGCCTGCGCGCGGGGCTCCGCGCGCCGCGCCCCGCCCATGTCGCCATCCGGCCGCTGCTGGAACGCTGGCGCGCCGGGCGGGCGAGACTCTTCCACGGCTTGAATCAGCGTTTGCCCGCGGCGCGGTATCCGCTCCGCGTGGCCACGTTTCACGACCTGTTCGTGTTCACCGCGGAGTATTCGACGCCGGAGTTTCGCGCGCGTTTCCAGCAGCAGGCGAGGGAAGCCGCGCAGCGGGCGGACCTGATCCTGTGCGTCAGCCGCTTCACCGCCGGCCAGGTGGAGGAGATACTGCATGTGCCCGCCGACAGGCTGCGCGTTGTGCCGCATGGCGTCCGCATGCCCGCGGGCGAACCGGAAGCGGAGCGCGAGCCGCTGGTGCTGCACGTGGGCGCGGTGCAGAAGCGGAAGAACCTCGTGCGGCTCGTCGGCGCGTTCGAGCGAGCCGCCCCGCCTCCGTGGAAACTGGTGCTGGCGGGCGGCGGCGGCTACGGCGCGGAGGAAGCAAGGGAGCGGATCCGCTCGAGCCCGGCGGCGGAGCGCATCACGTGGACAGGCTGGCTTCCGGACGAGGAGATCGAGCGGCTATACCGCAAGGCGTCCGTGTTCGCTTTCCCGTCTCTCGACGAGGGCTTCGGCATGCCCGTGCTGGAAGCCATGGCGCACGGCGTTCCGGTGCTGAGTTCCACGCGCGGCGCTCTGCCCGAAGTCTGCGGCGATGCGGCCCTGCTGGCCGATCCGTTCCGGGAGGACGACATCGCCGCGGCGCTGGATGCGCTCATCCGCGACAGCGCCTTGAGGCAACGGTTGCGGGCTGCGGGGCGGGCGCGCGCGGCGGAGTTTCCCTGGGAGCGCGCCGTCGAGCAAACCTGGAACGCTTACGTTGAGCTGGGCGCGGCCGGATGAAAGCGGCGCACACGGCGGCGCAGGCCCTACTTCTTTCGGGGCGCTGATTCAGCCAGCAGCTTGTCCAGAATCGGGAACAGCCCGTCGCCTTCGAAAATGCTCTTCAAGTCCTTGCGGGACTCGTCATACACAAGGTCCTCGCGGATCGTGCCGTCGGGTGCGACGACCAACAGGGTGGGCAGGCGGATGTTCGGGTTCTGCGGCGTGATCTGGAGCATGGCCGCCACCGCCTGGCCGAAATCGAACAGGATGGGCGTGCTGATCCTGTGGCGGGCGACATAGGCGGCCACGGTCTGTTGATTGTCGGGCGGATTCACGATCGACAGAATGTGGATGCGGTCGCCGTAGCGGGCTTTGACGCGCTCGAGCGTTTTGGAGAACGTGGCGCAGTGCGGGCAGTCCGTTTTCATGATGTCGATCAGGAGGATCTTGCCCCGGTAATCGAGAACGTCGTGGTAGCGGCCCTGCGAGTCGGGCAGCGTGAAGCTGGCCACCCGCTTGCCCGCCAGCGGGCCGGCATGCAGGGCGAGGGTCGAGGAAAGCAAAAGCAAGACGAAATGTTTCATGGGATCAGGCTCCTTCGGCCAGTGCGGGCAGGCTCTCTTCGAACGGCGGGCGCGCCACCCCGCGTTCCGTGATGATGGCGGTGACGTAGCGGGCCGGCGTGACGTCGAAAGCGGGGTTGGCCACAGCGGTCCCCTCCGGCGCCACGGGCACGCCGAAGACATGGGTGACTTCCTCCGCCGCGCGCTCCTCAATGGGAATCTGGTCTCCGCTCGCGAGGGAGAGATCGAGCGTGGAAACCGGCGCCGCGACATAGAAGGGCACATGGTTTTCCCTGGCGAGCACCGCCACCGAATACGTGCCGATCTTGTTGGCCGTGTCGCCGTTGCGCGCGATGCGGTCGGCGCCGACGATCACGCAGCCGATGCGTCCGGACTTCAGAAAATGCCCCGCCATGTTGTCGGTAATCAGGGTCACCGGGATGCCGTCCTGCTGGAGTTCCCACACGGTGAGACGCGCGCCTTGCAGGAATGGTCTCGTTTCGCCGGCGAACACGTGCACCTTCCTGCCCGCCTCGGCGGCGGCGCGCACGACGCCGAGCGCCGTGCCATAGCCCGCCGTGGCCAGGGCGCCGGCGTTGCAATGCGTCAGCACCGACTTCCCGTCGGGCACCAGCGGCGCCCCGTGCCGCCCGATGGCGCGGTTGATCGCAATGTCTTCTTCGTAAACGCGCAGCGCCTCTGCCACAAAAGCCTCCCGGATCCGCTCCGGCGCCTCGCTTGCCACGGACGCGTAGAGCCGCTTCATCCGGTCGATGGCCCAGAACAGGTTGACCGCCGTCGGCCGCGTGGACGCCAGGGTTTCGCAAATGCGCGGGAACCCGGCGGCGAGCCGCTCCGGCGGAGTCTGCAGCACGCCCAGCGCCACACCCATGGCCGCGGAAACGCCGATGGCAGGCGCGCCTCGCACCACCATCGCCCGGATGGCTTCCGCCACTTCCTCGTACGTCCTGCACGTGACGAATTCCACCGTGCGCGGCAGCTTCGTCTGGTCGATCATGACGACGCCTTCCGGCGTCCACTGCACAGTCGCCACCATAGGGAAACTTCCATTGAACCACGCGCCGCCGGGAAGTCACATCAGCAGCTCGCGCCGCTGCGCCACGTAGCCGACGAAAAACGTGAGGTTGTATGTGGCATGGACCACCGTGGATGCCGCCGTCGAACCTGTCCGGTGCCGCGTGTAGCCGAACACGAAGGAAGCCAGAAACAGCAGCAGCATGTGTTGCCAGTTCCAGGCATATTGCGGCCCGTGCAGCAGGGCGAACGGCGCGCTTGCCAGCATGATGCCCGCCCACTGGCCGAAAGCACGCACCGCCAGCGGCTGCAGGAAACCGCGGAAGATCAGCTCCTCCGCCAGCGGCCCCAGCGTGACGGCGAACGTCCCCACCAGAAGGATCGACCACCGGTCCCGCAACAGCCGGGCCACGGCATTGTCGATCACCGGAGTGTGCAGCGCCTCCCCGAGCACCGCGATCACCACCACCAATGCGGGGCCGAGAATCCCGGTCCATGCCATGTTCGGCCAGGGAAAGCGCCACCCCAAAGAACTCCAGAACGGCGCCTGATACCGCTGCCACAGGATCAGCCAGAGCGCGCCGAACCAGAAGGCGTAAAACAGAAACTGCATCGTCAGGGCGCGCGCCGCCTCCCCGGGCATGCGCGGCAGCATCAGGAAGAACCCGTGCGTGAGCGCCACGGCCAGCGAGAAGCAGGGGATGGTGAGCACGGCCAGCATCAGCGCGTCCCTCCACGTCCAGAAAGTCCCGGACCGGGATTCGGAGGACAGCGCCGGCGGCATCATGCATCCGCCTCCACCAGCAGCGCCGCCAGCAGCGGCACAAGAATCTCGTGATGCCCCGTGATGGAGTATCCCGCGCCGCCGCAGCGCGCGTGCGGACGTTGCACCACATTCATCCTCGGCCGGTAGTGGTCGAGGAAATCGAAATTGGCCGTCACGAAGTCCGACAGCGGGTATTGCAGATTGCGGACGGCGGACACAGCCTTCAGAAATACCTCCGGCAAAACCACCGCGGAGCCGACATTCAAATACACGCCCCCGTCGTGCAGGCCCCGCACCAGCGCGCAGAAGAGGCGAAAGTCCCGGTGCGTCGCCTCGCCGATGGCGGCGCCGGATGCGGCTGGATGGGCATGGGGCGTGTCGGTTCCGATGGCGGCGTGCACCGTGACGGGAATCGAGCGCCGCCACGCCTGCAGCAGCAGCGAGCAAGGCGCGAACTCCGCCGGCGCCAGCGAGTCCAGCGCCGCCCCCAGCGCCTCGCCCATGCCGCAATCAGCGTCCCCGGCGCGCCGGACCGCTTCGTTCATCAGCCTGCCGGTTTCCTCCGCCGAGCCGAACCGCCCGTCCGGCAGCACCGCCTCCACGTCCTCGCTGGTGGCGCCGGCCAGCGCGATTTCGAAATCGTGGATCGACGTGGCGCCGTTCATGGCGATGCCGGTCACAAAGCCGCGGTCCATCAGGTCCACCAGCACCGGCGCGAGCCCGCACTTTACCACGTGTCCGCCAAGGCCCCACAAAATCGCGCGTTTCCGGCGCCTGGCCTCCGCCATTGCCGCCACCACGGCCCGGAGGCTGTCGGCCGCCAGCAGGCGCGGCAGCCGGTCGAGCCATTCCCGGAGCGAAGCCCCCGCGCGGTGCGGCGCCGCCATGTGCTCGATGCGCACCTTCCCGCCCCGTTCGGCCAGCGGAATCGTCGACAGGCGGGTGAAATCCAGGGGCGGCTCGCTGTACTTGCTCAAGGCGGCTCCTATCCAGCTTTGCCGTTTTTCAGCGCTATTTCAAGTGCGCGCGCGGTGTGGCTGCGGCGGGAGCGGATGATCTGTTCCGGAGGTCCGGCAGCCACCACCATGCCGCCCTTCTCGCCGCCTTCCGGGCCGAGGTCGATGATCCAGTCGGCGGACTTGATCACGTCGAGCTGGTGCTCGATGACGAGCACGGTGTTGCCGAGATCGACGAGCTGATTCAGCACGTCCAGCAGCTTGCGGATGTCCTCGAAGTGCAGCCCCGTGGTCGGCTCGTCCAGGATGTAGAGCGTCTTGCCCGTCTGGCGGCGCGAGAGCTCGCGGGCGAGCTTGATGCGCTGCGCCTCGCCGCCGGACAGCGTGGTGGAAGACTGCCCGAGATGCAGGTAGCCCAGCCCCACGTCCACCAGCGTCTGGAGCTTCGACTGGATCTGCGGAATGTTCTTCAGCAGCTCGAGCGCGTCCTCGACGGTCATCTCCAGCAGGTCGGCGATGGAGACGCCGCTGTAGCGGACCGCGAGCGTCTCGGAATTGTAGCGGCGCCCGCGGCAGACGTCGCACGGCACGTAGACGTCGGGCAGGAAGTTCATCTCGATGCGCTTGACGCCGTCGCCCTGGCACGCTTCGCACCGCCCGCCCTTCACGTTGAAGGAGAAGCGGCCGGGCTTGTAGCCGCGCTCGCGCGCCTCCGGCAGCATGGCGTACAGCTCCCGGATGGGCGTGAAGACGCCCGTGTAAGTGGCGGGATTGGAGCGCGGCGAGCGCCCGATGGGCGCCTGGTCGATTTCGATGACCTTGTCGATGTGCTCGAGGCCTTCGACCGAATCGAACAGGCCCGGCGGCGTCTTGGCCCCGTAGATGTGCTGCGCTAGGACGCGGTAGAGAATGTCGTGCACCAGCGTCGACTTGCCGCTGCCGCTGACGCCGGTGACGCAGAGAAACATGCCGAGGGGAAATTCCACGTCGATGTTTTTCAGGTTGTGGTGGCGGGCGCCCCGCAGGATCAGCTTCAGCCCGTTGCCCGGACGCCGCCCCGGGGGCAGCGGAATCGAGCGGCGCCCGGACAGGTAAGCGCCGGTGAGGGAGCGAGGGTGCGCCGCGATGTCGGCGGGCTTTCCGGCGGCGATCAGCTCCCCGCCCAGCCGCCCGGCGCCGGGGCCCAGATCGATGACGTAGTCGGCCCGCTCGATGGTCTCTTCGTCATGCTCCACCACAAGCACCGTGTTGCCGAGATCGCGCAGGCGGGCCAGCGTTGCGAGCAGCCGCGTGTTGTCGCGCGGGTGCAGCCCGATGGAGGGCTCGTCCAGCACGTACAGCACGCCGCGCAGCCGCGAGCCGATCTGCGTGGCGAGCCGGATGCGCTGCGATTCGCCGCCGGACAGCGTGGCCGCCGAACGGTCCAGCGAGAGGTAGTCCAGGCCGACCTCGCTGAGGAACGAGAGCCGGTGCTCCACCTCTTCAACGATGCGGGCGGCAATCTGCCGCTCCCTGGCCGAGAGCTTCCACGAGCGGATCTCCTCGAGCGCCCGCGAGACTGGCATCGCCGTGAAGTCGGCGATCGAAAGCCCGTTCAGCTTCACGGCGAGGCTCGAAGGGCGCAGGCGCCGCCCTCCGCAGGCCGCGCACTCCGTGGGGGACATGGATTCGGCCAGGTATTCGCGGTAGCTTTCCGTCGAGTCCTCGAAGGCGCGCTGCAGCAGCGCCAGAATGCCGGGCATGGCGCCCGCGCCGTACAGCAGGGCCTGCTGCTGTTTCTGCGGCAATTCTTCAAAAGGACGGTCCAGCCGGATGCGGAGCTGGCGGGCGAGCGCGTGCACCGCCTGTTGCATCGCCATGCTGGAGGCGCCCGGACCCAGGCCTCCGTCGAACAAAGGGCGCGAGGGATCCGCGATCACCTTCAACGGGTCGAACGACCACGTGGCCCCCAGCCCGTGGCAGGCTTCGCAAGCGCCGTACGGGCTGTTGAACGAAAACGAGCGGGGCTCGATCTCCGGCACGCTCTGGCCGCACTCGGGGCAGGCGAGCTTCAGCGAATAGAGCCGCTCCTCGCCGCCCACATGGACCACCACCACGAGGCCGTTGGCCAGCCGGGTGGCGGTTTCGATGGAGGCTTCCAGGCGGCGCGCGGAATCCGGCTTCAGCGGCAGCCGGTCCACCACCACTTCAATCGTGTGATTGCGGCGGCGGTCCAGGCGGATGTCCTCGTCCAGCGAGCGGAGCTCGCCGTCGATGCGGGCGCGCACAAACCCCGCGCGGGCGAACTTCTCCAGCTCCTTGCGGTACTCGCCCTTCCTGCCGCGGACAATGGGCGCCAGCACCATCACGCGCTCCCCTGCCGGCAGCGCCATCACCTGTTGGACAATCTGCTGCGCCGTCTGCCGCGTGATGGGGATGCCGCAGGCAGGGCAATGGGGCGTGCCGATAGAGGACCACAGCAGGCGCAGGTAATCGTAGATCTCGGTGATCGTGCCGACGGTGGACCGCGGGCTGCGGCTGGTGGTCTTCTGCTCGATCGAGATGGCGGGCGAGAGGCCGTCGATGGAATCCACGTCCGGCCGTTCCATCTGGTCGAGGAACTGTCGCGCGTACGGCGACAGCGTCTCCACGTAGCGGCGCTGGCCCTCGGCGTAGATGGTGTCAAAAGCCAGCGAGGACTTGCCGGAACCGGACAGCCCCGTGATGACAGTGAACGAGCCGCGCGGGATGCTGACGCTGATGTTCTTCAGGTTGTGCACCCGCGCCCCGTGCACCGAGATCCGGTCGATCATGGAAATTCCATTGTCCCGCAGGCCCGCTGCGTCAGACAGAGGCGGAACAGGCTGTCATGCGCCGCAACGCGGCTTCGGCCAGCATGTCGAAGATCTGGCGGGTCTCCCCGATGTCAATGCAGCCGTCGGTGATGGACTGGCCGTAGACCAGCGGCTGCCCCGGGACGAGGTCCTGCCTGCCGGCGACCAGGAATGACTCCAGCATCACGCCGAAGATGCCCGTCTGGCCCGCCGCGATCTGCATGGCGAGATTGCGCGCCACCGCCGATTGCAGGCGGTAGTTCTTCAGCGAATTGGCGTGCGAGCAGTCCACCATCACCCGGTCCGGCAGCTTGGCCCCGCGCAGGCTCAGCAGCACGGTCTCGATGGACTGCTCGTCGAAGTTCGGCAGCTTGCCGCCGCGCAGGATCACGTGGCAATCCTTGTTGCCTTTTGTGCAGACGATCGCCGAGTGGCCGGCCTTGGTCACCGAGAGGAAATGATGGCTGATGCGCGCGGCGCGCACGGCGTCGATGGCCACCTTGAAGTTGCCGTCGGTCCCGTTCTTGAAGCCGACCGGGCAGGAAAGGCCGCTGGCCAGTTCGCGGTGAACCTGGCTCTCGGTCGTCCTCGCGCCGATGGCGCCATAGGAGATCAGGTCGCCGATGTATTGCGGCGTGATCATGTCCAGGAACTCGGTGGCGCAGGGCATGCCCATCTGCGTCAGCCGCAGCAGCAGGCCGCGGGCGCGCCGCAGCCCCTCGTTGATCCGGAAGCTGCCGTCGAGGAACGGGTCGTTGATCAGGCCCTTCCAGCCCACGGTCGTGCGCGGCTTCTCAAAATAGACGCGCATGATGACGAACAGAGCATCCCTGTATTGGCGGGCGAGTTCCAGCAGCTTGCCGGCGTAGTCCTCGGCTGCGGCCACGTCGTGGATCGAGCATGGCCCGGCGACCACGGCGAGGCGGTGATCGCGCCCGTAGAGCATGTCGTGAATCGTGTGGCGCGCTTCCCAGATCAGCTTCGCGCCGTCCTCGTGCAGCGGAAACTGGTCCAGCAGCGCCTGGGGCGTGATCAGCTCATAAATCTGCTGAATGCGGACATCGTCAGTGCGGTAAGGCATGGCTCAACCGTTCGGCGGCTCTTCCGGTCCGGGCCGGCTTCTGAACCGGGCCGTCTCTTGTTTGGCCCTGTCCCTTGCCCAGTGCAGCGCCCGCCGGAGGGGCGGGAAGAAGTCGGAGAGGATAATCAGCCCCGGGATCATGAACGCCCAACCGGGCATGATGGGCAGCAGCCAGCCGATGATGCCTAGGATACACAATCCGATGCCGGCCAGGAGGCGGAGAGTTCTTCGCACGGGGGGAACTACCAGTCTAACAGCCCGGCCGCGGGGCTTCATTGACCGCTGCCCGGGAAGACGATAGAATCGCAGCATTGCAATCGTTTGCAGGAGCAGATCATTTATGACGAAACAGACCTTCGGTTTGATCGTAGGCAACCGGGGATTCTTTCCTGACCACCTGGCCAAATCCGGCCGGGAGGAGATGATTCAGACGCTCGAGAAGCTTGGCTACGGCGTGGTGGCGCTGACGCCGGAAGACACCAAGTACGGCGCCGTGGAGACGCGCGCGGACGCGAAGAAATGCGCGGAGCTGTTCGACCGCCGCCGCCACGAGATCGACGGCGTTATCGTGACGCTGCCGAATTTCGGCGACGAGCGCGGCGTGGCCGAGGCGCTGCGCGGCTCCGGGCTGAAAGTCCCGGTGCTCGTGCAGGCGACGCCGGACCGCGCCAGCAGCATGACCATCGCCGACCGCCGCGACAGCTTCTGCGGCAAGATGAGCGTCTGCAACAACCTCAAACAGTTCGGCATTCCCTATTCGCTGACCCGGTTGCACACGGTGGCCCCTTCCAGCGAAGACTTCGCCCGGGACGTGGAGTGGTTCGCCGCCGTCTGCCGCGTGGTGAACGGATTGCGCAAGTGCCGCGTCGGCGCCATCGGCGCGCGCCCGGCGGCGTTCAACACGGTCCGCTACAGCGAGAAGCTGCTGGAAGGTTCCGGTATCGACGTTGACACGATCGACCTGTCGGAGATCTTCGGCCGCATCGGACGCCTGCAAGACGGCGATGCGGCGGTGAAGGCGAAGCTCGACGAGATTCAAAGCTATGTGAGCACGGCGGGCATCGACGCTGCGGCGCTCGTGAAGATGGCCAAGCTCGCCGTGGTTGTCGACCGCTGGATGGCCGACAACGACATCACCGTCACGGCCGTGCAGTGCTGGACCTCGATGGAAGAGTACTTCGGCGTGGTGCCCTGCACGGTGATGAGCATGATGTCGAACCGCCTGCTGCCCAGCGCCTGCGAGGTGGACGTGCCCGGCGTGGTGGCGATGTACGCGCTGGCCCTGGCTTCCGGCACGCCCAGCGCGCTGCTCGACTGGAACAACAACTACGGCGACGACCCCGACAAGGCGGTCTGCTTCCACTGCTCCAACCTGCCCAAGCACTTCTTCGAGTCGGCGCGCATGGACTACCAGGAGATCATCGCCGGCACGGTGGGCAAGCTGAACACGTTCGGCACCGTGGTCGGCCGCGTCAAGGCCGGGCCGATGACCTACCTGCGCCTGTCCACCTGCGACGCCGAAGGCAAGCTCAAGGCCTACGTCGGCGAGGGCGAGTTCACGAGCGATCCGCTGGAGACCTTCGGCGGCGCGGGCGTGGCGCGCATCCCGAACCTGCAGACGCTGCTGCATTACATCTGCGAAAACGGCTTCGAGCACCACGTGGCCGCCAACCTGTCGCAGGTCGCTGCGGCGGTTTACGAAGCCGGCCGCAAGTATCTCGGCTGGGAGATGTACTGGCACAAGGGCTGAGCCGCGGCTCAGCCGGCCGAGAATTGCTCGATCAGCTTCTCGGCATGGCGCAGCGCTTCCTGCGTGAGCTTCTGCCCGGAGATCATGCGGGCGATCTCGCGGGCGCGTCCCTTGCGGTCCAGCAATTCGACGCCGGCGGCGGTCCTGCCGCCGGCTTCGCTTTTCGACACGGCGTAGTGATGTTCGGCGAACGCCGCGATCTGCGCCAGGTGCGTGACGCAAAGCACCTGGTGGCGGCCGGCGAGCTGCCGCAGCCGCCTGCCGATCATCTCTCCCGCGGCGCCGCCGACGCCCGCGTCCACCTCGTCGAACACGAGCGTCCGCGCCGCGCCCTCCTCCGCCGGCGCCACGCACGTCTTGACGGCCAGCGCCACGCGCGACAGCTCCCCGCCGCTGGCGACGCGGTCCAGCGGGCGCGGCTCCTCGCCGGCATTGGCGGAAAACAGGAACCCCACCGAGTCCATGCCCGCCTCCCCGGCTTCGCCCGGCTCGACGGCGATCCGGAACACCGCGCCCGGCATCGCCAGGCCCGCCAGCTCTTCCTGCACTTTGCGTGACAGCTTGCGGGCCTCGCGCGTGCGCAGCTCCCGCAACTTCTGCGCCAGTTCCCGGTAGCGCGCTTCGCCGCGCGCGATCTCCTCTTCGAGCGCCGCGCGGCGTTCGTCTGCGCTCTCCAGCGCGGCCAGCCGCGAGGAGACGTCCTCGAGGAAAGCGAGGATCTCTTCGATCGTCGTCCCGTACTTGCGCTTCAGCCGCTCGATCAGGGCGAGGCGCGCTTCGACCTCTTCCAGCCGGCGCGGATCGGCTTCCAGATGTCCGAGGTAGTGGCGCAATTCGTGGGACGCTTCCTGAATGGCGATCTGCGCGGGGCGCAGCGTTTCCACAAGCGGCCCGAGCGTCGCGTCGATGCGCGAGGCTTCCTCCAGCCGCTTCAGCGCCTGCCCGAGGCTGGCGCCCGCGCTGGTTTCCGATTCCTCCAGCAGTTCGTAGGCCGCCGCCACGGCTTCACTGAGGCGCGCGACGTGGCGCAGCACGCGGCGCTCGTTCTCCAGTTGCGCGTCCTCGCCCGGCTTGAGCGCGGCGGCGGCGATTTCGTTGCGTTGCATCGACCACAGGTCCGCCAGCCGCAGCCGCTCCTGCCCGGCCCGGTTCAGTTCGGCCAGCTCCCGCAGCGCGGCGCGCCAGCTCTGCCACGCGCCCCGCACCTGCGCGAGCAGCTCCTGCGCGCCGGCGGCGGCGTCCAGCATCTCCCGCTGCGCCTCCGGCGAGAACAGCTTTTGCTGGTCGTGCTGGCCGTGAATGTCGCCGAGGAACGGCGCGATGTCGCGCAGAAACGCCGCCGTGACGGGCCGCGAACCCGCCCAGGCGCGGGACTTGCCCGAGGCGGTGATCTCGCGCTCCAGCAGCAGTTCCCCGTCCTCGGCGGCGATGCCCGCCTGCTCGAGAAGCTCCTTCAGCCGCGCATCGGCGGGGATGTCGAAGATGCCCGCCACCCAGGCGCGCTCTTCGCCCGTGCGGATCATGTCGGCCGAGGCGCGCCCGCCGAACAGCAGGCTCAGCGCGCCCACCACCAGGCTCTTGCCGCTTCCGGTCTCGCCTGTGAGCGCGTTGAAGCCGGGGTGCAGCCGCAGGCGGAGGCGCTCGACGACGGCCAGGTTTTCGACGGCGAGTTCCACCAGCATTCAGCACAAGTATACGGTCTGGCGGGCCGGCCTTACGCATGGCGGCGGCGAAAACAGGATATGCGACAAATGTTTCATGCCGGGCGGACGCGCCCCTTCGATATGATGGAAGACAGAACCACTCAAAGGAGCGTGCCCGTTGTTCCATAGCCTGCCCCTGGCGCTCCTGCAGCAGCACTCGCTGTGGGATCTGGTCCTGGCTGCCTCGCCCGTCGCCAAGTTCGTCCTCGTCCTTTTGCTGCTCGCTTCCCTGATGAGCTGGGCGGTGATCTTCGCCAAGTGGTCGCAGTTCCGCAACGGCGGGGCGTCCAACGCGGCGTTCCTGCGCGCCTTCCGCAAGGCGCCCGGATTGGAGGCGGTGGCGGTGGCGCTGGAGCAGTTCCGCCTCTCGCCGCTGACCGGCGTGTTCGACTTCGGCTATCAGGAAGTGACGCGGCAGATGAAAGCGCGGGGCCGCATCGTGAACAAGAACGCGCTGGAGCGCGCGCTGCAGCTGGGCATCAGCGAGGAGGTGGCGCGGCTGGAGCGGCGGATGAGCTGGCTGGCGACCACGGCGAGCGTGTCTCCCTTCGTGGGGCTCTTCGGCACGGTGCTCGGCATCATTGATGCGTTCCAGGGACTCGGAACGGCGGGCAGCGCCAGCCTGCGCGCGGTGGCGCCCGGCATCAGCGAGGCGTTGATCGCCACCGCCGCGGGCCTCGCGGCGGCCATACCGGCGGCGGTCGCCTACAACGCGTTCGGCCATGCCATCAAGGAATTCGCCGCGCGCATGGACGATTTCGCGCTCGAGTTCCTGAACCTGGTCGAGCGGCAATTCGAGGAGTGAAGCGATGGCGTTCTCGGTCAACGGCGGGGGCTGGGGCGGCGGCAGTTACCGGCGCCGCCGCGTGGAGGCGCTGTCGGAAATCAACGTCGTGCCGCTGGTGGACGTGGTGCTGGTGCTGCTCATCATCTTCATGCTGACGGCGCATGTGATGGAGTTCGGCCTCGAAGTGCAGGTGCCGAAGGTGAAGCAGGTCCGCGAGAGCGCCGAGGAGCTGCCCGTGGTGACGCTGACGCGCAACGGCGAGCTGTATCTGAACGAGACGCCCGTCAACATTCACAACCTGGGCGAGGCTGTCCTGCGGCGCTTCCCCGGCGCAAAGTCCGTCTATCTGCGCGCGGACCGCGAAACCATCTGGGACCCGATCATGCAGGTCATCAGCGTGCTTGGCGAGCGCGGGCTGCATGTGCAGGTTGTCACCCAGCCGGAAGACTCCCGGCGATAGCAACAGCGGCCATGGAACTGCGCCATGTAGACGTGCTGGAAGAGCGGGACGAGTTCCGCCGCCCGCTGCTGGCCTCGCTGGCGCTGCATGCAGCCATTTTCGGGTTGATCGCCGCTTTTGCCATTGCCGGCGCCGGCAAGCGCCAGCCGTGGGGCGACCCGAATTCGCTGGGGGGCGGCACAGCCTACAGCGTGAGCCCGGTGCGCAACATCCCCATCGCCGGGCGCAGCGGGCCTGTCAACAGGCTTGCCTCCGACACCGTATCGCAGATTCCCGCGCCGCCGAAGCAGGAAACGAAGAAAGCGGCGAAGCAGCCCGAGCCGGACGCCATTGCGTTGAAAAGCCGCAAAACAGCGCGCCCGGACCGCGCCAGCCGCGCGGAGACCGCGCGCCGCGACGCCCGCGAGTTCTCCAACAACCAGGTGTTCAGCCGCGGCGGGCAGGCGGCGGCGAGTCCGATGTATGCCATCGCGCCCGGCGCGGGCGGCGTGGGCATCGGCAGCGGCGCCCCGTTCGGCGCGCGCTGCGGCGGTTACGTGACCGTGCTGCGGGACCGCGTGGCGCAGCGGTGGAGAACCGAGCAGGTGGATCCGCGCATCCGCGCTCTGCCGCCGGCGGTGGTCGTGTTCGAACTGCAACGCAACGGGCAGGTGCGCAACGTGCGTCTGGTTCAATCGAGCGGCAATGTGGCGCTCGATTACTCGGCGCAGCGCGCTATCTTGGAGGCAAGCCCTTTCGAGCCGGTCCCGCCGGGTTGCGACGGCGACCCCGCGCGCGTTGAGTTCTGGTTTGAGTTGAAACGATGAAACGATACTGGATCCTCTCTGTCATCGCCGCGCTGGCCGCGGCTGCGGCCGCCTGGACGCAGGTGCAAAGCGACATCGTCATCCGCCTCACCGGCGGCGCGAGGAAGGTGATCGCGCTGCCCGATTTCCGCGGCGCGGGGGCGTCGGCGCCGCTGGCTGACGTGTTCAACGCCACCGTGTTCGAGGACATCGAGCGCTCCGGCGTCTTCACCATGGCGCCGAAGAGTTTCTATCCGCTGAACACGCCGCAGCAGGAGCGCGACCTCCGCGCGCCGGCATCCCCGCAGGCATCCTGCGGCGGCGTGTGCCTCTCCGACTGGTCGGCCGCCCCTGTCAATGCCGATTACCTCGGTTTCGGGTATCTCGGCGAACAAGGCGGGCGGCTGGTGGCGTTCGGCAATTTCTTCAACACGCGCGTGGAGCAGCCGGCCTCGGCGCGCGTGTTCACCAAGATTTACACCGGCGAGCTCAACGCGGACGGAGCGCGGAGGATCGCGCACGAATATGCCGCCGACATCCTGTCGCAGTTCGGCGTGCCTTCGCTGGTGGGCTCGAAGATCTACTTCGTCAGCGACCGGCAGGCCAAGGGAACCAAGGAAATCTGGGTGATGGATTTCGATGGCGGCAATCAGCGCCGCCTCACCCATTTCAACTCCATCAGCACCATGCCCTCGATCTCGCCGGACGGGCGGCGGCTGGCGTTCACTACCTATGCCAAGGGCCAGCCGCAGATCATGATGTACTCGACGGAAACGGGGCGCTTCATCCCCTTCCGCAACTCCGCCGCGCCGACCAACGCGCAGGCCTCCTTCACGCCGGACGGCCGCCAGGTCCTGTATGCTTCATCGGTGAGCGGGTACATGCAGATCTACGTCTCCGATCTGGATGGAAGCAACCCGCGGCGGCTCACCAGCACGCGCGCCATCGAAGCCGAGCCGAAGGTGAACCCGAAGACGGGCGCCGACATCGCTTTCGTCAGCGGGCGGGGCGGGCTGCAGCAGATATATAGAATGAATATGGACGGCGCGGACGTCGAGCGGCTGACCAACGGGGAAGGCGAGGCCAGCAATCCGGCCTGGCATCCCGAGGGGAGGCATCTGGCGTTCGCCTGGACCCGGGGCTACGCGCCCGGCAACTGGAACCTGTTCCTGATGGATGTAGCCTCGAAGGAGACGGTGCAGCTCACGCACGGCCAGGGGAGGAACGAGAACCCGAGCTGGGCGCCCGACGGGCGCCACTTGGCGTTCTGTTCCAACCGCACCGGCTCCTACCAGATCTTCACCATGCTGGCTGACGGAACGGGCGTCCGGCAGTTGACGACGGAAGGCAACAACTGGATGCCGGTATGGTCGAAGTGAAACGAACCGGCTAGAGGGAAGAACACTGACCGCAGATCCCGCAGAGATCAGAGACAGTAAAACAAGAAGGGAGGCAATTCGCCCATCATGAAGCGCCTGTTGAAACCACGGCCCATCGCCATCGGCATTCTGAGTGTGTTCCTGCTGCTGTTTGCCGCGGGTTGCAAGAAGAAGCAGCCCGCGCCACCCCCACCGCCGCCGCCTCCTCCTCCGAAGGAAGAGCCGAGGCCCGCGGCTGCCGTCATTCGATCCTTCACCGCCGAGCCCTCCACCATCACGCGCGGACAGAGTTCGACGCTCCGCTGGAGCGTGGAGAACGCCAGTGAAGTGGTGATCGACCAGGGCGTCGGCACAGTGCCGCCGCGCGGCGAGCGGATCGTCTCCCCGGGCGACACGACCACTTACCGGATGACGGCGCGCAGCGCCGGCGGCGATGCCGTGGCTGCGGTGACGGTGACGGTGACCGCTCCGCCTCCGCCGCCTCCTCCTCCCGCCAAGCCCAAGGCCAGCCTCTCCGAGCGCATTGCGCGCGAGGTGCAGGACGTTTTCTTCGATTACGACAAGAGCGAGATCCGCGAGGACGCGCGCGCCACGCTGCAGCGCAACGTGGAAGCGCTGAAGTCGATCCTCAACGACTTCCCCTCGGCGGCCATTCTCATTGAAGGCCACTGCGACGAGCGCGGGTCGGCCGAGTACAACCTCGGCCTCGGCGACCGCCGGGCCAACGCGACCAAGGAGTTCCTGGTTCAGCTTGGCGTGCCTGCCGACCGGCTGAAGACCATCTCCTACGGCAAGGAGCGCCCGTTCTGCACCGAGTCGAACGAATCGTGCTGGCAGCAGAACCGCCGCGCCCACTTCGTCGGCGTTCAGTAAGCGATGGCGCGGGGGAACGGCGGCAGCGCCGCTCCCCCGCCGTTCCATCCCGGAGGGAGAATTATGCGCAACTTCGCCATTGCCGCGGCCATTCTGCTGGCCTGGCCGGCTTCGGCGCCTTCCCAGCGCCGCGACCAGCTTGTCGAGCTTGGCCGGGATCTCGCCCTGCTGCAGGAAGAGGTTCGCCTGATGAACAAAACCCAGAGCGAACGCCTGGCGCAGATGGAAGAGATGCTGAAGGCGATGCAGGAGCAGATCGCCGCGGCCAACCGCTCGCTGGCGGTGCTCGACAGCGGATTGAAGAAGCGGCTCGAGGAGTCCATGGTGAAGCCCCTTTCCGGCGTCACCGGCAAGGTGGACACGCTCAGCCAGGACTTTGGCTACATCCGCGAAACGCTGGTGGAGGTGAACACGCGGCTGGCGAAGCTGGATCAGCGCATCGCCGATCTGGAGAACACGATCCGCACGATGCAGGCGCCGCCGGCGCCTCCGGCCGCGCCGGCTTCCGGCCCGCCGCCGGGCGTCTCGGCCAAGAGCCTCTATGACGACGCTCTCCGCGACAAGATGGGCGGCAATTTCGATCTCGCGCTCCAGCAGTTCACCAATTACCTGGCGTGGTTCGGCGATACGGAGATGGCGCCCAACGCGCAGTATTACATCGGCGAGATCCACTACAACCTGAAGCGTTTTGAAGAAGCGGCCGCGGCGTTCGACAAAGTGCTGGAGGCGTACCCGAACAACACGAAAACCAACGACGCGCGGCTGATGAAGGCCCGGGCGCTGCTCGAATTGGGCAACCGCGCGGAGGCCGAGCAGGAGCTGCGCGCGCTGATCAAGGCCGCGCCCAACAGCGACGCCGCCCGCCGCGCGCGGACCGAGCTGCAGCGGCTGTCCGGCGCGCCCGCGCGCAAACGCTGAGCCTGCCGCGTAACCCGTGACGTTTCGGGTGATTGGGCCGGGCTGAAGGGTGGCAATCATGCAGGACGCATCGCAACAGCAGACGCTGCCGTCTCTGGAAGAACTGGCGCGGGGCCTCTCATTGCGGCTTCTGCAGCCCGGATTGACCGATGCCGCTTTGCTCGAAGGATGCCGCCGGGCGGTGGACGCCGGGCTCGCGTCCGTCACGGTTTTCCCCTCCGATGCCGAGCGCGCCCTCCGCATGCTGGAGGGCGCCCCCGTCTCGGTCGCCGCCATCGCCGGTTTTCCTTACGGGGCCATGACGACCGCGGCGAAGTTGTACGAAGCCCGCGACCTGCTGCGGCGAGGCGTCCGGGATCTCGGCTTCGTCCTGAACGCCGCCCAGCTTCTCTCGCGCGAGTTTCAGCAGGTGGAAACGGAGCTGCTGCAGATCGGGCGATCCTGCGCCGAGGCGGGGGCGCGGCTTCATGCCGTGGTGGAATCGGCTCTGCTGGCCGAGGACCTGTGCGTGATCGTCACCAAGATCTGCAAGCGTTGCGACGTCAGCGTGCTGTGCATCTCCACCGGAATGCACGAAGCCTTGCCCGGCGGCGCGGCGCTCGACCTGTTCCGCCGCATTGCGCGCGGCGAGCTGGAACTGGGGCTGATGGCGCCGGAGCTGGAGCTCGATCCCGCGCTGGAGGCGTGGCGCCGCGGCGCCTCCTGGATATCCTGCGGCGGCGCCGTCCGGCTGGCGGCGGAGTGGAAAGCCCGCATCGAGGCGCAGATGGAAAGCGGCCAGGCCGGGTGAGGGGCGCTGCGTGTGTGAGATGATACTGTCTTTCGCGCCCGTCCGCTCATCGAGGAGGACATGATCTCACGCGCTCCATTGCCGAAGATCTGCATCGCGCTCGGGCTTCCGGACCCGGCGCGGCTGCTGGAACACGCCCGCCGCGAGGCTGATTCCGGCGAGCGGTTTCTTGAATTCCGCCTCGATTACCTGCCGCGGCCTGAAGACGGGCTGCCCGTGATCCGGAAGTTCCTCGAACTCTACCCCGACGCGACCATTCTGGCGACCTGCCGCCGCCACCAGAACCACGGCCGCTTCAACGGCAGCATCGAAGAGGAATTCCGCATACTGGGGGCGGCCGTGGATGCCGGCGCGCGCGCCGTCGACGTGGAAATCGAAAGCGCGGAGACTCCGCTGGCGCCGCTGCACCTGCTGGAAGGCAAGGCGCACATCATCCTCAGCTACCACAACTATGAAGGCACTCCCGCGCTGGATCCGCTGATGAAGCGCATGCTCCGCGTGCCCGCCTCGGCTTACAAGATAGTCACCACGGCGCGGAAGCCGTCGGACAACCTCCGCGTGCTCTCGCTGGCCCGCAGCTACCCGAAGACGCCCCTGATCCTGCTGGCAATGACGGAGATGGGCTTCCCCACAAGGGTGCTGTGCACGGTGTTCGGCGGCGTCTACACTTACGCGGCGCCCTCGCTGACAGAAGGCACCGCCGCGGGACAGGTGATGGCGCGCGTGCTGCGGAATCTGTATCGCGTCGACCGGCCATGGAAATCGCCGAAATTCTTCGGCGTCATCGCCGATCCCGTCCGCCACAGCATCTCGCCCGCCGTCCACAACCGCGCCCTGCAGGCGCGGCGCGTGGAAGCGCTCTATCTTCCCTTCCTGGTCTCTCCGCTCCAATTGAAGGATTTCTTCACGCTGGCCGAAAACCTGCCGCTGGCAGGCTTCAGCGTCACCATCCCGCACAAGCACCGCATCATGCGGTACCTCGATTCGGTGGACCCGCTGACCCGGCAGATCGGCGCTGTCAACACCGTCTTCCGCAAGGCGGGCAAATGGAAGGGCGCCAACACGGATGCCGATGGCATTCTCATCCCGCTGCGCAAGCGCATCAAGCTGCCCAAGGCGAGCGTGCTGATCGCAGGCAACGGCGGCACGGCGCGCTCGGCGGCGTTCGCCCTCAGAGAAGCCGGCGCAAAGCTGGCCGTCACGGGACGCAACATCGACCGCGTGCGGGCCCTGGCCAAGCTCGTCGACGCCGAGGCGCTCACGATGGAGCAGGCTGAAGCGCGCTTCTTCGACGTGTTGATCCACGCCACTCCGGTCGGCATGTGGCCGCACACGGAGAACTGCCTGTTCGCGGGGGAAATCCCCGCCTCGCTGGTCTTCGACCTTGTGTACACGCCCCAGGAGACCCTGCTGCTGAAAAGGGCCGCTGCCGCGGGCCGCAAAGTGATCCCGGGGCTGGAAATGTTTCTTGAGCAGGCGGCGCGCCAGTTCGAGATCTTCACCGGCGAAACGGCGCCGCGGGCGGCGATGGAGCGCGCGGCTCTGGAGGCGCTGCGCGAGCAGGAAGAGCAGTCGCACCTGCACTCCGGCAGGCATGGAGGGTCGCTGTGAAAGACAAAAAGGAGTGGACCCGGCGCCGCCTGGCAGCGGCCTTGGCCGCGCCCCTGGCCCTCCCGGCAAGCGCCACGCCCCGGCTCGGCCAGGCGCCCCCGGTTCGCCCCGGCGGAGTAGCTGCGGCCGTGGCCAGGCTCCGCGGCCGGCGCCCCCCGAAAAACAATTCTCCGGCATTCCGTTTCATTCCGTGAGGGAGCATGGCGCCCGCCTCCGCCAGTCTGCTCGAACTGAACGGCCGGCTGCGGTCGGGCGCGCTCAAGGCGCGGGACCTGGTCCGGTCCACCGCCGCCTCCCTTCGTTCGCTGGCCGCGCCGGAGGGTCCCGCGCGCCACATCTTCGAGCGGGAAGCCATGCAGGCTGCGGGCACGGTGGAGCGGGAGCTGAAGCGCGGGCGCACCCGCGGCATCCTGCAAGGGGCGCCTTTCGGAGTGAGCGAACTCCTCCAGACGGCCGGGCGCGCGCCGTTCTGGAATCCGGCCATCCCGCCCGCGCAAGCCGAAGACGCCGCGGCGGTCAGCCGCCTGCGGGGCGCCCGCGCGATTCCGCTCGCGGTGCTGGCTTCGCCGGCTCTCGGCGGAGTGGCGCAAGGGTTTGCGGCCAGTGAAGCTGCCTGCGCCGATCTTGTCTCGCGCGGGCTTCTGCCGTTCGCGGTGAGCCTCGATTTCAACGGCAACGTGCTGCGGGCGGCCCTGCAACAGGGCTGCTGGGCGCTGCGCCCCTCATTCGGCATGATCAGCGGCTTCGGAACCGCGCCGCTTTCCTGGACGCTCTCCGCCGTGTCCGTAATGGCGCGAACACCGGGGGATTGCGGCCATGCCGCCGCTGCCATGAGCGGTACGGACAGCCGCTGTCCCCATTCGCCCGGCGGAGCGTTCCGGTTCGCTCCGGAATACGCGCGCCCGCCGCGCGAGCTGGCCGTGCTCGGGGCGGGCTGCCCGCCCTCCGTGCGGCAGGCGTTCCGGGCGGCGGGCGCAGCGTGGTCGGATGCTCCCGCGCCCGGCGAGGATCCCATGGACATTTTGGAAGTGGTTCTCGCCGCCGAGGCGGGCGACGCCTTGCAGGACGAGCTGGCTGAATCGGCGCAGGGCAGGGAATACCTGGCTCAGGCGCAGGAGATCGGCGCCATGGATTATCTCCGCGCCATGCGTTTACGGCGGGCGCTGCAGGATTGGCTTTACCAGACGCTGGCAGGGGCGGATGCCGTGGTCATCCCGGCTGACTGGCAGGAAATCACGGGGTTCGCCCCGGGCAGCGGGGCGCTGGCGTGGTTCGTCACAGCCCTGCTGGCAGGAGCGCCGGTCATCGCCTGCGGCGCGGGCCGGGAGCAGGGTTCACCCGCATTCTGCATCGCTGGCAGAGCGGGGTCGGAGAACACGCTCCTGCGATTGGCCGAGGCGATCCGCGAAGAGCTGCCGAAAAACTCCGGAGACTAGAGGTTCTAGCCCAAAACAGGGCAATTTTTGGGAGAGAATATTCAACCGCTTGGCCGACAATGAGATGTAGCTGTTTTGTGACCTCATGACAAATCCAGCCACCACCCGGCGCAGTCAGAGGAACCGTTTCGCCGCCGCCCGCCCCGATTCCAGGCTGCTGGATGGCAGCAAATTTGAGGCGCTGCTCGATCAACGGGCCGCCGCTCGGCCCCGAGCCAAATTCGTGGTCTGCGTGGCGGGCCTGAACCGGTTCCGCCGGATCAACCAGATTCTGGGTTACCGTGGCGGCGACCTCGCCATGCAGGAGATGGCGCAGCGGGTGTTTTCGTTTCCTCATGCTGCGGGGCCGGGTTGCCATTTGGGCAGCGATGAATTCGCTTTGCTTCTCGAGTGCAAGACGAGGCGCGCCGCCATGGAGGCCGCGGAGAACCTGATCGCCTGGCTCGGCAGGCCGCTGGTCGTGCAAGGGCACGAGTTCCACATGACCGCAAGCCTCGGACTGGCCATGCACCCGGCCTCCGGACAGGACGGGGCGTCGCTGTTGCGCCGCGCCGCCAGCGCCATGTTGAAAGCCAAGCAGCGCAGCGGCAACTCGATAGAATGGAGCCCGGCGTCGGACGCTGCCTCCCATCAGGAATCGTTCCTGCTGGAGAGCGCTCTGCACCGCGCCATTGAGCGCCAGGAATTGTCCCTCCGTTTTCAGCCGGAGGTGGACCGCGACGGGCAGGTGCGTGCGGTGGAAGCGCTCCTCGTTTGGGACTCGGCCGACCTCGGCCACGTGGATACGGAAACATTCATCCGGCTGGCCGAGGAAACCGGCATCATCACTCCTATCGGGGAGTGGGTGCTGCGCGAAGCCTGCAGGCAGGTGGCGGACTGGTGCAGCCGGGGGCGCGAGGCCCCCTGCGTGGCCGTGAACGTCTCGCCACAGCAGTTCGCATCGCCCGATTTCGTCGCCACCGTGAAGAAAATCCTGGAAGAGACCGGCATTCGCGGGGATCATCTCGAACTGGAAGTCACGGAAAGCTGCATCCTGGCCGACATTGAACAATCGGCGCGGCGCATGGCGGAGCTGCGCGATCTCGGCGTGCGGATCGCCATCGATGATTTCGGCGTGGGCTATTCGCCGCTGGCTTACCTGCACCGCCTGCCGCTGGACAAGATCAAGGTGGACCGCTCCTTTGTCCGCCAGATCGCCCAGCCGGGGGGCACCCTCCCGGTGGTGCACACGATCACAGTGCTGGCGCACCACCGCGGGTTGCAGGTGGTGGCCGAAGGCGTGGAAACGGCGGAGGAATTCGAACTGGTGCATGCCGCCCGCTGCGATCTCGTGCAGGGCTATTACGTCGGGCTCCCTCTTTCCGCCCAGGGAATCGCCGCTCTTCTTTCCGATGCCCGGTCCTTTGCACGGTATGCCGTGGCGTCATCCGAGTGGCACTATTAAGACACTCTTGTCGGCGGGGCGCGCGGGGCGAAAATCGGATACATTTGATGAAGCGGGCGGGCCATTGTGCGCCCTCTCGCCCAAGCGGCCATGGATATTCCTCGGCAGGGAGTTGCGCGCAGGCGGCTGATGCGGATCGCCGTAGTGGTTGTTCCGCTGGCGGTCCTTTTGGGCGCAGGCATGTGGCGCCTTGGCAGGGCGAAGCCCGCCGCACCCGTGGTGGACCGCGGCAGTCTCTGGATCGACACGGCGCGGGTGGCGCCGTTCGCCCGGCAGGTGCGCGGCTTGGGCACTCTGATTCCCGAAGAGATCGTCTGGATCCCGGCGCCGCAGGATGGCCGCGTCGAGAAAATCCTGCTGCGCCCGGGCGCCGCCGTCAAGCCGGACACCGTCCTGGTGGTGCTTTCAAATCCCGAACTGGAACTGGCCGCGGAGGATCTTCGCTGGCAACTCCGGGCCGCGGAAGCCAATCTCCGCGACCTCCGCGTGAAGCTCGAGTCCTCGCAACTCGATTTGCGCGCCGCAGTCGCCCGGGTGGAAAGCGAATTCGTGCAGGCGCAGCTCAAGGCCGACAACGACGCCGCCCTCGGCAAGGAAGGGCTGGCCGCCGATTTGAACGTCAAGCTCTCGCGCGCGGTGGCCGACGAAGCGCGGAAAAGGCTGGAAATTGAAAGAAAGCGGCTGGAAATCAGCGCTTCGAGCGCGGAAGCGCAACTCGCGGCGCAGCGGGTTCTGCTCGAAAAGCTGCGCGCCGCCTACGAGCTGAAGCGGAAGCAGGTGGAAAGCCTCCGGGTAAAAGCTGGAACCGCCGGTGTGTTGCAACAGCTGCCCGTGGAGGCAGGCCAGCAGGTGCAGGCCGGCGCCACGCTGGCGAAAGTGGCGCAGCCGGAGAGGCTGAAGGCCCAGATTCGCATCCCGGAAGTCCAGGCGAAAGATGTGGCCGAGGGCCAGCCGGCGGTCGTCGACACGAGAAACGGG
>Ga0308417_1000531_pt1 | contig 27746 bp, 24 predicted proteins | sample HotsprSampleOS65_FD_203528 | JGI IMG/M metagenome (GOLD analysis project Ga0308417, IMG submission 203528) | Hot spring phototrophic mat microbial communities from Octopus Spring, Yellowstone National Park, Wyoming, United States - 20090730_OS65 ...
CTTTGATGTACTCATCCTTAATCGGCATCCCCGACAGCAGGCAGCGGAAGTTCGCGCCGCGCGCCAGCTTGGTGCCGTGCTTCGCCCACTCCGGCGGTTTGCCCACCCTGACTCTAAATGAGTAGTGCGGGAAGAGAAGTGAGGAGTGAGCGTGGGTGTCGCTCTCCGCTCGCTTCTCACTCCTCTCCGCTCGCTCTTCGCTCCTCTCCCCTCGCTCCTCACTCCTCTCCCCTCGCTCCTCATGCACCACCGGCTCGACATACGCCTCGTTACCCGGCTTGCTGGAGAGAATAAAGGTCGTGACCAGCGGCACATCCACGTGCGCGAAGGCGGGGTTGGGGCTTTTCACCGTGCGCGCCCACAGCCAGGCAATGACCGTGAGCTGCTGCCCGATCAGCGGCCGTAAGTCGGGACGGTCTGCTGCCAGCTCCGGGGTGATGGTGATCGGTGGGTACAGATGCCCGATCCGCTGCTGCGCTTCTTCCCGCATCCACTGCCCGTAGTAGCGGACATCTTCGGCCAGGCCCTGCGCACCGGTGTAGGAGAGAAGTGAGGGAAGAGGAATGAGAAGTGAGTGGCGCTCGTTGCTCACTCCTCGCTCCTCACTCCTCGTTCCTGGCGCAGATTGCGACGCATCGTCGTCAACATACGGCTCGCCTCGTCCCAAAGACTGCGCAGGAGGCGAGTCTCGTCCTGCGGAAACCAGCGGAGGTCTTCGCAAAGGGTCAGCAATGTCTCTGCTTCCGCCAGCGATCCCTGCGCGATCGCCAGAAACTGCGCTTTCTCCTTCCTGGATTCCCGTGTCCATCCCTCCGCTATATTGGCGGGAATCGACACCGCAGCTTTGGTGATCTGTGAACGCATGCCGTAGGTCTCCTCCCTGGGCAAAAGCGGAACGAGCCGATACGTCTGACGTGCGGCCTCCATAGCCTTCTGCCAGATCATCGTCTCTCGATAATGCATCTTCGGCCTCCCGCTCACTGCTCACTTCTCCCCGCTCACTGCTCACTTCTCCCCGCTCACTGCTCACTTCTCCCCGCTCACTGCTCACTTCTCCCCGCTCACTCCTCGCCATCGGATTCACCGGCGGACGGTTACGGAACAACGGCGGAATCTCGATCATCGCCTTGTTGATCGTCACCGCGACCGGATTGAGGTCACTGGCGTAGGCTTCCAGACCCAGGCGTTGCGCTTCGAGCGGAATGGCACCGCCGCCCGCAAACGGGTCGTGGAAGCCTGGGAGCGCGGGCATCCTGCCCGCATGGATCGCTTCAACAATCTCGTCGTCTGAAAGGCGGTACGCCGCTGCGCCCAGGCAGTGCCGCGCCCAACTCCGGCGGATTTCGCGGCGGGCGCGCTCGAGTACCTCCTCGTTGGTGGTGTTCTCCCACTGCACAAGGCGCTCGATAATGCGGAACAGCCGCGCGCGCTCGCGCTGGCGGTCGGCTTCGGTCGGGAACAGGTCGGGCCAGGCGGACGGGTCGTCGACCAATTGGGCGAAGAGGACGGCGCGGGCGGCGGCCAGCGGGCGGCGCGCCCACCAGAGGTGCAGCGTCGAGGGGTGGCCGTGGCGGATCGACTTTTCGCGGGCGCTGGCCTTGTTGATGGCATCGAGGGGCAGGGCCACCTCAATCAGTTTCTTGCGTAGTGGTGTGGTGTTCATGCGGGTTCCTCCCCCCGGCGAAAGAGTTCGGCACAAGAGCGAAAGCCTGCGAGAAACCCGCCTCACCACAGCCACTCCAGTGGCGTGGCTTGCGGCGGGTTCACACGGTCAGGGGGCACAGGGATCCCTGTACCGAATACCTCTACATCATCCCCACAGATGGTTGTCGTGACGGAAAGCCTGTTCTGGGGCCATTCGGCTCCGCTCAGAGTAAACCCTAAGGGTTATTGGTGTTGGAACGTTTGAACGTTCCAACGTTTTAACATCGGAACATTCAAACGCTATCTCAGAGAGGAATAGGGTGCAAACAACTGCATAAACAGCCGCTCGAAATCAGGTAAATCGTGAGTTAACTGGCTGTATAGTTCCACCACACGGGCCGCCTGATCGCGTCGCCGCCAGAGAGCATAGGCAAACTGATCGTCGTCAATATCACCACGTTCTTTGAGAAAGCTATAGAACTGCTTGAGTGACACACAAATTTCACGAACCTGGCGCGGCGTACTGTTCAATACCTTGCGGGGATAGAAAAAGAAAAGGCACTCGTCCAACGTCGCATAGTCCCCCTCGGCCAGGGTACGATTATAGTAATAGGCCAGAAATTCGGCATACACCCACAGGTCGCGTGTGCGTGAGCGAGCCGTGCTGTCACTCTTGCCGTTGCTGATCAAGTACTCATAAAACTGGCTCATCAACTCGCTACTGTGGGTATAGACGCTAGGGATCTCCACATCCACATCCTCGTCCCACTCATCATCCCAACTACTATCCCACTGCTCCGGTTCATTATTCCACAGATCGGCATCCAGCGCGCCGCCGTAATCGTTATATTCATCGTGAGACGATTGGGAACTGGCGGGTGAGAGATCGACCTTGATGAAGAGTGACGGCTCGCGCACCAGCAAGTCATTGAGATGGGCGGCAATAATCACCTCAGCCTCTTCCACGCTGGCATGCTGCAGTTTTTCGAGCGCCTCGGCAGGTAATGCCTGCATCAAGCGCTGACTGGCTTCGATCAGATCGGCATCTTCCTGCAGAAAATCCTCAAAGGAGGAGCTATCTTCTTCCTCCAGGAGATCAGGCTCCCAATCATCACTCTCCCACTCGCCAGTATCAGGTGGATCAAACAGGCCGCCATAGTTTTGCAAAGGATCGAACATATCCATATGGTGTTGATGGGCATGCACGTCAAACCAGGAATGGTTGGTGGAAGATCGGTGGATTTGCCCGTCCCACACCCCGGCGTCCTGATCCTCCTGGCGGCTATGGGTGAGTTCATTCTGCAGCCGTTCAATATCTGTGGCCAGGCGTGCTTCTACCGCTTGCGGAGAGACAATGGGTAGCCCATCAGGAGTACGGGCTGGTAGATCAAAGCCGTTGCGTGAGAGATCCACGCCAATTTTACGTTCAGCGAGGAATATATCGTTCACCAATTGCAATCGCTCGTCGCGCACCACGAGATACTGCCAGGGATAGCCGGGGTAACCAGTACGCCACGAAGCGCGGGCAAATATGGGCAAAATCACCTCGTCACAGGGGGTCAATGGCAGACGCGAACGCTGCACTCGTTCCGCAATACCTTCCAGCAACGCTGCATCCTGGGCGGCAACATCGGCGGGGCGAAAATCCTCACGCCGCTCACGTACCACCTGCAATGTCAATGGCTCCGTGGCAGTTATTGTGAACACAATGCTGTCGCCAGGCTCAAAGCCCGTCTGGATATACCATGCACTGAGATCAAACGAGGCCGTGAGGCCGGTGGTCAGGCGTGGATAGCGGGTGTCAATATGGCGACAGGCAGCAAAGACGCCGGTACCGGTGGCGTCTTGCAACAGGGGCGTAGCGCTCCGTAAGCCCACGAACGGTTGTAAACGCACCAGTGGCAACAATCCGGCTTCTATCTCCCAGAGGAGCGGAATATAGCGGAACCGTAAGCTCTGTAAAACAACCCGTACGGGCACCAGTTCGCCTCGATCAAGTCGGAGCCACCCCAGCGCCGGGCCATCCCAGCGCAGTCGCTCACGAATAGTTGCATAAGGGTTTTTGGCCGTACTGGGACGTTGTTCAAGGACGCGATCCAATACCTGGCGCTCCTTGACCGGGCCATCGAACTGGGTCGCAAGTGCCTGGAGTATGTCGGCGATCGTCGGCTCGTTGGGAGGCATAGCATTCTTGCTCCATCTCTAAAAAATGTTGCTTATGAGATCCACTCACCTATCGGGTTCCATAGTGTTCTTCCATACCGGACAGGTCTGACGATCTTGACTGTCAGGATAGACCAGCGGCGATAGGCGACGTTCTGTAGAGCGGTGACCGTCACCGGTGCAACTGGCCTGCAGTATCCCGGGAGGTTACAGCTACGACCGGGTGACCTAACGCGGCAATGGTTGGCAGACGAGTGTCGTACTGAGCGAGTGGTTGGTACCAATCGGCAACCAGCCACCCGCGCAGCAGAGGCGTGTAGCATATGTGATCGCTCATCTGCTCAATGACCAATGCTGGTGCATCCATTTGCTGCATCCCCTGTGCCTGAGAATGGCACAAACGGCCATTTGCTCTACATCGCGTAATCATCATCCTATGATGCACGATCATAACCTATGATATGTACAGAGTAGCATTGCGTCTAAGCTATGTCAAGGCCTTTTGAGGCGAGTGGAAAAGTATGCGCCATCTTCGTGTACCGGCTCTTCGTCGAAATCTCTTTCAGCCGTGAAGGGGGCTAAAACCGACGAATAGCCACGCGCCCGATATTAGATTTGACCTGGAGCAATCCGTCAGCAAAAACCACTGCCCAGGCCTGGGTCTGGGTATCGCCCCGGCCAGGCATTCGCCTGGCCAGGGGACAATACGGCAAGGATTGCTCTATGGCTTCCATGCAGTATCTGACGGCGGTTTCTGGCCAGCTCGGCTGGTAATTAATGCCCGACCGTTATCTGATCGCGGATGCGTTCAAACACGACGGAACCAATGCCTTTCACCTTTGTCAATTCATTAATAGACGTGAACGGCCCGCTGGTGTTGCGATGGTCAATAATCCGTTGCGCGAGTGCCGGGCCAATTCCGGGCAGTTCTTCGAGTTCGGCCGGGCCGGCCGTATTCAGATTGATCAACCTGTTCTGGCGCTGGACATTGGCGACTGTATCTGGATATACACTGTTGCCACTGATGGGCAGCATGTCCGCCTGCGACTCGCCGACAATGGCGGAGATGATCTGTGGTTCAGTCACCGGTCTGACGTGCGGTACGTGAATATGCTGGGCATCATAGATCAGGGCAGCCAGATTAATCCGTTCATGATCCGCATCAGGAGCAAAACCGCCGGCAGCAACCACAACATCCTTCACCCGTGCGTCATGGGGTAACACGTACACATCGGGATGCGCCACAGCGCCGGAGATATACACCACGACCGATGCTGGCTCGGTCATAGCAACAGGATCGGATGGTGCGGACACCGGGCGAGGATCAGGACGTACCAGCAACTCGGTACCCATGCTGTGCAAGGCTAACCCCTGGGGTTCCACGGCACGTGAGGGTGAGGTAGCAAAAGTGCTAATATGCGGCCATAACAATGCGGCACCCAGCCCTACCATTCCCAGTGCCACCAGTATTGTTGGACGCCGCCACCAGTCTTGCGTTCGGTGCATTCTTCCTCCTCCTGTATACCGGTTGTAAATACTATCGTATATATTATGAATGGAGGTAAGATTGCGATCAATACCGGCATAGTCCTATTCTAGAATGGTACTCTACGATCACGTATAGTACAGGTGGTATATACCCGGCAAAACCTGTGTTATCCATGCCTCATTCAGGCACTAAATAGCCTCCAGCGCAAACATCAACTGGCCTTCGCAAACCAGCACGCTATCGACGGTGGCCTTGCCGTTGCCTTTGCCAATTCCCCGCCGGATCTTGTCAATTGTCACCTCCAGGCGCAATGTATGGCCAGGACGAACTGAACGCCGAAAGCGCACATGATCGATCCCGGCAAAAACAGCCAGTTTACCCTTATTTTCAGGCAGACTCAGCGCTGCCACTGCACCGGTTTGCGCCAGCGCTTCGACGATCAACACGCCAGGCATGATCGGCATGTCTGGAAAGTGCCCCTGAAAAAACGGCTCGTTAATGGTCACCAGTTTCTCACCCAGCGCTCGCTGGCCTGGCTCCAGCTCCAGGATACGATCCAGCAGCAAGAACGGATAGCGATGGGGAATAATCTCCATAATTTCCTGTATTGTTAGCATGATAACCTCCGTTTCAAAGCGCAAAGCGATCCTGCCTCCGCAGCCCCCCCATCACTTACGCCACCCATGCCGGCGTGTGATGCAAGGGCAGTAACCCGGACGCGGCCTGTTGCGGTGTTGGCAGTGATGCCTCAGATGGCTTATCAGAAGTGGCCAGGCACAGCGCCCCCTGTGCGATCAGCGACCGGGCCGTTGTCACCACTTCGCGGCAGAACGTCAGCCGCCCATCAGCCATGCGAGCGACCGTGGCCGCAAACTCGGCATGCCGAAAGGCCTTGAAGGGCGTTGGATCACCTGCCTGATGCGCCGCCTGTACCTCGGCATGCAGTGCAGTCAAGGCTGGAGGCAACCGCTCAGCAACCGCTGCCAGAACCTCCGCGAAAGTCGTCAGCGTCCCATCTGTCATTCCCTGGCGCAAAGCCGTCAGGCTAATCACATTGGCAGCCAGGAGCAGGGTGATAAAGACCACATAATCCTGGTTATCCAGGGTCAGCGAGTGGTACTCGCTCTGGCACAGCGTCGTATACAGACGCTGAAAGCCGGTCGGATCAACAGAGGAACCGAACAATCCCAGCGCAATCTGGAGCGCTGCCTCGATCCGTGCCTCGTCTATCGGGCGATCGGCACGACCGCGTGGCCCCAGCAGAGTTTTATCAATGTCGAGCAATATCGCGGCATCGCCCCAGCCACTGGAGCGAGTGGCATTCTGGGAAACGCAACGCGAGCGAACCTGCTCTAACCACTCGGACAACAGCGCCCAGCGTGTTGCGCTGGCCGTATCACCGTCCCAGGTGAGCGCGGGTGCTGTGTCGTTCTGGTCGGCACCGATGCAGGCGAACACCGGTACACCACTGACCGCACGCAAATGGGCAGCCATCTGGCGATCATTGTGGGTATCGCCAATAACCAGCAGGGTACGTAAGGGAGGAGTGACCCTCCGCCGCTGTATCTGCGTTAACAGGGCCAGGATGACCCGTGCATAATCGCTATCGCGCTTGCGAGGCACCCGATCCGGCGGCAATCCGAGTGGTACCCGCAGGTGTGCCAGACCCGGCATATCGGTAGCGCACGGCTGTAGATCGCGGTAGATCACCAGGTCGCCGGTCAAATCTGCAATGGTTAGCCGGGTAGTCATACACATCTGCTCGCTTTCCGTTAAGCTGGTGGTCAGCCATGCCGCCGTTCTAATGCGACAATCAGGCCGATGCCACTGACCAGCACAATGCCTGACAACAACCAGTTTCCGCTCAGTTGCCACATAAGTACGGTTGCCACGAGTAACCACAGTACACGCAATACACCGCCTGGACCCTCCAGCCGGAGCAAGGTTGATCGTTGCCCATCAGGCGTGGATGTCAGTTCGCCGTAGATAGAGGCAATTGGACTGACGGAGGCTCCCTCGAATACTCCTGGTGGCAATAGCGCCCCGGGGATGGGACGAGTACGCGCCTCCTGGACATAGGCGGCACGCCAGTTGTAGCCCGGTTGCTGGCGGGCTTGAAACAGATGAAAGGCTGCCCGTTGCAAATAGGCCGGGTGCCCGGCACTCAAAGCATTCAAGTCATGCAGTTCATTGGCGCTAAACTGAATGCCGGTTTCGTCCAGATAGGTATCAACCAGCAGCCGCGACTCAGTAGGCGTAATCGCCCCCAGACTGACGGTGGCAAACGGTTCGCTTAACACCGGCACCGGGTCACGCACAGCCGTCACCAGCAACAGGTACGGAAGCTGGCCCAACGTCTGATGTGCTTGACCAGTTTGCCGAGCCACGCGGGCCAGACTCTCTAACACCTCTACGCCCCACCCGGCTGCCAGCGCCGTTTCTGCGCTATCCAGGCATAGCAGCACCGGCCCCTCGTGTTGCAACAACGCTAATTCGAACGCCGCCAGCGTGTTGCCCTGGCAATGTAACGCTTGAATAATGCGCTCATAGCCTGCCTGGGCGCTGGCGATAGGCTGCAGATCAAGATACAACGCTCGCAGGTCAGGTGTATCAAGATTGGTAGCGGCCGATTGTGCGACATGGGTGAGTAGTGACGATTTGCCAATGCCCGCCACACCGCTGATCAAGACCGGACGATAGGTTTCCAGGCGTTCAAACAACAGGGACAACTCGCGCCAACGCCCGGTAAACCGTTCCGGGTCGGTAATGCGCTCGCGTTCGGTAAAGGGATTGGTGCGGTTCAATCTGGTTGCAGGTACCATCGCTCGATATTCCATAAATAGGCTGGCGTTGACAGGTTAACAGGCCCATCCAGGGTTGTCACACGCTGGTTCAAGGCCACCGGTATCCGATCCGCCCAGAGATACAAATAGGGCACCTGGCTCGCGATTCGCGCCTGCGTTTGCTGATAGGCGGCAATGCGTTCTTCCAGACTATAGAGTTGCCGCCCGGCCTGGGCCTGATTATCATACGTCTCGTCGCGAAAGGCCACAAAGTTGCGTGTAATCCGAGTATCCGCCGGGCCAGCGCTGATCTGGCTGGAATGGAACAGGGCGAAGTCGTCAGGATCATAATAGGCAAAATCAGCAAAATCGGCATCGCCCACCCCGCCGATCCAGCTCCCAAGCAGCAGATCAAAATCATAGGGTGGCGCGTATTTCGAGAGAATGACCGACGAGAAATTGGCACGTTCGACGCTGATCTCGATCCCAATACTGGTGGCAATGGCAGCAATCCGTTCGGCAGCCGCAACACGGCGCGGGTCGTCACTGCGCACAAACAGGCGCATGGTGAGCGAGGCACCTTCGCGCTGACGGATAGTCATTCCTGGCGGGAGCAGCCACCCGGCTTCGTTCAACAATTCGCGTGCGCCTTCCAGGTTGGAAGTACCGGGTGGTGGGGAGGAGACATCGGCCCACGAGCCCGGAGCGGCACTGCTGGCAATGGGGATGCCCTGCCCATCCGTGACGGCTTCGACCAGTCGGGGTACATCGATCGCCTGGGCCAGTGCCTGGCGCACCGCCAGTTCAGAGGTTGGACGTGGGTCGCGCAGGTTGAAGGCAAGAAAGTAAAAGCCGTTTTCGGGATAGGCGTCCAGGTTGACGTTATCCAGTGCGGCTACCGTGCTGGTCGCACTCCAGGGTAGCTCGGCCAGCAGCAAGTCGCCGGTTTGCAGCGCCTCGACGGCGTCATTGGTGGCTGGAGTCACAAGCAGGGTGACCTGTTCCAGCAGCGGTGCGCCATGATGATAGGTGGTATGGCGGGTCAGGGTCATTGACTGGCCTGGTATACGATTTTCTAGTTTGAACGGGCCGGTGCCAATGGGAAGCTCCCAGAAATCGAAGGTATACAAATGCTGACCTTCCAGCAGATGGCTAGGCAAAATAGGCAGCGTGAGTTGGGCCAGAATGGGTGCGAAGCGCTCGGTCAACGAGATGACCACCGTGTCGGTCGTTGGCACTGAAACAGCCCGGATGCGCTGCAGATCGGCCAGGAGCGCGGTGCTGGTAATTGGCAGCGACCGCAGGCTGTTCAGGGTAAAGCGCACATCGTTGGCATCAAAAGGGTGCCCATCGTGCCAGGTGATACCACTGCGCAAGGTAAAGGTCAAAACGCGACCGTTGGGGGCAATCGTCCACTCACGTGCCAGGTCAGGTTGGGGTTGAAGTTGCGCATCCAGACGGGTCAACCCGCTATACAGCAGCGAAATCACCTGCTCCTCGCTCCGCGAGCGTGGCTGCCAGGGGCGCAGATCGGACACATCGGCTGCGAGACGGATCGGCAGATTGCCGCCGACCGGCAACGGTGTAGGCGTTGGTTCAGCAGTGGGCGTGGGTGGTTCGGGTATTGGCATCGGCTCGCCGGCTACCAGGTCACAACTTGCCAGCAGCACCACGCAGAGCAAGGTACTCACGACACTGATCCAGAATAGGCGGCAGGTGGGTAATGTGTTCATGCTCATATTATAGCCTATTCCAGGCAAAGACGAAACAGCCCACCCGTTCTATGAATGAGTAGAAGAATGGAGTATGCCGGGAAAGCGGCCCTCCGGGGCGCAGGCGGTGCGGGCGGAACCTGGGTGCGCGGCCTTCCGGGGCGCGGGGCGCGGGCGGGCGGGGAGGTATCCTCACGACGGGCGGCGTCTCCGCGTGCGGTGTACCCGGCCCGCTGTAGGGCACGCCGGAGCCGTGCCCTACAGCAGGGCGCGCGGCGCGCGGCGCGGTAGCGCGTCCCTCCGGGGCGCGAGGCACGGGCGGGCGGGGAGGCATCCTCACGACGGGCGGCGTCTCCGCGTGCGGTGTACCCGGCACAACCGTGGGCACGCCGGAGCCGTGCCCTACAGCGGGCCGCGGGGCGCGGGGCGCGGGCGGGCGGGCGCACCTGGGTGCGCGGCCTTCCGGGGCGCGGGGCGCGGGCGGGCGGGCGGGGAGGCATCCTCGCGACGGGCGGCGTCTCCGCGTGCGGTGTACCCGGCACAACCGTGGGCACGCCGGAGCCGTGCCCTACAGCACGGGCGCGGGGCGCGCGGCGGGCGGGGAACCTGGGTGCGCGTCCCTCCGGGGCGCGCGGCGCGGGCGGGCGGGGAGGCATCCTCACGACGGGCGGCGTCTCCGCGTGCGGTGTACCCGGCACAACCGTGGGCACGCCGGAGCCGTGCCCTACGGCTGGGTGCGCGGCCCACCGGGGCGTGGGGCGCGGGCGGGCGGGGTGGCATTCTCACGACGGGCGGCGTCTCCGCGTGCGGTGTACCCGGCACAACCGTGGGCACGCCGGAGCCGTGCCCTACGGCTGGGTGCGCGGCCCACCGGGGCGCGCGGCGCGGGCGGGCGGGGTGGCATTCTCACGACGGGCGGCGTCTCCGCGTGCGGTGTACCCGGCACAACCGTGGGCACGCCGGAGCCGTGCCCTACAGCAGGGCGCGGGGCGCGCGGCGCGTTAGCGCGTCCCTCCGGGGCGCGGATACCATCTGATTATGCTGCGCCTTTGCCACTTTGCACCTTTGCGTTAAAAAAAGAGCGCGCGGCCATTGGGGACGTGGCGAGCGGCGATGGGAAGACGGGAACCTTGGGATCAAAGAAGAGTGCGAACAGATCGGTTGATCGTAGGCATTGCCAGGACATATAGAGATCCCATTAAAAGCAATATTATGTACGATTACGATGTTATTCCAGGGTGATAAAGGTGTATGTAGTGAGCCAGGTGTCAAGGGTTTGACGAGCATCAACCAGTTTCACTCTGACGTCGGACGCTTGACCTCCAACACGGTCTTGCCATTTTTGAGGTGGTGTATCCCTATCACTTGCACGCGAGCGCTGTCCTTGTTCGGGCGGTATTTTGGTACGCCTGGCTCAACATTGAGGACAGCAACGACCTGATCAGTGTCGAACCCAGGTACCTGAATGATGATCGCCGTTTCATCGCGCTCCAGCACTTTGCCGGTAATAATGTCCCCTACCTGTGGCAGTTGCCGACCCGACGAAGGCGCTGAGATAGATGACCCGCGTTGAACCGGTGGGGGATCAGCCGGGCGACGTTCCCTGGTGTTCGGTTGCGCTTGCCGGGTCGTCTGCTCTTTGGCCGCAGCGGGCACGGCCCGGTAGTAGCGGAGCAGGCGCAAACTCCAGCCAAACGCCAGCGCCATGTGTTGGTAGTCGTCCTGCAGCGGCCGCAGATGGCGCTGACAGGCACTCTGTAGCTCGCGGTAGTAGTTCAAGGTTTGACCAGAGCGGACGACGACGTTGCCATTCGTGACCACAGCCTGAAGATACTCGAATAACGCCTTGCCGTTGCGCTTGCTGCGCAGGTACGCCAGGGCTTTCTGTGCCTCGTTCGGATCCACTCCCGCACCAGCAAGATCGGCAGCGAGGGCTTCGGCAGCGTTTATGGATCTTTTAACGTCTATAGATTTCTTCATTGCATAACTCCTTGCGCCGCCATTAATAATTCCGATATGGGCAGTCCCGATCTTCACGCGGCCAGCGCAACACGTCAGCCAGTTGCTGCAGCTGATTCCGTAAAACGAGCTTCTCTGTCTCTGCTGCTTTGAGGAGTGGCTCAATCACCTGTGGCTGCGGAGTCGCATCAAAATCCGTATAGGCGGCGCTCGGCTCCAGAACCACCAGAGCGGGATTGCTCACCTCGATCGTCCCCAGGCACGCCGGTTTGCTGCCACCCAATTTGGGCCATAGGCGTGGCGCACCCAGGCCCAGGGCATACAACAGCAACCCGACCTCGCCCCGCGTCAGGTTGTCAAAGTCTAGCTGCAAGCGAAACGTGCTGTCCACTGGACATGTCTCCAGCGGCAAATTGCCCGTGGCTACTGTGCCATGCATATAGAACTTCCGACCCTTGGGACGTCTGCCATCGAAGTATGTATCGTGGGCATCAGATCGAGGCCGGAAGAGTTGTACGGAAGGAACAATCTCCGGTCGTGCATCGGCTGGCTCGATCAGCGCATCACGAAAGCGCACGCACCCTTGATAGCCCAGGGTACCAAAGAGGCGTTGGGCTACATCAAGCCGATCCAGATTATTCGATGGATTAGCCTCATTTGGCAAGGAACGTGCGTGCGTGATCGTGATCGCCGCAGGCGCGATCGTCTCAAGGATGCTGCGGATGCAGCCTTTCAATGATGTAGCCGGGATTGCCAGCGTGTCATTGGTGCGAAAGTGTCCCTTAACCAGCGGATAATCACGGTTGCGCAACGGCTCGAGCAGGCCGGAGGCAACATGGATCGGCGAGCGGGCGACAATCTGGGCCGTGAGCGTGCCCGTAAGCGTACCCGGTTGGTAGCGGTGATGTCCGGCCGGTTTTTGCAGGCCGGGACGCTGCGACGGTAACGGTATAAATGCGTAGGGTTTCGGGAGCGGCGGTTCTTGCGGGCGGCCCCCACCGCGCCCACCGCGCCCGCCGCTCCCCTGTTGCTGATGGCTCATCCTTGCACCTCCCTATAGCGTACAAACTGCACCACCCCATTGGGGGCACGATACTCATAGTAGCGAATGCCCGGACGATGATCAGCCTGCACGAGGGCAACTGCCGCTTCTGTAGCGACACGCCATACGCCTGCAACGATTGCCTGAGTCTGGTTGTCGATAGTTTCGGGACGAATTTCGTGGGCATGCGCAATCACCTGTGGCGTCTCAGACAGCACCAGCACATCGTAGCGCTCTTGTGCCAGGCGTTTCCAGCGTACCTCAGCCTGACGTGAGAAGGCATGCCCAAGATCACCACGCACATCCAGTTCTTGCGCAGGATCGATGGGCGTGATCGGGCGCAGATTCCGGCGTCGATCCGCAAGCTGCAGATCGAAATCCCAGACCGAGGCACCGCCGAACGTCCAGCCAGGGCTGCCAACCAGATCGGTGACCAACTGACGTAACTGGACAGGATCGACGGGACACAGGCGATATAGATAGCCGTTCTGCCAACTGGTATTTTCTGCCAGGGAATGTGTCTCTGGTTGGGTATTGTCCATCAATGTATTCATCATAGACCAACCTCATACTTCCAGGCCGGCATACAGGCGCGCCAGATAGCGCGTACCTGCGTATCTCCACTGGCTTGCAACCGCACCCCCATCACCTCATCGGCCTGGTAGGACAGGTCGGGCGGTAATGTGACGCGATCGCGGTCGGGCGGCGGTAAAGCATAGGCACGATAGGCCGGTTCTTGACAGAGTGCGCCCAGACCAGCAAGCTGTCGATCATTCGCCACCGTTGTCCCATTCAAGAGTCGCAACTGACCATCGACCAGTTCGCAGGTGGGATACAAAACCTCCAGCGTAGTAAACGTCACCTGCACCCGTCCCAGGCCGCGACTCTTACCGAACCCAATCGCAATCCGCCCTTCTGCCAGATCCCGTAGAGCCAATCCCAGCAACGCCAGCTGCGACAGAGTCAGGTTTTTGAAGTCGATCTGCGTGACAAAGCTGCCACCTACCACCACTTCGTAGTTGAACGGCCCCACCGCTACCGAGCCATAGATGCGGTCAATCGCTACCCCGTTGCGCTCTTCGATCGTGATAGCGTCGGCGGCATAGGCATCGGCAAAGCGCACCCGTCCGGCGAGACTAGTATGCCCAAAGATCTGACTGACGAGCGACGTGCGGCGATAAATGGTTGCGGTACGCTCGTCGCCTTCCAGATGCATCGCCTCAATTGCCCGTCCCGAACTGTACTGCATATCATCCAGACCACCATAGCGGGTACCTTCGCCCAGCGGATTATCGGCCAGGGGAATGCGCTGATCATCACCGAACGCCCGCCGACGTTCCAGTCGCGCCTGTTGCTGATCTTTGCTATCGAGCGAGCGACAGATACGCTCGGCCTGTGCCCGAATGACGCCTTTGAGCGAGGGGCCAGGCAGAAAGACCTGTGGTTCTCCGCCGAGCCGCGTCCGGACAAACTCCATATCGGGCAGCGTCGGATCGGCCCCACCGCTCTCGCCAGCCTTGATTAAGATCGGGCCGGCGGGCTGGATGGTCAGCGCCAATCGGCCTTCGAGAAAGGTCGCTTTATGCATGGTGGTGATCTCCCTTCTGGGCCTGGGCCACCAGTTCATGGCGAAAATCGGTAATCCAGTCGATTATACGGGGATCATCGTCTAACAATACCTCGGTTGATCCTTCGCTGCCGTAGCCGAACATGCGTAGCACCGCATCGACCCCGGTCACGTCGGGTGTCACCTCAATGTAGCGCCGTTCAGTTGTATTGAGTTTCATACGCCCCAACCCACGACTGCGAAAGCCACCGATCCAGGCGTTGCCATCTTCCCAGGGCTTGAGTGCCAGGAGGAGGAGTCCCCGTTGCCAGGCTTCGGCATTTTCCAGCACCACCTCAAACCTGAAACGCATCCCGGCCGGCACCACCTCATAATCGTAGAGCAACCCCGGCTCGGCCGTCTCGGTGTCACGGTTGAGCGCCACACCGTTGCGCACCTCAAAGTGATTGAACCAGATCGAGCGGTCAACCAGTGCGTCTTTGAAAAAGATGCGCCCGGCGATCCACGGCGCACCAAAGGTCAGGTCAATCAACGTTGATTTGGCCCAGATCGCCTCGCTGAAGCGCCGATCCGCCTCAGCCACATGCCCTTGCTGACGCAGGGAGCGAATACCTGGATCTTCATTGAGTTTCGGGATTTCGCGGCGCATCCAGGCTTCGATCTCCAGCAGATCGAGCGCCTGGTCAGGGGCCACAGCGCGAATCAGGGCCTCGATCCGGGCCCGAAATGCGCCCTTGAGCGACGCGCCTGGAATAAATGGTGCGCCCAGAGCATCGCGCAACACCGGCAGGTCGTTACTGGTGACATCGCTCGCCCGCCCGGCCCCGATGCGCAGTGCGGTCAGAGCGACCAGATCGCCGGTTACGCGCAGTTGATTCCGTAGAGCCGCAAACGAATAAATCGGTTCACTGTGCATTGATCACCTCCGCCAGGGTCTGAAAATCCCCGGTTTTCTTCGCATAATAAAACGCTCGCTGGAGATAGCCTAGATAGAGTTGCATCAGGCGCACATACGCCTCTACATGCAGCGTCTCGTCCGTCGCTGCTGTTTTGATTTCCTCGGCGACATACTGCACTGCCCGCTCCGCATAGCTTTTGACCTTGTGGCGTATGTCAGCAATCACCTGGTGTCCAAAATCCTTCGGGCCGGTTCCCCAAGCATTACCGCTCCGGGCGATCTGGTAGCGGATAAAGTTGATGACGACTTCGACCGAGCGCGACTCGATGGCAACGTTCAGCAAGTTGCGCATCTGGCTCTCTTCCATCCGCTCGTTGTTCTTCAATAGGGCAACGGTCGTATTCGCTTGTCGCACCAGTTCGTCCAGTTGCTGGTTCATGCCCTGCTTCAGCAGTAACTCCTGCCGCAGTTTCTGTGGGTCAAGCGTACTCATCGGTTCTGCTCCATTTCTATCAGATGAAACTCATCACAGATGCGCACCTGTCCATAGCCCTCAGCGCGCCGCTCACCGATCCCGTCCAGTTGTAGTTGCGCCAGTATGCGGTACTGGTCATCGTTCAATGGCCCATCGGCCTGAAAGACAAAGAGGCTCCCCATCGTCACCGCCAGATCACTGGCTTTGGGGCGTTGCCACGAGACATTCCAACCCCCAATGATGCTGGTCATCGTAAAGGCACGGATCAGGTCGGCCTTGATACCAGTCGCTTCCACCAGCATGTCTGCGCTCAACTCGTGCGTCGGAACCCACCCCTGCGCAAGCAGGATCGCATCGGAGAGCAAATTGACGGTGAAGATCGTTTCCGCCGTGATCGGCCACGGCGCACCGCCCAGTTGTTCATAGAGCGCCGCCTGTTGCTGAAAGCGCGTGGTCATGGTTTGCACCCGTCGCCGGATCTCGGCCACCGGCTCGCAGGTGTGAACGCCTGCCGATAGAGTCACTTGCACCGCACCCAGGCCAGTGGTTTGCCGCGCCCCCAGATGGGTGAGCGCTTTGAGCGCTGCTTCCAGCTCAGTCGCTTTTTCCGTGGGACAGACCAGGCTGCCGCAAAACTGGGTTGGCTGTTGCTCAGTCACCTCATTCAGCGCCAGCAGAGAGTAGAGCCGCTGATCTTCAGCGGTGCCGCGTCGCCGATTGATCGCCACCCGTGTCAGGGTACGCTGGGTGACACTGCGCTTCTCAAAGTTGCCGTCTTTCAGGGTGTAGAATTTGGCACCGACAGCTTCCCACGGTCGCCCGTCGTCGTCGGTTGGAGCGTAGATCAGCGCGGCGGGTTGCTGGCGCTCCCAGCAGACACGGGACACGAGGGCATCAACCGGAGGGATAGTATCATCCGCACCTTTGGGCTGTATCGCTGTCATCGGCAGCGGACGTACCCAGGGATCGCCTGCGTAAGCCGGGTAGGCATTGCGACAACGGATGTCACGGAACAACTGGCTCTCGAAGGTACCCTGCGCTCCCATGTGCATTCCCAAAGCGCCATATAGGGCGGTGCCCGGCACATAGGGCAGGCTGGCCCGAAATTGGGTGCCTGGCTTGCGGGGCGGAAAGGCCAGCGGTGCCAGGGCGGTTATGTGTAGCGATAGCAATTCCATTACCCACTCCTCATATTCTGCAGCAGATCGCGCAGAGCCTGCTGCAAATCGGCCTCAGTCAGCTTCTGGTCTCCAACCATGACGGTGGTACGAACCGTGGCCCAGCCCAACCCACGTGATTTCGCCCCACCCCAGCGCGTTGTCAGCTTCAGCGCCGCCCACACCAGCGCTGCATGCGGCAAATCGGGCACTGTACCCGTAATGGCGCGTTCGGCAAAGAATTGTATGCCTTCCAGAGTCGTCTCTTGAAAGAGCAGGCGTGCATCTTCGGCAATCCCACGCCGCCGATTGATTGCGACCGAAGGACGAATCTGGCTCTGGTGCTGTTCGCTCTGCCTGCGTAGGGTCTCGGCCTGCTGTGTCTCTAAGGAACCGATAATGCCTGGAAGATCGTGAAAGTGCAGCGACGAACGCAGTTGGGGACTACCAAACAGCGTGCGGATGGGATTCGCACGTTCCACCAGCGCCGGTTCATCGAACGGGGTTGGGATATTCTGGCTTAAGCCGCGCAAAATTTGCTCGGCTGCATACCGCACTTTGCCTTTTACCTGTGAGCCAGGAATGATTGGACGGTTCCAACCATCACGGGCAATCGACTTGTCGGCAAGCGTACCGGCACTGCCGCCAGCACCGACACTCAGTGCCGTTTCCAGAGTTATGGTCAGTTTAATACAGAGCGGGGTCATACATTCTCCTCCGATACCATCTCGTAGGCCTCAAGCACATCGGGCCAGATCGTCTCCCAACCGTGGCTCCCCAGGGGCAACCAGGGCGGCAGACCCTTGCGTTTGTGGGCGAACATCGGCGCATGGCACCAGTGCTGCTCAATGTGGGTGAACAGGGTTTCTGCCGGGGCACCCCGCAGGCGCGCACGGGTGTAGAGATATTCCAGCACACTGGTAATGACACCTCCGCCGGGATCGACATCGAGTTCCCGACGCAAACGGTAGAGTTGTGAACGCGGCACCCGCGCCTGCTTGAGCGCTCGAACGGTGGTAAGCAACCCCGAAAACTCATGCCAGGTGTAGGGCCGGGCGGTCAACCGACGGGTACTCTTGTCACCGTGATCACCCAGCGCTGCCTGGCGGAAGGCTTTGATATTATCGGTTACCATCGTAATAGATTTCAAGACCATAAAATCAATGGCACCCCCATAATAGTGCTGCTGAGCGTTGTGCTTTGCTAGCTTTTTGGCACTCTTTAGCAACTCCTCCACCAGATCGCGCAAGAAGAAAATCGGCGCATTCTCCTGGGCGATAAGCACCCCCGCTGAAAGGCCAATCGACGGCGTGTAGGGCGCGGTCTGGAACCGGGTTTCGGCCCCATAGCGCTGAACAAACTGCTGTGAAGAACGAGCTTGATCCATCCCTGGCAGGTTTGCAGCGAGTTCCGCTTCAAACGAGTATCCAATCGCCAGCGCAATATCGAAGGCCTGGCGACCGGGCACTATCAGGAACAGATCGTCACCACCTATCGCCAGAATCTCAAACGGATGAATCCAGCGCAACTGGCCGCGGTCGCTACGCACCTCTACCGGTCTCAGATGCATTGAGAGCGCTTTGAAAACAGAGTTCTGCGCCGCCTGACTGAGAATTACCGAATTTTCGTGATATGCCTCTGGGGTTTGCTGGGTGGCAATTAATCGTCCTACATTGTTGCCATCAGCATAGATAATCCCGACATAGCGATGGGGTGCTGATGCCTGCGCAATCTCACCAACATCCTGCGCGGGCTTGATGTTGGTGCCCAATCCAGACAAGCGTTGAACTTCTTGCGCATAGGGCGTATCCGTACAATGCTGAAGATAGCGTTCCCATCTATGTTCCCAGGAAGCGATACTTTGCGGCACATTCCATGTTTTGAATGCCGTTTGAAACCAGGCGGTCGCCTTGTGGGTTTCTTGTTTGACGCTTTGACCGATGACCCGTTTCCGGGCCGATGGCTCGCTCATCTCACGCGGGGCGAGTTCATCACCGACCCTGATCTGCACTACCGCCGGCCGAATATCGCTACTATCACACTTTTCGGCCCAGGGCAACATCGGGTAGAGCGCCACACTGCGTGGTTCACCCGCATAGGTACGTTCGTCACGCCGCCGGTTGAACGTTGTTGCCAGCACGGTCACCAGTTCGCCAAACGTTTTGCGGTTGAAGAAGCGCTGCGCGAGACTCTCAGGGGACAGGTCGTCACTTTTGATGCCTGGGGGAGCATAGTAGTATTGCTCAAGGACAGCCCGTTTCTGCCGATCCTGGCAATCCTTTATAAAATCCTCAACCCAGTAGATTTCCTGCGTGCCGGGCTTTGAGCGCAACCGTCCGTAGCGCAGTTCCAGCAACCGAAATGACTCACCCACGGCGACACTGTTAGCAGTCAGGGTATGTTCCGTGTAACACCGCTCAATGGCCGTTGCCAACGCCTGGCCCTTGCTGGTTGGGGCGAAGGCCAGGATGTTGCCGCCACTGGCGTAGATAATACAATCTCTCGCAAGCTGTTCACTGCCCAATATCGGTGCGAGTGTGGACACCCACAGGTCTACCAATGCCTGTTCATTAACCCAATCCAGCAACGCACTCGCGCCGCGAATCTCTGGCAACTTCGGGGCTTCGAAGACATAGCCCTTGATCTTTGTTGCCCCGCCGTAGATCAATGCGATGGTGTCACGTCCGTTCAACACCGTATCAATCTGTACGTGCAGATTGCGTAGTTCCTGGCGGGAAGGTGGGGGTGGTAACGCACCACCGTTCGTTGGAACAAGACGATCGGTAAGCACCTGTTGTACCATCTCCTGGATTTTTCTCTCTGGTGGGGCTGGACAGGTCAGGCACGCTGCGATAGCGGCCACAAAATCAGGCCCTTGCGACTCATTGGACATGATCACTCCTCTCTGCTCATAATAGTTCAAATGAATGTAATGGTCAGGACATGCTTGATTCCTGGTACGCTCCCATCGTGCCACCTTCTTTCATCATAGCAACAATCCACCCTGATGCCATCAGTCCTGGAATGATTTTTGGTTCCGCCTCGCATCCTCGCATCCTCGCATCCTCGCGTCCTCGCATCCTCGCATCCTCGCATCCTCGCATCCTCGCGTCCTCGCATCCTCGCATCCTCACGTCCTCGCGCCGCCGCACGGTCGCTGCCGTCCACGAATAGGGCCACGCATGCGACCACGAATGAACAAACTTCTGGCACGAATGCGGCCATACCAGCCCCATGCCAGGTGTGCGGCGGCACGATTCTACCCGCCGCACGTCCGCCCGCGCCCCTAAAAGCGGCGGAAACGACTAAAGTCGTTACTACATGTCGCCCGCCTCGCGTCCTCGCGTCCTCGCGTCCTCGCATCCTCGCCTCACCGCCCGCCACGTCCCCAATGGCCGCCCGCGCCCCGGAGGGACGCGCTACATCCCTCGTCGTCTCGTCGCCTCGCGTCCTCGCCTCGCGCATCCTCACCTCGCGTCCTCGCATCCTCGCATCCTCGCGTCCTCGCGCCGCCGCACGGTCGCTGCCGTCCACGAATAGGGCCACGAATACACGAATGCGGCCATACCAGCCCCATGCCAGGTGTGCGGCGGCACGATTCTACCCGCCGCACGTCCGCCCGCGCCCCTAAAAGCGGCGGAAACGACTAAAGTCGTTACTACATGTCGCCCGCCTCGCGTCCTCGCGTCCTCGCGTCCTCGCATCCTCGCCTCACCGCCCGCCACGTCCCCAATGGCCGCCCGCGCCCCGGAGGGACGCGCTACTTCCCTCGTCGCCTCCGCGTCCTCGCATCCTCGCGCCGCCTCACGCCTCACGCCTCACGCCTCACGCCTCACGCCTCACACCTCACGTCTCACGCCGATCCACCGCCTGGAGGCACCTCCAGCGCCCCATGCCCAAACACGCAGGCCTTACCCACATGCACCAGGCTGCCCACGAGCAGCAGCGCCCGCACCTCCAGGGGCACGCCGCGCAGGAGCGCACTGCCAATGATGCCGCCCAGCTTCATCGAACACGCTTGCCCGCCGGGACGCGAAGTGCGCTCCCAATCGACCCAGCGCTCCCTGCTCCTGTTCAACCGTAATCGTCTGTGCCTGGGCCACCAGCGCCCGGTGATCGACCAGCCATGGGTCATCGCCGTGAAACATCGCCAGCGCATTGAGCCGCTAGCACAGCGCCTGCACCAGCGCCGCTGGCTCGATCTGCTCCAGCAACGTCCCTCGTGCCTTGACCCGCAACGGTGTGCGCAACTCCAGCCGCAGATCAGTGGGTAACGTTGCCGCTCGTGCCAGCAGCGTCGGCGCGTCATAGATCGGCAGGCTGCCCAGCACCGGATGCACGTTGGGCGGGTGGTTGTCTTCCACCGTTAGCACCACCCGCCCATCCTGATAGACCACCGGGCCAGTTGGCTGCCAGGGCCGCAACGCCTCTACCCGCTCCAGGCGGGCGCAGGCATGCTGGTGCCCCAACCCCATCCGTCCCAGTTGCTCGAAGCCAAAGAAAAAATAGGGCAGGGCATCGATTCCCTGTCCTATGAGGACCAATTGGAACTCCAACATTTTGCCAGCGGCATAGTGCGTCGCGGTATCTGCGGGCGGCTCGATGACAAACGGGCGTGGCACGTCCTTCAAGTCGTGCAGGTGTGGCACATCAGGCGGATGCGGCGTCTCAAACACCTGCCGATGGGGGCAGACCGTCTTCAGCGCACACTGGTCAGAATGGTTCCAGCATGCCTGCGGGCAGGACGCTCGCTGAAAGGCATAGCCAAATCCGCCGCGCAGCAAGGCACCCTTAAACGCCGGGAGCGGCGCATCTTCCAGAATGCGCATGCTTATGCGCATACGCAGCAGCGGCAGATCGGTGGGCAGGGCAAACGGTGCATCCGCAGATTCCGGTTCGGGCGTCGTCATCGTGGTTCGCCACTTAGCGTTCAGTTCCCCACCGTCGGTTGCGCCGTTGTTTGTACAGCGCTCCAATACGAGACGGGTTAAATGTCGCATCCCACTGTGTCTGGGCATCATATACCGCATTGGTCAAGTTGGCACCATCGAGTTGTGCAGAGAGGAAATTGGCCCCACACATATCCGCCGAGCGTAAATCGGCATCTTCCAGGTTGGCACCCTGTACATCAGCACCGCACAGGTTTGCCCATTCCAGATTTGCCTCGCGCAAATCGGCCCCGATCAGGTTCGCCTGTGCGAGATGAGCATGATTGAGATATGCCCAGCGGAGTATGGCCTGGTGCAGATCGGCAGATTCTAAATGACTACGTTCCAGATTTGCGGATGTCAGGTTCGCGGCGTGTAGTCGGGCTTGCTGGAGCATACTGCGGCGTAGATCGGCATTGTTTAAGATCGCTCGTGTCAGATCAATACCCGTGGCCTGCACCTTCAGCATGAATGCATCACTTACATTAGCATCTACCAGTCTGGCCCAGTTCAATCGAGCGTGGTCGAATCGTACCCGGCACAAGGTTGCCCGATCAAGCCGGAAGCCACTCAAGTTCGCACCACTCAAATTGACATCGCTGAGATCAGCATCCTGCAAATCGGCTCCATAATCACCGGAAATCAAATGCAGGTTGACCCGCAGCAAGTTGGCGGCACACAGACGTGCCCCACGTAAGCGGGCCTCAGACAGGTTGGCTCCGACCAGATGGGCATGGCGGAGATCTGCCTTCCGTAGATTGGCACGACTGAGATTAGCCCGGTTGAGGTTGGTATGGCTGAGATTGGCCCCAAACAAATTCGCATCGCTTAGATCAGCACCACTCAAACGGGCTGCCGAGAGATCCGCGTGGCTGAGATCGGCATAACTCAGATTGCGCCCGTTGAGATTGGCGGCACACAAAATCGCATGTCGTAGATCGGCCCCGGTCAGATCCGCCACCTTGCTGAGATCCACCTGGGCCAGATTGATGCCGGCCATGCTGGCCCAGCGGAGATCAACATTGTACAGCCGCGAGCCACTCATCCTGGCCCCGCGAAGATTCGCATAGGAGAGGTTAATATTGCTCAAATCCAGCGTCCCCAGATCGGCACCTTGATAATTGGCCCCCGTGCCACGACGGGCGATATTGTCGGCAACCTGTTGCGGCAAGAGTCTGCTCATGTAACAGCCTAAAGTGTCTCAGTATCGGGAATCGGCAGCCGTACCCAGAAGCAACTACCCTGACCTTCCTGACTGCGAAACCCTATCTGCCCACCATGCAAATGTACCAGCGAGCGCGTAATTGCCAGGCCTAAGCCGCTCCCGCCAGCCTCAACACTCAAGCTATTCTCGGAACGAAAGAAGCGGGTGAAAATGCGATCTTGATCCGTGATGCGAATACCCACGCCCGTATCTTCGACCTCTAGCAAGATGGAGCGCGGACTCTGATTAGACCAGGGCTGATCATGCACCATATCGGGTAATTGCGACGGATCGTCAATCAGCGACACCCGAATCTGAATCTGTCCACCCGGTGGTGTATACTTAATTGCATTCGACAAAAGATTGGTCAGAATGCGACTAAGATGCGTGGCATCAATCCAGAGCGCCGGAAGCTCGGTAGGCATCAACAACAGTGTTGTAAGTTGCCGTTGTTGCACCTGCGTATCGAGACTGATCAGCACCGCTTCGATGACCTGTAGAGGCATAACCCAGCACAGTTCTCCACGCAACGTCCCCTGTTCAAGGCGTGCGATTTCCAATACATCATTCACCACATTGATCATATTGTTTGTCTGACGCTTGATCGTATCCAGAAAAATGTGTTGATCCTCGGTCAAATTGTCAATACCGCTGAGATAAAAGAGATCGATAAAACCCTTCATAGATGCCAGAGGTGTGCGCATTTCATGGGAGGCGGTGCCAATAAAAGCACTCTTCGCACGCTCGGCCTCAACCGCTTCGGTTATATCCTGCATAATCACAACTGCTCCCGTTACGCTCACTCCACGACCATAGGTCGGTGAGGGATGCAGGCGTACTATGCGCTTTCCCAGTACAATCTGTTCTGTGGCCGATGTGTCAGACGGTGCGGTTAGTTGGTGTTTGAGCTGCGTGACTATCCGTTGCAAACCCTCGCTATACAGCGGATCTTGATAATGCAACAGATTCGTGAGGGGTTGCGCCAGCAGAGCCGGCGGCTGGTGTTCCAACAGACAGGCCGCCACCGGGTTTACCACCACAATACGTTCCTGGTAGTCGATTGCCAGCACCCCATCGGCCATCGCCTGCAAAATCGCGTTTAATTCACCAACTTTGTGCGCATGTAATTCGATCACCGTGCTGATAGTTGTAATTGCACTATCAAACGCACAGGCCAGTTGCCCCAGTTCATCGTGCCGACATATATCAGCGCGGCAGGTCAGATCGCCAGAAGCAACCGTATGGGCTACATCGGTCAATACCTGTAGTGGGCGCGTGATGCTCCGTGTCAACCACAGTGCCAGGATGCTGATCAGGATTAACAAACTGCTACTGGATAGTAACAGGATGATCAAGGTCGAGTCTCGTTGTGGCTCCAGCACAGGCCTGAGATAGAGATAGCCTGCGACAAGCACTAGCAACAAAAGTACTGTAGGGGTGATCAGTGTGATCAAGATACGCATGGATAATGACAGGTTATACATGCCTGAGCGTACAAGGTAGTGTTCGTTCTTTACCATAACGTGTTGCTCAACAAGCTGATCACTCCGTTGCATGGTTCTCTATCCTTCTGATTTGCTCCTCTGAATGATACCCCCACATACATTCCAGGTTTCGGCTACATATCTAACGCACAAACGCCCATCGATTAAGAACGGGAACAATCGCCAGATCGGTGCCTGAGCAATCCTTTGTTTATTAAAAAAAGAGTCGTTTCCACGCGGCAAAAGACGTGGTATTCACGTGACCACGTAAGTCCTGACTTTATGGAAAGATATAAGGTTCATCTGTGTCCAATATGAGACAGCGCCACGACCTGATGGTAAAATAGAACATAGGCGTGGCTGACGCTTCAGCCCCAGCCAAGAAACTTCCCGCCCTGGAAGACCAGCCAGGCCACCAGCCAGGCCAGAACCAGTTGCCCCAGAATACTGAACCACACCCACTTTTTGCCAAACTCCTGATACTGTGCAGCAACGGCAGTCACACAGGGAGTATAGATCAGCACAAAGAGCATAAATGACAGCGCCGCGAGTGCGCCATGCCCACCACTACTGGCCTCAAAGCTCCGACGAATAGCCAGCATCAAGTCCGAAGATTCATCTTCTGCTTCGTGTTCAGAGAGATCGACTCCGATCAGTAACGGAATAGCCTTGATTGCATCAAAAACCGCCAGCGTAAAGCCAACGACAATAAATTCTATGTCTTCGATCACTGTCGCTGGCGGGGCATCGTCCTCAACCTTATCCACATGGTAGGCCTGGGCCATCGTGCTGATAATCACTTCTTTGGCAACGAAACCGGTCACCAGCGCACCACTGGCTTCCCAACTGCCAAAACCCAGCGGCGCAAAGACAGGCGCAATCATGGTTGCGATCGTTGCAAAGGCACTCTGTTCCAGGTCAACATCGGCAAATGTGCCTCTTCCGTCAACCGGTGTGGCGGTGAGCAACCAGATCGTGATACTGGTGATCATAATAATTGTCCAGGCCTTGCGGATAAAAAGAGAACTGCGTTCCCACATGTGAAACCAGATATTCCGAATTGTCGGAATACGGTAAGGTGGCAGTTCCATAATAAACGGTGCAGGTTGACTGGTACGAAAGAGCGTAGGTTTCAGGACGAGACCGAGGATGATAGCAGTGAGCATGCCGATCAGGTAGATCCCAAAGACAACCCATCCGCTGTGTCGCGGAAAAAAGATGGTTGCCATCAGGACATACACTGGCAATCGTGCCCCACAACTCATAAAAGGCACGAGCAGACCGGTCAGAATACGATCTTGCTCTTGCTTGAGGGTACGGGTGGCATAAAAGGCTGGCACCGTACATCCAAAACCGACGATCATCGGCAGAAAGCTCTTGCCGTGCAACCCCAGGGCATGCATCAGCCGATCCATCACAAACGCAGCCCGTGCCATATAGCCTGAGTCTTCCAGTACCGCCAGCGCCAGATAGAGTGCCATTAGGCTGGGGATAAAGACGAGAACGCCCCCTACACCGACAATAACCCCATCAAGTACTATCCGTTCAACCCAGGTGCCGTGCAACCCGATCAGGCCCAGAAGCGCTACGATCCGGTTGGTCACTGGCCCATTGATCGCCGCATCGACCCAATCGACCAGCGGTGCCACTACATGGGTTGTCAAGGTGAAAACGATCCACATGAGCAGCAGAAAGATGGGAATACCGAGCCAGCGATGGGTAACCACCTTGTCAATCCGCTCCGATGGCGTAATGCGGTGTTCACCTGGTAAGGTGATAACGCGACGCACGAGCTGATGTACAAAGGTATAACGCTGATCAACCAGCGCGACATCTATGCCATCAGGATAGATCACACGCAGACGATTGAGACTCGCGGCAAGCGCTGCGCTAACGGGCGTTCCCGCGCTGGTTTGCTGCACGGCTTGTACCAGTTGCGGATCTTCCTCTAATAACTGAATTGACAGCCAGCGCGGTGATGCTGCGAATCCGATAGGGAGCGATTGCCTAATGATCGTACTGAGGTGGCTAATCTCCGCCTCTATCTCTGGTTCATACCGGACATAGATTGGCGGAGCAACGTATGTCATCTCATCGGCCATCGAAACAGTCTTTCTAGGATCGCGTTCGATTGTGACGATAATGTGTAGTGAGTACGATAGATCTGCTTACAATGCTCTATTTATGAAACAGGTAGTCGGATAACATATGCTATAGCAATCCTACATCCGCTACAATAAGTTTGTTGTAACCGTTCAGGTGGGGTGGTGCAAGACCCCGTGCCTTCCGGGAGAGTATCCTGATGCGCCTGTAGAGGTACACATTTGTACTGCCCTGGATTCCGCAGCACGATGCGGTTTGGACAAAAACCTGTACCGGTGAGCTGTACTCCTCCTGGCGTTGCTTGCTCGGCCTGTTGTGGCGAGCCGAACCGGTGAATTTCGCGGGGCCGCAGGCTCCCACAATTCCCTGCTGGCAAACGTTTCCCTAAACAGGTATGGTTTGCCATATTTTCCTGATGAGATATCATAATACGTTTATATTTTTTAGAAACCGTTGTTTAGCCATCGGGAATAACCAGAATGTTGTCGGCAATATCATGACTAAGCACCAGCGTGCCCCCAGGTAGTGCTATCAGTAACGAACGTCCGGTATGTTGAATAATCCGTAGACGAGTGCCTCGTGCCAGACCCAGTTCGGCCAGGCGGCGGATAATCGTATGACTGGTTGTGATAGCAATAACCTGCATTGACGATCTGGTTGCAACCAGCGTCAGCGATTGAGGGCTGAGAGGCACAGGTATATATGCAAGGTCGTCACTGTTGTGATGCGTCATGATTGTTGTATCATACTGTTTCAGATTGTTTGCGCCTGGATGTATAGCAAGCCGATACCAATGGTACATCGGAGTCCCGGCTTTCGCCTGGACGGAACGCTACTCATCCTTTGCCGGAGGCCAAAACGGTCGGCGGAGGAACCACCGCGCACGTCCTGTTATTTAAGATATATGAACCTGTTATATTTACCTTTTCAATATAACAGTATGAGCATACATCACTCCAGTCTATTTGTCAAGGCTAACCTTAACCTGGTCTATTTATCAAGGCAAGGCTAACTAGTCCGTAAACTAAGTTTCCTTGTATTTTTCATTCTCGGGATGGACTTTGGTGTAGTGGCTATTGAGCTTGGTTCGAGCGGCCTGGATGGAGAACTGCCAGTTGATCTTGATCGCCTTGGCGCT
>Ga0308417_1000533_pt1 | contig 27733 bp, 24 predicted proteins | sample HotsprSampleOS65_FD_203528 | JGI IMG/M metagenome (GOLD analysis project Ga0308417, IMG submission 203528) | Hot spring phototrophic mat microbial communities from Octopus Spring, Yellowstone National Park, Wyoming, United States - 20090730_OS65 ...
CATATCCTCAACTTTTATGGGGCGGCGCGAAACCGGGCTAGCGTTCGATTGTATCCGGGTCAATCCCCAGTGCGCGCAGGCGCGCCGCGAGCCGTTCCGCCCGTTCGCGCTCCTGCTCTGCCCGTTCGCGCTCCTGCTCTGCCCGTTCCTCGGCCTGTTGCGCTCGTTCCCGCTCCTGTTGCGCTCGTTCGGCTCCGGTCGGGATCAGCGTGCCATCCTCGTCACACCAGCGCAACCACGTTGCCTCGCGCTCCTCGAATCGCCCTGTCCAGAGCCTCAGGCCCAGCCCGATCTCCGGCAGCCATCCGCTCTCCCAGCGCTCGTAGGTTGCCCCATGGAGCCGGTATATCCGCACCACCTCGTCCACCACCTGGCGGTTCGGATCGAAAATGACATAATAGGGGACGTGCATCCACGCATACCGCCTCAGTTTGTCATCTGCCTCATGCCCCCTGGGATTCGACACAATCTCGATCACCACATCCGGCGGCTTCCCATAGTCCCACACAAAATACGACCGCTCAAACGCATCCCACCATCCCTCGTGGGGCTGCACATCCATGCTCACAAAGACATCAGGGACAATTGCCGGCTGTTCCGCAATGGAAAACACACCCACATTGGCATCGGCCAGAAACGAACGCGCCGTCATCGTGACCCAGGAACTATAGAGCGCATCGACCAGCAGCCGTTGCTGTTTCGCCGAAAACAGATTATCCACGGGCGTATCGTCCTCCGTCACCAGATGATCGACCCTGGGCCACAACGCCCGTGGCAGCACGCCACTCTCTTCCATCGCGGCAGATACGTCTGCCGTCTCCGTTGCGGCTGGTTCCGTATGCATCGGTTCCTCCTTTATCTCCGGTTGCCTTCACTCGTCCCCACGACCCAACAGGCGCACGGTTTACCCGGCGAACGCCTCCAGGTCAGGCCCCGGTTCGTACAGATATAAATATGCGAACCAGTACTCTACAGCGCCCGGTAGCATACATACATCTGTTCGCATGATAACAAAAAAGGCGATTCTGTGCAACCCAGGAAGATCAAGCTGCCCAACCGAAATGTGAGGAGTGAGCAACAAGATTGGTACAGATACGGCGGTACCGAACTTCTCTCTGTTTTTCTCAGAAAGCTCCTGTTACCTACACGCTTAAAGGAAGGCGGTGGCCCGCCGTGGCCCAGGATATCCGGGTCAATATCCGCACCATCAGACCATACCTCCATGCAAACGCCTACACCGTATCTATAAACGTTCGCTCCACATGATTGAACATCGCCGTACCGATGATCAGCAGCAGCAGCGTAACCGCCGCACTGTAGGCCAGATGGCCTGGACTGACCGTGCCTGCACCGAGGAAGGCATAGCGAAACGTCTCGACCAGTGGCGCGATAGGATTCGCCGCCACCAGGAGGCGGTACTGTTCTGGCACCGCCGAAAGCGGATAGACTACGGGAGTAGCATACATCAGCAACTGCACCCCAAACGTCACCAGCACTGTCAGGTCACGATAGCGCGTCGTCAGCGCCGAGACAATGATGCCACAACCCAGCCCTAGACCACCCATGAGTAGCAACAACAGCGGCATCAGCATGATCCACAGGTTCGGCTGCAGTGGCGCACCTGCCAGCCAGAAGTAGAGCGCCAGACCCAGGAACAGCACAAACTGAATGCCAAAGCTTATCATATGCGAGATCAACAGGCTTATCGGCATCACCAGACGCGGAAAGTAGACCTTGCCAAAGATGCCCGCATTGGCAACAAAAGTATTCGAGGTACCGCCCAGCACGCCGGCAAAATAGGCCCAGATCACATTACCAGCCATGTAAAACAGAAACGGCGGCAGGGTATCGGTGGGCAAATTTGCAATGCGCCCAAAAACGATCGTGAAGACAATCGTTGTCAGCACTGGCTGCCCTAAATGCCACAGCGGGCCGAGAATCGTCTGTTTATACTGAGCCACAAAGTCACGGCGCACCAGCAGCAGTACCAGATCACGGTACTGCCATACCTCCGCCAGCCGCAGATCAAACCACGGCCCGTGTGGGCGAATAACCATTGTCCACTGCTCATCTTCAGTCACCACTGGCGGTTTAAGGATGGAACGAATTTTTGTGACCATTTTTCTTTTCCCATTGGCACCCTGGCACATTAACTCGTGGGCAGGTGCTAACGTGCCAGACTGCGACCCAGCAAATCGGCTAACGCAAAACCAGGAAGCCACGCTCCAGCAGATGATCCACAATCTTCCGGGCATTATCCTCTGGCGTGCAGTCAGTGGTAGTTAACACCAGATGGGGATCAACCGGCACTTCATAGGGATCATCAATGCCCGTAAAGCCTTTGATCTCGCCGCGACGGGCACGAGCATACATCCCCTTTACATCGCGCTGTTCACATACCTCGATTGGCGTATCAACAAACACCAGCACAAACCGGTCAGCCCCAACCATTGTGCGCACCTCGTTGCGCGTAGCGCGATAGGGACTGACCGCGGCACAAATCACCGTCCCCTGATGGCGCACAATCTCGGCTGCTACAAACCCGATGCGGCGAATATTCGTGTCACGATCCTCTTTGCTAAAGCCTAGACCTCGTGAGAGATGCGTACGCACCACATCGCCATCGAGCAGCGTCACCTGCCGCCCATGTTCGGCCAGCAACTCGGTCAGCACACTGGCAATTGCTGACTTGCCCGCACCAGAGAGGCCGGTTAACCACAGGCAGAAGCCTTGCTGATGGCGAGGTGGATACGCCCGCGCCAGAATTTCGGCCACCTCCGGGCGGGTAAACCACGGCGGCAGCAGTTTGCCCTGCGCCAGATATTCCTCGCGTACCTGCGTGCCTGAAATCGACAGCGTTGGCGTACCAGGCGCCACCTGGTCACTCTCCTCATAGCGATCTGAGTGCGGCAGATAGAGCAGTTCCTTGAACGGCACCATCGTGATCCCCAGTTCCGCACCAAGGTCAGACAACAGGTGCTGGGCATCATATGGCCCATAGAACGGCTTGCCGCTTGAGTCATTGCCCGGGCTGGCATGATCACGCCCGACAATAAAGTGGTTGGCCCCATAGTTACGGCGAATGATCGCGTGCCAGAGCGCCTCACGCGGCCCGGCCATGCGCATTGCCAGGGGCAGCAGGCTCAACACCGTCCGTTGTGGATCATAGTAGGTCTCCACCAGTGCTTTATAGGCCCGCACGCGGGTGTAGTGATCGACATCCCCTGGTCTGGTCATCCCCACCACTGGATGCAACAACAGCGCCCCATTGATACGCTCGGCTGCACGGCGCGTCAGTTCCTCATGGGCACGGTGCATAGGATTGCGGGTCTGAAACGCCACTACATTGGTATACCCCATAGCATTGAGCAGCCTGCGCACCTCCGCTGGCGTGCGGCGCAAGCTGGCAAAATCATAGTAGCGCGGCAGGTTGAGTACCTGCAGCGGGCCAGAAATATAGCGCTGGCCCCAGCCATGCATCTCGGCCACCAGCGGATGCCGTGCATCGGTGGTACGATACACCAGTCGCGCCTCAGTTTCCATATCCCAGGCGAAAATCTCGTCAATCGTCATCACGGCCATCAGTTCATTGCGTGCATTGCGCAGAGTCAACTGTTCCCCAACCTGAATATCGAGATCAGACGCAATAGGCAAGGTGACCGGAATCGGGTATAGCGTGCCATCAGCCAGACGCATCTCTTCTAGCACCCGCTGATAATCGGCCTGACCCATAAAGCGATCCAGAGGCGAGAAAGCCCCGGTCGCCAGCAGTTCCAGATCGCATAGCGCCCGTGCCGTCAATTGGATGGAGGGCAACGTTCCGGCGATAGCCAGCAGCCTGTCGCGCTCTGTACCCTCAACCAGCAAATTCACCAGCCGCCCCCCATAAGGCGCGATCAATCCCGACATTTGTGATGGTGTATCCGTTGTCATAACTTCCTTTCTCAAGGCATCAACACAAAGAACGGAGAGTCGCCTCCAGCGTATACTGTGGTCGCCAGCCGAGCAGGGCCTGGATGCGACGGGTGTCGGGCACGCGGCGCTGCATATCCTCAAATCCTGGCGCATAGGCCTCGCTATAGGGCACATGGATAATAGACGATGTACTGCTGGTCAGTGCAATGATCCGTTCGGCCAGCGCTCGGATGGTGATCTCCTCGGTAGCCCCCACATTATACACGCACCCCGCTGCATCGGGACGTTGCATCAGACCGATCAACGCCTGCACCACATCACGCACATCGCAAAAGCAGCGCGACTGCATTCCATCGCCATAGACCGTGAGTGGCTCGCCGCGCAACGCCTGTCCAATAAAGCGTGGAATAACCATACCGTAGCGCCCGGTCTGGCGCGGGCCAACCGTGTTGAACAACCGCACCACCACCACTGGCAGGCCAAATTCACGCTGGTAGGCCAGTCCCATGAACTCGTCGACCATTTTACTGGCGGCATAGGCCCAGCGGCTGCGACTGGTAGCTCCTAGCAGAACATCATCGTCCTCACTAAACGGCAACTTACAGCCCTTGCCATACACTTCGGACGTGCTGGCAATCAGCGTGGGGCAACCATAGCGGAGCGCCGCCTTCAGCACTGCCTCGGTGCCCATCACGTTGGTTTCAATTGTATGTACCGGACGTTCGACGATCAGCTGTACGCCCACTGCTGCCGCCAGATGCACGATTACATCAGCTTCAGACGCCAGCCGATCCAGCACAATCATGTTAGTGATACAGGCACGGGCAAAGGCAAAGTGTGGATGAGACCGCAGATGCGCGATGTTATCCAGGCTGCCCGTGGAGAGGTTGTCGATCACCCGCACGCGGTGGCCGTCCACCAGCAGCGCCTCGGCCAGATGTGAACCAATAAACCCCGCCCCACCAGTAATAAGGTACGTCTGCATATCTTCCTTGCGTGTATGCTTTGGAGCATAAAGTGTCGTAACCCCTCACGGTTCAACAACCACATCGCCCTCTTCAAGGCCTTCCAGGATCTCTATTCGATCAGGCGTGACAATCCCGACCTTGATGTCCACCCGACGCTGCTGATCGCCCTCTTGCCGCACCACAAAGGAGCGGCGATCAAACGAGCGCACGGCTTCCGGCGGCAACCATAGCACGTCGGCTTTATGGCTGAAGGTTATGAGCACCTCGGCTGGTTCGCTCAGGGCCAGTTCCAGGTCACCATGGTCAAAGGCAATACGCAGGTACGGCTCTCCGCGTGCAGAAGGGTTCGTGAGCAGCGGTGAGGTGGGCAAGCGCTTGACCGTTCCTCGCAGTGACTGCTGTGGATAGCGAGGAAACGACAACGTGACCTCTTGCCCGACTGTAATGCGGGTCAGATATTCATCGAGAACTTCATCCACGACCACTTCTAAATTAGATGGATCCATAATATTGACAATCGGTGCAAAAGCCGCGATCTGATCACCTGGCTGTACAATCACCTCCGTCACCTGGCCGGCAAAGGGCGCATACAGTCGCCGCTCCTCGAGTTGTTCCTGTAGCTGAGCAATCTCGCGCTGTGTCTGCTGCACTGAGAGTTGCTGATCGGGATTACTGAGGCGTAATCGGGCCTGATCCAGACGCAGCTGGGCCTGGTTGACTGCGCGCTGGGCGGCTGCAATCTCGGCCGGGTCGGGTGGGGTCATCAACTTTTCAAGCGCCATTTCAGAGGCCTCAAGCTGTCGCTCGGCGCGTTGAATACTGGTAATTTCATTCTCGCGGGCAGCTTCATAGGTTGCCCGCGCATTTTCCAGGTTGAGCTGCGCATTTTCAATCGCACGTTGGGCACCTTCCAGTGCCTCCATGTGCTCCTGTTCGGTTTTGCCTGTCGGATTATGATAAATGCTCGCATAATTTGCCTGTGCATCCCGGACGGCATTAGCCGCCTGTTCCATCGCTCGTTGCGCCTGCGTCTTGGCGAGCGAGGTGCTACGGCGCGTATCTTCCAGGCCAATGCGTGCCTGTTCGATAGCCAGACGTGCAGAGGAAATCTCAAACTCGTCTGGTGGACGCTGCAGTTCCACCAGTTGTGCCCGTGCTTCTTCCAGCGACAGTTCGGCGCTACGCACATCGAGCTGGCTGCGCTGCGCATTCAGGGCGATCGACTCCTGCAAGGTGGCCAGACGCGACTGGGCCTCGCTGATCTTGTTGGGCAAGGTACCAGGATCGATCTCGGCTATCAATTGCCCCCGATCGACCCTATCACCACTCTGCACATGCACCCTGGTCAGGTGCCCCTCCTGCCTGAAGAAAAGATCCTGACTACGTGTCGCTGCCACCCGCCCGGTCAAAACCAGCGCATCAGTGACATCGCCACGCTGCACCGTATAGGTCAGCTTGACCGGCGTTGGCGTAGGTGGTACCGGGGTCAGGGTTGGAATCTCAGCCACTGCTGGCGCTTCCGGCACTGCGGTACTACAGGCGGCTATCAGCAAGGACACTATCAGCAAAGCCATCACCAGACCGAACGTAAAGCGATAGAACCGATCTTTGAACAATGTCATGTCATTTCTCCTCTGTGCAGTGGTGTTGATAAGATAAGAAGGATTGCAGGTTCGCAGGTTTGAACGTCGGGGCATGCGCACGGACAGGCGTTCCGTATAATCATGCTCAACCCCGAATCGGCTGGAAAAAACGCAAAAACCAGAAATCCTGGCACACCTGTCTGGTCGCAACTCCAAGGTATAGAAGTCCTGGTACTTGACTGATCTGGCTCCATCCAGGCATCAGGCTGGTCGCAACTACGATACCAGCCCTGATTGGCAACAGGCGTATTATACCAACAATCATGCATGCATAGGACTGCGCACGACTCAATATCATGACAGGACGTATGCGGTGGTGTAGTCAGTGTGCCTTTCCGCCCTCAGCAGAGCGGGAGAATAAACGAGGACAGATTCCGTGACCCCTCACCATTCCCATCTTCATGCGATCCACCAGAAACCACCTGCACATACAAGCTCCCCGGCCACTCGTGAGAGAGCGAACGGGGAGGCAAAAGCAACACGCGGTAAACAGAAAACCGACACACATACCGTCTGACCCTGAACCATACCCGATGTGAACGAACCGTGATCCCCTCGCGATAGTCGGGCAACGTAACGTTATGCAGAGGAACCTGAAGATACCGCACCTGACACAGCACAGCTCTATCCTTCAGGCCGTTCGGGCCCATCCGGAAGTGAGACCGCTGCTTCTGGATGCTGATCACGCGGTGGCAGGCGACGCAGGCGATGTTGTGGAACCGGTATGTGCCCATGCGACTCATTTTGCCCGCTCTGTCCATTCTGTCGATGCTAGCCGTTCTTCCCGTCTCGTGCATGCTTACCATAGTAGCTATAGATGTAATAGTAGGCATAGTAGCCCAGGTCGCGGCCACCCACACGATTGAGTACTGGCCCAACCACCCGCGCCCCGACTTGCTCCAGCACCGCTTTGCAGCGCAGCAATAGATCGACACGGGTCTTGCCAGCCTGTACTACCTGTAAAACCGCATTAACGTGCTGGGCCAGGATCGCGGCATCCGTGACCGTCGCTGCCGGTGGCGAGTCATAGATCACAATATCGGCATAGTTTTCCAACTGTTCCATTATGTACACCGCCCGTGGCGAACCAAGCAAGTCGGCTGGATTGGGCGGCAAGGTACCCGAGGTTATCACCTGCAGATTACTGATCGCTGTATCCTGCAAGAAATCGACCAGCTCTGCCTGTGGATCGAGCATCAGGTTGGTCAGGCCCGGCTCGCGCTTGAGATCGAAGAGATGATGCTGCTGCGGCTTGCGCAGGTCAGTATCCACCAGCACCACCCGCTTGCCACTCTGCGCCAGCGTCACCGCCAGGTTCGCCGCCACAAAAGTTTTGCCCTCACCTGGCCCGGCGCTGGTAACGATCAAACTGCGAATAGGTGTTGTCAGCGCCGAAAAGCCAATGCTGGTGCGGAGCGAGCGAAAAGCCTCAGCAATCGGTGCAAATGGATCACTCAACATGATTAACTGGGCCTTGCCATGTCCCTTGCCCGCCTTATGCTGAGAAATACCGAGAACACCCAGCGCCGGTACACCATAGACTGCATCCAGTTCCTCAGGCGTTTTGACCGTATAATCTACATATTCCAGCAACACCGCTAACCCTACGCTAATCGCCAGAGCGACCGCAAGTATCATCAGCGTACGCTGCATCGTTTGCAGGGGCAAGGGTTCAAGTGGTAGTGGTGCTTCATCAACTACCACCGCTGTATCCATATTCATAGATGTAATATCAGGATTGCTGGCAACGAGCGACGACTGCGCCTGCGTCAGGCTGGACAGCACGTTTGCACGCGAGGACTGCAATGAAAGCAACTGCTGCCGCAACGATGCCAGGCGCTGGTTGTTCCACTCTGACGACGCCCGCAACTCCAGATCGCTGATCTGTGACTGGGTGGTATTGATTCGGTTTTCATACATCGCCAGTTCCTGTTGTAGCGAGTCACGCAGTTCAGTCAGCAATTTCAGTTGGGGATTGAGATTCTGCTGAGCAGTGATCTGCTCCTGCACCGCTTGCTGACGAGCGACATTCTCGGCGATCAGCACGCGTGCGGAAGCGTTAGCAATTACCTGCGCTATCTGCGGATCGTAGTGTGTCACCGTGATCCGAAAAAACTGTGTATCAGGTACATATTGCGTTGATAATGATCCAGCAATAACGCCATGTGGAATTGCCAGGCCAGCCTCATCAGCTACCATACGCGTGAAGCTACGCGTACGCATAAACTCGATGTAGGTATTAGCCAGCGATTGTACCGAGCGGGTCATTACGTTATAAGGAAGCAATGGACTGGACACGCCTGGATTTAGGAACAGCGTCGTCGTGGTACTGTATTGAGGAACCACCTGGCGATTATAGTACACCGCACTTGCCGCGCCGATCAGCAGTAATAGTACAACTAACCACAGGCGCTTACGTATAATTTTCCAGTAGCCGATAATTTCCATAGGATTTAGATCGATGGTGATATTTACGCTAAGACCAGGTTCGCAAAAACTTTTCAGTAACGAAGTACATCGTAACAACGTTCATCATGCTTACAACGGTGAGCGACTCAAGCCATCACCCCGTAACCAACGTAGCCAGTACTACAACGAGAATGCTCCTGAAAAGAGATTTCGAGAGGCGAGAGCTTCCTGCAAAATCTCACATATGCCAAGGCCTACGGCCCCCGCGCCCTCGCCGAGACGAAGTCACGACTTACATGTCATGTATGGTGGCGGTATCAGTCAGCCTTTTCGCCTGTGGCAGTGGGAAAAAATCGCTTTATTTCTCCCCACATTTTCGCCGAAGGCGAAAATGTGGGGAGAAAAACAAAAAAAGTACCACTCTGCCGAAGGCGCAAGACATGTTTGTTGTTTGAGCGACAGCGTAATACCAATTTGACTTACACATTCCGCATACGCCGAAATCTGCACATGGGCGGGGGCCGCAGGCCCCCGCCCCCCGCCACAACGCAGTCTCATTGGAGAACGCATGGCAAAAATATGCGGAATGTTCACGTCGAAACGGTATAAGTCCTGGAATTCTCATTGTAGTACCAGAATTACACTATTACCGGTAGCAACAACAGTTGAACATCATTTCAGCATTGCCACTGTAGCAAAGGTCTCAGATTTCGTCAAACAGACGATAGCTGCTAGTAATCCTGTATGTGCAGAATGATTTTACGTCTACAGATAGCCATAAAACACAATGGCTGATTCTGCAAAGTAGCATATGACCGGCTTACAAAAAGATTACAATTTCGACACAGGAACCACTGGCAGAACCCGCAATCCAGAAAGACATAAAAAGAGAAGCGTATCCAGACATTATAGCGATACAGGGACGTTGATAGATTTGAAAGGTAACACATCCCGATAAACGGGGCTTATCGGCAGCGAATCTGGCTGATATGCAATTCAACTGGAATCTGGCGATTACTGAGCATCTGGAGTAACACGCGCACCCGTTCGCCGCCATTGAGACGTTGATCAAAGATCGCCTCATAGCCCGCGAACGCGCCATTCTTGATCTCGACCCGATCGCCCGGTTTGACCTTATAGAGTACCTCGCCACCGGCCACGTTGATCTCGTCCAGATGAGATTGCACGGCCGCAATCAACGGATCGGGGACATGGGCTGGCACACCACCAAACTGCACTAACCCGTTGGCAAACGGCATCCACTCAAACATCGACGTTCCTACTTGCTCGAGATCGACGCGCACAAACAGATAGCCTGGAAAAAAAGGCTTAACTTTGCGGGCACGCGGGTTGATAGGTCGGACATACAGGCGTGGATAGAAAGTCTCGATCGCCCGCAGACACAACTGCTTCCACACAGCGTCTTCTTTGTGCGGTTTGCTATGGAGCGCATACCAGTGTTTCATACAATGATGTCGTATCCTTGTCTTACTATTGCATTTGTACGTTAAAACACTGAACCTTAGCATGTTGAAACGCACGAATCCCCTGATCTGCCAGGGCAATTTTATCCCAATAATCAGCTAGTGTCCCGGTTATAGCCGGGATGGAACACTACCCCGACAAAGGCGGCAACTCCGGTTTGTTCATGTTTCTTTCATGGAGGATCTCTCTATTGCACAAAGACCACCTCAATAACGCGATCGCGAGCCAGATCGAGGGTAAGCGTCAGCGCCTCTGGCGAATGACTGGTCGGTGCCGGTGTGACGCTCACCAGTCTGGCGTGCGACGGCAGGCGCACCTGGATGACAACTGGCACTGGCTCGCGCCCCGACTGCTTCTGGATTTTGAGCCGATAACGCCAGCCCTGTGCCGCCTGACTCAGCACAGCAGACGGTAGCCGATAGCGCAAGAGGGTTTCCCGCGACTCGCCGGCTGGCACAACCAGAAAGGTTGACAGCACCGAACTGCCACCCTCGCCCTGACTCATCCTGACCTTTCCAGGCTCGCCAATGCCCGACAGCATCCACTCCGCCGGCACTGGATTGGTACGCACATTGAGCAACTGGCTCCCAGACGGAATGAATACACGCAGATAGTTCCAGTAACAACCCGTCATCAACTCCTCGTAGCGCGGCGGGCCAGGGCCAGCCATACGCTGCCGGCATTCACGCTGGATCGGCACGTGATTCGTATGCCTGACAGACAGGGTAGCTTCAGGGGCAGCCGGGTTGGCCAGATCAACCACATAGATCAGGGATTGCTCAATATTCGCATTCACCTTGTTGAAGCCCATATTCGAGTCAACCACCAGCAGAAAATCGTCTGCACCCGGTTGCACACCACCATCCCAGCCACGATAGGCCAGGAATGCCCCTGCGACTGGATCGGTCGTGTAGATCAAGATATGCCGTTCATCCAAACCCTGGCGCAACGCCTGCGCCAGAGCCAGCAAGTCAAAGCGCAACGGGTCAGGCGCAATACGCGCGACCACTGCATCAGCCAGTCGTGCCAGGTAGGCCTTGCGGCCCAGTTCGGGATCGGTACTGGTCAATTCCTGATCATACCCACTACGCATATAGTCAATCAGATTTGTGGCCGAAACCGGCTCCGGCACATCAAGCACCGTCACCGGGCCAATCACCGCCAGCAACAACTGCATTCCAGCCGGAGTCATCGCAATCACGCCATCGAGATCAACTGGCCCCTGCCCACGCTGATACAGATCCATCGCCACCCGCGCTGATGTCGGGAAGTCAGGCGACCAGTTGGCATCATGAAACGCCCACAGGCCGATCTGCATATAGTGTTCAAACGGTTCGGGTGGCAAAGGATAGGGCGACGCGCGATAATCGCTGACTGCACCAGAGTGCCGGGTCACAAACTCGGTCACCTGACCGCTGTCAATTCGCAGGATACCGGCGGCCCCAATAAAGCCACCGGTAGCGCGCACTTCATCCGGGTTCTGCGCAATGAAGAGATACTGGCGTGGGCCATTCGCGCCCAGCATATCCGGCAACACTGGTGTCAGCATAAGCGCATCATATGTCAGAGGGATGAGCGTAACCAGCGGTTCCAGACGCTGGCGTAGCGGCGGAGAGAGGGAAGCGATCGGGATAGACTCCCAGATCGCTGCCGCATGCGCGGCAGACTGGCGGGCAATCTCCAGTTCAGGTGGCAGAGGTATCATATGTTCGAGTAACGTCCTGTGCAATGGTTGATCGGGCGGATGAGCCTGGATTGCTGGTGCGAGCGCAGCAGCAGTTTGATCAGCTACAATCGCCAGGTCAACTGCAACCGCGAGCAATGGTTCGGCAGCTGCAATGTCTGTACCATAGACGGGCACCCATCGCAACCAGCGTGTCAACAGTAACAACGGTGCCGCTTCACGCTGTAGCGTCACGGTACGACTGCGAATACGCGCCAGCACTGGCTGCAGAGCGACCAGCGTTGTCGGCGTCGGTCGAGCGTTGAGTTGTATTGCAACTGCACGCACATCGGTCAGAAGCGGACGGGCGATCGTGTAGAGTTGCCAGCCCTTGCTGCCGAGGGCAATGCATACCAGCACCACCAGGATTGCCAGCACACACCCTACACGCCGTCGCGGCTGGATGTGGATGACCGGTAGACGTAAGCGTGCTAAAGGCGGCGATCTCATACCTGTATAGAGTACTCCACCCAAACCGAAGACTACAGCTTCGTACAACCTGATCTCACCCAGTTATTACAACTGCGATACCACCCGGATTACACTTACGATAGCAATGGCTTGATTGCATACTGCTTCGTTCAGTACGAATATACCACAGCTGTGGAACAGATGCAAGCACAGAATACTTAGTTAGAAACAGGACATACGCGGTCGTTTCAACACAACATCTTTTCCACGCTACCACAGGTGAACATAGTTAACGAATGACCCACTACGTAAGTCCTGAATGCAGTTAATCTAGCAAGACTATCCCAGGGGTAAACCAGAGTCCAGGTTTGAGTCTGGTAGTACTTCATCCGGGATCAAACCTGGATCCCGGTTTTTTTACCTCATTGACAGGATGTATACGATAGCATGGTCAGATAGCCTTTTCGCCTTCGGCAGAGCGGTATTCAGATTGCTTTATATTGAACGCTTTCAACATGCCAGGATTGATGAACATTGAATACGGTTGCAACATCATTGACAGAATGCTTTATAATAGAATTGAAAAAGCCATTGCGTTAATCACCTGGGCATCAGATATAGTACAATCACTCCTGGTGCGAGGGGTATGAGAAGAGGAGTCAGCCCGAATGAATCACAACACACGGTTACAGCGCTTACGGATGATCGTTCTATGTACACTTATTGGCGGAGTCTTTGTGTTGAGTATGGGAAATATGGTCTGGGCCACCCCGCTGCAAGCACCGGCCGCAACCGTTCCTTCACCTACACCTGTACCCACCGACCGCGTTCCGGGCGTCACCTTTCCAGAGCGCGGGCGGCGCACGCCACCGCGGGGAGGGCCGCGGAACATTCCACCCGCTGCTCCAATTGTCGCACCGACACTTGTGCCCACCGACCAGTTGATTGTGACGGTGACGCCCGAGCTGTTGCCCATCCCTACACTGGAGTTAACACCGGATATTCCGCGGGTGACTCCCACCATTCCAATACCGGTGACCTTGCCCGAAACCAGTGGTAGTATGCCTCCCACAACCCCACGCAACTGGATGGTTCCCGGTGTGTTGTTGGGCCTCGGTGTCACCCTGGTTGCTGGTACGCGGCGTTATCGCAAACGTTAAGTGGTGTTTCAGCACCGGCTGTTATCTCAGGATGTTATCCGTCTGTCAGCCCGTCTCTTTATTGACGGGCTGATCATGATCCTGCTGGTGGGGAGCCTGGCCTTGCTGTATCTCCAGACACTGGCACCCGGCGTAACCTGGGCCAATAATGGAGCCGATAGCGGCGATTTGATCACCGCCGCTGCCATCCTGGGCGTGGCGCATCCCACCGGCTATCCGACCTACCTGCTGCTGGTGCGTCTGTTTCAATATATCCCCGTTGGTGACCTGGCCTTTCGGGCCAATCTCTGTTCAGCCATGCTGGCATTGCTGACCGTGGCCGGTGTCTATGGACTGACGCGGAGCCTGCTGGTACCCATTTCAGAAAACGTTCACCAGCCGGGGGCAACCACGCTCCAGACTCACCCATCGGAACGAGGAAGCCTGCTGCATACGCTATGCTGGACAGCACGTTACGCAGCCAGTTTCGCAGCACTGGGGCTGGGATTATCATCGGTGTTCTGGTCGCAAGCAGTGGTGGCCGAAGTGTACAGCCTGAATGCACTGTTTGTGGTGCTGCTGCTGCTGCTCACCTGGCAGAGTCTCTCTATCGCTGACACTCCCCGCTGGTCGGGCCTGATTGCAGGACTGGCGCTAGGTAATCATGTGACGATAGCGTTACCAATAGCGGTCTGGGTACTAACAACGGGCAACGATGCCCCCTGGCGCATCCGTCTCCGCCTAGTGGCACGCCGGCTGCTGTGGGTAGCAACCGGATCGCTGGTCTATCTCTACCTACCGCTGCGGGCGGCGACGCATCCACCGGTAAACTGGGGCCACTCGGTGGATTGGGCCGGCTTCTGGTGGGTTGTGGCCGGTCAGCCTTACCACGGGCTGGCATTTGGTGTCGCACCTGCCTTCTGGGCGACCCGACTGACAGCCTGGGCCACACTGCTGGTGCAACAGTTCGGCCTGGTGGGGGTTGCGCTGGGGTTCTACGGCTGGTTGTATGCACCCACCCATTCCCGTCCACTGGTATGGCGTATGGCGATCATTGCTGGTGGCTATTCGATCTTCGCTCTTACCTATGATACCGCCGATTCGTATGCCTATCTGATTCCGGTTTATGTGATCTTTGCGGTCTGGATCGGGTTGGGTATGCAGCTATTGCTTACACACGGGCTACGCTGGCGACGCACATCTGCCTTGCTGCTGGCAGGGGTACCGGGAGTGATCTTACTCTGGTCAACACCAGCAACACTGCGCCAGGTCGATGCCAGCCAGGATCGGCGGGCAATCATGTATGCGCAACTGGTGCTGACCACCGCACCAGAGGGGGCACTGATCACGACGCAGGAGGATCGCGATACGTTCCCCCTCTGGTATTATCACTACGCGCTTGGCCAGCGCCCGGACATCGCGGTGGTCGTGACACCCCTACTGGAGTATGCCTGGTATCGCCAGCATCTGGGCAAGCTCTATCCCGCGCTGCAGATCCCTGAGCAACCAGAATCGGGATGGTATGCATCCTTGATCGCCGCCAACATTGACAGACGCCCGATCTGTACCGTTCATGAGATTGATACACTGATGGACTGGCCGCTGGACAGATTAGACGATGCCACGATTATAACCTGCCACAACTCAAACGTTAGCACGTTTTCGCGTTGGTACACCAGCCCGTCAGGCATGGTTCGGAATACTTTCACAGTATCTTCCTGCACTAATGTGCCAACGTGCTAAAGTGAAAACAGACTCACACGACCATAAGGAGAAATCAATGCCTCGCACGTCCCATCATCCAGATTCTGGCAAACGACTACACCGGTTACTGCTGCTGTGGCTTGTGGTCTTCACGCTATACGCTCCTCCGGTTGGTACGCTGGTAGCTGCTGAACCGGCCCCTTTCTCCACCACTGCCACCATCGCCAGCAACCCGACACCGGTAGCCCCTGAAACGGTCATGCACCTGCAGGGTGCCTATAGCCCAAACACCACGATTGTCTGGCACGATTATGCACTCTGGTTTATCCGCCCCCCCTACCAGTCGCAACTGCTACCGGTAGGCGATGGAACGTATACCTTTGCTGAAGGCTGGCTGGCCGGGCGGCAGATGCAGTTTACCCCTGGCGCGGATGGCAGCATCAGCATCCAGATCCGCGCCGATGATGGTAGCTGGCATGAATTTGCCCGTTCGGGCGAGATCTATCCTGACCTGGATGCCAGTCTCCGTTGGGAACTGGAGCAAATACTGGAGCGGACGGTTAACAACACGAATATCCCTGGAGCGCTGCTATATGTGCATCTTCCCGGTCAGGGCATGTGGCTGGGGGCACGCGGCCTGGCCGATCGTGGGCGTGGTATCCCAATGGTGCCGCTGGATCGCATACGCATTGCCAGCGTTACCAAGACGTTCGTCGCCACCATAGTACTCCAACTGATGCAAGAAGGCTGGTTAACACTGGACGATACGGTCGAGCGCTGGCTGCCGGGGTTGGTACCGAACGGGGATCGGATGCAACTGCGGCACCTGTTAAATCATACCAGCGGGTTGCAAGATTACCTAACAGAGCGCCTGATCGAGCGCGTGCTCGAGGATCCTGGGCGGATCTGGACACCGTATGAACTGATTGCCGAACCAGTCCGATGGCCACTATACTTCGCGCCTGGTCAACCCGGCCACTGGCATTATTCGAATACGAACTATATTTTGCTGGGTATGGTGATCGAGCAAGTCACTGGCAATCGGCTAGAGTATGAAGTCTATCAGCGCATTGTGTCTCCGCTTGGCCTGTACAATACCTATTTTGACCCGGATCACAACCGGATGGAGGGTATTGCCCGTGGCTATGTGGGCAACCGCGATTACACCGATATGAACCTGTCGTTTGCGTGGGCGGCGGGCGGTATGGTTTCTACCGTAGAAGATATGGGGCGTTTTGCACAGGCATTGTTTGGCGGGATCCTGCTGGAACCAGATGCGCTGCAAACTATGCTGGCGTTTGTGGAGGTGTACGGTGCCTGGGGGTCGCGCAACCTGGTGTATGGTATGGGTACTATGCAGAGCGTGATCGACATCCACAGCGCCGATCCGTCAGCATGGGGTGTGGCCTGGGGGCATACCGGTGCGCTGACCGGCTATCGTACCGCCATGTGGTATATGCCTCAGAGTGGCATCACTGTGGTGGCAGCGGTTAATCAGATGTTCGCCAATCCCAACGAGATCGTCACCAGCGCAATGGATGTGCTTCTGGCCTCACGACGTTAAGGTAATGGAACGTTGAAACGTTTCAACTGACGCTGTGTATGCTATACTTACTATGGCAACGATGAGTCAGTTGTGAACTGCCGGAATTCCGGCTGAACATCAGCAGCGCTGCACAGATGCCTTTATCCAATGGAGTCTGAAAGCAATGAACGAGCATATCTCAGACGATTTACGCCACGTTGAAATCTTCGAGCGTTTAAGCGATGCGGAGTTTCTTCAAATTCGTGCGTTATGTCAAGAAATACACGTCCCGGCTGGTCAGGTTATTTTTCATGAGGGAGATGATGGCGATACACTGTTTCTGATTGAACGTGGCTGTGTGCGGGTATCGATCCATACCCTTGGCCCCCACAATACGTTTGCCCAGGGAACGATTAATATGTTGTATGCCGGGCAGTGTTTTGGGGAAATGGTGTTGCTCGGTGGAGCGACTCGTTCGGCAACCATTACGGCCGTCGATGACTGTACGCTGCTATCGCTCAAGGTCGATGACTTCTCGCGCCTGTGTGACACCAATCCAGCGATCGGCTATCGGGTGATGCATAATCTGGCCAGCGATCTGGCCTACAAACTGCGGGCATCGAATCTGTTGCTGCGGGGCAACATCCGCTGGCAAGGTGATGAGTTGAGCCGCCGCTCTCCCCGGTAGCAGAATGCAGCATATTCTGGTTGTTGATGATGAAGCCGCAATTGTGGATGTGGTTCGCAGTCGCCTGGAACGCGAGGGTTTTGTTGTGCATGCCGTGATGAGCGGCGAAGAAGCGCTGACGGTATTGCCCCAACAGCCCTATGCGGCGCTACTGCTCGATGTGGGGTTGCCCGGTATTGATGGGTTTGAGACATTGCGACAGATCCGTGCCCGTGGCTATGATCTGCCTGTGATTGTCCTGACTGCTCGCGGCGATGAGATTGATCGAGTGGTGGGGTTAGAGATAGGCGCAGATGATTATGTAGTCAAGCCCTTCTCGCCACGCGAGCTGGTAGCCCGGCTACGCACCCTCCTGCGCCGTACCGCTGAGGTCGCCCTGCTGCGGGCGCGTCTATCACGCCACGAAGAACTGGCTCCGCATCCGCTCCAGGTTGATCTGAGCCGCCATCGCGTGCTGTTTCATGGTCAGGTCGTTGATCTACGCCCACGCGAGTTTGATCTGCTGGTGCTGCTGGCGACACATCCAGGGCAGGTATTTACCCGTGAGGCGCTGCTCCGCCAGGTCTGGGGCTATGATACGTATGTGGATGTGCGCACAGTTGATGTGCATGTGCGGCGCGTACGAGCCAGACTTGCCGCGATCGACCCGGAAGCCCAGATCATTCTGACCGAGTGGGGTGTCGGCTATAAACTGGCCGACATGTGATCTCGATTTTTTGCCGCTTTGTCCCTGCACGAGACCGCGATATACCCTGTATGACGATCGGCCTGATTATCTGCCACCATCGCTATAGTACCGGTGTGGCAATGGTAATCAAGCGGTGCGACATGTTGACGACTGCCCCATCAACGATGACTTTATCACCAATACACGAAACGAGGGTCAGCAATTCTCGCCCCTGTGGCAAAATATACTCAACCTGATCCGGGGTAGCCCAGATCTGTTCCACCACCGTGTAGTCAAAGATATACCCATCGGCCGTAGTGATACTGATCATATCCCCAATGTTTACCTCGTGCAGACGGGCAAATGGGGCCGGAATATCAGGCGCATCCCGAAAGCGCAACACATGGCCCCATAGCACGATGTTTTCGCCCATACCAGGCTCAGCACTGTAGATATACCAGCCAACATTGTGTCGTGGGACTATCGGAACGTTGTTCTCATCTAGACCAACCGGGATCAACGGTTGATCCATATCGATGGTTTCAATCGTTATTGTCAATGGCACAGTCGGCTCTGGCAGTGTGCTGGTCGGCGTTGGGGCTGCCGTCGGTGCAGGATGACTCATATTTAATAACGGCTGATCAAAGGTAAAGCTTTGCATATCTGCCGGGATCAACGCTGCAGGCGCGGTGGCCGTGGGCGTTTCACGCCCAATATTGGCACGGGGTAGACCACAGGCGGCCAGCAATACCACACAGAGCAATAGCAAAATCGGGTATAGACGCATGGGAACCTCTCCTCCTTACAATACGTAGCATGACGTAGCACGAGTATAGCAAATGTGGGCCAGAAAGACAACCTCCTACGGACTGGCACCATGGACGTACCCGTTCAAGTGGGGTAGGCCAGAGAGTCGTTGTCCCTCCGGGAGTCTCTGCTGGTGCAGGTACCACCGGAACGGTTCCCGATGGACGTTGAAGCAATCCTTCGCTGCTATGCTATAATGCGGCGTGTCATTCGTCACAATTCAACGAGGGGGCTATGAGTCTCAAGGGCAAAATTGCAATAATTACCGGAGCATCGAGTGGTGTCGGCTATGCTACAGCCCGCGTGTTTGCACGCGAGGGCGCAGTGGTGGTAGCCACCGCACGCCGACGGGATCGGCTCGAGTGGTTAGTGGGTGATATTGCCGCCAGCGGCGGTCAGGGCATCAGTATTCCGGCTGATGTCACCGACTCCGTTCAGGTACAGCATATGGTTGATCAGACACTGTCTCTGCTGGGGCAGATCGACATTCTGGTCAATAGTGTCGGTTTAGTACTCAAGGTGGCACCCGTCGAGCAGTTTAGCGACGCCGAATGGCAAACTATCTGGAATACCAATGTCACCGGCACGTTTCATACGATGCGGGCGGTTATTCCGCATATGAAAAGCCGCCGTTCGGGGACGATTGTGAATGTTGGTTCACGGGTAGGAAAGGCAGCCGTGCCGAATATTGCACCATTCTGTGCGGCCAAGTTTGCACTGACCGGGTTATCTCAGTCGCTGGCGCAAGAACTGCGTCCCTTTAATATCTTTGTGTCTACGGTCTTCCCCGGGATGATTAACACCAATATTCAACCCTTCAAACCCGCGGCAGAGGTGCGTCGGCAATTGATGACCGCTGATGATGTGGCGGAGGCGATTCTCTGGACGTGTACGCTCCCTCCGAGTGTGCGGGTGGAAGAACTCCCCCTGATGTCACGTCAACTCGATCTCTGAGGAATACCATGGCCGACACTGATTTGCGTGACTGGTGGGCGGAACTCTTTCAAGTTCACGAGTTTGCCCACTATCGGGCATATGCAGAAGATCTGACCTGCCGCGAGGTCGATTTTATCGAACAGGCACTCTCCCTGTCTGGTGGTGAGACGTTACTGGATCTGGCCTGTGGTGGTGGTCGCCATGCCCTTGAGTTGTCCCGGCGCGGGTACGTGGTCGAAGGGTATGATGTGTCGGCACCCGTCATTGCCACAGCGCAACAACGGGCGCAGGCGTTGGGGACAAACACCCGCTTTGTGGTGGGCGATATGCGTACGCTGCATGTCCATGGTCGCTTCGATGCGATCCTGCTTATGAACAGCAGTGTGGGTTTCTTTGATGACGCTGCCAACCGCGCAGTATTGGCAAATGCTGCGCGGGCACTGGCTCACGGGGGGCGCGTGCTGCTGCAATGTTTGAACCCCTATCAGATCGAGGCGTACTTACGCACTTTTCGCAACGGGTGGTATCCTATCGGTCAGGGCTATGTCTTGCGTGCGGCCCGGTTTGATCCCCGTACTGCGATCCTGTCGATCGATTATCGCTATGTTGACCCCACCCAGGGTATCGACCTGACGCACCCTGGCGATCAGATCCGTCTGTATGGATTTCCAGAATTGAAGGCACTGCTGGAGAGTGTAAAATTGCGCCCGGAGAGCATTTTTGGCGATGCTGTACTGCCCCCGGTGCCCTTTGAGGAACATAGTTTGTGGCAGGTGGTCATTGCCCGCAAGGAGTTGCCGCTCATCGACACCCCTTGATGTCATCCTGATAGCCATTGCCCGGTTGTTTGCGCCAGGATACGGTCTACATCAGCCATATCCAGCAGCCCACCCCCGATCGTGAGAGCATCTGCCGTGCCACAGGCTACTCCCATGCGCAACGCTTCCGGCAAGGTATACTCGTGCAGCAATCCAGTCGTCAATCCTGCCAATAGCGAGTCTCCACTACCAACGCTGCTCACAATGGCCTGTGCTGGCGGGCGTGCATAGTAGATGCCCTCAGGATTGATCGCCAGCGCACCTTCGGCGCCCAGCGTCACCACACCCAGCGCAATGCCGCGCATGCGCAGTTCCATGAGCGCAGCCATAACGTGCGCCTGGTTGTGCAGTGGCATGTTTAGCGCGGCACTCAACTCATGACGGTTCACCTTGATCGCATAGGGAGTGACGGTCAGCGCCGCAACGAGCGCCGAACCACTGGTATCAACGATAACACGACAACCAGCAGCCTGGAGCGTTGCGATCAATGCGCCTATGCCTTCCGCTGGAACTCCCGGTGGCAGACTACCGGAGATCGTCGCCACATGGGCAGTTATGGCAGCAGTGCTGACGGTGGCGACAAAGGTTTGCCAGTCACTGCTACTCAGCGTTGGCCCTGGCTCATTGATTACCGTCGCATCCTCACCATGCGGATCAATCACCAGCACACAGGTTCGTGTCTCGCCTGCACTGTGCCAGCTCCATTGGGCCGCAAAACCCTCCTCGGTTGCGAGCCGGGCGACTTGTTGCCCGGTTACCCCCCCCAGTGGGGCACAGACCAGTGCAGGTTGGCCCAGAGTTCGCGCTGCTCGCGCCACATTCAGCCCCTTCCCACCAGCGGCAATCAGGCAGCGTTCGGCCCGATGCACGGTGCCCAGGCGCAAACCGGGAACAACCAGCGTGCGATCCAGTGCGGGATTGGGTGTAACTGCAAGGAGCAAGATATCCCTCTTTGCAATGATGATACTGGCGACATGTAGCATCGTATATCTATACCGATTATACTATATCCACAGCATGGCCTTCGTTCAACCAGGATCAATGTTGTCGTATAATTGTACGTACAAAATTCTGGTTCCGCAACGGTTCGCACATCCCGTATCGCGCCAACGGCTGACTACCATGGTGCATGCCATGTTGCCCAACCGTAAAGGATTAACGAACCTTGTCTTTGGGGACATTACGTCCGCCTGTTGGTAAACAGGTGATACGAGATTGAGTGTGCAGCAATGTCACTTGAACCATTTATCCGGGCGATGCCCAAAGTTGAACTGCATGTCCATCTGGAAGGATCAATCCAACCAGAGACGCTACTGACGCTGGCACAGCGCAATGGGGTATCGCTACCTGCCAGCAGTGTGGCTGACCTGCGTACGTGGTATACATTTAGAGACTTCTCCCACTTCGTTGAGGTCTATCTCGCCGTTTCGGCCTGTATTTGTACTCTGGATGACATCGAATTCATTGCCCGTGAATTCCTGAGCAACCAGGCGGCCCAGAACATCCATTACAGCGAAGTCACATATACGGCCTTCACTCATTATCACTTCAAGCAACTCGCATTTGCCGACCAGCTACAGGCACTGAACCGGGCACGTGCCTGGGCCGAGGCTGAACTGGGGATCACAATGGGCCTGGTTATCGACATTCCACGCAGTATTTCGAGTGAGGCCGGATTGCTGGTAGCCGACTGGGCGATCAGCGCGATGGATAATGGAGTGGTGGCCCTGGGCCTGGGTGGGCCAGAGGTCGGTAATCCCCCCCAGAAATTCACGGCGGCTTTTGCACGGGCTTATGCCGCTGGCTTACCGGCAGTGCCACATGCGGGCGAGACCGTGGGAGCCGCAAGTGTCTGGGGAGCCCTGCATGACTTGCACGCCGTGCGGATTGGTCATGGTGTGCGTTGTCTCGAAGACTCGTTGCTGATTGAGGAGTTGCGTGTGCGCCAGATTCCGCTTGAGGTTTGCCCTACCAGCAATGTCTGCCTGGGCGTTGTACCCTCACTCGCCGCACATCCCCTGCCAGATTTGCTGGCGAATGGCCTGTTTGTCACGCTGAATTCCGATGACCCGGCACTGTTCAATACCACGCTGACCGATGAATATCTGGCCGTTGCACACACCTTTGATCTGGATGTGGGAATGATTGAACAGTTCGTACTGAATAGCGTGCGAGCAGCACTCCTACCGGCAACCACACGGGCGACAATGGAGACGCAGTTTATCCGCGAGTTTGCACAGTTGCACACGGTAGATCCGGGGCATTAACATTTTCACCGGTTAGTCCGACCACGAGAACCTCCTGGGTAGCAAGGCTCGGCGCGGCTTCGCCCCTCCGAAACCACCGTATCTGGTGTAGCGCAGCGAACATTCGTGGTCGCATGCGTAGCCCTATTCGTGGACGGCAGACACGACCGGGAGCAGAGAAATCCTGGGCACCACGTACGTCCTGTTATAGAAGAACTATATTTAAGCATTGTCTCGAAATACGATATAGTCAAAGCTGCCCTCAAGTACTAGAGTAGAATAGGACTAAAGTCTTATTTACACTCTTAGTTGCACATGTTATAGTTGCTGACGGCACTAAAAACTGTGCCGATTCATGTATCTGGCGCTGCAGCCCGATCCTTCTCTGATGCAGATAATATGGCTGCTGGCGCTATCCTGTCTTCTCGGCCCGGAATGCATTGTCGCAACATTATTCGTATCCTGATCTGCATCAGATGATCGGGCTGATGAATGAGTGGGAGGATTTGATATGGAGCGATTTGAAACTCTGGTACGCTACTGGTGTGGTACCACACGCGGGTATCCGGTGCGGGTTGAGGAACATCGGAGTGACCTGTCTTATATCGTGGAATTTTATGATGGCCGTGATCTCGGTGACGGGCATGATCTCGGTGATGGTCGTTGCATTTCCTATGTTCCTGATCCCGACGAGTTGTTGACGGTAGATCTGCTGCGGCAGCAAGGAGCTACGCACCCGGAGTAATCCAGCAGACGAGACGGCAAATATCTGGGCAGCGTCTGCCATTGTGCACGCGACCGGTACGCTCCAACGTACCAGTCGTGTGACGCTATCCAGGCTAGCAATGCGTCGTTGTTACACTGAACCAGCACTCCTGACTGCATAGTCAGGCCAGCGGTGATGCGCTGTACACACGGGCACGTGCAACGTGGTGACTGGTGGAACGGTATAGTACCTGGTTTTGAGATGACCTTTCTCATCACGACTCTCATGATCCCGGTGGGAGTAATCACCATTGACCTGCCAGTAGATGGGATGAAGCAGGTGGACACTGTTATGGTGCTAACCAGGCCCAACCTGCTGGCAGTAACTTCGGTCTTCTATGCTTCCCGCCTGATGATTGCTATTGTCGTCGGGTCAGTCTATACGCTGACATCGCCCTTCCGCCATGAACAGGAATGACATGACGCTGGTTACTCTCGACCACCTGCTCGCTCTGCGCTCGCAATGGCACCAGGCGGGTCTCCGCCTGGTGTTGACGAACGGTGTGTTCGATCTGTTACATCGCGGGCACATCCAGTATCTCACCCAGGCCCGTGCCCTGGGCGATATGCTGGTAGTGGGCATCAACAGCGATGAATCAACCCGAGCGCTCAAAGGCCCCTCGCGGCCGCTGGTGCCTGCTGCTGACCGTGCCTATCTGCTGGCCGCTCTACGGATGGTCGATTATGTCACTGTTTTTGCTGAACTGACGGCGGAGGCACTGGTACAATCACTTCAACCAGAACTGTATGTCAAGGGTGGCGATTATGCCACTACAGACGCGGCGGCTCTCGTCATTGATCCTCCACGATTGCCCGAGGCGCGGATCGTGCAGGCCTATGGTGGCCAGGTAGTGTTGTTGCCCTACTGCCCAGGGTATTCCACCAGTGACTTGCTGGCACGGATCGTAGCCCGGCACAGACTGGATCCGCCTACTCTATGAGGCGGCAACGGATGCCATCTCTATAGCCAGGTATGGATCGACTTCAGGAAGTGGACAACGTTTCAGTTCGTATCCGGTACTGATTGGCACTGATTTGATCATTTTTGATCATTAGATTATAAGGTTATTCCGATTTGTTTGATCGTGTTACGCTTTATCTCTTTCGGACGCGATGAACACAATCGGAGACTCACTCGATACTGCTGTGACGTCTGTCCTCGTTCCGATGGGGGAGTGGGGAAATTCGGGCCCCCGCAACCCCGGCAGGCGAACGTTCCTCAGAACGGGTACCGCTGATCAATCGAAATAACCTTTATTATACGCCAGACCAGGCATACTTACTTGCGCACACAGAAGCAACCCGCGTTGACTCGCAGATACACATCACCAGGCGTCGTCAGGTACAGGTTCAAGCCCATCACTCGCTGGCTTGAAACAGCGCTCGTAACACACCTGCCTGGGAAAGCATACCCTGCAATATACTATCCTCATTCACCACCGGTGCCCGATCCTGCCCCTGTTCCAACAAACGGCGAGCCGCATGGTAGATAGACTCGTTGGGCATGACGGTCAGGGGATCACGCTCGATCAGGAAATGAAAATCGCGGTCAACACCAGGTAGATCTACCCGATCAGCGGCGACTCTACGCTGAAGCACAGCCAGGAACACCGCTCGTTCGGCGGGATCGAGGTGAGGCAACACCCGTTCTGCCCGTAGCTGGCCTTGCACCCGACCGGCCGCATCCACGACCAGCAAGGAGTAATCAGGCGTGGTTGCCAGTTGCTGGAGCGCAGACACCAGCGCCTCAGAGTTGAGAATGTACGGCACACTGCGCTGCATAACCAGATGTACGAGCGTTGGTGGCTCTGCGTTGCGGACTGCACCGGTAGATAGATCGGAGCGGGTGACGGCCGCTCGCAACACATCACTGCGACCCAGTAGTCCTGCCAGTTTGCCACTCCGCTCCAGCACCGGAATTTGATCGTAGTTCCACTCCAGCAGAAACATCAATGCCTGTGGCAACGCGGCTCCCAGATAGACACTGCGCGGCTCGTTGTTCATCACAGCGGTCACTGGTTGCCCAACGAGCGGAGTCAACAGTGCCGCTCGTTCACTATCGGAGAGTACGCGCAGCAAGCGGAACGGCAAGCGTAAGCCCGCCCGCCGTACAAGATCTTGCTCGGTGACAATACCAACAACATGATACTGATTATCTACGACTGGCACTGTCGTTTGCTCCAGACCGAGCAAAATCGCCAGCACCGCCTCCAGCGACGCAGTCACTGGCACAGTGTGCAACACCGGGCGCATATAGTCACCCACACTCTGGTCGCCGGCAAATGGCCCGGTTCCGCGCAGCATCGCTCGGTAGACCTGTATATCTTCCACGGTAATCAGCGCATCAGGGAGTATATCATCTAGCTGGGATAGAAGCTGCTCAATGCGTTCCGCACGATCGATCCACTCGATGACGACTGGCGGATGTTCGCGCAAATCAATATAGCCCGCGGTGCGGGTGCGATACCCAGGGCCAAAGCCCGCCAGTCCACGCAAAGCCGTGGCCCCCGTTGCACCTTCACGCTGCAGCACCTCTAGCACTTCCAGATAGAGTGGTTGATTGCCGAACCGATCATGCTCACTGAGATAGATGCACACACGCTGAATACGCTCGTTTATGGTCATAACATCGCTCGCTTCCTGACCGAATGTGTATGATTGGAGGTTGCTTTTATCCTCTAATATAATACTACCATAAGCCATCCCCTGGGTAGGAAGCCGCGCCGCACCAGATAGGGAACGTGTGTGGGGGCCTGTGGCCCTCGCACCCCTGCCGCGATGAAGTCTCGTTGGAGTACTGAAGAGTAGAGGTTATGGGTAGACTGCGCCTCGCTTTTATGTCGGATGAGGTGCTCATCATTTTCGCTGCCCTACTCGATTATAGCATCCGTGAATAAAGAGAGCAATGGAATGGGTTTGTCATGCAATTCTGACAGAAGGGCGTCCCGCCCTCGACCAGAGAGCACACACGGCCCACCCTCGGCCATTGCTGGCAAGATACCCGCACTCCCAGGGGGAACATAGACATATATTGCACTTACTACCTACGAAATGACAGGATGTACACGGTGGGGATCCACCGGCGGTTTTTGCTTGCGGTAAATGGTGATAAGCAGCAAAATGTAATCTACAGGTATTGACAGCACCTGTGCAGAATGGTACGATTAAAGTTACCCTCGTAAAAATACATCGATAGACACGTTTATCGTGTATAGTGCTTGCTGTTTTGAAAAAAGTGTTACGAAAGAAGATACGGTATGCCTAAAATAGTACGACTGACTGGTATTGGTGGTTCTCGCGTTGGTATGCACGAAATGATGTCGAGTCGTGTCAGTACTGTTGGGAGCCATCCCTCATGTGATCTGGTACTCAAAGATCACCTCATCCTCCCACGCCATGCCCAGATCTGGCAGGCCCTTGAGCGCTGGTTTGTCAAGCCACTGGATCCGAAAGCCGCCGTGTTTGTTAATAGTCAAACGATAGTTGCCCAGGGGCGGCTCAACGATGGCGATCTGATAACGTTTGGTAGTGCCACGTTTCAGGTGACGCTCACCACAGTCGTTGAACAGGCGGTGGGGCAGCCCCCCCCACGTCCACGCAGCAACATACCCTACCTGGGCGAGTATCTGGTACAACATGGCATTGTGACAGAACATCAGATCACCCAGGCACTAGAGCGTCAGAAAAAACTACAACTTCAGGGACGGCGGATCGATCTGGGTGAGATACTGTACGAACTGGGCTATGTCACTCGTCATCAAATCGCACAGGCTATTCAAGCACAACAGCATGATTTTTTTGAGCAATTCCGTGATTAACGTTGCCATACCCTCCCATCGTAGCGCGTCCCTCCGGGGCGCGGGCGGCGCGGGGCGCGGAGCCTG
>Ga0308417_1000534_pt1 | contig 27687 bp, 19 predicted proteins | sample HotsprSampleOS65_FD_203528 | JGI IMG/M metagenome (GOLD analysis project Ga0308417, IMG submission 203528) | Hot spring phototrophic mat microbial communities from Octopus Spring, Yellowstone National Park, Wyoming, United States - 20090730_OS65 ...
TTCGATCTGCGGCGGTACTATACTCCGAAAGATGCCGAGGCGAAGGTGCAGCTTAAGCGCGGTCGCAATGCGGTGCTGGTCAAATGCAGCAACGGATTGGGCAACTGGGGCTTCACGGTCATGTTCCAGGATGCCGAGGGGCTGACGTTTTCGGTGGAGTAATGGAGCCGAGAACGCCAGCGTCGGTGTTACCGGGGTCCTCGCCATGGGCGGTTGAAAACCGATGGGAGGAGTCTTCCGCGCTCGTCCACCGAAATGGCTAAAAACCGGGAGAAGCCGAGAGACAGGTGCGTTTTGGGTTACGGGCCATGCCCGCCTTGGAAAGGGCACATGGAGTGATATTCGAGAATGCATTCTTACGACTGACGGTGGCTGGAATGACGGCCGCAGGGGGCGTGCCGAAATGCTATCGCATCCGGTCCGTTGAGCTAAAAGCGGCGGCGGCGCAAGGCCGTTGCATTGTTGGCGCAGAACCTGTTCAAGTAAATGTGGTGTATCCGCGCTAAGTTCTTGTGGCGTAAGGGGATAGATCGTCTCGGGCCCCTGTTTTTTGCTCTTGGAGGGCGTTTTTGAAGGTGAATACGCTATGTCCGACGATCCAAGTCAGAGAAGGGGCTGCGATGGATGGAATAAAGGACGAGAACGATTAGGAGGGGAGTATCGTTCTCGTAATCGTAGTGGAGAAAATGTGGTTTGTCCACGCGAAGTCTGCTGTCAAGGGCTGATCCCAAGTAACTGAAATAACTGATGTTGGGCGGCGCACCGGTGCCCGAAGACGGCCTCACCCTGGCTCCTTATGAGGTCGCGTGGTTGAGTTAGCTCTTGGACGGACGAGGGGTGAGCCCTTGCCCCGTGCGCAAAACGGGACAAAAAAAGCGCAAAACATGAATAGTTTGGCGCCGGCGGTGTTGGTAAACTTGCTCCTGATTGGTATACGGCGCGCAGAGGAGATTCATCCCCATGGTTTGGTTTAACGCAAGAATAAGACGGGTGGCTGTCGGATTGTTTTGGGGCATTGCGGCGTTGGGACAGCCTCCTTCGGTTCCGGCGGGCCGGACGGTCATCAATCTTACGGGCGAATGGTGGCTGAAACCGGCGACGCGTGAGGAGTTGTTCCCAAGATCCATGGTCAAAGCCGGCGTGGATTTTGAACTCCTTGCCCCGAAAACGGGCGGAGCCGTCACCGAACTGGTTGACGAGATGACCGCCGATCAGCCGATCGTATGGGCCATTCCGGAGCCGCCTGATGAGACACAGGCGGGCGAAATCCCACGCGGATGGCTCAAGCTGACGACGCCGGGTGTGTGGCATGACCATAACCAAAGCGCCGGCGCGTGGCTGGTGAAGGATGTGGATGTGGGACCGGTGGTGGAGGGGCGGGCTTTTCTTCTGAAGCTGGAGTCGGCGGTTTTCGGGTGTCGGGTGTTCGTCAATGGGGAAGAGGTGGGCCAGAGGACCCGCGGAGGGGTCTCGCCAATCACCATGGATATCACCCGCGCGATTCGGCCGGGCCGTAATCGCCTGACCCTGGCCTTGAACACGCTCTCCACAGAGATTCTCGAACATCCCGGTTGGGCTCTTTTCAAGTACTGCCTGATAGAGCATTCGGCGGGGATTCAGGGTCCGAAAGGCGAATATGTCGGGCTGTGGCATCGCGCGACGTTGGAGATCACCTCCAAGGTCTACATCGAGTCCATCCTGGCCAAACCCTCGGTTCGAGACGGCATGCTTCGGGCCGATGTGGAGATCGTCAACGCCGGAGAGGATGCGGCGACGCTTCGTGTCTGGGCCGAGGTGCAGGGTCGGGGCGCGGATGCCACCAATGCGTGGCCGACAGGCGAGCGGCTGTTGACCCTGGAGGCGCGTCAGGTAACGTTGGCTCCGGGCGAACGGCGGATCGTTGAAGTGGCCGCGCCGTGGCCGGAACCGCGCCTCTGGTGGCCGCATGATCCCTATCTCTATACTCTGCACGGCCACGTGGAGAATCGAGCCGACGGAAGCAAGGATACGGTGTGGGAAAGTTTTGGCTTCCGGGAGATTACGATCGAGGGAAATCAGCTCAAATTGAATGGACATCGGCTGATATTGCGGGGTGGCTCCTATTCCCGGGGGATGACGGTATTCCGCAACAAGGCGGAGGCTCGAAAGGTCATTGACGGCTTTTCCTGGACTCAAGGCAACAGCATGCGGACCCATCCCGATCCGGTCGATGCCCTCTTCCTGGAAGCGGCCGATGAGGCGGGATTGATGCTTCTCATTCAGGGGCCTCTGGCCGCCTCAGGGAAGGGCACGGGAGATCCGGAGGGGTGGGAAATCTACCGCGACATGTTTCTTCGCTACGTCAAACACAACCGAAACCATCCCAGTGTCATCATTTGGTCCACGGACAACGAGGCCAACGGCATGTCGCCGTACTACCTGGCCCCCTCCATTCCGTTTTTGGTTGACATCCTCAAGGCCACCAAGGCACTGGATCCGACCCGTCCGGTGACCAGCAGTCACGGCTACGAACTGACGGGGGTCAGTGACTTCATGGATACCCCGACCGGGGGTCTTTTCGATTCTCTGTATGATCTGACAGGCCCTCGCAATTATCGGCGACTGTTATCCCATTATGGCATTCTCCATTTACGGAAGCCGATCATTAATGACGAGTGGTGCGAAGGGCATTCAGTCAACACCGCCGCAGCGCTGCTGGGTGATCGGGCGTATATCCATACCGACGCGCGAGACGGGGATGTCCGGTCCTGGCCGGCCCGCTGGGCGCAAGCGAACGATGTCTATCAAGGCGCCCTGGAGCAGCGCCGATGGCCCTTTATTGCTGTGATGATGCCCTTCGGGGATCGGTTCAGTTATCTTCCTTACGATCCGATCACAGGTCAGACAGGCGACTGGTCATGGGACCCCGCCGTGCGGGACTATGCCCAGAACGGTCTCAAACCGGCGCTGGTGACCCCCGTGGAGTGGAATGGGGGTGCTTGGGCGGGAGAGCCGTACGAACGGCCTATGATTATCATGAATGACAACTTTTTCCCCTTGTCCGGCCATCTCAAGTGGGCCGTGCAGGATGGGGAGGGAACGACATTGGTTCACGGCCAGGTTCCCTTCGCGTTACCGGCAGCCACCCGTACCAATGTCACGATACGCTTCTTCATGCCGTCGGCGCAGAAGCCTGTGGAATGGACGTTGGCCTTGGCCCTTCAGACCTCTGAGGGGGAGGTAGTGTATGAGGATCAGCATCGGCTGGGAGTCATTCCCAGACCGGACCTTGCCTTGCATCCGCCGGTGGCTGTGTGGCCCGGAATAGGAAATTTAGCGAGCCTTGCGCAGGCGCCTTTTCGGTACGCGAGTGTCAGCGAATTGCCCTCTGATGACCGGATCGTGTTGGTGCCCCATGGCATATTGCTCAGCTCTCACCAGTGGAATGCGTTGGAACGCTGGATCGAGGCGGGGGGACGGGCCTTGATCCTCAATCGAGTGATCCCGCCCCCTCAATTCTTGGGTGCCAGAACGGTCCTGGCCAGACAGCAGATTGTGATTGCCCATGTGGCGACCCCGGATCATCCGGTGGTACAGGATCTTCCCGCGCCCGCCCTGCGCTACTGGTTGGGAGCGGCCGGATCCTTTTACGATCCCTGCCTGGACATCGCGACCAATGCCTCGTTCGATTACAGCCGTTCCTACGACCAGATCATGCGCGAGGGGGTTCCCAATACCCCCGATTTTGTGATCGCTCAAAATATTCTGGTTCGCCCGAACCGAGGCGCTGCCCTGACGATTCTCGAAGCGGCCGGCAAGAGGGAGCCCCATGGATTGATGCTCGCTCCGCTGGTCGAAATCCGGAGCGGGCGTGGACGGGCCCTGTGGTGTACGCTGCTGCTCATCGAGGCCCTCGAAACCTGGCCGACCGGTTCTTCTCTGGGCGAACCGGGCGCCTGGTTTTTGCTGGACCGCAGCCTGGCGTACTTGCGGGACAAAAGCCAATGGGTAGGGGGAGAACCGAAGCCGGTCCGCTGGGTGGGTGGCGATCCGAGGCGCTATGGCGTGCTGGAGACAGACCGTTTCTCAGAGGCGGGAGCCCTGGTCGTGATGGCCGATACTCCGGAGGGGGCCGAGTATTTGGCGGAGTCGCGCGAATGGCTGAATTATGCCCAAAACGGCGGCACGGTGCTGTTGCACAATCTTTCGGCGGAACAGGTTTCTGCTCTGAGTACCACTCTTGGTGTTTCCTTGAAGTCTACCAGTTTTGACCGCACAAGGGCCCTTTTGGGGGAGAAGCCAATTGCGCCGCGACGTCTTGACTGGGTGGCCACCGATCCTCTGATTCGCGGCATCGGTCATTTCCATGTCAACTTCACGGTGACGGAGAGCCTCTGTGTGCGCTGGGCTTCGCAGGCGACGCTCTTGACGGGGGTTCGTGGAGAACCGCCGGCCGTAAATCTGACCCGGGAGAGTGCCCTTACGATCGTGCCCGTAGGCCAAGGTCGGGTGGTGATTGACCAGGTGCTATGGAATCCGACGCCCGAGACGCCCCGGGTTCGTCGGGTGCACTGGGACAGACCGTTGGTGCCGTTAACGCAGAACGATCACATTTTTGCCCACGAGGAGATTGAGGAGCGGGCTTATGCCTATGTGGGTCAGCTTCTGGCCAATATCGGGACGGCCTTTGTAACCCGGCGGTGGAACGTGGCGCCCGATGCCCCGCAGCCGTCTGAGGATACTCTGGCGTTGTATCACTTTGAAGATGATCCGGAATGGGATTACGAAACGGAATATCAGGTCCCGGACAAAACGACGGCCGGATCTGCTCCCTCTGCCGATATGGCCCAGGCGATGGGGGAAAAACCAGGAGCGCAACAACAGAAAGATCTTCTCGATGAACTGGTTGCCGATCTGGCGGAAAAAGGGAAACCCTCCGAACCCCCCTATACCGTCCGCAAAGTTCCGTTTTTGACCGATCATGGCGGATCGGATTTCTGGTTGCGATCGCGACAGATCGCCTTCGGGCCCGGGCGGTTCCATCAGGCGCTTCATTTGACCTCCCGCGAATCCTTGGCCTGGCGTTCGCGTTTCCATTATGCGGTGTTGTTTGCTCCTGAGGAGCGGACGATCGAGTTTTGGTATCGACCACCGGAGGATCCTTCGGAGGATGCTTCGGGCATTCTGATCGCCTCCTGGCGCCACAACGGGCCTCTGTTTGACCAATGCATCGCCATAAGGCCGGACGGCCGCTTGCATGTCAGTGCGGGCAGCGTGGTTCTGACCAGTCAGATGTCCCTGGCGGGGTCGCCCGAGTGGAAACATGTGGTCATCACCAGCAGCGTGCGCCACCGCCGCGCCAGGCTGTTTGTCAATGGCCGACTCGATGCGCACATTCCACATTCCTTGCACTATCCCCACGGATGTTTCTCCATCGGTGATCCAAGAATCCAGGTGTTTCAGCAGATCAACTATACGGCGCCGGCCATCGGAACGGCCAAAGGCTTTCTGGACGAATTGCACTTTCGGCGTGGGGAATGGGCGCCTGATGAAAACATGGAATGACCCGATGAAGCGAGAATGCGCAGGGTGGCTAACGATGGCGGTGGGGCTGATGCTCTTGGGCCAGCGCGTTGGTCACGCGGAAACGGTTCCCTTAGTCCGGAAAACCATTGACCTCATGGGCGAGTGGCGGCTGAAGCCGGTCGAGGGCAAGGTGTTCCCAGCCGAAGTTCCGATGCCGGATGAGAGTTGGCTTGCCTATCAGGCCGGCACCTTGTGGACGGACCATAAACATGATAGTGCCTGGCTTGTCAAGACGATAGACGTAGCTCCCGAAGACACCGAGAAGGTGTTTCGGCTGGAGTTCGAAGGCGTCACATGCCATTCTCGGCTTTTTGTGAATGGGCAAAAACTCGATGAATACGTGGGTGGGGACACGCCCTTTGTGGTGACGCTTCCTCGGGGGCTCATGAAAGCCGGTACCAATACCATTGCGCTGGGGCTGACCAACGCGTCGGCATTATTAGGAGAAAACGGAAAGATTTGGCCTCCGCAGATCGGATCGGAGGCGTGTCTGCTTCGGGATCGGATCCGGGATTGGCCCCGCTACGCCATGGCGATGAGCGTGCCGGGAGTCGAGGTGGGAATCACGCATCCGGCACGTCTGGTGGTGTTGCCGCCGGTGTATATGGAACATCTATTTGTCAAGACCTCCACCCGCCGCATGCGGATCGAGGCGGAGATGGAGATCGTCAACGCCACGGATGCCGAACAGACGGTTTGGGTGCGTGGCCGCGTGTTGGACTATATGCGGGTTTTGCCGGCCTGCGAGCGTACCCCCGCTCCGGACGGCGCCTCGATCACGCCGCCGGAGACCTACGAACCGGTCCTGTCCCTATGGCCGATCCGTTGGACGCTCAAGCCGGGCGAGCGGCGAGTGGTGACCGTGGCCGGCAGCTGGGTGGATCGTCCCCAACTGGGTTTAAAAGGACCGGAATTCTGGAGCCCCGAACATCCGAAACTCTACTGGTTCGAGGCCGAACTTTCGACGGCCGGAGAGAAGGATCCGGCCTCCGACCGGACAGGCACGCGTTTCGGGTTTCGCGAAATTTGGGTCGAGCAAGGGCGTCTGTTCCTCAACGGGCGAAAGACCTTCATTGGGGGTGGGTCGGTTTATGGGTGGGGAGCGCGCCCGAAGGAGAAGATCTGGGAGGAAGCAGCCCATCGTAAGTTTAACCACTATTCGCAGATGCTGCGGTTCCATGTCGGCTGGCCGACGCGAGCCTGGCTGGAAACGGTGGACGAACTCGGACTAGTGACCCTGGTGCAGCCCCCGATTGCGGCCGGGGGATCGGTTGTGCGCGATCCGGTCATGTGGGACGTGATGAAGCGCAACTACATGGCGCACATTTTGGCCTACCGCAATCATCCCTCGATTGTGATCTGGTCCACCGACAATGAAGCCACCTTCAGCAGCGGAATGCCCGACCTTTGGGCGGTGAGTGTGCCTTTTCTGATTGACCACATGACGGCCTATCGACGGATCGATCCCACCCGTCTGTTGACCAGCTCGCACGCCTATGACCTGCGGGGGCACAGCGATTTTCTCGACGTGGCCTATGCTAACCACGCCTCTTTTACGCGGTTTCCCTACGACATGTACAAGCTCCGAAGCTGGTATTTCGATCTGAATGTCATGTGGGACCGTGTAAAGCCACTCTTGAGTGACGAGTGGGGCGAAGGAGGCAATCGCGAATATGCCTCGGCGACCTTTGGAGACATTGTCCATCGCCCCCCCTATTTTACCCGCAATTTGGAGTATCAGGACATTCGGGACTTCCGCGCCCTCTGGCCGCAGACCTATGCCCATGCCTGGGGTCAATACATGGGCATCATGGAAACCCGCAAACAGGATGCCTGTCAGATTCTTCTTGAGTTCGGGGATCGGCTTGGCTTTTACGATTTCGATCCCACCTCCGGCTCCCCCCATTATACCTGGCACCCCACGGTGCGGGAATGTGCACAAAAGAACTTCAAGCTCACGGTCGCGTTTCCAGAAAACCTGGAACGCAGCTTTGTGGCCGGTCGCGCCGCCCGTTTCCGCTATTTGCTGATCAACGATTCGCAATTTCCTTTCTGCGGCGAACTGCGGTGGACCTTGAGGGTGGGCGACGAGACGATGGAGGTCCTTCCGGGCGGGCCGTGGACGCTTAAGAAGGAGACGGCTCGAACGATCAGCAAGGGGGTGATTCCGCTCACCGCGGAGGGTGGGACGCGCGTCCCGTTTGTCATGGAGGCCCAGCTGCCAAAATCAAACGAACCGCGGGCCTTAAATCTGGCCATCGCCCTGGTGCGTCATGGCGACAGTGGCTCTGCCACCGTCGAATACGAGGACGCCCAGCAGTTCAGCATGGTTCCCCCGGCCACCTTGGCGCGGGCGCCACGGTTTTCGCTGATAGGCGGCGAAGCCTCCCGGCGGGCGTTGGCCGCGATGAACGGTCGGTTCTCCGTGCGGCGGGTGGCTGAGGCCACGGATCGCCCGGAGCCGATCGTAGTCGGGGCCGAGGCCGAGCTGGGTGCCGACGATTGGTCGCGTCTCGAGGCTTTTGTTCGGAGGGGTGGAAATCTCCTGGTGTTGGCGCGAAGCCACTTGCCGGCGTTTTTCGGGGGCGTGGATCTTGAGGACACTGGGCAGGTTCTGACGTTCAGTCACCGACAGTCCGACCTCCACCCGATCACCGTCGGGCTGAGTACCATGGATGGATTCTGGTGGCCGGCCTCCCCTGGGACGAGGGGCGACGACAACTTTTTGGTTGCGAAAGAGTGTTTGCGGCGTCCCACCCAGGGAAATTTCCGCATCGTGGCCCAAGGGAGCATCGGATCGATAGATGGCGGCCAGGGACCGGTGTTAGCGCCGATGCTGGAAGTCCGGATCGGAAAGGGAAGTGCGGTGTTCACCTCCTATTTGCTTCAAGAAAAGGCCGCGATAGCCCCTTCCGCCGCCTATATTCTCCAGAGGGCCGTCGAGTATCTTGCCCGATCGCATGAGCCGTTGAAGCCGGCGATGGCCATCGGCGTGAATCTTTCCCGCGCGCATGCCGTGACGGTTTCTCCGGAAACCCCTCTGGATCCCCGGACGATTGCCGCGGTGGTTGTCAACGGTGCCGAACCGATTGAGGCCGAAACGGCCGTCCGCCTGGCCGCCTATGCCCGGGCCGGTGGCACGGTCATCGTGCATGACACGCGGCCGGAAACCGCCGCGGCCGTCGGCGCCATCTTTGGCATCACGCTTGAAAGCTTTGTCCCCGAATTGTGGGCCAAAGTCATGGCGACGTGGAAAGAGGTGACCGTACAAGCCGGCGAGAACTGGATTCGATGGATCGATCTTCATCCTGAGAAGGACCCTCTTTTCATGGGCCTAAGCAACTTCGACGTGAATTGGACCTGGTCAAGCGGGCTCGGCTGGATTATCGAAAAAGGATTTGTCGCCAAGACGACGTTGCGAACGTCTTCGCCGGATGTCATCGAAGTCGGTGAGCCGGGCGGCATTCTATTGCAGCGGTTGGGAAAAGGCCGGGTGTTGTACAGCCAGGTCCGTTGGCATGAGCCGCAGGACAGCCAGTACGCGCGCGCCCGGGGACATGAGTATCTGTTGCAACTGTTGACCAACGCGGGCGTCGAGATGGCGCCCCCCACCTCGCCGGGGGGATCCATTCGGGAGTGGTTGATCCTGGGGCCGTTCAAGACCAACAATGAGCGTGGCCGCGAATCCGATTTGGAGGTGGAATTGGGCAACGAAGCAGCCCTGATCGGCCACGAAGGGCAGGAGGTTGTCCGAACGAGACCGGACGGGACGATCGAACGCCGCCTCTGGACGCGGGGACGATTGAATGTGAAAGCCGGGGCGAGTCAAAATTTGAATAACTTTTTCGGTATCGCGGATTGGGCGCGACCCACATGGGATTATTATGTGGCCTACGCGTTCGCCGTCATTGAGTCACCGGAGGAGCAGGAGGTGGTAATGACGGCCGCCGTGGACGATACGCTGACGGTATACCTGAACGGTGCGCCGCTGTTACGCAATCCGAACGCTGGTCAGAAGCCCTATAATATGGATAGCCGATACGGCGGCGGGGTGGAGAAGGGCAGACATTTCATGGGCAACCTGCGTTCGCCGGACGACATTGTCTTCGAGAAGGCGCTCCTGAAGAAAGGGAAGAACACCGTGCTTGTCAAGGCGGCCAACTATCTGGGAGCATGGGGGTTTGTTCTTCAGGTCAAGGAGGCTCAATACCCTCTCACCTTTGGAGTGGAATGAGCGAACCAAGGCGCAGCGATTGGTATTGACGGAGCGGTACGGCGGGCCATCGGAGCGGAAATTGCGCGGAGGAAGGCATCACAGGGAGACAGAAAATGGCGAAGATCCTATTGGAGCATGTCAGCAAGATCTATCCCGGCAACGTCAAGGCGGTGGATGATTTCAACCTGGAGATTGCCGATGGAGAGTTTGTGGTTCTTCTGGGACCCTCGGGATGTGGGAAAACGACCACCTTGCGCATGGTGGCGGGACTGGAGGAGATCACCAGCGGCACCATCCGCATTGGGGATCGGGTGGTCAACGATGTTCCGCCCAAAGACCGGGACATTGCCATGGTCTTTCAGAATTATGCCCTCTATCCGCATATGACCGTGTGGGAGAATATGGCGTTCGGGCTCAAACTGCGCCGATTTTCGAAGAAAGAGATCGAGACACGAGTCCAGGAGGCCGCCCGAATTCTTGGGATCACCGAATTGCTGGAACGCAGGCCGAAGGCCCTCTCCGGCGGTCAGCGCCAAAGAGTCGCGTTGGGCCGCGCGATCGTGCGCAAACCGGCCGTATTCCTGTTCGATGAACCGCTTTCAAATCTCGACGCCAAGATGCGGGTGCAAATGCGGGTGGAAATCAGCCGTTTGCACCGTCAGCTGGGCACGACCATGATCTATGTGACGCATGATCAGGTCGAGGCCATGACCATGGGCGAACGGATTGTCGTAATGAAGGGGGGCGTTATTCAACAGGTGGCCGATCCGATCCAACTTTATGATCGACCGGTCAATCGGTTCGTGGCCGGCTTCATCGGCACCCCTCCGATGAATTTCTTTGAAGGACGGATCGAGTCGAGGAATGGAAAGCTATGGTTCGAGGGACCCGGCGGGATGACGCTGGAGGTTCCGGCCAAAGACAGAGCTGCCCTCGAGCCCTATCGCGACAAGCCGGTGACCCTCGGGTTGCGGCCGGAGGATATCGGGTCCGCTGCGGCGGAGCATTTGTCGGGTGCTCCCCGCATTCGGGCCTCCGTCGAGGTAGTCGAACCGATGGGGGCGGAATCCTACATCTATTTCCGGCTGGCGGATGTGATGTTTATCAGCCGGGTGGATGCGCACCAAAAATTTCGCGTCGGCGAAATGGCCGAACCGGCTGTCTTCATGGACAAGGCTCACTTTTTTGACCCGACCACCGAACAGCGAATTGGCTGAGGGTCTGTGTGCGAGAGGAGGAGAGGGGTAGCTCGCCGATCAGCCTTGCCCGAATGGTTGCCCGACATGGATTTGAACCATGACTAACAGATCCAGAGTCTGCTGTGCTACCATTACACCATCGGGCAACGAAATGGCGCACCGAATGCCTTATACTATAGCGCTTGAGAGCAGGTTTGGCAACTCCGGAGCGTAGCGTCCCGGTGGGGGATTGGCGCCGACAACGCGGCCGGGAAACGTCTGACAAACAGCTTGTCGGAACCGGGCAGGCTTATTTATGCTTGCGGCGTGATTGTCGGGTTGGATTCCATGCTACCGGGAGTCGGCGCCCTTCTGGCGTTGAGTTCCGGCGTTGTGCTGATGCGGCGGGAGCAGCCGGGCGCCCGGTCCCTGGCCGCCGTCCTCTTTGCGGTGGCTTGGTGGACGCTGGCGGCGGCTTTCGAAATGAGTGCAGGAAGCCGGGAGGGAGCCGTTTTCTGGAGTCGGATGGCCGCCTTCGGGATCGTTTCGCTGGGACCCCTCTGGCTTCTCTTTTCCTGGCGCTACAGTCACCCCGACCGGCCCATTTCATGGCGTTCCTGGGCTCTCCTTTGGGCTGTTCCGCTCCTGTACCTCGTTCTGGTGTGGACCAATTCGCACCATGGATGGGTGTGGCCCTCCGTGGAATGGATTTCCGAAACCGGCCGATGCCGTTTCGGCCACGGGCCAGCCAAATGGGGAATGGCGATTTACACCTATGGGCTTCTGATCCTGGGTGCTAACCGTATCTTTTCGACGGTTCGCCGTTCCTCATCCTTCTTTTGCGGACAGGCGATGGCTCTCGTGGTTATCTTTTCGATTCCGCTGGTGGCGAACCTTCTGTATCTCCTTCGATTCAATCCCTGGCCGGAAATGGATCTGACGCCACCCGCCCTCGCCCTGAGCGGAGCCCTGGTCGCCGTTTTCCTCTTTCGCCGTCAAGTCTTTGATCTGTTTCCCCTGGCCCGTTCCCTGGTTTTCCAGCAGATGGAGGAAGGGGTGTTGGTGCTGGATTCTCGAAGCCGTGTGCTGGACGCAAACCCGGCGGCGATTCGCCTTCTGGAAGGGGTCGAATCCCTGGCCATCGGAACGGCGGTTGGCGCCTCCTCCGCTCCATCCAGTTTTGCGGGGTTGAACTGGCAGCGGCTATTCGCCGAGGGGGCGCTTGAGTTTCAGACTCCGCGGGCGCGGAGGCTCGAGATGCGAGTCTCGCCGATCCGACACTCGGATGGGAAGACCTTGGGCCATTTGGTGTTGATCCGCGATGTGACCGCGTTGCAGGAAGAGGCACAACGGCGGCGCGAAATGGAAGAGCGGTTGCGGAACACGGAAAAGATGGAGCTGTTGGGACGTCTGGCTGGCGGCGTGGCCCATGACTTCAACAACATGCTCCAGGCCATTCTGGGCTTCACGGAGATGTTACTGCTGGATACGCCTCCCGCCGATCCCCGCCACGCCGATTTGCTGGAGATTCAGAAAGCCAGCCAGCGTGCGCGAGACCTTACCCGGCAGTTGCTGGCCTTCAGCCGGAAGCAGATGCTGAAGCCGTCTCGCATGGACATCAATGATCTCGTTCGATCGTTTCTTAAGATGCTGACTCGGCTGCTGGGCGAAGACATCCGCGTGGAGACCCGCCTGGCCCCCGATCTCTGGGCTATTTGGGCCGATCCCTCGCCGATCGAACAGGCGTTGTTGAACCTCTGCGTCAATGCGCGCGATGCCATGCCTCGAGGGGGTACCCTGACCATCGCCACCGCCAATGTTTTCTTCGATGAGGCCACGGCGGCATCCAGAGCCGACGAGATCCGGCCTGGTCGTTTCGTGTCGGTTTCGGTCTCGGATACCGGAACGGGACTCTCGCCGGAGGCCTCGGCTCATCTCTTCGAGCCTTTTTTCACAACCAAGAAAGGGCGGGGAACCGGGATGGGACTGGCCTCGGTCTACGGGATCGTGAAACAGCATGAGGGCTTTGTCCACGTCTATTCGGAGCCCAACCGCGGAAGCACCTTCCGCCTCTATTTTCCAGCGGCCGACCCTTCCAGTTCGGCCGGGCCGCGTCCCGAAGAGGATTCTCCCTTGCAGCGGCGGGGCACGGGCGAACAGGTTTTGTTGATCGAAGACGAGGGGGAGGTTCGCCAGATGGCCGAACGCGCGCTTCGCCTCAACGGCTACCTTGTCCAGTCGGCCGCCTCTGCCCGCGACGCCATCCGCCTCTTTGAATCCAATCCGGCCAACTGGGATGCGGTGCTGAGCGATGTCATCCTGCCGGATGGCAACGGCCTGGACTTGGTGGAACGCTTCCGGAGCCTCAACGACCGCCTGGCGGTGGTGCTCATGAGCGGGTTCAGCGATGAGAAGTCACGCTGGCCTGACATTGCCAGGCAGGGGATCGCCTTTGTGCAAAAACCCTGGAGTATTCCGGAGCTGCTGGACCTCTTGCGCGAGGAGCTGCAGAAGCAGGCAGGCCCTCCGGACGCGGCGGCGCCGTCGGCTCACGAACGCTGATTCCAAATGGAGCGGGCTGCACGAACGAAGGATTCCGCTTCCTCCCGATCCTTCAGGTGGACGTTGTACAGACACCCTTCGGGTTTCAACACCCGCATGAGCTCAAGCTGTTCCTGCGGGGTCCCAAAGAGCCAGAGGCCTTTGCCCAGAGATTGAATCTGTTGAAGCAGCTCAGGCCACTGGGCGGGCGGCTTGTTTCCTTCACCAGGAACCCATTGAATGACGTGGACCGTGGGGACGGAAGCGATGAGGGGCAAGTGGCGGAGGGCCCCAGGCCCATCCAAGTGGTAGATGCAGGCATCGAGGAGGGCCGACTCCTTTTCGACGTAGGGGAGAAAAAATTCCCGAAAGTGATCAGGCCCGACCATGCAGGAAAAATCGTTCTGAATGGTGGCGAAACGTCCCTTGATCGCAGCGACACACCAGGAGGTGGAATAGCCGCCCGACGCAGGGAGGAGGATGTCGAAATGCGCCTGAAGGACCTGCTCAAAGACGGCATGGCATTCGGCCAGCCGGCGGTGGACCTCCTCGGGATCGTCCATCAGGTCCATCAAAAGAAGCTGGGGACTTCGCAGCGCCGCAAGGCCATCGCCGTTGGCATGAAGATCGCCGGAGGCCGTCAGCCATCGTCCCTTTCCCCGCTCCGCCGAGAGATGGAGAAAGCGCGCCATCGCCTGCCAATAGAAGCTGTCCCGATGGAATCGGAGAGGAGGTTCCTGGCGCCAGTCCTTGACCCGTGGAACGGCCCAACTGGTGGTTTCGGCGAACTCCAGTTCGCTCCCCATGCATGCGGCCAGGATGTCGGGACCCAGGTTGCAATGGAAACTCGGGAATCCCTCGAGAAGAAAACCGGTCCGAGCCAGGATCGCCTCGTACTGATCCAAGCGCCAATCGAAGTTGAGCCATCGTTCCCGGACCGTCGCGGGGGCTGGAGGCCATGGAGCGTCGGAGGGAATCCCATAAACGAGATTCACAAGAGGGCGATCATGGTTTTCGCAGGCAAAGGTTAGCCGGTAGCGCTTCGCAATGGCCGTGAGATCCAAATCGCGTAAATCCATGGGGTCTCTCCGAAACGTCTGCCAGGGGAGAATGATCGAAGAGCTTCTCTCTTGTCAATCCCCAAGGTTCGGGTTAGGGTGAAGGCGAGAAGGATATCCCATGGCGCACTGCTGGTTGGATTTTCATGATCCCAGGGGGACCGTGTTTCTCGCCGGAACCGGTCGCAGCGGCACGACGTGGCTTGCTGAAGTATTGAATGCTCAAAACGACTTTCGCCTTCTTTTTGAGCCTTTTTTCCAAGATGAGGTTGCGTTGTTTCGTGGATGGTGGAAGCCGCATTTATACCTTCGCCCTTATGAGGTGGAGGGACGTTTTACAGAGGCCATCCGGTGGGTGATCGAAGGGCGTCTTCGCGATCCATGGGTGGACCGTTTTAACCGGCGGTGGATTGCGCGGCGCCGCCTGATCAAGGAGATCCGGGCTAATCTCTTTCTTAAATGGCTACGAACAGCCTATCCGGAATTGCCGATTATTTTTTTGATGCGACACCCCGTGGCCTGTGCCCTTTCGCAAGCCCGGATGGAGTGGCCGCCCCGCTTCGACCGGTTTTTGGAGCAATCGGCCTTGATGGAGGATCACCTGGAGCCTTATCGCGACCTGTTACGGGAATGGCCGACCCTTTTTGAAGCGCGGGTGGTGATGTGGTGCTGCCTGAATTGGGTTCCCCTTCGGCAGATGAAGCCTGGCGAGATGGACGTTGTTTTTTATGAGGACCTGTGCCGCCGGCCGGCTGAGGTATTGCCTCGTCTTTGTGAACGGATCGGCGTGTGTTACGGACCTCGCATGGAGCAGCACCTGCGGCGGCTATCGGCCCTTTCCGCTCCAGCCAGTGCGATCGCCCAGCAGGACGATCCGGTAACGGCCTGGCAAGGCCAGGTCTCGGCGGACGAGGTGGAGCGCGCGATGGCGATCGTAAGGCGTTTCGGACTCGATCAGATCTATGACGAATCGCCGCATCCGCGCCTTCCAGCGTCGGAGTGTCTGAACCTCTTCAGCGCCTGAGGAAACAACGGATCCTCCCTTTCAACCGTTTCCGCCCTTGTTTCCAGAGTGGCGAGGGCTGGGGAGGGAGGGACGGGGAGTGCGCCTGTGCGAGTTCGAGCCGTGCGATCCGCCGTTGGAGGATGGTGAGATCCCGCTGATCCAGCAGGCGTTGCTGAAGCACCTGATCGCTTGGCCACTCCGGCAGAAACGGTTGTCCCGGCTGTCGCAAGCGAATCTTACGGTCGAGGAATTCCAGCATATCCCGGATCTCCGCTGGGAGCGCGTCGAGTATTCGGTGTTGGAGATCGGGCTCCAGAGGGCCAAGAGGCGCCCACGGTTCGTTCGGAGAGGGCAGGGGATCCCGGAAGAGCGTGCCGTCGGACGACCCCCGATAGGTGCGTGCCAGCCAAGTGTTTTCCTCCGCGCAGCGATGGAGGATCGCCAGTCGTTCCTCGGCGCTGAGCAGGTGGCGGGGCCAGGGTGTTGTGTCGGCCCATGAAAGCGCATCCAGGGCTCGCCCCAGGGCCTGGTGTTCCTCAACGAGGAGAGGCAGGAGGTTGGTCTGGCGCCGGAACGCCAGGTAGGGCCATTGCAACGCCGTGTTTCGACGTTCATCCTGAAAGGGCAGAAGATCAGAGGAAAGGCTGAGAAGCGAGAGAAAATCGCCGATCAAGGTGCCGCCCACAAAGGCGCTCGTCTCAAACGGCCGCAAGAGGCAATGGTCTGTGCCGAATACCGCCGCAAAGCGGTCGAGGTGGAGACGATAGCGGGGGACGAAGTCGTACAGTTTTTCGGAAATGGTTCCGCACTCCCGTTGGATCCCGCTCCGTACGCGTTGGGCATAGACCGACTGAGCGGCCAGATCCTGCCGGCGGACATAATAGACGATGAAAACGTCGAAGCGGGGTTTGAAGAGAGCGGCCAGGCGGGCAGGGTTTTCCTGGATAAAGGCTTCGCTGCTGAGGACAACGGTTGGGGCTTTGGTGTTCGCCAGTTCCCGATCCAGGTCACGGAGATGGTCGGCGGTCTGAGAGGAGATGTGGCGGACGCTGAAAAAGTTTTCGGAAAGCCCATGATGGGCGCCTTCGATCCACCCGGCTCGAGGAACGTAGACGCCGTGGCGCTCGAGCGCCATCCGGTGGTTTACGAGAAAGGATTGAATACTTGAGGTGCCGGTCTTGGGATGACCGATATGAAGGAAAAGTCGGCGGGAAATGCTCATGGCTGAACGGCGTGGGGGGCGAATGGGTCGTGCGTCACGCATTCCAGTCGGGCCAGACGGCGTTGGAGTTGCGTTCGAAGGCGCACATTGGAAAGTCGCTCCAGGGCGGATTCATTGCCGTCGGGGAGATGAGGAAGAAGGGGCTCCCCGCGGTTGGCCAAGCGGGCGGGGCGGTATAGGGTGGTGAGGATCGCCTGGCCTTCCGGAGAGAGGCGTTCGAAGATGTCCCATTGGTCTGACGGCGCGAGAGGTGTTAAGGGGGCCCAGGACGCGTTGGGGTCGAGGGAGGTATCCTGAAACAGTCGGCCATCCGGGCGCTCGAGGAACTCGCGAGCCAGAGTCGCGTTGAGGGAGGCGTAACGTTCAATGAGGGCGAGGCGTGTTTCAGGGGGGAAGAAGTGGCGCGGCCTCAGGGTTGAATCAGCCTGGGAAAGGTGGGCCAGCGTGCGGGCGATGAGACGATGTTCCTCTTCCAGGAATGGGAGAAGGTTCAGGGCGCGTTTGAAAGAGAGGTAGGGGCGTTGGAGTGTCTCATTCCGGGAGGTGGGAGGGGGAAGATTGAAAGGGGGGGTAACGCCCATCACGTTCAAGATGTCCTTGACCACGTCGCCCCCCGCTAGCGTTGCCGGTTCGAAGGGACGGAGGCGGAAACGGTCGGCTCCGAAGAAGGCGGCGAAACGCTCGGCCACGGCGAGATAGTCGCAGTGGAAGACCTGTTCCAGCCACAGGTCGGGAGGGCGGATTTCCATGCGCAGGAACGAACGGACATGCTGAGCGTACATGGATTCGGCCAGATGGTCCTGACGGCGGACGTAATAGATGACCGTGACCTCCCCCAGTTCGCGAAGGGGAGCGAGCGATCGGGGATGATCGAGTCCGAACCCCTCGAAGCTGATGAACACGACGGAGCAGGAAGAGGATTCGATTTCCCGAATCAGACGGTGCATGACCGCCGGGGCTTCGTTGGGGAGGTGGCGTTGCGCATAGAATGCGGGCGAGAGGAGTCGGTGGGCCGAGTCATTCAGGCCGGTCGTCGGGTAGAGAATGCCGGCGGAACGGAGTGCCTCCCGGTTGGCCAGGAACCAGGTCTGAATGCTGGTCGTTCCTGTCTTGGGATGACCGATATGAAGGAAGAGACGGCGTCGGCTCACGATGCCCATTATGGGCCTGGAGGAGGAAAGAGGGCAATCCCTTTCGATTGGCAGGCGTGAACGTCATTGCGATGGACGTTCAGGAGTGGCCCCGCCAGTTCGGTGGCCATGGCGTCGAGAATGGGAAGGCTCAGCGTTCCGGATGTTGGCGAGCGGACGTTCTTCCGCGCGAAATCGAGCGGTGCGGAATGAAAGGGCCAGCCGAGCCAGGCGAAGACCGCGCACAAGGCCGCGCAGGGGTCGGCCACGAAACACTCGTAGTGAAGAAATCGGACACGATCGACGGGAATGAGCGTTCCCAGGTGTTCACGCGCCATCTGACAGCTCAAACGCCACTCGAGGAGCCCTTTGTGGAAGGGGGACTCGCACCGGGCGGGCCATTCCTGCATGTCCGCTCGCCTCTCGGCAAGAGCCCTCAGTTGACGCCATTTATAGTTGTGCCCCTCACCGTACCAGTTGGTTTGTTTAGCGATGGAGTGGGCGACGTCGAGGCCATCCCGTTCCAGGTAGAGGAATCGGGCCTCAGGGAATAGCGCCAGCAGGAAGGGGATTCGGAAGTTGTTGGCCGGCGTCTTTTCTACGAGGCGGGGACGACCGGTGAAAAGCATTTCCAGGGAGAAGCGGCGAACCAAACGTCGGCGGGCCCGGTCCGCAACCGTCTCCGAGCCGAGGAGAAGGCGGGCGCGGCGCCTTTCAGGATTTGAGGACCAGATGTCCGTTTCCGGGAAGCAGGAGGACCAGAGAAGGCGGGGTTCGTTCAGATAGGTGACTTCGGGATGGGCGCCCAGACATTGGCCAAGAAGGGTCGTCCCGGAACGGCCGCACCCCAGCAAGAAGAGAGGCGGTCGGAGAGGTGGCAGGGGCAGACGAAGCAGAACCGCGCGTAGGAGAGGATGGAGGAGGGTTGGCGAACGGGCGAGAAGATTCATGGGGCGCCGGTATTTTCGGGTGTTCGGGCCCGGGGGGAAAAAGCGAGGTATTGCCGGTAGAGATCCGCGTCAGGATTCAGAAGAAGGCGCAACGCGGCGGGCGTAAAACCATAGGAAAGACGGGGCTTGTAGCGCAATGTCCAGAACAGCGTCGCCAGCCAATCGGTGAAGAGGCGGCGTTTGGGCGTTAGCGGACTACGGATGAGCTGGCGAAGGCGTCGAAAGCCGTCGGCAGAAAAGGGATTGACGAGGTAATTCTGGGGGTGATCCGGCGGACAAAGGAATTGGCGATTGATCCATTCCCGCTGAGCCGGGGGAGGAGGGCGCCGTTCGAAGTACGGGCGGTGTTCCATGTTGTGGACGACGATGGGGTTGAACTGGAGGACATGGCGGGGATAAAGGTTGAAGAGGAGCACCATCAGGGCGTTGGTTGTGGCCCACCAACCGAGTGGATCGAATTGGGTCTGGACGGGGAAGAGGAGACCGTCTTCGAGCACATCGCGATGAACGGCCATCATCTGAGAGTCGCCCCGGCGGGCGATCTGGGCGGCCAGACAACGGAAGGGAGGGCGAAGAATGCCGCGGCCGACGCCCAGGACTGTGAATGCCGTTTTGTGCGCAAAGACGGGGAACGCGACGGCAGGCCGGTAACGGAGAAGCATTGTTTCGAAGCGATCGAACGACCCGGCGCCGAACACCACATCGTCGTCCAGAAGGATGGCGTACTGATAATCGTGCCGCTGTCGGGCCAGCTCGGTCAATCGGTTTCGGCCTTCTCCCCAGGTGCAGCGTTCCAGAAAGACGGCCCCTTCACAAGGGATGTCCCAGGTCAGAAAAATCGCCTGGGCGGAGGGACGCTCCGCCAGAGGGCGGAGGGGCGGAAGACGGATCGAGGAGGATTGAACAAGGTAGAGGAAAGGTTTGGTCACGGCCGCTGTTTATCTATGATAACGATTGAGTCCCACAGAAGTCGAGCCCTAGCGAAAAGTGTGGTTTAGAAAAGTGTGGTTTATCCACGCGAACTCCTTGAAGCGCAAGGGGATAGATCGTCTTTGGACCCTCTTTTTTGACCTTAGACACCGTTTTTTAGGGTCAAAATGAGTTTCTTAGAGCGAAAGAGCGAAAAGTGATGCGTCAGAGGGAAGCCTGAGCGACACCTGGGACGCCATCAAGGTTTCGAAGAACGGTTTTCCGTAATTCAGGTTGTCGTGCAGCGAATGACGAAGTCAGAAGGAACGCGGGGGCGGGGCACCCGGTGGTCAAACCAGATGGAGATTGGCCGTTTAAGACCAACGCCGTGCTGGAAGTTGAAGACCGCCTTGTGGAGTCCGGTGGCCAATGCGGCGCGGCCCGCCTCGGCACCGGGTTCCTCATGAGGAAGGGTGTTGCGGGCGAATCCTTGGAAAGGACATGGGAGAAGACGCAATCCCACGCGTTCGGGGTGGCGGGCCAGTGGACTATGGGCCGAGAGCGCAAACCGGTGCCAGTAGGCTGAGTGAAGGATACCGGCCGCGAACGCTTGTCGGACGATTTCCAAAGCATCCAACGTCTCCGCTATGGTTTGGGTTGGCGCCTCATACATGAGATAGGCATGGACCGTCACACCGGCCTGGGCGAACCGGGCACAGGTGCGGAGCGCTTCCTGAACCGTGATGCCTTTACGAAGAAGACGCAGGGTGCGGTCATGGACGGTTTCAAGTCCTCCCGTGACGGCCACACATCCCGCATGGGCGAGCCGTTCGACCAGCGCTTTGGAGAAGCCTCGTTCGAAGCGGATGTTCCCCCACCAAACGGCATGGATTTTTCGCCGTTCCAGCATTTGGGCCAGAGCGTCGAGGTAGTCGGGTGGAAGGGCTTCATCCGTGAAATGGAATCCGCATCGGCCGGTTCGGGCCATCAGCTCGGCCATCCGCGCGGCGAGGCGATCGGGCGGTGTCGTTTCGTATCGGGCGATGGCGGGAAGGGACAGATCGCAGAAGCGGCACCGGCGCCAGGAACAACCGCGGCTGGTGGGGAGTTTGATCCACCGGGTATCGTTCCACAGATTCTGGATCGGAACAGCCGATTCGGAGAGGGGGAGATAATCGTCGAGGTGGAGGTCCTCGTAGGCGGGAAGGAAAGAGCCGAGAGGGGGCGGGCGGGAGCCGGGGGGGGGATGGTCTTGCATCACCACCTCGCCCCGAACGCGAAGAAAGGTGCGGATGAGGCGGTCCGAACGGCCATGAACGGCCCATTCAACGAGGCGGAGCAGGGGATGCTCTCCGTCGTCGAGAACGACGGCATCCACGTCATCGAAAAGACGCGGGTCGGCCAGCGATCGCAGTTCGGTGGAGACAAAGGCGCCTCCAATCGCGATTCGCGTGGAGGATGAACAGCGTCGGATTTGGCGCGCAATTCGAAGGGCTCCGTAGAGGGCGCCGGGAAAGGGAATCGTCAAGGCCACCAACGCCGGCCGAAAGGAGGAAAGGGTCTCCTGCGCCAATCGGTCCAGTTCCCGGTCCATCCAGGTGTTCGACGAAGTCAATTCGTCGCGGATCGGATCGAACGAAGGGGCCAACACGGCTAGGTCTTCCGCCCATCGGGCCAGAGCAAAGCGGTGGTCGGCCCCTTCCCGGATGGCATCGGTGAGATCATCAATGAACAAACTGGCCAGATAGCGAGCACGCTCGAGAAACGTCCCTTCACCGAAGCGTTCCTCCAGGAATGGGTAATTGCGCAGCAGGTCGAAGCGGGGACCTTCCGGAAGAAACCGCCGTGAGACTATCAGACGAGCCATTGACTCGTCACGCCCCTGAAGAAAACGTTTAATAGGCTCGATAGCTGAAATATAGCGGTTTGCATTTCGGAGAAAATGGCGGGCGGAGGGGGAGCGAGGGGGTGTTTTTTGTTGAAGATGACGTTGGAGGGCAATCAATCCCCGGCGGGAGAAGAGTCGGTGGAAAAGGGCGAGCGAGAGATCCGCCTGGATGGGCAAATACCCCTGGCTTTTGAGAAAGCCGGCCAGCCAGGGCATGGCTGGGTAAGGGGTATTGACCTGAACCATTGGCGGTGTGATCAGAAGGATGGATGGGGAGGCCATAGGAGAGCGGAGGTTTTCACCGGATGATATCACAGTTCGGGATTGACGGAAGCGGAGGATTCGGTAAGTTGGTTGGGAATAGGGATTGGGGTATCGGCGTCTAAATACAAAATGGAGGTTGAGATGACGCGGAGTTTGCGGATAGCCGTGGTTTGCATTGGTTCAATGGGGCTCTTGTTGACCTTTACCGGATGTGTTCAGAAAACTGCGGGACTTGAGGTGACAGGGACGGTTATGCCGACGGGCGAGGGGAAAGGGGATTTGGCGCGCGTGGTGCTGGTACACAGTCCGAAGCTGGGTCGGCAGGTCGAGGCCGTGGATGCTCGGCACGAGTGGGTGGGGGATCTTTTGAAAGCGAGTGTGACACTCATGTCCAAAGTGGACACGACCCTTCGAATTCAGTACCGTTTTGTCTGGTATAATGCGGAAGGGTTGGAAGAGGACCTGGGAGGCGACGCCTGGACGCCCCTGGTTCTCCATGGACGAGAGAGTCGGACCGTGCAGGCGGTGGCGCCCAACGCGTCGGTCCGGACGTTTCAGGTTCGGGTAAGGTTCTGAGAGGAGGCGGCTATGCGGAGCATCGGTCTTGTGGGTGTTTCGGTTTTGGCGATACTGATGGCGGGGTGTTGGGGACCTCGGGTGGAGTATGGCGATCCGCTGGCGTCGGAGCCACTGACAACGGACTTTGGGGCGTCGGATCTTCAGCAGATTGCGGCAGGGATGGTGGATTCGTTACTGGCCTTTCCCGAGATCGTCAAATTGACGGCCGAACGGCAGCCCGTTCTGTTGGTGGCGAAGGTGCGCAACAAGACGATGCAGCACATTGACACGGAGGCCATTACCGATTCCATTCGGGCGAAACTGATCAAATCGGGGAAATTTCGGTTTATTGACCGCAGTACGGATTCGGCAATCCTGGAAGAATTGATCCTTCAGCACGAAGGAGGCCACACCGATCCGGCCCGAGCGGTACCGAAAGGGCGGCAATATGGGGCAGAATATATTCTTTATGCCAATCTGGCTCAGTTCGAACAACAGCTGGGAAACAAGCGTGATGTCTATTACAAGTTCACCATGATGCTGAGAAGCGTGGAGACGGGGCTCGTGATCTGGTCGGATGAAAAGGAGATTCGCAAAGTCGCCACACGTCGCTGGGTGGGGCTCTGAAACGGGAAAGGAGTGGACGGCCATGAGGTGTTGCTTCGTTGGCATGGGAACCGGTTGGCGGCTGGTGTTGGCTCTCCTGACCTTGGGGGCAGGGAGTCGGTTGGTGGTGCGTGCGCAGGATGAGACCGGCGTTTCCATAGGGGGTTTTTATGAACGAATCCAGGACAACGAGGTGAGCGATGAGCTTCGGACCTTTGACTACTACGGCCTTCGTCTCCAGTGGCGCGATGCCCGCTGGGTGACTCTCTATGCCGATCTGGGGCTGGCCCGGGGGGAATGGAATCATTACGAGGCGGAGGGATCTGGCCTGTTCGGGTTGGGGCTCTATTTCTGGGCCTGGCGGGCAGAAGATCTGGCCTTGCCGTTGGATATTGGCCTGCACGGTGCGGTTTATGCGGGCAATCTGGAATGGGAGAAAGAGGGCGCCGACGGAAACGGGGAGAAGGACTCTTACCGGCGTTTCATTGGTCAGGCCGTGTTTCGGGCCGACATGGGGCAGGGCGTTCGTCCCATGGTTCGGGTGGGCGTTGCCCGACTTTCTGGAGAGGCTCCCGACGGCAATGGGGATGAGGAGTGGAAGAAGACCCGCCCCGCGGTTGGGGTGGGGTTGGAATATGCGCCCCACCCTCATTTCAGTTTGATGGCGGAAGGTAATTATATCGCGGGCCCCGGCTTTGCCGTCGGCCTCGGGTTTTGGTTTTAAAGACGGCGTCGGTCGGGCGGATGCCCGCCCGACCGCGCGAGCGTGAGCGAAAGCCCCACGCGACTGGTAAGCCGCGTTATTCCGCTTTGATCTCGATCCGTTTCCGGGACGACTCCTCCAACTTGGGTAGTTTGACGGAGAGGACGCCCCGCTTGAACTCGGCGTGCACCTTCTCCACGTCCACCCGAGAAGGCAGAGGAATCACCCGGCGGAAACTGCCATAAGCGCGTTCCAATCGGTAGCCGGTCCGACTCTTCTCCTCGTGCTCCTCCTTTTTTTCGCCACTCAGAATGAGGGCGTTTTCGTCGAGTTCGAGGGCGATATCCTTTTCATCCACCCCCGGCAACTCGGCTGTGACGCGAACTTCCTTGTCCGTCTCAGTCACATCCACACGCGGCGTGAAATCGCCTCCAATAAAGGCGAAGTCACGCGGCAGAAGGCTGAACGGACTAAAGAAGTCCCGCACAAGGGCTTCGAACGGATCGTGGTACCGGACCGCTGGGGCCGTTTCCGCTTTCCGTCTGATCAGATTCCGGACGTTCATGGTGAACCCTCCTTTCCTTCCCTGCCGCCGTCAAGCGGCATGAATTTCGATCCGTTTCGGTTTCTCCGCCTCGATCCGAGGAAGAACCACGGACAGAACGCCGTTCTTGAACGTGGCTTTAACCTGGTTGGCATCCACCTTGAACGGGAGTTTCAGCGTGCGTTCAAAATCGCCGCTTGTCCGCTCCTGGCAATGCCAGACCTGGTTCTCCTTGAGCGTCGGAAGCTCACGGCGAGCTTTCAGGGTCAGGGTATCCTCCAAGACGGAGAACTCCACATCTTTCGGATCCACGCCTGGAAGCTCGAAATCGATGACGATTTCGTCCGTGCTCCCGTACGCGTTCATGACCGGCGCCGAGGCCGCCGTCTCCTCGGTCCGATCGGGCGCAAACATGGAGTCAAGAACCCGATGGACATCCATCAGATCGTCCATCATGCTCCAAATGTTGCGCGGCTGACGATACCGTGTAATCCTCATGGCAACCTCCTTTCTTTTTGTCCGCCTTTTCTAATAGCAAAGACGATGCCAACACCCAACACAGTAAATACAATACGATTCCTTTACTTATAAATAGATTTATTTCAAACCAAAGAAAGAGACAATATGACTCACAGCGAACTCGGATTTCCGGATGGAATGTGTGTCATAATGTGCCGATCATCGTTCTTCGCTTGGGATATGGAGGGCGGCGAATGCAGTCAGACCGAAACCGGTCGCTTTCATCCCTGGCAACCGGAAGGGGTCGTCGGCGTGCCCGTTGAAATTGATGTACAGGGTGGCGCCGTCAGAGCTGATTTTGACTCCGTACGTGCCGGCGGGCACGTAGCCGAATCGGGCCTTACACGGATCGCGGAGGAACGCGAGAACTTTCCGAATTCCCTTTTTCGTATCATATTGCACAACAGGCGTTCCGATTTTCCAAGCGCTGCCGTGGGCTCCGGGGAGGTAATAGACAAAGCGGGCATCGGGGGAAAGAACGGCGACGGTCGTATACTCGCCTGACAGAAAAGTGGGACCGAGCATTTCAACCCTCTCCTCGGCGGGTGCGAATCGAAATAAATGGTGATGTCCTTCCTTGCCCCAGAAGGTCACCCCATAGATCCACCCATCGGGGGTTTCATCGGTGGAGGCTCGCATAAAAGCGCCACCTGGAAGTGTCATGGTCGTTGGTCGGATCGCCCTCTGTTTCGGGTCGTATGTCCATAGGGCCGGTCCTTGGCCGTTGAAATAGAGAACCCCATTACGGGCGATGGCCATATTGCGGTTTTGAGTGACCGCATCGTCGGGACTGATGAAAACAAATTGCAGAGCCGCCAGGTCGAATGCCGCGAACGCTGTCGCCCCCGCCTGGCGGCCTTCGAGCATGAGGTAAAGCATCCGGCGACGAGGGTCTCCCAGGGTGGTGGCCGTGCACGCTCCCGGCAGATGCCCGATCACGGTCACCTCGTCCGTTTTCGGGTCCAAGCGGAAAATTGGGGCTCCAGGCGTTTCCCGCGTCCATTGGAACGTATACGCGCGTCCGCCATCGTTCAGCGTCCCGACGAAGAGGATGCCGCCGTCGGCATCTTCAAGAATCCGGGCATGGATCTTGGACCACCAGGGTGTACCCGGTTTGGGCGGTGTCACCGCGTTGACATCCACCACCTGGGTTAGGCGGGAGAGGCGGGGATCCCACCGGTAGATAAAGCAATGGGCGCCTGTCTGGTTGTTGCCATGGTCGCCGATGCCGCAGTAGACCCGCCCATCGGACGCGACGCAGATATCTCCCCAGCTTGACCAGCCCGTCCCGTTCAGAGCCGGATGTGGAAGGTGGTCGTGATAGACCAGTTCCAGCCGCGGCGGATGACGGGCGACGGTAAAAGGGGCTGCGCCAGGCTCCTGGGATAGGGCGGAGACTTCGGGCGGAACCACGAGAAAATCGGATGTCATGAGTTGAACAGTACCTCTGGATCCATCTGGCCAGGCCGGAGGCCAGATGGGGGTCTCCGCCACGCTTTGGACCGCCGCCCAAAGTGTAAAGGCCATTCGCCATCCCCTCTTTTGCATGGGGAGACTCCTTTCCTGATCCTTACCACTTGTGGACTTTCGCACTTTCCAGCCCCAACTGATCTGAGCTTCCGCAGTCCCGTGTCGTGAGATTTCCCTGTTGACCCTGCACGCTGTTTTGGGCATAGTCTGTAAGCGGTAAGGCTAACGACCAAGCTCAGCAGCGGCGGGGGCTGAATGAGCTACGAACCTGGGAAAGCCTACAAGCCCCCGCCGTCTGCTGCAGCGCCTGGTTCGGCGGCACCTTTCCGACGCCTCTGCGATTAGCCCGAGAACCGGGTCCCCATGAACCGCTCTCACCGCGCAGGATCACAGATACCGGCACTCACGGTTTCATTTTCAGGCCGAAACCGGTCCACTGTTGCCCGTAATCCCCGACTGTATTCCCCGTGAGAGCATCCTTCAGAGTCACCACGACGAGTTCGTCCCTTGCATTGGTGGCCAGGTACGCGTACACTACCGAGCAGAAGTCCTGCTTGGCCTCGAAGTCCAGAAGGTAGAATGGCGAATCCACCCATATCGTCGCTGCACGCTCCCGAAAATCGACCTTGCGAAACACCCCTTGATCGATTAGCTTCTGGATTAACTTCTTTCGTTCGGGCTGCTTGGCTTCTTCTTGCTTCCACTTTTCCGCTCTTGCGGCTTCTTCTTGCTTCCGCTTTTCCGCCCTTGCGGCCTCGTCTTGCCTCCTTTTTTCCGCCTGCTCTGGCGTTTCCGGCACAAAAACTCGGTCTCCACAAGACTTGATTCCCCAACCGGCTAGGACAACCAGCAGGACAGCCGCTAGCAGGTTGGACAGACAACCTGGTTTCTTCTTCACTGAAGCGCCACAGTGCGGACAGGTGGCAGCACGTGAACTGACTTGGTTCCCGCACTCTCTGCACTTGCGGAGGGCCATGATACTACCACCCCTGAGCTATTGCTGCGTCGAGGTTCTCCGCGGTAACGACGCGGCGCGCCAATATCTTCACTTCCTGCCCGTTCACGTTGATGGTCTCGACGTGTGCCCCGGACTTGAACAGCCCGGCCGCAGTGGCGAACGACTGAATGTCCTCGTCGCGCACTCCCCATTTCTTCCTGATGTACTCCCAGACCATTTCTTTCGATTCGAATGCCAAGTTCGAGCCGCTGACCGTGTAAATCGACCGCGTGAAGTCAACGTGCATAGTCTGTGCTCCCTTTGGGTTCCTTTGGGTTGTCGATGGCCTTGCCGCCGAACGGGCCGGGGCTGACCGCCGACGGGGCGGGAGCGCGCTTGCGCGCGGACGCCACGGAGTGCGGT